>Ga0302320_10022351_pt1 | contig 12500 bp, 8 predicted proteins | sample Bog_T0_3_FD_202130 | JGI IMG/M metagenome (GOLD analysis project Ga0302320, IMG submission 202130) | Peat permafrost microbial communities from Stordalen Mire near Abisko, Sweden - Bog_T0_3 | ecosystem: Environmental > Terrestrial > Soil > Wetlands > Peat | place: Sweden: Abisko, Stordalen Mire...
CTCGAAGACCACATTGTGGTCCTGAGAGCTGATGTCGATCTCGCCGGCGTGTCTCCGGGTTCGTACTTCCTCGGCTTGCGCCAGCGAGGCACGGAGTGGATGCGATTTCCTATTCGCGTGCTCTGAATTAGTCGGTAACGCAACGGTTTTCAAAACCTTGTTTGAACCCCGTTTTTGATGTCGTGACGAGCAAAATATTTTGCGAAAAAGTGTCCGAGCCTTCGCAGTATAATAGTCGCAATTGTCAGCCAGTCTTCGCCGCCGGAGGTCGTGCCATGCGGATTCTCGTTCCCTGGAAGCCAGTAGTTCTCGTGTGGGGATTGTTGAGCGGGATGATATTTTTTGGTTTCGTTGCGTCTTCGGTGCTTCAAGGAAAGGACCCATTCGCGCCGGGTGCGACCATCGCGCAGCCCGCAGCTACGAAAACGGGTACGGCTCAATCGGGGCAACAACTGAAACGCTCCAACAAGGCGATGCGGACTCCGAATCAGTAGCATCTTAGGGACGTCTGTTTGCCGCCTTGCCTGCTTAGCCTTCTCGCTATCGCCTCGACTGTTTTTCCTTGCCCAATATTTTCTCCAGTTTTTGCTTAAGGATTACCTCCGCGGGAGAACGTCCTTGGCGTCCGAGCCATGAGACAAAGTCCTTCACTTTGACTTCATGCTTCACAGGTGGCTGCTGGACGAGAACGGTTACCGTTGCGAACCCTTGTCCGATCTCCCCTACCCAGTTGTCCTGCTGCAAGGCGGCGAGAGCGGTAGCGATCGCTTCATAGAGAGTCTCCGCGGTAACCTCTATGGAGTGCTCGACGTCTCGAAGATCCTTCACCGCAACTGTGCACGTTCGCAGAACCACGTAAAAGGCTAGCATATTCGTCTTTTGTTCGCCATCAAATTTTCCTGATGCCGTCCACTAGTTGCCCGCGCCACACTGACCATAGGCCCGAGGCAAAGCCTATAATGGCCCTTCTCGGACAAGAGGAGCGTAACTTGGAAAAGACGGATAAAGCTGTAGCGCTCATTGAAAAGGCAGCCGGAAACATTCTTCAGACTTTCGAAACTGTTGCCTCGGAAGCGTTAGGTCGCCTGAGGTCAGCCCCAATCCATGCAACAGACGTTCTTGCCTCAGTCAATACTCTCACGGCCCTACGAGCAGCAGAGTCGATCGAAAGTGTGCTTTATCAGCAGCGGGACTCGTTGCAAATTCTTTCCCATGAGCCCGCAATCGCTCGTGTCAGGGTGAGGGATCAGAACAACGTCGAATCGACGATCTTCATTTGCCGAGCTACTCCAATCAGTAATAGCTCAACGTATGCGAGCAACCGATCTCCGCTTGGTCGACTTGCAGCACTTCCTGTCGGGAAGGATCTGGCAATTGGCTCACGTAACTTAACAGTACTTGAAAAGGAAAAGCTCAGACCTGTTCTGAGAGCTACAGAGTGGGAGTCCGAGAACACAGAATTTGAGGCCAAAGGTTTTGGCATTTTCACGGTCGAGTATCTTAGGCCATTTTTGAAGTTGGCAGTGCCTGCAGAAGATCTCCAAGATTTATTAAGCGAGATTCTCGCTGGGGAGGAGATCAAGGCGAATATCTTCGAAGGCAAGCGCCGCAGTGTCATTACAAAGATGTCATTGCGTGACCAGCCGATTCTCGACCAATACCAGGATGAGATCTTTCGGCTACCGTTGCGCAAACGGCTTTTCATCCTCGGGCCTGCCGGTACCGGCAAGACTACGACTCTAATTCGTCGTCTGGGGCAAAAGCTGGATACGGAATATCTCGAAGGGGAGGAGCAGGCCCTGGTCCAAGCGATCAGCGCATCTGGTGCCTACGTGCATCGTGAAAGTTGGCTGATGTTCACACCGACGGAGATCCTAAAGCAGTACCTCAAAGAAGCCTTCGCCAAAGAAGGTGTACCGGCGTCGGATCAACGGATCAAGACATGGTACGACTACAGCCATCACTTAGCGCGAAATGTCTTCAACGTCTTGCGATCCCCCAACTCCCGCTCGGGATTTGTCCTGAAGCCATCGGTTTCGTATCTGACGAAAGACGTGCAGGTGTCATCATTCGATCTATTTCAGGAATTCTTCACTTGGCAGGTGCGCCGATACATCGCGAGCCTTTACGATGCAGCGACCATCATGAAGGCCAGCACCAACCAAGGGGCTGCTGCTCTCGGAAGGAGGCTGCTCGGCTTGCTTCCAAGTGGCGCAGGTCAAGGCTCCATCGCAAGTATTATGACTTCTCTTTCCTCCCTGTCTGGCGAGATCGCAGCGTTAATGGGAAGGTTAAAAGCAGAAACGGACGCAATTCTTAACGGGTCTTTGAATCGACAGCTCAATAACAATCGAGATTTTCTAAATCAGCTATGGCAGTTCATATCCGATATGCAGACACCCGACACCGACGAGGGCGAAGAAGACGACGATCCGGATGGGGAGGAAGAGGATGCCGCTTCATTGCACACGGGCGCTCTGGCTGCAACTGCGGCATTTCGAAGGGCAATGCGTACACACGCCAAGGCCTCTGTAGGTAATCGGATAGTCCGCACCTCATCGACAAACGGGCAGATTATCAAATGGCTAGGCGATCGGGCCTTGACCGCGGATGAGATCTCCAAGGCCGGTGAAAGCCTTTTGTTATTGGATGCCGCGCGGCACTTCGCAAGTCCTGTTCGACGCTATCTCAGAGGAATCCCGTCGCGATACCGGAGATTTCGCCGATCCCAAAGTGAACCGACGAAGTGGTATTCAGGAAATAATGTTCCAACTGCTGAGATTAGCCCCCTCGAACTCGATGTAGTACTCCATACGATCCTGCACGCGGCTTCGCAGATGCTGAGTCTATCAAGCGTTTCGAACAGTCTATCGGATCCATTCTGGTCGGCGCTGCAGCCGATCAACGAACTGTACCGAAACCAGGTGTTGATAGACGAGGCTGCCGATTTTGCGACAGTGCAGCTAGGGTGCATGTCGATGTTAGCCAACCCTCGAATTAGGTCAGTCTTCGCCTGCGGAGACTTTAATCAGCGTATGACCGCCTGGGGAGCCAGATCCCTTGATGATTTAAGGGCTGTTCTCCCAGATGTTGAGGTTCGGGAGATCACGATCACGTACCGCCAAAGCCGGCGCTTGAACGAATTGTCCCGTGCAATCGTTGAGGCATTTGGCGGAAGTGGCCCTGTGGCTACGGTGCCTACGGACATGGACTTTGAGGGAGTCAGTCCCGCACTCTTTGAGGATTGCTCCAACCAAGCGTCATTGGTTGCTTGGATTTCGGAGAGAATTAGAGAGATCGAGAAATTCGTCCGTCAGTTACCTTCGATCGCGATCTTTGTCAAAGATGATCAGGAGGTGCAGCCGATTGCAGACGCACTCGGTCGTGCCTTAGAAGATACAAACATTGAGGTCGAGGCCTGCTTGGGTGGTAAGGCCGTTGGGCAGGAGACCGACGTGCGTGTGTTCGCGGTCGAGTATATTAAAGGGCTCGAATTCGAGGCGGTTTTCTTCGTTGGCGTTGACCATCTGGCACAAGTACACGCCGATCTTTATGACAAGTATCTATACGTAGGGACGACGCGCGCGGCCACATATCTCGGATTCACTTGCGAAGGCTCGCTTCCGCACCCTCTCTCGGCACTTCACACAATGTTCGTCCAAGGATGGTCCGAATTGTCCGAGCCTTAAGCAAGGCGGGTCTGAACGAAGGCAAAACAGATTTGTGATTCAGGCACAGCGTTCTCCGATCACAGAGCTTTCGATACGTCGACAGCGATCTGGAGCTGGGTATCTCGTCCTTCTCTCAACGCATCCCGTGACAGATCAACTGAGAACTTTGGAACGATGCCATTGTTCTCGATCATTCGCCCTTGCCAGGTTAGGTAGGCGGCAACCGGCAGGCCAAGAATATATCCATGGCCAACCTTGTATGCACTGCCACTCAAGAGACGGCCGGGCGTCTTCGTTCCCACGATGGTTGCCAGATTATTTTCTTCCGCGAAAGCTGAGACCATCTCCCCGGCGCTCGCGGTGTGTTCGTTTACCAGCAGCACGACTCGACCGTGGAAGTGTCGCTGGCCGAGTCCTTCGGTGACCACGAGGATGGATTTTTCAACGAGGGCATATCGAGCCGCTAACCATACGAGAGCCGCCTTGTGGGACGGAATCCGTCCGAACCGAGTCAGTTCCTCACGGCGATAACCGCGCTCGCGGCGCTTTCGAGTGAGACTGTAGCCAACCTCAAGTTTTCCGGGTGTCAAATAGCTCATCAGGCGTAGGCCGCCAATTCCTCCGCCGGTGTTTCCTCGAAGGTCCACGATAAGCCGGGAACAGCCGTCCAGAGACTCGATGGCTCGATCAATATCTTTCGCAACGTCGATACCGATCACGCCAGGGAACATAGCGACTTTGAGCAGGCCAATTTCATCGGTCAATCTTTCGGCGTGTACCGCTTCGGGCGCAGTGACCGGATGTGTCTTTGACTTGGGCATGGGCAGTTGGATTTTAACTTTCTGCTGTCCTCCGTGGAGCTTCTCGATCAGTAGGCTCACCGACTCGCCGACCGAAAACGTTAGATCATCTGGAGGTCGAACCTCCCGCTCGCCGTTGCCAAGTAACAAATCTCCAGGCCGTATCCCCGCAGAATAGGCTGGGCCACCTTCGTGCACATCCTGAAACATCCAGCGTTCACTCCCGTTCACAGCGATGCGCTGCATGGTTGCATTGATGGCGTGCCGAGCCGGGATGTTTCGCATTCCGGTATGTCGGAACCCCGTGTGGCTAGTTTTAAGCTCAGCCACGAGACCCTGAACTTCCTTCTCGAATGTCTCCGGCTCCGCGGACGCGAGAATTTGGTCCCGACGGTTCTTAGCCAGCGCGTTCCAATTCACTCCATTCATGGAGGGATTGAAGTGCTTGGTTTCCACCAAGCGACAGACCTTGTCGAAAATCTTTGTGCGCTCTTCGAGAGTCAAGCTCATTGTTGTTTGATCCCAATCGGTGTCGAGGTCTCCCCGACAGCAACGAATGCTGCCCAATAGAACGGGCTCACCTGCTCACCGTACTTTTCCAGCAAATCCAACTTCGCGTCTCTGAGAGCCGAACCTGTGTCCTCGCCCTGACCAAGTCGCAAGTAGAAGCGATCCATGAGCGCGCTCGCGAAAGTGTCGTCGGCGCTCCATAAACTTGCGACGACCGATTTCGAACCTGCTACCAAGAAAGCTTCCACTAGACTGCTAACGCCCTCTTGTCCCTGTAGTTTGCCCACGCCCGTATCGCAAGCGGATAGCGTAGTCAGTTCGGCATTCAATCGCAACCTGATGATCTCCCGTACCTGCAACAGTCCATCGTCACCTGATTTCGGGTCTGTCCCCAAGACCAGTGCTGAGCGCTCCGGATACTGAGTATCTGCGAATCCGTGAACGGCCAGGTGCAACACGCGGAACTGGTCGAGCGGCTCCTTCTTGAATGCAGTTTCCGTGGCGTCCTTACCCAGCAACATTACCGCCTCCGGTCCGACAATTTTACCGATTTCCTCGACCTCCTCCCGAGTTTGAGGAAGATCTTGAAGCCGCATCCCGGATAGGTCTGCCATGCCACGAAGAACCCGTCCGCGGACGGTGTCTGGAGGCGGAATTTTCCTCCCCGCCCCGCCTTGGTTTTCATAGGCAACATCACCCACACCGAGAAACGGACTCGCCGCGCTTTCGTTCTTCCTCGCTCTACGCAAGACATCGAGGATGGTTCCGGAAGGAACGTAACTTATCACGCGAGACTTCAACAGATACTCGCCTTGGTTATCGCGAAGCGCTTCAAATGGAAGCAGGTTCAAGGCCCCGTCCGGCGCAATGATGAGTCTTGCTGCTGTCTTCGCTTCGGGGATCGGCTTCAAGAGCACTCGGAACAGACGTTTTGAGGTTTCTACCCCTACGCCCTTTGCGCGTACCTCATCGACAAATTGCTCCGCTAGTTTTTCGATTTCCTTGCGCCCGATCGGTAACGCTTGAACGTGTGCGCCCCGGCGCGTTACCGAAATACAGTAGGAAATGGGATCATCCAGCACGTACTCCAGGAGCACTTCATCTGGACGCAGGTCGTTCTCCACATTCGCCAACGCCGCTGGCTGCACAGGAAGTCGTCGATTGGGAACATCTTCTCGGGTCCACGCCAAACCTAGCCGTCGCTCGGATTCAACGAGGTTGTCCAGCAATTGTTCTCGTTCAGGTGCACTGTTGGCCTGCATCAGTCGGGCTTGGAGACCCGCAACATCGCCCTCCAGCGCGACTGTCTGATCTGATTCCGTTGCGGGCAGCGCCTTTCTATCTTTAAGAGCCCATGCGAGAGTTCGGCCTCGAACGCGTTCGAGAACTGCGAACGCTCCGGGCGCGTCACCATTCTTGGTGACAAGTTCAAAGTGTCGCAGGTAGGTCTCGCTCATCGCTGCGGCAACGGAACTGTTCCAATATGGCTCATCGACGCTGATGAGCATTCCCTCTATCACATCTTCCGCCTGTTCGTAGAGAGCATTTGCTTCAGCAAAGTTCCCACGACGCGCCTTCAAATCAGCGAGCATCGTCAAGTTGCGAGGCACGTAATATCGATCACCAACCCGCTGGCTCGCAACCAGGCCCTGAGTGGCGCGCGCATCCGCTGTGGCAAGATCTCCCGCATCACGATAAATTTGCGCCAGTTCGAACATGGCGTCTGCTTCCATCCGGTAGAACCGAGCTTGGGTCGCGAATTGGCCGGCATCTTCCAAATATTTCACCGCCTGTTGTCGGTCACCTTTCTGTGCCGCTAGTTTTCCGAGAAGAATCAGTAACTGCGCCTCATGTCCCCGCTTCTCTTGTGATCGCGCTTTGGTGAGCGCATTCTCAAGTACCACCTTCGCCTCGTCGGTTCTGCCGAGCGAGACCAGGGCTTGAGCTTTTCCTTCATAACCCATGAACGGCAGTCCACAGTCAGGATCAGCTTCCGCCAGCTTAATAGCCCTTTCGAAGAATTTCAGCGCTTCTGCGTGGCGATTGACTTCTTCGAAGCCTCTGCCGAGCAATTCTAGGAAGCGCACTTGGCCACCGGTGTCACCGTTTGCCATGGTGGAAAGGAGCGCGCCACCCAGAAGTCTGGCCGCCCGTCCAGGATTCCCTTCTAGGAAACCGATCAAACCCAATTCGCCAGATGCCCTCGTTACCCATTGATCCTCGCCCAGACTCTTTGCAATGTCCTGCGCTTCCAGCCAGTCTCGCTTTGAAGCTCGGTAGTCAATCTCGATGTCCGTGTAGCCTTTCGCGATCAGGCACCAAAGCCGCAGTTTCTTATCTGCCTGCACGATGGGATTCTGGAGCTGTTCGTTTAAGAACCGTGAAAGGTCAACGAACGACATTGTTTCCGCTTCTGATCGAAGCCGGCCGACCTTAGCGTGAAGTTCATTCCGCGCATCGCCACGCTCCGAGAACAGCTTCTCAGCTCTGGCATAGAGCGGGGCAGCTGCGGGTCCGTTATTTAGAAAATAGAAACGGTCTGCGGCTTTGAGCAATACCTGAGGATCTGCCGACTGTTGCACATCAGTGGAGGTGAGGCGAATCCTAGTTGCCTCTCGACGGTATGCGATGACGACGTAGTACGAGGCACTAGTGAGGACTACCACCACGGCGGTAGCAAGCCCCGCTCGCATTGAGACACGTCTGCCCATATGGAAAACCACACAGATGTGGAATCTACGACGTGGTCGCGACGAGGCGGTGCAAGACGATGGCCATTGCGGAATAAAACCCGCAAACTTTTCGATAGTTTCTCAGTTTGCGAATAAAAAATAAAGAGGGTGAACCCGAAACCGCTTATCCATCGAGCGTTTTGACTGAGGTGAGGCCGGATAGGTGCGAAAGAAGTCGCATTGGGAAGGAATTTGCAGTCGGATAGCCCGTCACCCACGAAGGTTAACGGACGGCTTCCCACAAGCTGACTTACGAGGATTGATCGTTGCCGAATCCATCGGCGATAGACCACCGCTTGAGTCGGCGGTATCGTCCTTACGCGGAAGTCTTAATCGTCCGACGGAAGAGTCATTGGTCCCTTCACGTTGACCTCATAGGGAGGGACGTTCACGTACTTCCTATGGCGGCGGCCAGAGAAGTCTACGTTGAGAATATTTCGGTTCAACTCCAACGTGAGATGGTCAATGTGCTGAACGGCTGCGGAGAGTTTCAGATCAGCCACAGCAGAAATCCAGCCGATTTCAACAAACTTGAAAGGATTGGTTCCGAAGTCGGTATAAAGATCGATGAAGCTTGAACGCTGGATTTTTACCATAGAATTCAACCCCTGCACCAAGCTCTCAGACATTGCTTCATTAGCAAGCCCAATCATGTCGTTTGTATCCGATTTAAACGCCATGGGGTTTTCATTCAGCAAGAGCCTGCGAACCCGTTTTTCAGCGAACTCGTCGGCACTGGTTCCCGAGGTCCCCACTTCCATATCGTTGCTAAACTCGGTACGAATTGGGTCGAATTGAGCTTTCCAAACAGCTTTTCCACCGGAAACAACTCTATTCAGTGACTTCAGCTTAGCCACTGCTACGTCGAACCCATAGGCGACGACCAGAACGTCCTTGTGTCCCCTTAAACGCGAGAAAATCGAGTCGATTTCGCTCGTATCCGCAGCCACCGTGAGCTCGATCTCCTCCGACCAAGTGCTTTCCTGAATAACTGGAAATGCCCTTATGGAAAGCTCTTTTGAGAGAAGGAGCGCGCGAGGAGAAAAATTGCAGCTTGCTTTCGTTGGAAGCTTTGGAGACGCTTCCGTAACTGATCCAACGGCACCACTCACCTTGGTTCCTGTCGTGGATTCACTCGAAAAATCGGGTCTCTTCCCGAGCGGCGGAGGTTGAAGGGGCTCTCCGTGGAGAACGCGAAGCAACTTCTCATATTCAGTCTCGCTAAAGGGTTCGCCACTTAAATCCACGCCCATCTTGCTCCCCAAGTATCTCGGCAGAGACGAATCCCATGTTCCGCCCCGGAGCACTGGAATGAACTTGTTCGTCAAAATGTTCTTAGCCAACTCGGCGGTAATTACCATCGATTCGTAGCCAACTCCACGTTCCCGCCTGTTTGCCCGCTCCGCATAGGTCGGTGTACAGACCACGATCACGAAATCGCTCTCCGCTACTCCTCGCTCCATAAAATGAAGTCTGTCGTCACCTGGATTCAGATGCCACCGGTCAAAGACAACCTCGACTCCGCTCTCTTTCTGAAGCCGTTCAGCGAGATTATTGACCCACTGTTGATGCTCCGGACCATCCCACGAGTATGAGAGAAGTGCGCGAGGCGCGCCGATGACAGACTTCGACATTTTCACAAGATTGGGGGCACGCTGTGCCTGATCCGAGTATTCCTCTCCGTCACTGGAAACGGTGAACCAATCACCCACTTGCTGGTCGTTGTGAATCAGGAGGCCCTGCCTCTCCAGCCAGTTCCACGCCTCCATCATCCGCTTCGTCACCTCTGGCTGACGGGTTCCATATTCCGGCTCTTTGGGCAACGGCCCAAGGCCAATGTTCCGGTTTTCAAGCATGGCGCGGAAATACCCACGATGCAGCCCAGCATGTTGGTAGACCGTGCTCAACCCTTTATAGCTTTTCAGATGCGTGAGTAGAACCCCACCGAGCTTTGGTAAATCCTGCTGCAGCAGTTCATCCGCAGTCGGAAAAAATGATTTCAAGGGTCTAAACACCATTGAGCGTCCTCTACTAAAGGGTAGTATAGAGCACGAGAACAGACCCTTCACGGCGCGCTTGCGCGACGATTGAATGCGAAATATTGGTCTCGATATCCTCCTCGATCGCGCTTGATCGCGGAAGCAGTGGTGGTCCTATTTGGGACTGCAAACATGTTCTTCGGCCGCCGGAAGCGATTAGGATCGCTATCACGAGGTCGCGCATGTCAGAAAATGAATCGAAAGATCTGTGCCATTGCGGCAGTGGATTGCCGCTTCGCCGGTGTCATGGTTCTGTGCTCAAAAGTCCAGAGGACATTCCCATCGGCAGGGGAGACCCGAACGCGCCCGAGGAGCGTGTGTCGCTCGTTGGATTTCCGGGGACATATCAAACTATGCACATGCTCTATCGGTTCAAAGGAAACGATCCTCGCAACAATCTTCCCTTGGGAGGCAGTCCTGGACTGTACGAAGTGACCTTCATCCTGCATCGGCCTGGATACAAGCTCCAGCAAGAACGTCAACTTTCATTCTCCTCGGGTCTCAGAGGCGATTCTCACCTCGCGATCAGCAAACCCGCCTTCTCGCCGCCCGGCAACCCCGACGCCGACCAGATTCTCATCTTTGGCGTCACAGAGGACGGTAAGTTCGAATTCGTCGGGTCTCCCAATGAGAAGGGGTACTTGGGCAAGCTTATAACCAAACCCTTTCAAGCAAATAATCGCGGTCACGCCGAGGAAATTGCCTATCGCGCTCTGGCGACACCTCTGAGCAATATGAGCCTCCACCTTGATATACCGCTCGAAATCGGTGTCAGGGAAACTAAAGAGATCTCCAATGGGAGCATCTCCATGAGCTTGGTCTCGCCATATCTCGAAGCGCCAATGGCGATCAACGCGACGTCGAACTTCGGAGCAGAATTTCGCAGTTACGCGGCGCTGTACCGAGAAGCACTGAATACAAACAGCCCGGTATATCAGTTTTTGTGCTTGTTTAAAATTCTGGAAGCGCTCGGCGCGCGAAGAAAGCGGCTGGCCCGCGAGGCCAAGAAAAATAGTACGAGCTACGTCTCGCCAGACGAGGTGTTGCCGAATACGCCTGCCGAGGTCAAGGCCTGGTTGGAGGGACTCTTTTATATTCGACCACCGTTCGATCTCTCCACCCTCGAGTCCGCCGTACCGCAGGATTTACGAGGACGCAAAGCAACGGACGTCATTGAAGCGGTCCTCAAGCCATTGCGAATCAAAGTCGCTCATGCACTCTTCGGAAGCGGCGGGGAGCTTCCTCTTTCGTCGGATGACCTGAATCATACGAATTCGATCACCAGCCGGTTGCTGGTCACCAAATGCTTGGTGCGGAGAATGCTGAAGAACGATTTTTCAGCGGATTTCCTGAGCCATCTTCCGGGCTAAAGCCGATCAGATAGGTGATGAGAGAAACGCCCTTGTGTTGATTGAATGTCGGCGAACCTGCCGGGTGGTCGGCGACTCAGAAACCATTTCGCCTTGCTTTCTAAAACAGCGTTTCTGAAACGTATTCCTCGACGCAAGCTTGGTCATCGTTCCGAGCCGAGTTCACGCGGGCACTCACGCGGTAGCGCCGCATGGAAGCCGCTTGGTATGGCTTGAGCAAATCGAGTATGTCATCGATTTGCTTGAATCCCGGATCAAGCCACCGATCATGGTCTTCACTTTTGAGAATGACCGGCATTCTGTCATGGATGTCGGACAGAAGAGCATTTGCCGAAGTCGTAATGATCGAACACGTTTCGACGATCTCTCGCTCCGGGTTCTTCCATCGGTCCCAGATTCCGGCGAACGCAAAGACTGAGTCGTCGTCGAGAGTAAAGCAGAAGGGAGATTTCTCTTTGCTGAATTTCGACCACTCGTAAAATCCATCGGCGGGAATCAAGCAGCGGCGAGACAGCAAGGGTTCGCGAAAAGCGGGCTTCTCGGCAATCGTCTCCGCCCTGGCGTTAATCATTTTGTAGCCGGCTTTGGCATCCTTCGCCCAGAAAGGGATTAGTCCCCAACGCATCAGCGAAAAGCAACGAACGGGGCGAGTCGTGTCCTGGCAAACGATGGGCACACTCTGGCTCGGTGCGATGTTGTAGCGAGGACTCCAGTCGCCGTCATCCCCTAAATCGAAGATCTCGGCCAGAATCTCCTTTTTCCGGGCGAGGCGATAGCGTCCGCACATGGAGAGAGTATAGGGGAACCAATGCCTACTTATGTCCCCCCCCGCGCGGCGAAGTTTCTGCGTGAAGGGGAGAAACATCGAAACCTCAAGGGGCGATTCGAAGAGTCGCGCTTTGACACCGCTGACGCCGTGTCCTCGACATAAAATTGCGGGGCGTTTGGAACGCCCCGCTAGAGTCCTGCAACACTTGCTTAGGCCACAGACTTGGATCTAGGTTTTGTTTTGGCTCTTGGTTGTTTACTCTGCTTCGCAGCGAACTCTGCCGCGACTGCTTTCTCTACTTTTTCGACATCCACCCGGAAACGCTTCGCGGCATCCATGAGCAGGTCTTGCGATTCGTCTCCCCGTTGATAGGCTGAGTCGAGCAAGCTGATTTCGAGCAGCAACCGCGAGAGTGCAGCTTCGTCATAGGTGCTGATTTTCTTCATCAACACTTCCTGCGGCGGTTTCGTGGTTTTGGAGGTCTCGACCTTGTGCCGTTTCGCCAAGACAGGAACTTGGTTGTAGGACAGATGGCCGATGGTGTATTGCGCGACCGTGAGCAAGTCGGCTTTCTTTAAGGGCGCAGCCACACGCTCTAGCACCTTGGCC
>Ga0302320_10022353_pt1 | contig 12499 bp, 9 predicted proteins | sample Bog_T0_3_FD_202130 | JGI IMG/M metagenome (GOLD analysis project Ga0302320, IMG submission 202130) | Peat permafrost microbial communities from Stordalen Mire near Abisko, Sweden - Bog_T0_3 | ecosystem: Environmental > Terrestrial > Soil > Wetlands > Peat | place: Sweden: Abisko, Stordalen Mire...
CGCTCAGGCGATAGACTGGGCCGCAAAGCTACAATTCGCCTGGCGCTCGAACGCCGGGACAGAGGGGGATCGTGAAGCTGACACCGGCGCCGTCTTGAGCCACGTGAAAGTCAACGAGGATTACCTGGTGCTGCAGCAGGGCGCGGGGCGCGTGACGCTGGATCCGGTTCGCGGCGGCACCGTGCGCGAGTTCGACTGGCAAGGGGTTCCCATATTCAGGCCCACCGGGCCGGACGCCGGCGATGAGCCGCTGGAGGTGGCCTGCTTTCCGATGATTCCCTTCGCCAATCGCATCGCGCAGGGCCGCTTTGAGTTTGGCGGCCGCAGCGTGCAGTTGTCGCGCAATTGGAGCGGAGATCCGCATCCGCTGCACGGTTATGGCTGGCGCGCGCCCTGGTCGGTCGCGGGCAGCTCCGCCTCGAGCGCCACGATCCGCTTCGACGGCGCCGCGGACGAGTGGCCGTGGCACTATCGCTGCGAGCAGAATTTCCAGCTGCTGCAAGACGGGCTGTCGATCGAGCTGTCGATTCGAAACTTAAGCCTCACGCCCATGCCGGCCATGCTCGGGCTGCATCCCTATTTCCACGACGCGGCCAGCGCACGACTTTCAGTGGCGCTGCCGCGGGTGTGGTTGACGGATGAGGCGGCGCTTCCGATAGCGGAGGCGCCGACACCGATCGCCTGGGGCTTCGAGCCGGCCCGGGTGGTCAACACCATTCCGCTCGATCATTGTTTCTCGGGTTGGGATGGCATTGCCACGCTGCGCTGGCCCGATCGAACCGTGACCGTGCGCGCGACCGGCTGCAACTGCCTGCATATCTACGCGCCCGCCGGCAAGGATTTCTTTTGCCTGGAGCCGCAATCGGCGGCAGCCGGCGCGCTGGGTCGCAAACCTCAGCTGGTGACCGTGATCGCTCCGGGCGAGCGCTCTGCCATTCGCGTGCACTTTTCAGTGGGAACGATCTAAGTGTACTTAGGCATCGACATCGGCACCTCGGGCGTGAAGGCGCTGCTACTGGATGAGCGAGGTGCCATCGTCGCGCAGGCTGCCGATGCCCTGCAGGTCAGCCGGCCGCAGCCTGGATTTTCCGAACAGGATCCGGACAGCTGGTGGCAGGCGACGGTCAACGCGGTCGCGGCGTTGCCCGCCGACGCGCGCGCCGCGGTGCGGGCCGTGGGCTTGAGCGGACAGATGCACGGCGCGACGCTGCTGGACCGCGAGGATCGGCCGCTGCGCCCGGCCATCCTGTGGAACGATGGACGCTCGGCGCTGGAGTGCCTGGAGATCGAGCGGCGCGAGCCCGCATCGCGCGCCATCACCGGCAACATCATGATGCCGGGATTCACGGCTCCAAAATTGCTGTGGGTGTCGCAGCACGAGCCGGAGATTTTCCGGCGCACCGCCTGCGTGCTTCTGCCTAAGGACTACGTACGCCTGAAACTGACGGGTGAGAAAATCAGCGACACTTCCGATGCGTCCGGAACCGGATGGCTGAACGTCGGCGAGCGACGCTGGTCCGAGGCGATGCTCGCCGCTACCGGAATGATCCCGGCGCAGATGCCGCGGCTGGTCGAGGGCAGCGAACCATCAGGGGCCGTGTCGGCGTCGGCAGCCAATCAATTAGAGATACCCCAGGTCGTGGTGGCCGGCGGCGGCGGCGACAATGCGGCCAGCGCCATCGGTCTTGGCGTGGTCTCACCGGGCCAGGCGTTCCTGTCATTGGGTACCTCCGGTGTGCTGTTCGTGGTGACGGATCGCTTCCGCCCCAATCCCGATCGGGCCGCCCATGCGTTCTGCCACTGTCTGCCGCAGCGCTGGCACCAGATGTCGGTGATGCTCAGTGCGGCCAGCGTGCTCGACTGGGTGGCGCAGTTGACCGGTGAAACGAATCTGGCGCGCCTGGTCGAAGCCGCGAAGGTGCGCGGCATCAATCGCCAGTCGCCGTTTTTTCTGCCCTATCTGTCCGGTGAGCGCACACCGCACAACGATCCGCTTGCGCGCGGCGTTTTCTTCGGTATTCGCGCCGATACGAATGCGGCGGATCTTACCGGTGCGGTGCTCGAGGGCGTGGCGCTGGCCTTCGCCGATGGACTGGATGTGCTGCTCGAAAAGGGCGGCTGTATGGCGGAGATCAATGTCACCGGCGGCGGTGCGCGCCTGCCGTACTGGGGGGAAGTGCTGTCCGCGGCCCTGCAGCGCCCGCTGACCTATCGCTTAAGGGGTGAGGTCGGCGCGGCACTGGGCGCCGCGCGACTGGGTCGCCTGGCACTCAATGAATCCTCGGTGGAGCAGGTGTGCCCGGCGCCGCCCGTCGAACGCGTGGTCGAGCCGAACGCTGCGATGGCCGCTGTGCTCGCAAGTCGCCGCCCGATCTTCGCGCGGCTATACCAGGATCTTAAGAACACTTATCTGGAGTATTCAGAATGACGCTGTTTTCAGGTGTTGAGCCGGTTCGATTCGAAGCAGCCGACACAAAAAACGAATTTGCCTATCGCGTCTATGACAAGGACCGCATCGTCCTGGGCGGGCGCATGGAGGAGTGGCTCAAGGTGGCCGTGTGCTACTGGCATTCCTTCAATTGGCCCGGCGCCGATGTCTTTGGTGCGGGCACGCTGAACCGTCCCTGGCTGGGCAGCCCGGTGACACAGGCCATGGCCGATGCCAAGCTCGAGGCGGCATTTGATTTCTTCGCGCGCCTGGGCGTGCCGTATTTTACTTTTCACGACTTGGACGCCATGGCCTCAGCCGCGACGCTGAAAGAGCACAACCGGGCGCTGCGCACGATCGAAACCGGCATCGGGGAGAAAATGGCGGCCAGCGGCGTGAAGCTGCTATGGGGTACCGCCAATCTCTTCAGCCACCCGCGCTACGCGGGCGGTGCGGCCACCAGCCCGGATCCCGAGGTGTATGCCTGGGCGGCCGCGCAGGTGCGAGGCTGTCTGGAAATGACGCACCGCCTCGGCGGCCAGAACTACGTGCTCTGGGGCGGTCGCGAAGGCTATGACTCGCTGCTCAACACGGACCTGCGCCGGGAACTTGATCAGTATGGCCGATTTCTGTCGATGGTGGTGGAGCACAAGCACCGCATCGGCTTCAAGGGCACCATTCTGATCGAGCCCAAGCCCTTCGAGCCCACCAAGCATCAGTACGACCACGATGTCGCGGCGGTGTTTTCCTTCCTGCAGCGTTATGGATTGACCAAGGAGGTCAAGGTCAACATTGAAGTCAATCACGCCACCCTGGCGGGACTGGATTTCGAACATGAAATAGCGGTCGCGCGCGCCTACGGCATCTTCGGCTCGATCGATATCAATCGCGGCGATCCACGCAATGGCTGGGATACCGACCAGTTCCCGAACAACGCGCAGGAGCTGGTGCCGGCGCTGGTGCAACTGGTCGAGGATCAGGGCTTCGTCAATGGCGGTTTCAACTTCGATGCCAAGCTGCGCCGCCAGTCCGTGGACCCGGCGGACCTCTACCTGGCACATATCGGCGGCATCGACACCATCGCGCGCGCGCTGCTGGCGGCGGCCGATGTGGTGGCGGAGGGCGCACTGGAGCGGCTGCGTCGCGAGCGCTATGCCGGATGGCAAAATGCATTGGGCCAGCAGATCACCGCTGGCTCATTGAATCTTGCAACGCTCGCCGATCTTGCCACCGAGAAGGATCTGAATCCCGGCCCCCGCTCGGGGCGGCAGGAGCTGGCCGAGAGCATCATCGCCAGGCACTGCAGGTATTGAGGCCGCCATGCGACACCGCTTGATCAAATCAGCGGCCGCCGTGTTGCTGCTGGTCATTGTCATTGTGACCGTGGCGGGGATGCTGCTCGCCTGGAACGCAGATCTGCTGCGCTCGAGCTTCATTCGGTATGTCTCCTGGCAAAGCGGCCGTCCCATCGATGTGCGCGGGGCATTGCGTCTGCACCTGTTAACAAACAGTCCGCGGATCGAGGCAGAACAGGTCACCATCGGCAATCCGCCCTGGACCGAGCCGGGTATCACGGCAGAAATCGCGAAGCTCACTGTCACATTCGCGCCCCTGCTGAGCCATCAATCCGGACTCTCTCTCCTTAAGATCGAGACCGCGCAGCTACGTTTCACGCGTGACAGTGCGGGACACGCTAACTGGCAGCGCGTGGATCCCGATAAATCTCCGGGCTCACCATTGCCGATGATTCGCGCGCTGGAGCTGACGAATACCCATCTGACGCTTGCCGATCAGCGGTTGCACCTGATCTATGACGGCGATTGGTCCGTCATGGGCCCAGATTCGGCTCAGCCCTTGCAGATGGAAGGCTCCGGCACGCTCAACCAGCGCGCGGTCACCTTCCGATTGAAAGGCGATGCGTTACCGTCAGCGGCGCCCGACAAGTCGTATGCATTTGAGTTCGATGAGCGCTCGAGCGGTACGGATTTCACCGCGCATGGCTCGTTGCCGCGCCCGTTCGATGTAGGCCTGTTCGATGCGGAGTTTGACGCCCGCGGCGCCGATTTGCGTGACTTGTACTATCTGCTCGGAGTCAGCCTGCCGAACACCGGTACCTTTCATTTGCGCGGCCGCATCGTGCGTCGGGGCAACGAAACTCTATTCGATGATCTCAAGGTGGTATCGGGCCAAAGCGATATGCACGGGCGGGTGTCGCTCGAAACGCAAAAGAGCGGCCGCACGCTTGTGAACGCTGATCTGAGCTCGGGGCTGTTGCGCCTGGCCGATGTTGGACTGCGCGCCGCGGGGCGCGATCCGCATCCCGACGCGCCGCCCAGACTGTTTTCCGATGTGCAGCTCGTCACTGCCGCGAGCCGGCGCGTCGACGCGGCCGTGAAATTCAGCGTCGGCCGCCTGGCGCTGTCGCGAGTGGAGGTAACTGAGCTGTCCGCGCCTTTTACGATCGAGCGCGGCCTGATCAAGGCGCCGCAGGTCACCGGGCATTTCATGGGCGGCAATGTCCTGCTGCATCTCGATGCCGATGCCAATCAAATCCCCGCTCAGACCCGGGTTGAGATGACACTCGGGGGCTTGCAGTTGGCGCAGGTGCCGCATAAGAGCGAGCCGCCGCCGTACGCAGGCACTCTGCTGCTGCAGATCCATGCTCAGGGACGCGGCGACTCACTGCACGCCCTGGCCGCTGGCGCCAACGGCAATCTGAGTGCTTCGGTGTTGCAGGGGACGATACGCGCCTCGTTGGCGGAACTGACTGGCGTTGATTTGCGCGGCCTGGGCCTGACTCTGACGCGCAGCAGCCATGAAGTGGCGGTGCCTTGCGCGGCCGCCGATTTTGAAATTCATGCCGGCGTGATGCAATCTACGCGCCTGTTCATCGACAGCGAGCCGGTACTCATCAGCGGCGAGGGCCGCGTGTTACTCGACCCCGAGACGGTGGATCTTAAACTGCATGGTCAGCCCAAGGGGCTGCGAATTCTGCGCGTCAAGGCGCCGGTGTTGGTGCAAGGCACGCTGCTGCAACCGAAGTTCAGTGTCGGCGTGTCCGAATCGAGCTTAAAACTGGTAGACCGTGGCACGCCGGACAATGCCGACTGTGCCGCGCTGCACGCCGGCGGTTAGTGCTTCAGGCCTCGACGCCCGCCGGAATGACGTAACCGGCGCGGGGCAGCAGCAGGCGCAACAGCGGTCCGGTCATGATGGTCGTGACCACGGCCATGATGACCAGCATGGTGAAGACCTTCGGCGGAATGAACCCTAAGTCGAAGCCGATGTTCAGCACGATCAGCTCCATGAGCGCGCGTGTGCTCATCAGCGAGCCGAGGATGGTCGAATCGTGATGATTGAAACCGGCGATGCGGCTGGCACAGTACACCGGTACGATCTTCCCGAGGATGGCTGCGGCCAGCACGATCGCCAGCCACGCCCAGTCGGACAGATCGGTCAGGCCCAGCACGTTGGTGCGCAACCCGGTGTAGGTGAAGAACACGGGCAGAAAAAATACCATCACGAACTTACCCACCTGCGTGCGCCAGCCTTCGACAAAGGCCTGATCGTGATGGAATAGCAGTCCCGCCAGGAAGCCGCCGAAGATGGCGAAGATGCCGAGCTTGTAGGTGCAGATGCCGGTCGCAAATGCGAGGCAGATGACAATGGTCATGAGATTGGGAGGCACCTGCCCCATGACGACCGGCATGATCTTGAGCAACCGGTTCGCCACCGGCCGCAGCACGAACCAGGCGAGCAGCAGCAGCACGGCGATGCCGCCCATCTGCGCGCCCACGGCACCGGCCGAGAATCGCGTCGAGGCATAGGCGGAAATGCCGGCCAGCAGTACCCAGCCGATGACATCGTTGATGGCGGCCGCGGAGATGGCGACCACCCCGATCTCGGTGTGCGTGAGATCGAATTCGCGCAGGATTCGCCCGAGAATGGGGACGGCCGTGATGGCCAGTCCCACTCCAAAGAACAGGCTATAGATCAATGGATCGATACTCGGCGCGAGCAGTGGCGCCGAAAAATTCCCGATACCGAGCCCGAGAGCGAAGGGCACCGTGACGGAAGCGGCTGCAACGCCGATGGTGCCGTTGCGATTGCGCGGGCGCGCCAGGTGGCCGAATTTGAAATCGGTGCCGATCTGAAACATCAGCAGCACCAGGCCGATCTGGCTGATGATGATGATGGGAGCCGACGGCTTGGCGCCGAACACGTAGGCGGAAGCGTCGGGGAAGAAATGGCCGAAGAGGGAAGGGCCCAGCAGCAGGCCCGCGACGATCTCGCCGACCACGCCCGGCTGGCCCAGTGCGCGCAACAGGCGATTGCCGGCGCGCGCGGCAGCGATCATCACGATCAGCTGCAGCAGCGTCACGAACAGCAGGGTCTCTGTTGCGTGGACGGACGATTGCATGTGCGCGACCCTTAAATCTTCCGGCGATGGACCTGGTCCGGTCTCTACTATAGCCGAGCGCAACATCCGGATAGTCGGTACGGCCCAAAGTCGGCTATTTTGTCGGGATGACTACGCCTGTAACTGCGGTGCGCGCGTGGAAGACGCCGCTGGAGCTGATCGTGCTGGGCGCCATCTGGGGCGCATCATTTCTATTTATGCGAATCGGCGCGGCCGACTTCGGCCCGTTCGCGCTGGTGGAAATTCGCCTTGGCCTGGGTGCCATCATTCTCTTCCCATTTCTCTGGCGCGAGCGTGCGCGCTTCACCACGGCCCTGCGCTGGCGGCTCGCCGGAATTGGCGCCATCAACTCGGCAATTCCCTTTGCGCTGTTTGCCTGGGGCGCGGAACGCGCTCCGGCAGGCATCGGTGCGATTTGTAATGCGCTGACCGTGATGTTCACGGTGCTGGTGGGCGTGGCCTTCTATGGCGAGCGCATTTCAGTGCGGCAGAGCATCGGCATGCTGGCCGGCTTCGCGGGTGTGGTGGTACTGGCCAGCGGCAAGACCTCCGGGACGGGCGTCTGGCTGGCGGCGCTGGCGGGCACCACGGCGGCACTCTTCTATGGCTTTGGTGTCAACCTCATTCGACGGCATCTTGCGGGCATTCCGGCCGGCGCCGTGGCGGCGGCCACGCTGTTGGGCGCGAGCCTGCTGATGGCACCACTGGCCATCTGGACCTGGCCGCAGCAACCGGTTCCGGTGCGATCGTGGGTTGCCGCGGTGCTGCTCGGCATCCTCTGCACCGGCATCGCCTTCGTTCTTTACTATCGGCTCATCAATCGCATCGGTGGGCCGCGCGCCTCGATGGTCACCTATCTGATTCCCTTGTTCGCGGTGTTGTGGGCGTGGCTGGTACTCGCGGAGCCGCTGACCGCGAGCATGGCGGTGTCGGCAGCGTCGATCCTGGGCGGCGTGGCGTTGAGCCAGCAGCCGCGCAAAGCGCCGCGATAGTGGCGGCACTGGCCGGTATGGCAGCCTTCTCTTGCCGAGGCCTCTTTTTCCGTGGCGTGTAGTCCATCCAGGCCCCTGGCGGGATTCTGCGCGTGAGCGTTCGCTGACCCGCGACCGCGCATCCTGCCGACGGCAGGCTCACGGCGGCGGGCGCAGTGTGGTCTCGCGCACCACACCTGAGGAGGAGTTCACGATGAATGACCCAACCGTTCGCCCGAATCCGGAACAGCCCGGAACCCGTTATCAACCGCCGGATAATGGCGGCCTCAAGGATGACATCGAAGTCGGCCCCACCGACGCAGATGAAGATATTGACGAGGGCACGCCGATCGATGAAGGCACCGATGTCGAGCCGGACGAGGCTGGACTCGACGAGGGTTAAAATTTCAGGAAGTCCCAGCGCATCAGCCGATGCGCTGGATCAATGCCATGGCGGCCGCAGGGTTGCTCACCTCGTGGCCGCCGACGCCGATGTGAATCGGGCGCAAGTCAGCTGCTGAAGAATTGATCGAAGCCCATCTTCCGCAAGGCGCGCCGGTAGGCGATCGAACTGCGGTCGGCCATGATGTGAACTTCCGCCAGTGGGTCCAGCGGCAGGCATTCCGGCTGCTGGGACTCGACGATCGCCTTGTCCTCCTCGAATATCATTCGATTGAAGTCATACACCTCCTGCACGGGCAGATCCTTGTCGAAATTGCGTGCAATCGGTACGAACAGTCGCGTGATCTTCGCCGATAGCGGGGAGGCCGCGTTCATGATCACCAGTCGCGCGTCGTCAGGAAAATGGACTGTCAGTGTTGCCGTCAAGGGCATATGCACCCTGAAGTGACGCAGCCATTCAAAGCCCTCGCGTCCGCGGTCATGGGCGCCGATCGGGTAATTGCCGACCGAGCTGCGGTATTCGACTTCGAAGCCTTCCGGCGTATCCACGGGCATGTAGGGCGCAACGGCGGTGTTGTGCGGATCACCGAAAGATTTCGTGTGCACGAAGCCAAAGTGCGCCACATCCAGAAAACCTTCCACCTGGCGCCCGGCGAAGCCGAAGATGTCGATGGAGGGACAGGTGATCTGCTGAAAGTTCGTATCGTCCCAGTGCGGCATGGATGGGATATCGGGGGTTGTGCCTGGCCGCAGGCAGGTCCAGACCAGACCATAGTGTTCCACGGCCGGGTAGGTACGCAGGCGCAGCTTGGAGGGAATGTTGGCGTCAGGTTGTGCCGGTATATGGGTGCAGCGCCCGTCCTTGCCGTAACGTAGACCGTGGTAGGCGCACACGATTCCTTCGGCATCGCCGCTGCCCCGCGTGAGCGGGACCCCGCGATGCGGACACTGATCATAGGCGACGACAACCTGGCCGCCGATCCGGTACAACACCAGCGGCGTGTCCAGTAGCTTCGCCGCCACCGGGCTGTGGTTGACATCGCGCGACAAAGCGACTGGATACCAATGCTCTGCCAGCATCGTCCAGGCGTCCGGATTAAATGTGCAGTGCCTTGGGGGTGCGGAAGTCTCGACTGGCATCGGTGATCCTCTCGATGCGAATGTGAGCCCCCCGCCGCGACTTTAGCGCTTTAAGCGGATTCCGCACCACAAAAGTGGTCTTCGTTGCGAAATAGTGGTCAGGCCCGCGGAGCGGCCAGCAGTTGCACCCAGTAGAGCCCGTGCCGTGAAGCCTGGCCAGCGGCGAAGGCCAGCCCCATTTCGCTGAATCGCGGGTCCATGATGTTTTCGCAGTGCCCCGGGCTATCCAGCCAGCCTTGCACGACTTCGTCGGCGGACTGGGGACCGTAGGCGATATTTTCGCCCACGAGTGTCTCGCGATAGCCGATGGCGCGCACGCGATCGGCCGGGGAGTGACCGCTCAGATCCTGGTGCTCCAAATAGTCGTGCAGCGCCATGTCACTGGCGTGACCCAGCGCTACCTCGGCCAATGGTCCGGAGAGCCGCACTGGAGGGGCCGGTCCAAATGACTTCTCTCCGCAGCGTCTGCCGCGGGCGCGCACATCGTTGACCAGTTGCAGCGCGCGTGCCGCGAGCACCGGGGCCTGCGCGCGGGCGGGGACCGTGTAGGGTGCGGCCAGCACCAGCCAACTATCCCGCCCGCGACGATAAAGGCCGATGTCGCTTAACGCCCGGTCAGTGAGGGTGCGGCAGCCTGAACGCTTGAGCAGCGCAATTTCAGATGAGTCCGGACCACTGATGTGGGCGCTGGCCGAGGATTGGGCAACGTAGCCGCTGTGTTCGATCGCCGCGGCAGGCTGGCGACCTTCCGCCCAAGCTTGCGCGGCCCGATCCAACTGTGCGTTATGGTGAAGCGGTGGCGAGGCCGGCAATGTGCCGCCGCAGCCGCCCTCGCGCAGTATCTGCACGGCCGATAGCGCGTCGGCCCGGGCCGTCGTCACGGCCCCGAGTGCCGCCAGGAAAAGCCACGGCCACTGATGGGAACTCGTTGGTATTGCCATGGTGGTTTTGCGCTTGCCTCAACTCCCTCAAGCGCGCGAGCCGGGCTGCGGATGACCGCACGGGTGGAATGCGGTCACATAATGCGCTGCCAGCGCCAATACGCCGGTTTTCACCGGTCCGGTCACGCGGAACTTCCCGCTGGGGTGGCTCCAACCAGCGGTGGTGTCTCCAGCGATCGGGTGAACATCAGCCGCTTGAGCAGGAAAGGCGGATCGGAGGCAAGCCGGCGCAGGCCCGCGACAGCCTCCTCGAGAGCCTGTCCGCCGCCGTTGGCGTGAAAGATGAGTCGCTTGTTGGCAATGGCCTGTGGTGAGGCGCGATGGATGAAGGCGTCGCGACGCGCATCCGAATAGCGATCCAGCACGCGCTCATCCGCCCCTTCCTGAACGATGGCGCTCAACGCTGGGTAGAGGGCGAAACTGTCGAACAGGCCGGAGGTGAGACCGAGGCCACCCGTAGGATTGGTGACATGCGCCGCATCGCCGGCAAGTACTGCGCGGCCAAGGCGATACCGCGGCGCCGATCGCTGGTGCATGCGATAGGGCGATGCCCGATCGAGCCGGTAGGCCCCGTTGCCTGGCAACACCTGTGCAAATGCCGCCGGCACCCGCTCAAGATAAGTCTCCTCCGGTTGTGCGGCGTCCTCCATGTACGTACAGCGCCAGAGACCTTCATTATCGAGCAGCGCGATGATGGCGCCATGCGGATCATCGATGACGAAGGTCGATCGCGCGTAGCCGTAGCGTTCGAAGTCGTAGTAGACATTGGTGGCCACGAACCGCTCCGGCCAGGTCATGCCATCGAATGAAAGGCCCAGCTGCTGACGCACCGTGCTGCCGGCGCCGTCCGCACCGATGACCCATTTCGCGCGCAGAGTCTCGGCTGCCCCACCTGTGCGCACCGTCAGCGTGACACCGGCGGCATCCTGCTGCAGCGTCTGCAGGCGCGTGCCAAATCGCACGGTGGCGTTCGGAAATTCCTGCAGCCGGTGCATCGCGATTTCCGCCAGCCGATGCTGGCCCAGATGCAGGTTGTAGGGACGAGGCGTGTGGCCCTCGAGTACGCCCATGGAGTATGAAATTCGCTCGCCGGTACGCGCGACGAGGTAGCTGTAATCCTGCTTGGCAAAGCCGATGCTTTCGGCCTCCGCCAATATGCCCAAGCGCTCGAGGCCTGCGAGCACCGACCAGAAATACACGGCCGCGCGTGGGGAACTGTTGATGGCCGACTCGGCCTCGATGATCATCACGCGAACGCCTGCCTGCGCAAGTCCCAGTGCGTTGATGAAGCCGGTCGGGCCGCCGCCGACAATGATCACATCTTCCATTCACTAGTCTTCGCGCATCGGCGCGTAGTACTGCTGCCGGCGCTCATCTTAGATGAGCATGAAAAAATGGCGTGGCGAAATTCTGAGTAAGGTAAGTTCTATATAAATGATATAACATATTGTTAATTAAATGTTTAATTCCATCATTCAGACGCGGAGGGCGACCGCCACCGTGACCGCATAGCCTTCGGCTACGCTGCCGCAGAAGACCTAAACTGTTGCGACGTGGTCTCCTGGCAAAAGGCACACCTGAATGACTGAAGGTCACTTGCGCTCGCGCCATCCGATTCTTAACTACGAGAACGGTCTGCTGTTGCTGCTCGGGATTTCCTGGGGCTTCGCCTTCTTCGATCGCAACTCCGCCAGTGTCCTGATTCCTTATATGGCGAAGGATCTTGGACTCAACAACACGCAGTCGGCGCTCATCAACTCGGTGCTGTCCGTCATGTGGGCGCTGGGTGCGTATGTGATCGCGCGCTGGTCGGATGCCAGGGGCAGCCGCAAGCCATTCCTTGTCGCCTTCCTGGTCATTTTTTCGGCATGCTCGATCCTGTCGGGTCTTGCGCCGTCCTTTCCGGTGCTGCTGATCGCGCGCGCGATCATGGGCGCGGTAGAGGGTCCATTCCTGCCCGTGTGTCTGACCATCATGGCGGTGGAGTCTTCGCCCAACCGGCGTGGCGTCAACGCCGGCATCATGCAGAACTTCTTTGCGGCGCTGCTGGGCCAGAGCCTGGCGCCCTCGCTGCTGCCGAGCATCGCCGAGGCACATGGCTGGCGGGCCGCCTTCTTTGTTGCAGGCCTCCCGGGCCTGGTGTGCGCCATCGGCGTGTGGCTGTGGGTGCGCGAGCCCACAAAAGACGCGCAAGCCA
>Ga0302320_10022354_pt1 | contig 12499 bp, 11 predicted proteins | sample Bog_T0_3_FD_202130 | JGI IMG/M metagenome (GOLD analysis project Ga0302320, IMG submission 202130) | Peat permafrost microbial communities from Stordalen Mire near Abisko, Sweden - Bog_T0_3 | ecosystem: Environmental > Terrestrial > Soil > Wetlands > Peat | place: Sweden: Abisko, Stordalen Mire...
GGCAACGGCGAGACGCCGTAGACCGCACGCGCACCCAGACGTGCGCGCAGGCGCTCGACGAGCTGCATCGCGGTATCGCGGCCCTGCGCCGCGCCCTGTCCGGCAAAGACGTCGAGGGAAGCAGCCGACAGGGGCTGCAGCCGGCCGGAAACCAGCTCGAGCGCGCGCACCGGGGCCGCGAGCACGAGGTTCTGCAGCCGCTGCGCGAGCACGTTGCGCAGGCGCCGCGACTCGCCCGTGACACTGGCGAACCCGAGACGCAGCCGCGTCGCAGGCAGGCTGCGATGGTGCAGCCGCAGCTCCACGCCCTGAATACCTGCCTGGCGTATGCGCAGGAACCCGGCACACTCCTCCAGCAAAGGCGCAATCATCTGTTCGAGGATCGCGGCCTGCTCGATCTCGGCCTCCAGGTCACAGCGGGCACGAAAGCGCTCGCGCGGCACGAAAGCACGGCGCGGTGCGCGCTGGCGCGCCAGCGCGATGTCCAGCTCGCGCACCGCATCGGGGCCGAAGCGGCGTGCGAGTCCCGCGCGCGGCAGGCGCAGCAGCTCCCCTAAGCGCCTGACGCCCATCGACTGCAGGGTCTGCAGACGCGCGCCATCCCAGCCCGTGCAGGTGACGGGGAGAGGCGCGAGGCCGCCCGCGAGCAGCGCCGGATCCTCGACCAGGACGCGGCTGCCGGCACGCGTGAACCACAGCGCGGCGAGCGTGCTGGGTGCGATCGCGCTGTGCGCCTGCAGGCCGAGCGCGCGCCAGCTGGCATCGATCTCGTCATGCAGCTGCGCGGCGCTGCCGAACAGGCGCAGGCTGCCGCGGATCTCGAGGACCAGGGCCTGCGGCGGCTCGAGGCTGACGAGCGAGGTGAAGCGCTGCGCCTGGCGAGCCAGGCGCTCGAGTGCCGGCACAGGGTCAGCGATGCCCGGGAGCGCCGGGAACTGCACCGCATACCAGAGCTGCCGGGGGTGAACGATCTGCGGCAGCCGGCCCTGTGGCGGCGTTGGCGCGAGTGCCGCCGCGGGGAGGCGGGGCGCGGACGGGTTGTCGACGGCAAACAGGTCTGCCGTGCGCGAGCGGGCACGACGCACTTTCATGACTCGCCGGCAGCGACGGGTCCGGGCCGTCCCCCTTGTACCTTGAGCAACTCGAGTTGCGCGGCTGCGCGCCCCTGGGTCATCAGCAGCCGCAGGCTGGCCGGCGAGGACTCGAAACGGTGCCGCTCGGGACGGAACAGCACGCCGAGGGCGCCACCCTCCTCCGCCGCAAGCTTCAGCCGCCGCAGCCAGCGATCATCGCTGCCCTTGAGCCACAGCAGCACCGCGGCGCATACGCCCGAAGCCAACGCCTGTTCGGCAGCCCACAGGGCCTCGGTCGCCGTCGTGGGGCGCACGATCAGCAGGCGTTCGAGGATGAGCCCATTCTGGGCGAGCGCCGGCGCATACGGTTCATGCGGCGGACCGATCCAGACGAGCCAGGGGATATCGGCACCCACCTTTGGCTGTTGCGCCTGGACCAGGGCCGGCAGGAACAGCTGTACCTCGCCCAGCCCCGTGGCGTCGAGCAGGATCTCGACCAGCGACGCGGTCGGCCAGCCGCCGCCGGGCAGGCGGGCGTCCAGGGTGGGATTGCCGGTGGGCCAGACAGGACGGGAGGGCGCCGCTGCCCCGTCCTTCAGCTTCCAGACACGCGCATCGGCCAGCAGGTCCGCAAGCGATGTCGCCTCACGCAGCATCCACGTCTTTACCGCGACGCAGGACCCCGACGACGACGCCCTCGATGATCATCGGCTGGGCCTTGAGATCGACCCGGATCGGCTGGAAGTCGGCGTTCTCCGGCAACAGCCAGACGATCGTCCCTTCCTGGCGGTAGCGCTTGACCGTGACCTCGTTCTCCAGCCGCGCGACGACGATCTGGCGGTTGCGTACCTCGGGCGTGCGATGCACGGCGACCAGATCCCCATCGAGGATGCCGGCATTTTTCATACTCATGCCGCGTACTTTGAGCAGGTAATGCGGTTGCGGCTGGAACAGCTGCGGATCGATCTGGTAACGCGCCTCGATATGTTCCTCGGCCAGGATCGGCTGGCCGGCGGCGACCCGGCCGATCAGCGGCAGGCCCAGTTGTTCACGCAGGATGTCCTTGAGCTGGATACCGCGGGAAGCACCGGGAATCAGGTCGATGACTCCCTTGCGCTGCAGGGCACGCAGGTGTTCCTCGGCTGCGTTCGGCGACTTGAAACCGAGGGTGCGCGCGATTTCGGCGCGCGTCGGCGGCATGCCGCTCTCGGCAATGGCGTCCTGGATGAGTCTGAGGATCTGCGTCTGGCGGGGAGTGAGGTCGGACATGCGGCACCTGTATATGTAACCAGTAGCTGGCATTATATACAGTTGACAGGACTTGGCAAGTCGCGCTTTGCGTAGCGGGATGGGCTGTGCGCAAGCGTACAGACGGGTCCCGCAGATCACGCAGAAGCTGTCGCCAACAACCAACATTACCCAAGATTTAGTTGCATTGGATCGGGTACCTCCGATCTAATAGGAGGCTGTATTGCAACACGAGTGAGCCCGACTTTTTGAAGACTGGGCGCGCTTCTGGCAATGCTGCCGCTTTTTTTGACGACTGTTATAACCCTAGGGGAATTACTATGAAATTTGCAACGACCTTGAAAGTAACGGCTGCCGCCGCCTGCATCGCCGCCCTCGCCGGCTGCGCCGACCTGAAGCCGCTCCAGGCCCAGATTGACGACCTGAAGTCGCAGGTCAGCAAGCTGCAGGGCGACACGGCGAAGGCCTCGAGCGCCGCCGCCGCTGCCAGCAGCGCCGCTGCGTCCGCCTCCTCCGCCGCCTCGGGCGCGCAGAGCACCGCGAACCAGGCCCTGTCCCTGGCCCAGTCCAACTCCTCCGCGATCGCCGCGCTCAACGAGAAGCTGGACCGCGTGTTCAAGAAGAGCGTCTCGAAGTAAGCTTCGATCACGCACTCGCAAGAGTAAAACGACGCCGCGGCAACCCCGCGGCGTTTTTTTTGCCTGTATCCCGCGCGCTGCCGGCAGCCTAGCCGCCGAGCACCGCACCGATGATGAGGCCCGCCTGCGCGCAGAACTGCGCCGCGCTCATCTTCTTGCCGTCCTCGGGACGTACCGTCTGGATCTCGATCTGGCCGCCCTGCGCAGCCACGACGATGGACTTCTCGTTGATCGCCGTGATCGCGCCACTCGCACCCCTGACCTGACCGAAGCTGCGTACCGGATGCTTCGCTGCCGAGAACAGCTGCAGCTTCCTGCCGGCCACGGTCGTCCAGGCGCCCGGTGCCGGGTCGCAGCCGCGGATCAGGTTGTAGATCTGGTCGGCGTGCGCATGCCAGCTGACTCGCGCCTCGGCGGCACGGCACCAGCCCTCATAGCTCGCGAGCGACTCATCCTGCACCACTTCCGTCGCCCTGCCGGCGACGACCAGATCGGCTGCCTCCAGCAGCGCCGCAATGCCCATCGGGAAAATACGGTCGAAATACACTTTGCCGAGCGTATCGTCGGGACCGATCGGCGTCGTCTTCTGCAATACGATCGGACCCTCATCGAGGCCGTCGGTGGGACGGAAGATCGTCAGGCCCGTCTGGGTACGCCCCAGGATGATCGGCCAGTTGATCGAACTCGGGCCCCGATAGCACGGCAGCAAGGACGGATGGAACCCCAGCATGCCGTGGCGCGGCACACTGGCGAAGTCCTGCGGCACGAACTGCAGAACATAGGCCATGATGCCGACGTCGGCGTCCAGCGAGCGCAGCACCTGACGCGCCTCCTCGGTCTTCAGGCTCGGCAGCCGGAATACCGGGATACCCCGCTCCTCGGAAGCCTGGACCAGCGGGTCGGCCGGCCCACCCGCCTTCTCCGGTGCACAGAACACTCCGGCGATCGTATCGCCTCGCGCGGCAAACGCCTCCAGCGAGGCCTTGCCGAAGTCTTTTTGTCCGACGATTGCAACGCGCATGGTTCAGTCATCCTGTAGCCAATCCCGTCCCGAAGTATGATATATCTGAGGGACAAGCGCTTAACAATCCCTTATAAGCCTATTCAAATCAGAGGAGCACACACCATGGCTGGCCGCAATTTCCTGTTCGTTCCGGGACCCACCAACGTACCTGACCGCGTGCTGCGGGCGATGGTGGTCTCGCAGGAGGACCACCGTTCGCCGGTCTTCCCGGAACTTGCGCGTGCCTGCCTCACTGCACTGAAGCCGGTGTTCAAGACGACGACCGGCGCGCCGATCCTCTTCCCTGCGTCCGGCACCGGCTGCTGGGAAGCGGCGGTAACCAACTGCCTGAATCCGGGCGACAAGGTCCTGATTGCGCGCTTCGGCCAGTTCAGTCACCTGTGGATCGACATGTGCCAGCGGCTCGGGTTCGAGGTCGAGATCCTCGAGACACCGTGGGGCGAAGGCGCCCCCGTGGACCGCTACCTCGCGTCGCTGGATGCGGACAAGCAGCACAGGATCAAGGCCGTACTGGTCACGCAGAACGAGACCGCGACCGGCGTGACCAGCGACGTCGCCGCGGTGCGCCGCGCGATGGACAGCGTCAAGCACCCGGCACTGCTGTTCGTCGACTCGGTCAGCGCACTGGCCAGCATCGACTTCCGCATGGACGAATGGGGCGTGGACGTCTGCGTCAGCGGCTCGCAGAAGGGTCTGATGCTCCCCGCCGGCCTTGGCGTCACCTGCGTCAGCCAGAAGGCGCTCGCCGCCGCCAAGAGCGCCACGTCGCGCCGCTGTTACTTCGATTACGCCGACATGGTCAACGCGAACGCCAGCGGCTACTTTCCGTACACGCCGTCGATCCCGATGCTCTACGGTCTGCGCGAGTCGCTGGCGATCCTCGCCGAGGAAGGCCTGGAGAACGTGTTCCACCGGCACAGCTACCTCGCCGGGGGCGTGCGCGCCGCGGTCTTCGAGGGCTGGAAGCTGAAGCTGTGCGCGGTTGCGCCGCAGTGGTACTCGGACACCGTGTCCGCGATCATGGTGCCGGAAGGCATCAACGGCGCGGACGTGATCTCGCGGGCATTCAAGCGCTACAACCTCGCGCTCGGCGCCGGCCTCTCGAAGGTCGCGGGCAAGCTGTTCCGCATCGGGCACCTCGGCGACATGAACGAGCTGATGCTGCTCGGCGCGATTGCGGGCGCCGAGATGGCGATGCTGGACGTCGGTGTGAAGATCGAGCCGGGCAGCGGCGTCGCCGCCGCGCAGAAGTACTGGCGTGCGCATTCGCCCGTGGTTGTCGCCAGGGACGCGGCTGCATGAAGCACCGCGTCGTGTTCCTGGACCGCGCCTCGCTGAAAGCGACGGTGCGCAAGCCCGCCTGCGCGAGCGACTATGTCGAACACGAGAAGACTGCGCCCGACCAGGTCGTCGCGCGGCTGGCGGGCGCATCCGTCGCGATCGTGAACAAGGTGCCACTGCGCGCGGCGACGCTCGCCGAGCTGCCTGACCTGCGGATGATCGCCGTGGCCGCGACCGGCTATGATGTCATCGACGTGCCGTACTGCCGCGAGCATGGCATCGCGGTTGCGAACATCCGCAACTACGCCGTGCACACGGTGCCGGAACATGCGTTCGCAATGATCCTCGCACTGCGGCGCAACCTGCTGGCCTACCGCCGCGACGTCGAGGCCGGCCTCTGGCAGAAATCCGACCAGTTCTGCTTCTTCACGCACGACATCGGCGACCTGCATGGCTCGACGCTCGGCATCATCGGCGAGGGCGCGATCGGCCAGAGTACCGCCGCGATCGGACGCGCGTTCGGCATGCGGGTGCTGTTCGCGGACCATGCACCGCCGAAGATGGACGGCGTCGTGTTCACGCCGCACGAACAGGTACTCGCGGAATCCGACGTGATCTCGCTGCACTGCCCGCTGATGCCGTCCACGAGGAACCTGATCGACCTTGCGGCGTTTCGCAGGATGAAGCGCAACGCGCTGCTGATCAACACGGCGCGCGGCGGCCTCGTGGACGAGGCAGCGCTGGTCCAGGCACTCGACGAGGGCCTGATTGCCGGCGCGGGCTTCGACGTGCTGACCGTCGAGCCGCCGCGGGGCGGGCACCCGCTGCTCGACGTGCACCGACCGAACTTCATCCTGACGCCGCACGTCGCCTGGGCGTCGGACGGCGCGATGCAGTTCCTCGCCGACCAGCTGATCGACAATATCGAGAAATGGGATGCGGGCACCCCGCAGCACCTCGTCACATGAAAAAACTCCTCTACCAGTTCGACACCGACGCGCTGCCGGCGGTGTTCGACAACGTTGTCGCCTACGACGGCGGCGCCGATCACGTGACCGCCTATGGCGGCATCACGGCGGCCAACGTCGGCCCTCTCGTCGAGGGTGCGATCTTCACGCGCGGACCCAAGGACAAGAAGAACACTGCGATCTTCATCGGCGGCGGCAACATGCCTGCCGGCGAAGCGGTGCTCGCGGCCGTGCAGAAGAAGTTCTTCAGCCAGTTCCGCGTCTCGGTCATGTTCGACTGCAATGGCTCGAATACGACCGCGGCCGCCGCCGTCGCATGGCTCCAGCACGGGCGCAGCCTCGCCGGCAAGCGCGCCGTGGTGCTGGCCGGATCAGGTCCGGTCGGGCAGCGGGCTGCCGTGCTGCTGGCGAGCGAGGGCGCGCGGGTCGCGATCACCGGGCGCAAGCTCGCCGCCGTACAGGCCTCCTGCGACCTGATCAAGGCACAGTTCGGCGTCGAGGCGGAGGCGATCGAGGCACCAACGCATGCCGAGCGCGGCGCGGCGATTGAGGGCGCGCATATCGTACTCGCGACCGGCGCTGCCGGGATCCAGCTGCTCGAGGAGCGTCAGTGGGCCGGGAGCCCGACACTGGAACTCGTCGCCGATGCCAATGCGTCCCCGCCAGCCGGGATCGAGGGCGTCGGCATGGCCGACCGCGGTATCGTGAAAGCCGGCAAGACGCTGTTCGGGCCGCTGGGATTCGGCGCGCTGAAGCTCGCACTGCATCGCGCGTGCATCGCCCGCCTGTTCGAACAGACGGGACTGGTGCTTGATGCGCAGGAAATCTACCGCATCGCAAAGACGATGGTCGGCTAGTCCGCGACGGCCGTTCAGGCCGTCGCGATCCTGATCAGGTTCGTCGTGCCGGGTACGCCGAACGGCACGCCGGCCATCGCAACGATCGTCTCGCCACTCTCGGCAAAGCGCTCACGCCGCGCGACTTCGCGCGCGACCGCGGTCATTTCCTTGACGTCGGCAACGTCGGCAATGTGCACCGAATGGATACCCCAGGTGATCGCGAGGCGCCGCGCCGTCGGCAGGAAAGGCGAGACGCCGAGGATCGGCGACTGCGGACGCTCGCGCGCCGCGCCGAGGCTCGTATGGCCGCTGCGCGAGTAACAGACGATGGCCGACGCGTTCAGCAGCGCGACGATGCCGCGCACCGCGCTGCAGACGGTGGCGGCGACGGTCGCCTGCCCCGCCTCCGCCGGGATGTGCGACGCCTCGATCAGCTGCCGGTACTGCGGATCCTGTTCGGTCTGTTCAATGATGCGGTTCATCATGCTGACCGCCTCGACCGGGTACTTGCCCGCCGCCGACTCCGCCGACAGCATCACTGCGTCGGCGCCGTCGTAGATCGCGGTGGCGACGTCGGACGCCTCGGCGCGCGTCGGCACCGGGCTCGTGATCATCGACTCGAGCATCTGCGTCGCAACGACCACCGGCCTGCCGAGACGGCGGCAGGCACGGATAATGCGCTTCTGGATCGCCGGCACGCGCTCGGCGGGCAGTTCGACGCCGAGGTCGCCGCGCGCCACCATGACCGCATCCGACTGCGCAACGATTTCATCGAGCCGCTCGATCGCAGCCGGTTTCTCGAGCTTGGAGATGATCCAGGCCTTGTCGCCGATGATCGCACGCGCCTCGACGACGTCCTCGGGACGCTGCACGAAGGACAGCGCAACCCAGTCGCAGCCGAGCTCCAGCGCCACCTTGAGGTCCGCATGATCCTTCGGCGTCAGCGGCGTCAGCGGCAGCAGCACACCCGGCACGTTGACGCCCTTGTGCTCGGAGAGCTTGCCGCCGATGACGACGGTCACCTCGGCGAAGTCCTTGCCGCAGCGCTCGACCGAGACGCGCAGCTTGCCGTCATCCAGCAGCAGCTCCGAACCCGGCGCCAGCACGGAGAAGATCTCCGGATGTGGCAGGCAGACGCGCGCGCTGCTGCCCGGGGCCTCGTCCAGATCGAAGCGGAAGGGCTGCCCGGCCGCCAGCGTCACCGCACCGTCGGTGAACAGGCCGACGCGGTGCTTGGGGCCCTGCAGGTCGGCCATGATGCCGATCGGGCGCCCGGTCTCCTTTTCGAGATTGCGGATGATAGAGACCCGGCGGCTGTGATCCTCAGGGGTGCCGTGACTGAAATTCAGCCGGAATACGTCAACTCCGGCCAGGAACAGCCGCCGGACGGTCTCCTCGGTGGAACTCGCTGGGCCCAGCGTCGCGACAATCTTGGCATTCCGGGTTCTACGCACGTCTTCCTCTCAGGTGGCCAACGTTCAAGCCGCGCATTCTCCGCCACCGGGCGCTGCATAAGCAACCGCGATATAGTGCCGTCCAATGCGGCCCCAAAACCTGCATCGCAAACTCACATGGTTCGGTGTCCTGCTGCTGACCATCTCGTGCCTGTCGCCAATCGTGTCCATTTTCGGCACGGGCGGTGACGTACTGCAGCATGCCGGCACCGGCGCCGCCGCAACCTTCCTCCTCGGCATCGCCGTCGCCGTCGTCTGGGCTGTCATCTATGCCGAACTCGGCTCCGCCTACCCCTACGCCGGCGGCGACTACGTCGGCGTCGGCAGGATCCTCGGCCCCTGGGCGGGATTCGCGAGCCTGACGCTGTGGAGCGCCACTGCGGGTCCCGGCACGGCCTTCCTGGTCAGGACCCTCGGCGTCTATTTCTGTGACCTCGTGCCGACCGCCTCCCCGGGGCCGGTCACGTTCCTGGCGCTGCTCGCTGCGACCGCTGTCGCGCTGCTGGCGGTGCGCACGAGCGCCCTCATCACGGGGCTGTTCCTGGCGGTGGAGATGGTCGCCGTCGTCGCGCTGATCGCTGCGGGCCTGTGGCATCCGGCACGCAGCCTCGGCGCAGCGCTGCTGCATCCGGTCACGCTCGGCGCAGCGGGCGCAACGGTTCCCACGGCGCTCGGTGCGATGGGGCTCGCGGCAGTCAGCGCGGCCTACGCCACCACGGGGGGCAACCAGGCGGTGGCCTTCGGCGAGGAGCTGATCGAGCCGCACCGCTACATGGGCCATGTGGTGATGCTCGCGGCCGCCATCGGCGCACTCGCGACGGCGGTGCCGGTCATTGCGGTCGCGCTCGGGGCTGCGGACCTCGGCGCCGTGCTCGGCAGCAAGGCGCCCTTCAGCACCTTCGTCGCGGGCGTCGCAGGCCCGCTGGCCGGGCGTGCACTCAGCGCAGGCGTGATCGTCTCGCTGTTCAACGCGCTGGTCGCCGCGCTGATGTTCTATGCGCGACTGCTGTTCAGCCTCGGTCGCGACGCGATCTTCCACGGTGCCGTCAATGCGCAGCTCGCCGCCGTGCATACGGACTCCGGAGCGCCACGCGTCGCGACGGTGGTGTTCAGCCTGATCACGGGCGCCTGTTGCCTGCTGGCGACGCACACGCTGATCGTCTTCACCTCCGGACTCACGGTCTACAGCCTGGCCCTCGTCAGCATTGCGGTGCTGGTCGGCCGCCGCCGCTGCCTGACCGGGCAGCCGGGCTACTGGCGCTCGCCGCTGTATCCGCTGGCGCCGCTGCTCGGGATCCTGCTGGCGCTGGCATTCGGCATCGCCGATCTTGCGGATGGCGCCGAAGGGCGCCCGAGCCTGCTGCTGCTCGGCGCGATCATCGCTGCAGGACTCGCCTGGCATCATCTCGTGCTGCGCCGCCGCCCGGGCGGCTGGACGCCGATGGTGCTGATGCCATCAGCCGAAGCTGTTGCGCAGCGTGCCGATGCCATCGATTGAGACCTCGACCAGGGCTCCGTCCTTCATGGAGCCGACGCCCAGCGAGGTACCGCAGGCGATCACGTCGCCCGGCAGCAGCGTCATATCGCCGGAGAGGCGACTGACCAGCAGCGCCGGCGACATGATCATGTCGCTGAGCGGATAGTCCTGGCGCACGTCGCCGTTTAACCGCGTGACAACCCGCAGCTGCGCGACGTCCAGGCCGGTCGTGATCACCGGGCCCAGCGGACAGAACGTGTCGTGGCCCTTGGCGCGGCACCACTGGTCGAAATCGGCATTCTCCTTCAGCGTCTCGGCCGCCGTGACGTCATTGACGCAGGTATAGCCGAAGATCGCGTCCGCCGCGGCCTCCAGCCCCAGGTCCTTCGCGCGGCTGCCGACGACGATGCCGAGTTCGCCCTCGAACACGACCTTGCCGGCATAGCTTCGCGGCCGCACGATGGATTCGCCGGTGGCAATGACCGACGTGGCCGGCTTCAGCAGGAACAGCGGATGGGCCGGCGCCTGCTTGCCGAGCTTCGCCCCGAGCGCATGGAAATTGTTCCACAGCGCGATGATCCGCGACGGCGTACACGGCGCAAGCAGCGTGTAGCTGCCAGAAGCCAATCGCTGCCCGGTCGGCCGGGAGCCGCCGAACAGGGCGCCGTCGTGGACTGCGAGACCTGCGTCGCTCAGCTGACCGAAGCCGGTCAGGCCGTCCGGCGTACGGAACCGCGCCCAGCGAACGGCAGCGCCCGTCACGCTAGATCACGGACCTGAGGAGTCTGCCCATATCGGCGGGGTTGCGCGTCACCTTGATGCCGCACTCCTCCATGACCGCGAGCTTCTCCTGGGCCGTGCCCTTGCCGCCGGAGATGATCGCGCCGGCATGGCCCATGCGCTTGCCGGGCGGCGCTGTGACGCCCGCAATGAAGCCGATGACGGGTTTTTGCATGTTGGCCTTGATCCAGCGCGCGCAGGTCTCCTCGTCATCGCCGCCGATCTCTCCGACCATGATGACGGCATCCGTCTCCGGGTCCGCGTTGAACAGCTTCATGACGTCGATGTGCTTCATGCCGTTGACCGGGTCGCCGCCGATGCCGACGCAGGTCGACTGGCCGAGCCCGAGTTCCATCAGCTGCCCGACCGCTTCGTAGGTCAGGGTGCCTGAGCGCGACACGACGCCGATGCGGCCCTTCTTGTGGATATGCCCCGGCATGATGCCGATCTTGATTTCATCCGGAGTGATGACGCCCGGGCAGTTAGGGCCCACGAGGAGCGTCTTCCTGCCATGCATCCGGTCGCGGGTCGCGATCATGTCGCGGACCGGGACGCCCTCGGTGATGCAGATCACGAGGTCGAGGCCGGCATCGACCGCCTCGTCGATCGCACCCGCCGCGAATGGCGGCGGCACGTAGATGACCGACACCGTGGCGCCGGTCTGCCGCTTCGCTTCGGCGACGGTTGCATAGATCGGGATGCCCTCGAAGTTCTCCCCCGCCTTGTTCGGATTGACGCCGGCCACGTAACAGGCCTTGCCGTTCGCATAGTCGCGGCACAGGCGCGTATGGAATGCGCCGGTCTTGCCGGTGATGCCCTGGGTGATCACCCGGGTGTTCCTGTCGATCAGGATGCTCATGGACCTTCGGACTCCCCGTGCCTTGAGTTCATTTGCCGGCGACCGCCGCGACAATCTGGCGCGCGGCATCGGCCATGTTGTCGGCCGAGATGACGGCCAACCCGGACTCTGCGAGGAGCTTGCGCCCGAGATCCTCGTTCGTCCCCTTCATGCGCACGACCAGCGGCACGCTCAGATTCACTTCGCGCGCCGCGGCAATGACCCCCTCCGCAATCGTGTCGCAGCGCATGATGCCGCCGAAGATATTGACCAGGATGCCCTTGACGGCCGGGTTCTTGAGCATCAGCTTGAACGCCTCGGTGACCTTCTGCGTCGTCGCGCCCCCGCCGACATCGAGGAAATTCGCCGGTTCGGCGCCGAACAGCTTGATGACGTCCATTGTCGCCATCGCGAGGCCCGCGCCGTTCACGAGGCAGCCGATATTGCCGCCGAGCGAGATATAGGACAGGTCGAACTTCGAGGCCTCGATCTCCGCCGGATCCTCCTCGTCGAGGTCGCGCATCGCGACGATCTCGGGGTGGCGGAACAGCGCGTTGTCGTCGAAATTCAGCTTCGCGTCCAGCGCCAGCACACGCCCGTCGGCGGTCAGGATCAACGGGTTGATCTCGGCGAGCGACGCGTCGCAGTCGACGAACGCGCGGTACAGCGCCTGCATGAAGCGGCGCGCCTCGGGCACAGACCCGTCAGGCACCCCGATCCGGCGTGCGACCCCGTCAGCCTCGGCGTCGGTGAGCCCGGTCCTGGGGTTGATCGCGACCTTGTGGATCTTCTCCGGGGTGTGCGCGGCGACTTCCTCGATCTCCATGCCGCCCTCGGAGCTCGCCATCAGGGTAACGCGCTGCGTGCCGCGGTCGACGA
>Ga0302320_10022357_pt1 | contig 12499 bp, 6 predicted proteins | sample Bog_T0_3_FD_202130 | JGI IMG/M metagenome (GOLD analysis project Ga0302320, IMG submission 202130) | Peat permafrost microbial communities from Stordalen Mire near Abisko, Sweden - Bog_T0_3 | ecosystem: Environmental > Terrestrial > Soil > Wetlands > Peat | place: Sweden: Abisko, Stordalen Mire...
GCTATGGAGTTTGGGCTGGCCGAGTTTTTGCGGGAACATGGTTGGGAGATAGCGCGGCTGACGTTGGAGCATCTGTGGCTGACGGGGAGCGCGATGCTGCTGGCTGTGGGGATGGGGCTGCCGCTGGGGATTCTGTTGACACGGCGGGAGGGGCTGGCGCGGCCGGTGATCGCGGTGGCGAATGTGGTGCAGACGGTGCCGAGCCTGGCGCTGTTCGGGCTCCTGCTGCCGGTTCCGTGGCTGGGAGAGAATGCGGCGCGGCTGGCGATCCTGGCGCTGACCGGGTATGCGTTGCTGCCGATTCTGCGGAACACATATGCGGGGATCCGGGGGGTCGATCCGGCGCTGGAGGATGTGGCGCGAGCGCTGGGGATGACGGATTTTCAGCGCCTCGTGAAAGTTGAGCTGCCGCTGGCGGCGAGTGTGATTCTGGCGGGGCTGCGGACGGCGACAGTGACGTGCGTTGGCGTGGCGACGATTGCGGCGGCGATTGGGGCGGGCGGGTTGGGGGAGCTGATCTTTCGCGGAGTGGCTTCGGTCGATACCGGGCTCGTGCTGGCGGGGGCGGTACCGGCGGCGTTGCTGGCGCTGGGGGCGGATGCGGGATTGGGGTGGGTGGAGAAGAGGGTGGCGGTGCGGAGATGAGAAAGGACGACCGCGGATTTGCGCGGATGAACGCGGATAGGGCGAAAAGCGACAGGATGATTACATCCCACCCATCGCGATGCGATGGATGGGGCATCCGGGCTTTGTTGGGAGTACTGTTGGCTGCCTGCGTGGGGTGTGCGCCGCCGCGATCTTCGAGGGTAGTGGTGGGAGCGAAGAATTTTACGGAGCAGGTGGTGCTGGGGGAGTTGGTGGCGCAGGAGATTGAGGCGGAGTTTGCAAGGGAGGGGCGGTCGCAGCGGGTGGAGCGGCGGTTCTATCTGGCGGGGAGCTATCTGTGCCAGCAGGCACTGGTGAGCGGGCGCATTGACACTTACGTTGAATACACCGGCACTGCACTGACGGCGATTCTGAAGCAGCCGCTGCCGCCGTTGGGGGAGCGCGATGCGGCGACGGTGCTGGCTACGGTGCGGCGGTTGTATGCGGCGCGGTATGGGGTCGCAGTGGAGGGGCCATTGGGGTTTGAGGACACGTTTGCGATGGTGGTGCGGGGGGAGGATGCAAGAAGGTTGGGGTTGCGGAGTATTTCGGATGTGGTGAAGATGAGTAACCCCACGTCAGGCGAGAGACCGCCTGACATGGGGCACCCGGGTGGTTCGACTCCTCGGCTACTGCGGCTGGGGGTGGGGTATGAGTTTGAGTCAAGGCCGGATGGGTTGGCGGGGTTGGAGGCGGCGTATGGGTTGAGGTTTGCGGGGCAGCCGCGGACGATGGATCTAGGGTTGTTGTATCGGGCGCTGGAGGAGGGGCAGGTGGATATGGTGGCGGGGAACTCGACGGATGGGGCGATCCGGTCGCTGGGGTTTGCGGTGCTGGCGGACGACCGGCACTACTTTCCGCCGTACGAGGCGGTGCCGTTGGTGCGGGAGGATGCGCTGCGGCGGTGGCCGGAGATCCAGAGGGCGATGGACAGGCTGGCGGGCAAGGTGAGCGCGGAGGAGGTGCAGGCGATGAACGACGCCGTGGATGGGAGGCATGAGGACGTGGGGGAGATAGTAAGGGGGTTTCGGGAGAGGAAGGGATTGTAGGGGACGACTGCGGATTTGCGGGGACGAACGCCGACGAGGACGGGGCCTTTTGGTGATCCGGCTGTGAGGCTATGTACTCTGCGGATAGACTCCTCGCGAAACAAGGAGCGAAACTCCTCGTATGGTCAGCATCCAGAGACCCCTGTTAGACATGAAACCACGTTTTATCTTCGCCTGAACCAGAGACATAATCATCTGCGGAGGTTCTGACCTGCGCTCGAAATGAGCGCAAAAGATGACGGAATCTTGGGTGCGGCCGAGGGTAGCGCGTGGGGGCGATCTCTTGGGAGCGATGCAGCTCTTACTGCCAGTGCTGGTGGGCTTCGCCACCCTGGCCGAGGTCGATGACGAGGGTGTCGCTCTTGCAGGAGTGGAAGGTGGAGAGCTGGTAGATGGGCTCCTTGGTGAGCCGGTAGGGGGCGTCGTTGACGGTGAACTGGAGCAGGAGCGGGCCCTCGGGGACCTTGAAGGTGCTGATGCCATCGGTGATGGTGGTGGTCTCGTCGAGGTTGTTGGCCAGCAGGGTGTAAGAGTGCGAGACGCTGTGCCTGTAGTCGTAGGTGACGCGGGTGTGCATGGTGCAGGGTGGCAGGGCGACGGCCGGCGCAGGCGGGTCGGCGGGCTTGCCGGCGGCCGCGACGAAGCCGCCAAGGTGGGCGGGCAGAGTGTCGCGAATCTCTTCCGCGAGGTGCGCGGTGGAATGGCCGATGGGCTGCTTCTCAAAGTCGGTGGAGGTGGTGAGGATGTCCACGCCGCCGTACTCGTTGGCGCGCCCGTTGATGGCGGCGGTAACGGCCGCCTCACCTTTGGCGAACCACTCGCTCTTGCTCTTGTTGGTGACGTCGGTGACGGTCCAGGTGGTTTTCGTATCGCCGGTGTGGGCATCGAGCAGGTCGAGCTCGACGGAGATGGTGGTGGTGGCCTTGTCGCTGACCGTGGGCTTGAGGGTGGCGACGAGGAGCAGGTCGAGCTCGGGACGGTCCTGCACGTATTCCGTGAGCCAGCTGGTGTCGAGCGGGGTGTAGACGCCTCCAGGGCTAAGCAGTGATGGCGCGAACTGCTTGCTGCCGAGGAGGTCCTGATAGATATAGAGGGTGAGGTGCTGTACGAGCACGGGGCCGAAGTCGTCTCCGCCGGCATCGTAGGCCGGAGCGATGCCGAGGGCGATACGCTGCGCGGACATCGAAGCACCCAGGGCGAGAACGGCTAAAACAGCTGCGAAAGCGCGAGACTTCATTCCCCGCCCGACTTCTTGGTTGAGGTCTTGGTTTTCGCTCCCGTGGTGGCCGGTTGAGAGACGTTGACCGTCTGCGGGCCCGCCGCCGCGGAGCTGACGGGCGATGTCTCTGCCGCTGAGATGACCTGCGGGCCAGTCAACGGAGCGGAGGCTCCGGAGCTGGTGCGGATGGCCTCGACGTTCTTGGTGGAGACTACGGCAGCGGGCGCGGCGTACCAGTTGGTGTCGCCGACCAAGGTGAGGTAATCGTAGAGAATGGCCATGTTGTTGGGCAGCGTGCCCATGTGTTCGCGCTGATAGAGGGCGACGTAGGCCTGAATCTCGTTATTGATCTCTGCTTTGTCGCCGTTTTCTCCGATCAGGTGGAGGGCATGCTCGAGGTGCGGATCGGGGTAGGCGCCACGGGCCCCGTCATACTGGATGGCCTTGATGAAGTGGTCCTCGGCCTCTTGGCGGTCTTCGGGAGTGCGCGCGGTGAGGGAGATGATCTTGCCGAGATAGAGCTGGGCGCGGGGGTCGTTGGAGCGCAGGCTGACCGCTTCCTCGAGGTTGTCGCGCGCCATGGCGAAGAGGTCATAGTCGATGGCGATAATGCCGTTATCGCGCTTGAGGGCGGCCATGATGAGGTTGAACTCGCCGCTGGAGCCGGTGAGGCCGCCGGCCTTGAGCTTTGTCTCCCACTGAGATTTGAAGTCGCCGGAGAGCACGGTCTGGATGTGCGCTGTGCGGGCCTTCATGCGGGCTTCCTTGGCCATGAAGCCGAGGCCGATGCGCGGATCGCGCGAAGCAGCAGCCTGCAGGCGGGCATATAGGCGTGGAGCCTCGCGGACATCGTAGCCCTGGGAGAGCATGTAGTGGAGGGACTCTTCGTCAGCCTCGTTCTCGTAGATGTCATCCCACTGGGTGATGGTGTTGTGGTCGCGGAAGATGAGGTTGCTGCTGAGGAGGCCACCGGCCAGTCCGGAGAGGCCGCCGACGCCCGCGCCGTTCCATCCGCCCATAACGCCGCCGATTCCGCCCGTGGCGAAGGTGACGGCCGCGGTGACGATGGCGCGCTTCTCCTTGTTCTCCTTGTCCTTCTCCTGATTGAGGGCGGGCTCGAGGATGCTCATGCGCACGATGGTGTAGGCATGGTTCTTCTCGATGTGGGCGATCTCGTGGCCGAGGACGTAGGCGAGCTGGGCCTCGTTATCCAGCATGGAGACCATGCCGGTGCTGATAAGGATGGTGCCGGTGGAGAGCGCTTCGGCCTTCGGGATGGGATCAAGCAGAAGCTTGAAGGAGTAGATGTTGGGCGAATCCTTGGGGACGAGGCGCTGGCCGATGGAGTTGATATAGCGCTGCAACATCGGATTGTTGTAGAGTTGGCCGTAATGGTCGCGGAAGGTGGCGAACTCCGGGCCGGACATATCAGAGAAGTGGGCCGATGAGTTGATGTTGTAGATGTAGTCGATGTCCTGGCGGCGCTTTTCGTCCCAGGCATTCTGGATGGCATCCCTGATCTCGGGCCGCTGCTCGATCTCGGCCATCTTTTTCTTGTCGGCGTCGGTATAGTCGGGAGCCTTGTCGGAAGTGGCCGCAGGCGCAGCAGCGGGCTTCTGGTTTTGGTTCTGTGCGACGGCAAAGGTCCCGGCGATTGCCAGAACTCCGAATGCGAGGGGTAATTTTGAATTTGTTCTCATCGCCAGACTCCTTTGAAACTGGAGAAACCGTGACCCAGGGAGGCCTACAGGATAATGCCTTTTAAAGACGGTGTCAAAAACAAAACGGTAGTCGGTGTCAAGAGCAAAATGAGAGATTGTGCGCCCTGGGCCTGCCACAATCGGGGGATGGCGAGGGTGTTTCGAGGCCTGCTGGCGACCGCGGTTGGTGTGACGTTGCTCACACTTGGAGGGGGCGCGAGCCAGCCTGCGCGGAACAATGATCCCTGGCTGGAGCTGCCGCAGGTGGGTCAACGTGTGGCAGTCGACAGTACGATTGCGCTGGACCAGCCGCCTAACTCGGTTCAGCAGTTGGTGTTGCATATCCCGGCGGGCGGACCGGCGATCAGCTACGGGACAATCCACACCAAGGTGAATACGGAATCGGCCGACGTGGCGATGAAGAGCACGAGCGGGCTCGACGGGTTCCTGCTGAATGTGGACCTGACGGGCGCAGGCGGATTCCCGATGCTGCCGGGGCGGAATTCGGTGGAGCTGGAGTATCAGGACCAGTTTGGGCGAACCAAGTATTACAACTTTCTGCTGGAGTTTGGGGGCGGGAGTGGCGCTGCGGGGCTGAAGAGCCGGGGATTCGATGTGATCCCATCGACCAAGGCGCCGGAGAAGCGGGCGGGGCGGCTGTTTGCGGTGGTGATTGGGATATCGCACTACACGAAGGGCGATGCGGGCGCGCAGATCAACGATCTACAGTATGCGGACCGGGACGCGCAGGCGATGCTGGATTTTCTGAAGTCTCCGGCAGGCGGCGGAGTGACGGACGACGACTCGTTGCTGCTGCTGAACGGGGACGCGACAACGCAGCAGGTGCGGCATGCGCTGTTCAGCTTCCTGACCAAGCCGGAGGAGCAGGACACCGTGGTGATCTACATTGCGGGGCATGGCGCACCGGACCCGCTGGATCCGCGCAATCTGTATCTTCTGACCGCGGATTCGAAGCCGGACGACATGGGCGGGACGGCGTTCCCGATGTGGCAGCTTCAGGATGTGTTCGACCGCGTGCTCAAGGCGAAGCGGGTGCTGACATTTGCGGATACCTGCCACAGCTACGGGTTTAGCGGGTTGCGTGCGGGCACTACTTCCAAGACGGCGAACAATCTGGTGAACCAGTATCTGCAGCGGTATGCGTCGAAGGGGCAGCGGGCGGTGATCACGGCGAGCGACATCAGCGAGTCGTCGTTTGAGGATGCCAAGTGGGGCGATGGGCATGGGGTGTTTACCTATTATCTGTTGCGCGGTCTGAAGGGCGAGGCGGACGCGAACCATGATGGGGTGGTGACGGCGGGCGAGCTGTTCAACTATCTGCAGCGATCGGTGCGGGAGGCGACGGATGGCAAGCAGAACCCAAGGGCGGTGGCGGGCATCAGCAGCGCGTTGACGGTGGCGACGGTGGGGAAGACGCGGGCGGCGGTGGTGGGGCCGACGGGGGCAAGGGCGAGGTAGGCAGGCGGTTAGGGCTGAGGCTTCGGTGCGGCGAAGTCCGGGGTAGGCGTGGTGGCGTCCGGCTTGTCCGCAGTGGGTTCGGGCAGGAATGCGGTCTCGGGATAGGCGGCTTTGGTGGAGATGGTCTGCAGGACGGGCAGGTCTGCCTGGACCTGGGCCAGCTTCTTTCGGTTGGACTGGATGTACTTCACCTTCGACATGTCGGCGAAGTAGGCGAGCAGGTCGCGCTTAATGCCGAAGGGGATGGGTGAGCTGGGGTCGCGGGTCATGCGGTGGAGGAGGTCTGCGTAGGCGTAGTCCTCCAGCGGATACGTGCCGGGGTAGACGGTGTCGCCGGTGTCGAGGTCTTTGTTGGGCAGGCCATCGGAGTGGGTGGCCTTAGCGAGGGTCTGACGGAGAGTGGTGGTGGTAAGCATCAGGGAGTTGACATAGTCCTGCTCGGCCGAGGACGAGGGACCGCGCAGCGCGAGGTCGGAGAGCGAGCGGACCTTGGGCAGGATGAAGATGAAGCCTGCTAGGAGGCGGGTGCCGATGCCGGCATGGCGGCGATACCCGGCCCAGTTGCCGGCGACGGCTAGTTTGGCGATCTCCTGATTGAACTGGTCGAGCGCGGGGCTGGGGACGTCGGCGGGCATCTGCTTGCGGTGGAGCAGGGTCTCGGCGTAGGCGACGCGGGGCAGCAGGGTGCGCACGGCGAAGCGGTATCCGCGCAATGCGGGACGGTGCGAGCCCAGGGCCTTGGAGAGGTCGAGACCGTAGGTGTCATAAAAGGCGCGCGTCAGCAGCGGGACGGGGACGGCGAAGCCGATGTGGTCGAGGTAGCGTTCGGGTGCGAGGCGGTGCTGGGCGATGTCGTCGATGTCGAAGGCGAACTCCGCGCGCACATGCTGGTGCGGGCCCTCGGCGTAGTTGACGTTGGGACCGTAGCGCGCGGCGAGGGCGGGGAACTCCTTGCCTACGGAGAGATTTACGGCTCCGGGATGGCCGATGGTGTCGCCGAGATAGTGGGAGAGCGCGCCGATGGCGAAGGCGACATCATTTTGGTCTTTTGCATCGCGGAAGAGGGCGCGGATGAAGTCGCCGGTGCGGACGTAGTGGAGGAGGTCGGAGAAGAAGGGCTTGGCGAAGGGATAGTAGCCGAGATCCTGGATGACGCAGCCGCCGTAGGCGTAGGCGCGGGCCTCGCGCAGCTGGATCGGAGTGAGGGTCGGGTAGCGCTCGAGCAGGAGGGGGCGGATGGAGTCGGCCCAGGTGAGGTCGATCAGCTCCTCGTGGGTGAGGACGGAGTAGGCGCCGGCGGGACGTGCGAAGGCGAGCAGAAGGAGCAGGGAGACGATTGCCGGGAGTGAGGACCTTCGAAGCGGCGCCACCAGAGACACCTCAGTTGCGATTGTCGTGTGGTTGCAGTGTGTCGCCCGGCGACCCAATCGGCGACTGAGGTTGCGTATCAGGTGGGTGGGAATGGCGGAGAGGGAGGGATTCGAACCCCCGATACCCGTAAAGGTATGTCTGATTTCGAGTCAGGTGCATTCAACCGGGCTCTGCCACCTCTCCTTATATAGAAGTATATCGCGGGCGGGGAAGCGCGGGCGAGGAGGCAGCAGCAGGTTCCTTTGACAGACAAATACGGAGATTCTGGCTGCGCCAGAATGACGGCAAGAACAAATACGGAATAGCGGCAATGAACACGGAATGACGGCAAGAACAAACACGGAATGACGGCAAGAATAAATACAAGAAGGCTACGGTGGCGACGTGTTTCAGTATGGTGAAACTGTTTGCGCATGTGTTGATGGGGTGAGAAGGGCGGAGTGCGGCGCTGATGCGCCCTAAGATAATATCTATAAGAAGGGAATTTTCTGTGTCGCGTTGCCCAAAAAGCTGCAACTAATCCTGTGGGCTGATCCGTCCATCGAAGGGTGATCCACGGTTGCGCGGGCGATTTTAACCCTGCGTGTTTTTGTCAGGAGAATGCATTGCAATCCGATTCAAGCCAGCAGCCTTTAAGTCCCGATCATCAACTTACAGCTTCGACCGATCCGGAGCATCCCCGGCACAAACGCATTCGCGTTGCGGTGTGGATTGCTCTGCTGATTTTCTTTGCCATTGGGTTCTTTTTGGTATTGCGCCATCATGATGAGGCCAAGGTTGCGACCGGCCGGCGCGGCGCGCTCGGAGGCAATGTTGCGGTCACCTCGGCCACGGCGAAGAAGGGAGACATCGGCGTCTATGTAGACGCGATCGGCACGGTGGTGCCGGTGTATACGTCCTCGATCAGCAGCCAGGTGAATGGGATTGTGACCCAGGTGCACTTTACGGAGGGTCAGCTGGTGAGCAAGGGCGCGCCTTTGATTGAGATCGATCCTCGGCCGTACCAGGCGACGCTGCTGCAGGCGCAGGGGATTCTGGAACGCGACCAGGGGGTGTTGGCGCAGGCGCAGATGGACCTGGCACGCTACCAGGCGGCGTGGGCGAAGAATGCCATCTCAAAGCAGATACTCGACGACCAGGAGAAGCTGGTGGAGCAGGACCAGGGCACGGTGAAGAACGACCAGGGCACCGTGCAGTACGACCAGGTTCAGGTGGACTTCTGCCACATTGTGGCGCCGATTACCGGGCGGATTGGTTTGCGGCTGGTCGATCCCGGCAACGTGGTGCAGGCCAATGGGACCACGGCGATGGCGGTGATCACGCAGATCCAGCCGATCACGGTGGTGTTTACGGTGGCGGAAGACAGCCTGGGGCAGATCCTGCCGGGACTGCGGAAGCGCGCGAAGCTGACGGTGGACGCGTACGACCGGGACGACCAGCATAAGATTGCGTCGGGCACTCTGCTGGCGGTGGACAACCAGATCGATACGACGACGGGCACGGTGAAGGCGCGCGCGTCGTTTGCCAATAAGGACTCGTCTCTATTTCCCAACCAGTTTGTGAACACACGGCTGCTGGTGAAGACGCTGACGGGGGTGACGCTGGTGCCGACGGCGGCGGTGCAGCATAACGGCACGGCTGCATTCGTGTACGTGCTGAGTGGCAATAAGGCGCAGCTTCGCAACATTACTGTAGGCGTCACCAACGGAGATACGGCGCAGGTGCAGGGGGTGAACCCCGGCGATGTGCTGGCCACGAGCAGCTTCGACAAGTTGCAGGATGGGACCGCGGTGACGATCTCAAGCATGCCAATTCCGGCCAATACCAGCGGGAGTAATGCTCCTTGAGTCCGTCGCGTCCCTTTATTCTGCGTCCGGTGGCGACGTCGCTGCTGATGGCGGCAATCATGTTGGTGGGCATCGTCGCTTACACGCAGCTGCCGGTTTCGGCGTTGCCTGAAGTTGATTATCCGACGATCCAGATTGTGACTTTCTATCCGGGAGCGAGCCCGGAGGTGATGGCGACCACGGTGACTGCGCCGCTGGAGCGGCAGTGCGGCGAGTTGCAGGGATTGAGCCAGATGACGTCGACGAGTTCGGCGGGCAATTCTGTGATTGTGCTGCAGTTCAATCTGACCCTGAACATAGATATTGCGGAGGAGGAGGTGCAGTCTGCGATCAACGCGTCGCAGAGCTTCCTGCCGGCCAACCTGCCGGCGCCGCCGATCTATAGCAAGACGAACCCCGCGGACGCACCGGTGTTGACGCTGGCGGTGACGTCGAAGACGACTCCGCTGTCGCAGGTGGAGGACCTGGTGGACACGCGCCTGGCGCCGAAGATCTCGCAGCTGGCCGGGGTGGGGCTGGTGAGCATCAGCGGCGGACAGAAACCGGCGGTGCGCATCCAGGTGAACCCGACGGCGCTGTCGTCTTATGGGGTGGATCTGGAGAGCCTGCGCACGGCGGTAAGCAACGCCAGCGTGAACGCGGCGAAGGGGAACTTCGACGGGGCGCACCAGGACTACCAGATCGACGCGAACGACCAGCTGGTGACCAGCGCGGACTACAAGAAGGTGGTTGTGGCGTTCCGCGATGGGGCGCCGGTGATGCTGACCGACGTCTCGAACATTGTGGATGGGGTGGAGAACAATGCGCAGGCGGCGTGGATGAACCAGACGCCGGCGATCATCGTGAACGTGCAGCGGCAGCCGGGCGGCAACACGATCAGCGTAGTGAAGAGCATCAAGCTGCTGCTGCCGCAATTGGAGGCGAACCTTCCGCAGGGGATTGACGTAACGACGCTGACCGACCTGACGGTCCCGATTCAGGCTTCGGTCAACGATGTTGAGTTTGAGCTGCTACTGACCATCGCGCTGGTAGTGATGGTGATCTTCCTCTTTCTGCGCAATCTGTACGCGACGATTATTCCGAGTGTGGCGGTGCCGTTGTCGCTGGTGGGGACGTGCGGGGCGATGTATGCACTGGGATTCAGCCTGGACAATCTGTCGCTGATGGCGCTGACGATCTCAACGGGGTTTGTGGTGGATGACGCGATTGTGATGCTGGAGAACATCACGCGCTATCTGGAGCAGGGCGACTCGCCGATGGATGCGGCGCTGAAGGGCGCGGAGCAGATTGGCTTCACGATCGTTTCGCTGACGGTGTCGCTGATCGCGGTGCTGATCCCGCTGCTGTTTATGGGCGACGTTGTGGGGCGGCTGTTCCGGGAGTTCGCGGTGACGCTGGCGGTGACGATTGTGATCTCGGCGGTGGTTTCGCTGACGCTGACGCCGATGATGGCGTCGCGCATTCTGAAGCACAACCCGGAGGCGCAGCAGGGAAAGTTCTACCAGGTTTCGGAGCACATGTTTGAGTCGATGATCGCGTTCTATGGAAGGACGCTGAAGTTTGTGCTGCGCCATCAGACGATCACGCTGCTGGTGGCTGTGTGCACGCTGCTGCTGACAGTGTTTCTGTACATCATGATCCCCAAGGGATTTTTTCCGGTGCAGGACACGGGCGTGATCCAGGGCATCTCGCAGGCGCCGCAGACGATTGGGTCGAAGGGAATGGCGGAGAAGCAGCAGGAGCTGGCGAAGGTGATTCTGCAAGACCCCGCGGTGGAGAGCCTGTCGTCGTTTATCGGGGCGGATGGGACGAACACCACGACCAACAGCGGGCGGATGTCGATCAACCTGAAGCCGTTGGACCAGCGCGACCTGAGCGCGGCGGACGTGATCCGCAGGCTGGAGCCGGAGCTGGACAAGAAGGTGCAGGGGATCCAACTGTACATGCAGCCGGTGCAGAACATTACGGTGGACGACCGGGTGAGCCGGACGGAGTACCAGTACACGCTGGAGGACCCGGACCAGAACGAGCTGAACACGTGGACCAATTTGTTTGTGGCGAAGCTGAAGGACCTGCCGGGGCTGGAGGATGTGGCGACCGACCAGCAGGTGGGCGGACTTGCGGTGTCGCTGGTGATCGACCGGGTGACGGCGTCGCGGCTGGGGATTGCGCCGACGACGATCGACAACACGCTGTACGACGCGTTCGGGCAGCGGCAGATCAACACGATGTACACGCAACTGAACCAGTACCACGTGATTATGGAGGCGCAGCCGCAGTTTCAGCTCGACCCGGATAAGCTAAGGCACATTTTTGTTCAGGCGGGCGCGGCGGCGGGGACGAGCGGGGCGGGCGCTTCCAGCTCTTCCGGGCGAGGGTCCACGTCGGCGGGGTCGAACGCGAATACGGAGTCTGCGTTATACACGCCGAGCGCGAGTACGCTGGCGCCGCCGACGCGGGTGATTGCCCCGGCCGGAGCGAGCGGGGTGAATGGGACGGGCGTGACGAGCGCGGCGCAGAGCAATGCGGTGCCGCTGAGCGCGTTCTCTTATTTCGAGACGACGACGGAGCCGTTGTCGATCACGCACCAGGGACAGTTTCCGTCGATTACGGTTTCGTTCAATCTGGCGCCGAACGCCTCGCTGGGCGCGGCGATCGATTCGATCGACAAGCTGCAGAAGAGCATGAATATGCCAGCGAGTTTGCAGGCCGACTTCCAGGGCACGGCGGCCTCGTTCCGGAATTCGCTGTCGAACGAACCGCTGTTGATTCTGGCGGCGCTGGTGACGGTGTATATCGTGCTGGGCGTGCTGTATGAGAGCTTCATCCATCCGATCACGATTCTTTCGACGCTGCCGTCGGCGGGAGTAGGCGCGTTTTTGGCGCTGATTATTTTTCACCAGGACCTGAGCGTGGTTGCGATTATCGGGATCGTGCTGCTGATTGGGATCGTTAAGAAGAACGGGATCATGATGGTGGACTTTGCGCTGGAGGCGGAGCGCGAGCACGGCAAGAGTTCCACCGAAGCGATCTATGAGGCGTGCCTGCTGCGCTTCCGGCCGATCATGATGACGACCATGGCGGCGCTGCTGGGCGGTCTGCCTCTGGCGCTGGGGACGGGCGTGGGGTCGGAGCTGAGAAAGCCTCTCGGAATCACCATGGTCGGCGGGCTGATTTTCAGCCAGGCTT
>Ga0302320_10022359_pt1 | contig 12497 bp, 8 predicted proteins | sample Bog_T0_3_FD_202130 | JGI IMG/M metagenome (GOLD analysis project Ga0302320, IMG submission 202130) | Peat permafrost microbial communities from Stordalen Mire near Abisko, Sweden - Bog_T0_3 | ecosystem: Environmental > Terrestrial > Soil > Wetlands > Peat | place: Sweden: Abisko, Stordalen Mire...
AGAATCGCAGGGGGCGAGTAAGTGCCAACACGGCAGGATAGCCGCCAACGTAGAGGAAGAGGAGCAGCACACCCGCAAAGATTAACTCGAAGGGAACTGTCTTGAGAGCGGCTCCTACCGGGCTGTCCCAATGAGCGATGCCGAAGGGAACTCCGATTCCGAAGATCGCCACACCGAGAGCGAGGAATCCCCACATAAAGAACTTCGCTGATCTAAGCTGACCCCATTTCGATCGAAGCAATATCGCGAGCAGCGCCCCCATTGCCAAATTATCTGCCAGCAGCCAGGTCATCCTATGGGGATCGCCCAGCCAAGCAAATCCTTTGAGAGACCAGAATCTAAGGAATGGGCAAAGTACGATACACCCGATAGCCACACAAGCAAGAGCTTTTTTATTCAGGCGTTTAACCAGCCAAGGCCACCCAAGGTAAAACTGCTCTTCAACCGCGAGAGACCATAGCCGGCTGTAGATGAAGCCACCAATATGGAACGCGGGCGCCAAGTTGGCTACGTACACCATACAGACCAACACGTACAGCCAGGTCGAACCGAAGAAAAGCTTGAGAATCACAAGCACTAATAGAAACACTGGGATGATCCGGAGAACACGCCTGACGTAGAACTCTTGCCAATATTGTGGGCTCTCTTTGGAGTCGAGTAAAATCCCAGTGATTAGAAAACCAGACAATACAAAGAACAGAAACACCCCTAGCCACCCTGAACCTAATAAACTCGAAACTACGCGCGCCAGGGTCGAATGAGCGGGAAGATCTTCGACCTTCTCTACATGAAGCCCGTGATAAAAAAGAACGGCCAGGATTGCCACGCCACGCAAGGCATCGAGCCCCGGCATCTCCTTCTTCAGAAGCGGCGAGCGAAAGTCCCCGTTTGGGATCTTGTGCAAGATTTCCGCATTGGCGTTAATCACAACTTCAGTTCCCATCGCTCCTCCAGTCCTTGATCTCTGGCTATTGACGGAAGCTACACGAGCCATTCCTGTGGGACGCCGTACAACTCGAAAGTCACGGATCGGCAATTCAACTTTTCTAGGCCGCGATCTCCGGCTGCGCCTCTTGGAGCGAACCGGTCGGATCGAGAGCACGGCCAACGGCATCTTCTACGGCTAATTTGAACTCTCGCACCTTTCCAGAAATGTTCGCCCTCACCAATTCTTCCTTCGCGAAGATTGAACGGATCTCATCGACCTGACTCGCTCTGCTCTCCATGTGCTTGAGGACCGGCACTCCAAGATCGTCGACCAGCGACCCGAGCTTCATCGTGAGCGAGTGTGAAACCGCAATGGGCGTCGAACCCAGAATGGAAGCAAGAATGATGGGATGATAGCGGCTGCTGACAACAGCGTCAGCAGAGGCAAAAAGATGCAGAACATGATGAAGGCAGTTGGGTTTGGATACGGTGATCAACGCGTTATCGTGAAACCTCCGTTCAAGCTGGAGGAGGATGCCGAGGTCATACTCCATGCGTAAATCGTGGACAGTAAGACAGACCGAGCAACCTGCCTCAACGAACTGCTCTGCGATCGCGGCAAAGAAGTCTGACTGGCCCGGCGTTCGAGCGCTGTCGTTCCGCACAACGAGCACGACATGCGGCCTTTCCCGCTTGTCCCGCTTGAATGAAGGCAGCGTATCGCGGTCGAGTGAGAAAACGACATCCCGAGCCAGTCGTAGTCGATTGCGAGGAACTCGCTCTGCAATCAGGACGTTGAAGGACTTAATATCGCGTGTGATGATGGTCTGGGCAAGAGAGTAGAACATCTTAACCAGGGTCTTGGTAAATCTACGGTGTATTGGGTTGGCCCCAATGCAGAAAAACACGGGTTCGTTGCCGAAGAGCTTGTTCAAGAACACAAACAGCGAAGACCATGCGACAGGAAACCAGGGAGTGTCGTCGTCAACCATGCCTCCGCCACCCACAATCAGTTGCGCGCGCCAAAGCCACTGGAGACAGAGGAAAGAGAAGCAATAAATCGGCTCCAGCCCCCACGAACGGTACCTATCCGCCACCTCGGCTGAAGGCCTCATCCGGAGTATGAGCCCCGTTCTCGCTCCCGGTCGATTCTTCTCAAGGAGTCTCGCGGATGCAAGAAGGCACGCCTCGTCTCCCAGATTCTCATTCCCATAACCGCCCCAAATCAAAAAATTGTTCGCCATCTTAATTGCTCCTGAAAACAAAATCGTGCTCGCGATGACGAGCTCGATCTCAAGGCAGTAACTGACAGGCCTGCAGGTTCAATCGTGCACCTGGAGAATCAATCAAATACTCACCTGATCGGCGAGCAGATTCTCCTTCAGGTTCGTTGCAACATCGGTTGTCGACGAATTGTGCCCAGGGAATGCTTCAAGCAGCTTGCGCGAATTGAGTTTCCAGTCAAGCGCGCAGTAACCCACAATCGTCGCCTGCCCTACAAGCGCAGCGAGAGCGACACCGGTAGCGCCCCAGAGGCGGCCCAACGTATAGACCGCTATCAGGCACGCTCCCGTACCGAGAGCATTGCTCGCGATAATCGCATGAGATTTCTGAACGCCTCGGCAAAAATAAATCATGAGCCTTCCGGCAATTTGCGCCATCACAGCGGCGAGTTGAACAGTCATTGGCACATAAAAAGCCTCCATCGAAGGCCCGTAAAGAATTCGCAGGATGGGTCTACCGAAAACCGCGAAAGATGCCACCAGCGGCGCAAACAATAATGCGCACCGAACAATCGTTCGTGTCACATATTCATGAGCAGCGCCCGCGCCATTTCTCTTCAGTTCCTCAGCAACTCGGATGGGAACAACATTCTCAAGCGATGTAAGCACAAGATTCACTGGCCCGGTGATGCTCTGCGTTGCTCGCAGTCCCCCTGCGGCGGTCGCTCCGATGATTCCGGTCCCAATCAATAGCACCCCTTGGGTCCCAAACCAGCTCACCTGGTTGGCAATAAGCAGATCTAGGCTGAGAGTCCTCGAGCGTGACCAGGTCTTCCGCAAATGACGGAACGCCGGGTGAAGTCCCTCGGTGATCGCGCCCAGCGAGAAGGCCCCCGCCGAGGTGCCGCCAATTACAAGGAAAGTACGGAAAAGCGTCAGTTTGTCGAACTTCCATAACAGAAAAAGCAGAACAAGCTGAACAAAATAGCTGATGAAATCGTTTAAAATAGCCAACATTCCCTTTTTATGAAGAAAGTAATATCTCCTCAGCCAGTCCTGAAGCTGGAAGATTCCCACGCAGAAGGCAAATGCGACTACACACTGCAACGAATAAAATGATGTGAACATCCGAACGATGAGTCCGGCAGCTGCAAATGCAAATGACAACGCAACGCTAGCCAAAAGCTGAATGGAATACATTCCCTCAACGAATTCGCGTTTCTCCTCTGCCTCCATGCCCGGTGCGAGACTAAGCATTGGAAAAGCGATGAAACTGGCCTGCAATGCATTCGCATAAAGCAGAAGAATGTAGGCTATCGAGAATTTACCGAACTCCGGCAGGCCCAGGCCGCGAACCAACACGATCGTGCTAAGAAAGTTGGACCCGCTGATCTGAATCTGATCCACAAGTGCATATACGCCTCGCCCACCTCGGAGCTTCGCGATGATCCCGCTGAAACGCTGAAGATGTGTCACGGAAGGCTGGCTCCCATCGCAGCACGGCTCAAGAACGATCCTCGGGGATTGCTGACCAGGTCCATACACGGCAAAGATTCAGAGTCCGTCCTGAACGACCAAAAACTCGAATTCATTATTGCCCCACGGCCATCGCTGTCGGTTGTCGGTTCGAGAAAACATCCGTAGCGCAGATCGCATCTACATAGGCCCGCTCTGTTGAGCCTATGACCTTTTTCAGTTTCTCAACGTATGCACCGTAATTACTCTCAAGGTCTTCGATCATAGCGAGAAGTTCTGCGTGGCCAATTTCCCTATGATCGACCGCCGGCATGCCGAACTGCTTGATCAGATCAACCCGGCTGTCGCCGCCAATTACTATCACCGGCCTGCCAAAGCTTGCAATCGCGCCTCCGGAGTGGACGCGATTGCAGATGCCGTAGAGCGCCTTTGAATAAACTCTGAGCAGCTCAATCGGATTCATGGAAAAGAAACGGCGATGGTGCGGAAACCATTCTGCAGTTGTGGCATCGTCCTCCGCGGAATGAGAAACGAATAGCACCGGGTGGTTTTTTTCGATATGTCGAACAATCGAGCTGACGGTTTCACGCCACTTATTTGAAGCATTTGATACCCCACGGCCTCCTGGACCGGCTGCGCGCATCACATTGAAAACCACATATTCGGGGCTCTGTGCGGAAAGGCCAGCCCCCTGCGAGGAAAGAATCGAAGAACAGGGGATGAGAGGTACCCGGAATCCGAGTTTATCGAGAATCTGCTTGGTCAGGATATCTCGCGCGGTGGTCAGGCATGTGCGCTCGACGGCTCGCCGCAGAAAGCCAAGCACCGGCCTGTCTTCAAATAATTCGTCAATCTGTGCGCGGCTCGTAACCGAAGTGCCCGCTGCAAGATTCATGACCTGCTTGCCCTGTAACTGGCAGAAGAGTCGATCCCATGTTGCGTGCACCCATTCTGCATTCGCGGAAGTAGCGCGAAAGAAGCGAACCTGATTGCGCCAGATGAAAGGCGTTCCCGCAAATACCACAAGGTCCGCTTCATCCAGGTAATTGCGGTCGCGGCTTCCGAGAGTAGCCGCATACAGCTTGTACAATTGCGCGGAAATAAGCCGGCGAGGGCTGATGACTCGTTGGCTAAATCCGGCAAACAGTGTACGGGGATCGTGCTTGTGGACGGCCTTGAATTCGGCATCGGGAAACACCTTGCGCAAAACGTGTTCCTGTCCCAAGCGAATGATTTCATCTCCTGGGTTGTGATTCAAAGTTGAAATGAGGACGATCTTCACGCGTGCCTCTCTATCTGAAATTGGTATAGGGCGCAGCGCATATGGAAACCGGTCTCATTCCGGTCAGCGCGAATTTGTTGCGATTTGCTGTGACTTCAGGGCTTGCTGTTCCAACGAATGAAGCGTGATCTCGAAGGCTTCGGCCACCTGCATCGGAGTGATCTGCATGATGCAATGTGAGCCAGTTGCCTCGCACCGGTCCCTGCAGGGGGATACCGCTTCTCTGGGCTGAACAATGCGGGCATGAGGAGAATATGGCGCCATGCGTACAGGACTGCCTGCATCTTCCGGGTCGCCGTTGATCGGATGAGGACTGACGACGATCGGTACGCAATCGACAGCTGCTGCCATGTGCGCCAGTCCGCTGTCCGGGCCAATGTAGAAGTCGCAAAGCTCCAAACATGCCGCAGCCTCGCGCAATCCTGCGCCGCTCAGCAGGAAGGACTCCACCGGAAGCAGCGATTGCAGACGTAGGCCTTCATCTCTCTCGCCCGATGAGCAAATAATAAAGACGAACAACTCGCGCTCTTTCGAAATAATCTGTATGACCTCTGCCCAGTAGGCTAAGGGCCACTTTCTACGCTCGGCTTGAGCTCCAAAAGCGAGACAAAGAATCGTCGTGCCCGTTTGTAACTTTGCAACGCGACGTCGCGGGCCCTCTCCATCTTCTCTGGAAAGAAAAATCTTTGGTCGCGAAGTGAACGCATTGCCTGTAACCCGCCCGGCAATCGCCGCATTGCTCGCCATTTCGTGCTGCGCTTTTGGGCGCTGAAGGCTGACCATGGAACCGCACATCAGGTTGGAGATTATCCCCGCCAGACCGTTCGGAGCATCAAGGAATTTCACACTGACTGGCGCGTCCACCAGCTTCAACAAGAGATTGGCGGCGTAGTAGTCCGGACCCAGCCGCGGTTGCAAAGCCATGTCGAATTCTTCCGATCGAAACGTTCTCCAGTAGAGACGGAGCACAGATAGCTCGCAGTGAACTTGCTGCAGAAATCGGGATTTTGGTGGGCTCGGAGGATGCAGGATGCGATCCACGTTGGGATTCGCTTCCAGGATGCCGCGATTGCGCTCTTGCACTACGGCGGTGATCCTGGTAGCGGGGAAACGCAACTTCAGCTCCCGGAAGATGGGCTCCGTCATGATCAGGTCGCCCATCGCATCCAGTCTAATGACGAGAATATTCGCTGGAGGCTGCTTTCCCTTGGCAGTACGGCGTGGAAAAGCCACGCGACCAATCCAGACCCCGAGCGAAATGAAGCTGATGCGGTTCTCGCGCAGAGTCCGCCATAGTCGCGCCGCACGCACGATCCATCCGGACTTTCTCAAATCCATGAAATCTTGCACCCCGTCCACCTGCGGCGTTTCTGCGTGAGAAGTCTGATGCGCGAGTTGAGGAATGCTGTCCATCGGTAGCTGAATCGCAGTCTCTCCCTGGTGCGAGAACCGTCGCCGGGCGGGAATTCAACTTATTCCGCATTGCTTCGGGGCCAGCCGACAGCTATTTCGCCGCGGCTCATGGATACACTTCACCCGAATCGCATCGCATTCCTAAAGAATCCGGCGATCCTATCAGGGCCCGGTGACGAGTCTGGGGCTATTGGCAATGCGCGTTAATTGGCTGCATAAATGGCAGCTGAGGCGGCGGAAGCCACCACCTGTGTGCCACGAAGGAGGGCGGTTTTTATGGCACTAACCGGAACGTATACGATATCCTCGGCAGCCAGGCTCAGCGCCTGTACCTGGCCCTTACTGATCTTCTTGTATTCGACCGGAGTTTCAGTCAGGGTGCCATTGTCCTGCTTATGAATAACCCTCATATCCCCAATCTTGGCTTCCGCGATTGGACCGCCGGCAAGCGCCAGAGCCTGCGCGACATCCAGTTTCCCAAACTCCTGCATGATGTAGCCTCCGGGCCGGTTGACTGCACCCAGAACGTAAACCACCCCAGCTCTCTTAACTGTCACTGTATCGCCAGGGTTGATTTCAACACTCAGCGATTCCGCGCTGCTCTGGTCCTTTACAACGTGAACCACTTCGGTAACTTGTGCGGGCTGATCGGCGCGATGAATGACAATTTCATTTCCCGCGAGCACCGTCTGCCCGCCCGCCGTGGCGAGAACGTCATTCAGCTTCTGGCTGCCAAGTATTGGATAACGGCCCGGAGCAGACACCTCGCCCATTACCACCACATTGCGTGCGCTGTACTCATTGATATTAACCACAACATGCGAATCAGTGAGTACGTCCGCGGCCTTGAGCTTGGCGCGAATAGCCGCTTCCGCCTGCTGCAGCGACATGGAAGTCAAATCGATGTTTCCGGCAAACGGCATGGAAATGAAACCATCGCTGTTCAAACGGTAGGATCCGTCAAGATCCGGCTCTTCGAAAACATGAACGTCAATCATGCTTCCAGGGCCAAGTTTCATCCGTGACAGGTCTTCCGGTGCCAGTATAGGTCCGACTCCAGTCGGCGTCTTTTGTGCCGGTGTAGGCTGGGAACCTGCGGAAGCGTTGGGCTGATTCTGTAACTGTATTGAAGCCGCAGAAGATGTTATCTGGCCCTTTGCGTTTCGTGCGAAGGTAGCCAAGACCACTAGCACCGCAAGGTTGATCCAAAGAGCGCGCAAGCGTGAATCATCAACGAGTCGCAGAGTATTTGCCATATTCAACCCTCCCGTAATAACCAAATGCGTGGTAGAAGTCCGGGGACTTGGTGTCGACGCCGTTGACCACGAACCCCAGAAGGTTGGCCTTGTTGCGCCGCATATTCTCTATAAAGCGCTGCAGAGTGGGCCGTGTCGACTTACCCGACCGGACCACCGCAACAACACCATCGACCGCCGAAGCCATGAGAGCCGAATCGGCGACCAGCATCGTGGGTGGACTGTCGATAACGATGAGGTCGAACTCGCTCGTCAATCGCTGAATGACCTCGTGAAACCGCGCAGAGCCAAGTAATTCAGTCGGGTTTGGCGGATCTGGCCCTGCCGCCATCAGGTAGAGGTTGGGCGCAAAATCGGTGCCGGCTGGTTTGACGACCGTCATTGGATCAACATCCGAGGCCAGCACGGTGCTGAGGCCTTCTGTAGCCTCCGGTTCCCCATGTTTGCGCCGCCCCGGATTACGCATATCAGCATCAATCGCTAAAACCTTCTTGCCTATCTGGGAATAGCAGAGTGCAAGATTGCAAGCGGTCGTCGTCTTCCCTTCACCAGGCAGCGCACTGGTCACCAGCAACGTGCGCGGCGGCGAACCAGGTTGAGAGAGCATCAATGTAGTGCGCAATGCCCGATACGCTTCTCCCGGAAGTGATTGCGGCTTGGTTGTCTTAACTCCCGCGGTCTCATTCAGTGCCAGCAGCGTTGGCCTATCTTTGTCCGCCGGCGCAAAAGACTGCTTATCGAACTTCGGAACTGCTGCCAGGACCGGCAATTGCGTGAGCGATTCGATCTCGACGCCAGTCATGATCGAGTCGTCAAGACTCTCCCGGATGAATGCGAGAATAGCTCCGAGAAAGAGTCCGCCGCCAATGCCAATTCCTATGTTCAGAGGCCAGTTGGGAAAGGACGGCTTGTTGCCTGGCAATGCGCGGCTTATCACAGAGATATTCGAGGCTTGAGTCTCCTCTGCCATGCGCGATTCCTGTAACTTCGTGTAAAGATCCTCGTACAGGTTCCGTGTCGAGTCCGCCTCCTGTTGCAAAACAGCAAGTCGCACAGCCGAATCGTTGACCTTGTCTGCCTCATGTTCCATGGTGCCCACTTCGCTTTTTAGTGATTCCTCGGCGTTGCGCGCCATGGCGAGGCTGCCGGTCACAGACGCAAGGATCCTTCCGTTCTCCTTCTTCAATTCAGTTCCCAGGTAAGCAATCTGTTGGTTGATCTCTGTAACGTGCGGGTTGCTTGCGCCGTAGATGCCCGAGGTTGATGCCAATTGCTGACGCAGTGTGATCTGCTGAGTTCTTAGTGCCATCAACCCATTGAACAGATCCACCTGGCCCGCTGCGCCCGGTGTTGTTGAAAGTGTCGTCGCAAGTGCGGCAAGTGCATCCGGGTCCTGGGACTGGGCAACGCGGTAGATTGCCTCCTGCGTGATGCGGTTATTCTGAGCCTGCACAAGACTCTGGTTCAAGGTCAATAGCCGGTCAAGCAGCGGACTGTGCAGTTCAGGCCCCGACGCCTGCCCGGTAGCTCCGGTACTTGGCGTTAGCGAAGGGACGGCTATGAAACCGCTCGCCTTCTGGAAACTTGTCAGGTTCTCTTGTGCGACTTCCACCCGCTTCTTCAATTCGTCAAGCTGCGACCCCATCCACTCCGACGCCTGAGCGGTAACAACGCTCTGACGGTAGAGTTTGTCCTTGATGTACTGATCAACAATTGCGTTAGTCACCGCCGACGCGAACTTCGGATCGCGATCGCTGTAACTAATTGTCAGCAGCCTGCTGTCCGGGAGCACACGCACATCCAGAGACCGCTCAAACCGCTTGAGCAGGAATTCGCGCGCCCTGGGGTCCTCGCTAAGAGGCAGCCTGTCGCCTGGTTTGGCCGGGATTTCCTTACGCTCCCAAATCGGTAGTCCCCTTGCCGCAGTCAGGTCCTCGATCTTCATTTTCTCCAGGACTTCCATCCCGAGCTGCTGATCCTGAAAAGTCGAGATCGCTGTTTCCAGATCGGTCTTCAGATCGGCTGGCGCACTTGTAGCAGGAGCCGCGCTCGCCTTGTCGCCGAATGCCGGATCAACCTGGTTTTCCAACACTTCGACGGTAGATATAGGTGAGAACTTCGCTGGAAGAACAATGGAAATAGCGGTTACCAGCGCCATGAGCACGGCCATCGTCATCAGAATGACGCGATAACGCTTGCGCAGGATCCGGATCACCTGCCGGAATGACAATTCCCCACTTTCGAGCCCGGCCGGATAGGGTGAAAGCTCCGAAACCAGGGACGACGATAGCGACGGAGGTAATGGCGTTAAAGACATCTTCAATCTCCGATCTGCAATTGTGAATCGTCCGGCGCCGAGCCATACCGGTCGATACAGTTGTACTTGGTGAAAGCCGCTCGTCTACTCAATGAAAGCGCGGCCTTGAATTCCTAGGACTGAAGCATGGAACTCCGCAATTGATCGTTTGCGGAAATCGGCCGCACTGATTGAGCCGGGAGCAACTATGGCAACGGATAGAACGCGCCGATATTGGCCAGGTGCACAACCCGCTCAAGCCGTGCCAGTTTTGAAGTCGAAGCAAGCACCAGGTCGCCGTTGCGTAACACCGGCATCTCCGTCGTTCCATTCCCTCGTTTTAGTTTGCGGAAATCGATCACAGTGGCTTCGGAATATTCCCCGTTCTCCCGATGGAGCAGCAGAATGTGGGTCTCGCTTGTTGTTGTCTTGAGCCCGCCGGCCATCGCAATTGCGTCAACTGCCGTAATCTCGCCATGGAGTTCAAACCGGCCGGGTGCTCCAACCTCGCCCAGTACTGCGAAATGGGGTTTCTCGTAGTTCTTCAGAGAAACCGAAAGCTCAGGATTCTTCAGTCGCGTCGCAGCGCGATCCAGAATTGCATCGTGAGCCTCGGAGAGATCGAGACCGCCAACTTTGACACTGCCTATCAACTGCAGCGCAACTGTCCCGTCTGGAAGTACGGCAACAGTCTCGTTGTATTCCGGTGTGAACCGGTAGAGAACCTCGATGCTGTCTCCAGTCATCAGCCGGTAGGGAAGCACCAACGGCTCCCGTTTTGGGGTCTGTGAATCCTGCGCGCACAGTCGCTCACCAGTGAAGCTGGCAAGCAAGAGCGGCAAAACTGTGAACGCAATAAGTTTCTTATTTCTTAGCATGGTTGTCACCTATGTCAACGTGTTTTGTAATTCACGAGAATGCTCGGCTTCAATTGGCGCTTGCTCTGGGGCCGAAGCGAACGTAAACGCGTCCTCCGCGGAACCTCGATTAAGAACTTGACGGTAAATGTTCGCCCCGTGCTGGCTGAAATTCTCCTCCAGAATCGGTGAAGTTCGGTTCAGGTGCCGTGTAGAGCGGAACGACCGCTGCAAAGCGTCAACGATCGCATCGGCAGAACGCGGATCGAGCGGGAAATAAATTCCCTGCTCTCCTGCCACTTCTCGAAGAATGGGAATATCCGAACAAACCACTCGGCAGGAAAAGGTCAGCGCCTCGGCCACTGGAAGGCAGAACCCTTCAATCGAAGAGGTGCAGATCATCGCTCGGCAGTCGCGGTACAGTTCGGCGAGTTGCTCATCGGGAATTGCAGTAAGAAATCGTACACCAGGACGTCGTGCCGCCAATTCGTGAAGCTCTCGCGTTTGCGGACCAGAGCTTCCCACGATCACTAGGTTAGCCTCCGGGCTGAGAATTCCCCGGTCAACTGCCTTGAAGAACGCCTCGATCGCCAGATCCAGGTTCTTGTGCTTCCGATGCTGTGCGACACACAGAAGAAACTCACTTCCTGCGCCAGTTGAGGACGGTGAGGTAACAGCATGTTTCAGCGTCTTCGGACTGAACACCTGATAGACGACAGGGAGCGCCATTCTCTCTAGGAGCCTGGGAAACAAACGCAGAAGCCCTTGCCTGGCGACCTTGGAGATGGAGATCACTCCATCGCTGGTCCGAACGCTCTGCCGCACTACCAGCTTATTGAGCCAGACATTCGGATATCCGATCGTCTCCGGAGAATCCCAGGCATAGAAGTCGTGCACGGTGGTCACAATCGGGCAATCGAACTGGCTTTTCAGTAGAGGCATCGGGAATACGGCGTGCACCACGGACGCTCCAAGTTTCCGGGCCAGTTTCGGCGCGCCAAACATGTACCACCAATAGCGAGACACGGCTGGAGCGCGAAGACTGACCCAGATGATCTCAGGATCGCTTACATCCAACTTGAATGCTTTCGCATAGTATTCCTCCTGCCAAGAGCCCAGCACCAAAGTCACTCGCACTCCAGGCATCTTGCGAAGCGCAAGAAACAAGCTCGTCGTATAGCGGCACAGCCCCGTCGGCTGCGCAAACCGATGTAGTCCTATGAGAAGGATGTGCATTCGGATCCTATTCCTGAAGCGGGATGCGTCCGTCGCGTTACCTCTGCTGCCGGACTTGCGGATTCTGGGGATGGACAAAAGCCGAGATACACCACGGAAAGTATCAGGGAAAAGCACAGAAATGCCGAGATCTCCACTGGACCGGAATCCGTGATTCCGTCCACAAGGCAAAAGAACAGCACGGTGGAAAAGTATGCCGCGACCCAATGATCCGGATTCGCGGAAGCTACCCTCAAACCGCGGCGGATAGCCAGAAGCAGCGTGAGCGCGAACAGGCACACGCCAATTGGTCCAAGCCCAATCTCAAGGTCCAAATATGCGCAATGAGCTGCGGAAACTCCCCAATCCTGGTCTCTCGAGATATCCGTAATCCTCTCTGGTGTCCAGAAGCCGCCAAATCCGTGGCCGAGAAATGGGTGCGGTCCTTGAATTTCAATGAGTTCCGTCCACAACGGTAAGCGCCCGCTCAGTGACTCTGAGGGGGTACTGTCCTTTTCGCGTCCCATCTGCACGAGATCGCCGAGGTCAACA
>Ga0302320_10022361_pt1 | contig 12496 bp, 6 predicted proteins | sample Bog_T0_3_FD_202130 | JGI IMG/M metagenome (GOLD analysis project Ga0302320, IMG submission 202130) | Peat permafrost microbial communities from Stordalen Mire near Abisko, Sweden - Bog_T0_3 | ecosystem: Environmental > Terrestrial > Soil > Wetlands > Peat | place: Sweden: Abisko, Stordalen Mire...
TGCAACGACTGAAGCCGCGCCTTGCAAATGTACCCCGCCGCAAGGTAAAACAATCACGTCTCAGGCCATCCAGAGTGGCCGGTTTTGAAGTGACCACAAGTGGCCGGTTTTAAGGTGATCACCGAGGAGATATACGCGGCAAGGGGCGGGAAATTGCGCTCGAAGCGCATGCTCGGGCATATTTCCTGGATCACGTATTTGATGCTCTAGGTTGGCAGGTCCGCTCAACGGATCTGATGGTAATTGAAGACGCGGTTGATCCGTCCGATGATGCTGACGGCCATCCGCGGCGCCTTGATTATCACGGGCGAGAAAACAACGATGGACATTCGCTTCTAATCGTCGAATCAAAGCGCCCCAGCGTCCAACTACCACCCACATCGGACGGCAATGTCTCCGGGCTACTTGCAAAGGCGCTCACACAGATTCACCGAGGATCCGACATCCCCGTCACGATCCTTTGGACGAGTATTCTCAAAAGCGCAAAAGACTATGTGAATCGTGTGACTGCGTCCACCGGACGAATCCCCGAGAAATTCGCAATAAGCAACGGTGAATGGTTCGCAGTATTTTCCGATGTTAATGCAACTCTTTTAGCCAAGAACCCGCAAGCGGCATCCATTACGATCTTCCGCGACCTGAATGATGTCACACGGCGCGTTGATGAGTTTTGCGAGCTTCTCAGCTATCAGGCGCTGTCAGGATACGTGCCTCCACAGCATCCCGCCGCCCTCATCGAATTTGTCGCAGACCACGAGGTAGCGGTTTGTGCCCGTGTAGTGGAAGTTGATTACGTTCGATACGGAAAGCTACAGCCCTTGATTTCTCTGTGGGTCGGAATCTGGGTTCGAACAAGCCAAGGCGTGTGGATACTTTTTCACAAGGAATACCCAATTCCCTTCCTTATATTGAACGATGATAACTCGAAACTTAGCGTTGCGCTGAGTGAGGTAAACAAGCGATCTGACGATCTGTTAACATCGCTTTCCGCCCAGCGCTCAGTCCGATTTCTTACGCAAACCGAAGTCGAAGACAATCCACCTCCGGTACAAGACGCCAAACGGTTCCGAGCGCTCCAATCGCCTCTGGTGCAGATGATTGAGGGCAATCTGCTTGGCAGTCAGCGATACCGCATCATAACGAATGATAAGGCGCATTTCCTCGCAGATGACAGTTCATTCGATCAGTGTCCGTACCATGATTGGGGAGGATGCGACGCCGGTGACGGGGTGGGTTACGGTCCGATTTCCGCACCAAGTTGTGAGCCCTCGTGCTTCTTCCCTTCAGGATCATCGTTCCATTGTGCTCATGCTGGAATTCACGTTGCTCGTCGAAATAAATGTCTGCTGTTACCGTTTGAAGAGTATCTTTGCTGCCGGCGGTGTAATTTCTTCGCGCGCTGCTGGCCAGATGACGCTAACATGCCCTGCAGGCAAACTCCCAACGTATGAAACGATCGGTTGAATGATAACCTCTCTCTTCTTGTACTGGAAACCGAGTCCTGCTGAGCATCAGATCGCCCAATCCTAGTCAGTGAGATTGTCATCCAACCCCAACTCCCGCAGCGCGCTCTTGATCTCCTCGATCTTCTGCTTCGACACCCCGCCATGGGGCTTGCATTTCACATTCACATTCAGGCTCAGATCATTCCCAATGCCCAGCTTCGTAATCACCTTCGTGTAGAAGTTCATCCACTTCTGGGATGGCACCTCGCCAGACCAGCTCAAACCCAACGTCAGCTGAACTGGCTCCGGCCCACTCTGCGTACCAGTTGGCTTTGGTGTTGGCACTGGCTCGCCAGGTCCATTAGCCGGTTTCGGCGGATTCACGGGCAATTCGCCGGGGGGAAACAGCGTCTGGGTCGGATTTGGCGCCGGCGCCGGCGGCTGAGCTGCCGCCTGCTCATAGGCCTCAGCACTCTCCTTGGTGATAATGAACATCTCTTCGGAGATCTCGACATCGAAAGCAGTAATTGACCGCTTGAAGTTGAACGGGTGATATTTCCCGCTCCCCGTTTTGCCCACATAGGCCAGTTGCCCGTTCGACACCCCACGCGCAATTGTCTCCTTCACAGAGTCCGCATTCAGGAGGCGTGGGAAAAGCGGCGATGCAAAGAATGCGTCGCGAACCGCCTTTGTGTTCCATTCGGGAATCGCCGGCGGCCAGTTGCGAACAAGCAGGCTCGGCCCAATGCCAGTCTGGATCTCGTCTACATGCATCAGCTCATTGATGATGAACTGGATAATCGATGCCGCGGCGCTGGAATGCATGTTCCCCAGGTCAATGAACCGAACCTCATTGCTCTTTCCCAGCAGCGCAACATTGTTGTAGCACCGCCAGACGCCTTCCTTCAGATCGCGCCTGGACTTCTTGATGTTCTCTTCCAGTTGCGTGATCTGCGTTTTGTCCACGCTCATGCCCGGCAATTCCTTCTCAATCTCCTCCCAGGCCAAAACCCGGCGGGCACTCTCATTCAGCGTGCTGGCAGAGTTGGCGACAATGAAAACCAGCCCGCTCTTGTACGTCCGCGATGAGCTTCCGTGCTCGCGAATCACGCCGTCGATGAAGGCCTTGACCCGCTTCTCATCTTCCATCGTTTGCTCGGGGGCAAGGACCACGAAACTCAGAGCCGGCTTGTCAGGCACCTTCCCGCTGTTCTCCGGAAAGAACACCGGCGCAATCCCATTGCTCGTTGCAAATACGCTCTGGACCTCTGTGCGTACGCGGTCGCCTATCGTGTCGTCTTTGATGTTCGCGCGACGGTCGGCATAGCGCTTGTTCAGGTTCTCTTTGAAGCTGAAGTGGTAGCGATTACGCTCAACGGTCAGGTAGTAGCACGCGTCCGTCAGTGAGTCCAGCACCGTTTCCACATGGCCGATATCCAGATCCGGCTCCGCGACCGCAAGGCGGATTTCCGGCGCTGTCGCTTCGGCGCGTGCCATTCCGCCATTCGACTCAAAAAAGATGGTTGTCGCCACCTTCCGATGCAGCCGCGACTTCTTGATCGCGTCCACTGCCTCGTTGTCCAGGCGAACAGCATGGGAATCCTTCTTGCCGCAGATGTCCGTCGTGACCGCTGCCTCAAGCCGATGCTCACCAAGCTGCTCGAACATTGCAGCACGGAATTGCGGATCATCCAGCGGGGCCGTCCCCAGCCCAATTAGCGGATCGCGATGGTCACCCTTGAACCCGTCTTGAAACGCATGCGAGACCCACAGCGCCAGCAGCCGGAGAATTCCGCGCGTCTGCTGGAATCTTGGCAGCCCCTGCCACTTGCGCTCAAAGACCGAGAGAACGCTGGGGTGAAATGGATATGTGGACGCAAATGCCTCCCGTGCACCATCGAAATTGAATTGCTCCGGGACCTGCTGCTTGTGGTCCTTCACCCAGTCGCCAAATTCGTTGCAAGTCCCGATGGCATCCCGGTTCAGCAGCACGCGCCCATCTGCCGTCACCGCATTTTCATCCCACTCAAACAGGCGTCGGCGAATGATCTCCGAGGTCTCCGAATCCGCCGACATGATCACTGCCTTGCCCACCCGGTCCAGCAGCTTCTTGAACCGCTCGTAGTCCGACTGGTCCTCGGCGCTCATCTCCAACTCCGACGCCGGAATCGAAACCGCCAGCACCATGTTGTCGCGCCCGCGTGCTTCCTCCGTTAGATTGTGCAGGAAGCTGTAGAGCTGGCTCGCCATGCCGCTCTTGCGGCTGCGGCTCACCAGGTTCATCAGCTCATCCATCAGGATCAGCACCGGCTGGTCTGCGGGGAGAACTGCTCGAATCACATCTCCGCCCGGCGCCACCATCTGCTTCTCATGCTCTGCCAACACGGCCAGCGCGCTTGCCCCGCCAAGCTGAAATGCAATCTCACCCCAGGGAGTCTTGCGGATGGGGGTTCCGTCGGCTCCGCCGCGGCCTGCAATGGGATCGAACTCCGTCCCCACAAATGCCGCTACTCGGGCGGCAGGCACTGCGTTGATTCCCGCCACCTGCAGCAAGCGGGAAACGCCCAGCCAATCCTTCGCCTTCGGTCCGTTGTTGGCCAGGTGATACAGCAGTGTGAGCGCGTGGGTCTTGCCGCCGCCAAACTGCGTTGTCATGTTGAAGACGGCTGAGGTCTCAGTCCTCTCGCCGGACAGCCTTCGAAGAACCTCCGCAGCCACGCTGGTCAGGCCCTTGGTCAGAAAGGTGCGCTCCAGAAATCGCTCCGGATTCTGATAGACCGCCGGCGCGCGCCCATCCCTCACCTGATCCAGGTGAACGGCAAACTCTGAGGCATCCAGGGGCTTCCCGTCTCTCAGGTCTTCCCTCGGCGTGACGACTTTATACCAGGGCTTCAGCGCCATTCTCTTGCCTTTCCTCGGCGTAAGTTCACTTCATTAGAAACCGAACTGCTTCTTGCGGGCCAGCACGCCGTCAACCCAACGCTTCTCATCCGTGCCAGTCGGATAGAGCGCCGACAATGCCTGGGCCAACCGCCAAAACTTTCCATCCTGACCCACGCCATCTTCCACAACAAACCGTTTCAGAGCTTCTCCGCGCCCGGCCGCGAACAGAATCATCGCCTGGTGAACACGATCAAGAGCAGTTTCTCCCACGCGCTTTACTGTCTTTTCTTTCCACGCAACCTCGGCGTCCTCCGCCTCGGTCAACTCGGCAAACATGTTCAACTGCGCGGACGATTTCTTCTTGCCGCCCACACGAGTCGGTTCCTCTTCGTCTTTCCCGAAGAGGTGCTTGGTCCGCTCTGCAACCGGAAGCAATCGAGCCTGGTCCCCGGATATCTCAACCAAATGGGTCAGACTTTCCAGATGGGCGCCAAGACCCTGAGCAATCTTGCGTGCGGCATCGAACTCAAGCTTGAATCCAGTCATCTGCGGCTTCTTACTCTCTTGTTCGTCTGAGTCCTCATCGTCGCCGCCATGTTCGGCCTTGCCGTTCGAGTCCGGCGCCTTAAGCGTCCATAGCCACATCGCGGTCAGGCGAGCATCGGCCTCAAACCCAGAAGCATCGGCACCCTCAAAAACCAACGTAAGGGCTTCTTTTGAGACTGCGGCCCAAACGTATTCGAGATACTCTCCGAGCTCCACAGCCTCACCACTGGCTTTTTCGACCCGTGAATAGCGAGAAAACACTTCCAACGCGGGACCGAGGCACGCAAAAATGGCATCCGCGCCAACGACGCCCTCCCTCGCTAAACGCGGCATCCATTCGTGAATGCGTTGGGGCAGTTCTTGCAACACATCTCGCCAATTGCCAATATCGGTTCCTCCGGACACCTCGATGGAATGCCCTCGCGGACGACAGACGAGATGGACTGATGAGGCGAGCGTACTCTGCCGACTCGCTAACACACGGTTAGCCATCTCTGTATCAATTGGCCATGATGCGGTGACGCACCAGCCGGCCGAGATTAGTGCCCCAAGGAGTGCTTCCCACGCCGCCGTTTCCGAGTGTGCAAAAACTATGATCGCAATCGCGCTAGGCTTGGCCACACGACGTGAGTCAGTCAGCGCACGCCCCATCGCATTTCGATAGAATGTCCGGCTCTTCTGCAAGTGGGCCACTTCGGAATGCGGTAGGTTCTGGACGCATTCTTCTTCTTTCTTTGTGACGACGCTGCTGAACAGTTCAGGATGAACCTGCAATAACGATCGTTTGAGCCAAACGTAGAAGAAGTCCGAGAGATCAGAATAAGGCACGGAATAGTAATAGGGCGGGTCAGTAACAATGGCGTCTGCAGAATCGTCTGGAAGAGTCTGATTAGTTGCCGAACAGTTCTCAACTCGCCCGTGCGATAAACCCGCATTTGATTCTCTCTCCAAAACTCCGACAACCCAACCGAGGGCTGTTTCCCAGTCTCCACCGCTGCCTGAGAACGGGCTGATTTCGCTGAAATCCCAGACCATGGGGAGTGCCTGTCGAGCAAAGGTTCCTTGTGGGTTCTCTCTCGAATTGTCCCAGCGAGCCAAGGAGGATAGTTTGTCGGCCTGACGATCGACCACCAATGCCAACAAAGTCGTGACGGCATTGGCCAAGTCAGTACCAAGTTCTTCTCGGATTCGGCTATTTGATTCCCGCACGAGATCGGAGAATGTGAGAAGCGCAAGTAATGGCCTCGGCGAAAAAAGATCGGCAAAGGAGCATATACCGTATTGAGGTAGTGGGATTCGCCGCGGCTCAAGACCGCTAAATTGTTCAGTAGGCAAATATGGCAGAACGCCAGCACGCGATGCAACTTGCTCATTGAGTAAGCAAATGGCCTGATCGATTGCTGCTTGGTCTTGCGCGAGCGCGGTACGGTACTGCCTTCCGACTTCATCTTTTCGTCCGATCACAACACTCATGAGACTCGCGTCACCACCACCACCCTTGCGAGCCTTGAGTTGCTGGCGCACACGTGCAACCGGTGTTGTGTATCCGCAGCATGGACAGGTTACGGACCCCTGCTTGATCGTACCTTCGAATTTTGGATTGAGAACCTCCTTTTCGGGATTCTCTTGACTCGTCCAGCGCCCACGATCTTTGATGATGATCTGATAGTCCAGACGTTTGTTTTTGGGGCGAGGAACAAGCTGCACCGCCACGCTTCGATTGGGCTTTTTGGCTAACCATAGAGACCTGACGAGAGGAACGACCGCACCACAACCTGGGCCTTCGCATTGAATTGTGCGCGCCCAGAGGTAAGCAATCGGCGTCGAGCCATCTGGGTCTTCTGGGTAAAGCTGTGCGAGCTCCTTTTCGGCTTCCTTCTTAATCCATAAGCCCCATTTGCGAACTTCATCGGCGAGCCGTTTGCCGTACTTGGGGACATATTCAAGAACCACCTTGTTGAGCAGCACGGGGATTGGGTTCAGATCGCTCGCGAAGACGTCGGCGCCTACGCGCAGGGCCTCAAGCGGAATGGAGCCACCTCCGGCAAACGGGTCCACCACCAGCGGTCGCGTTCCCGGCTCGCCGCCGAGTGCCTCATGTGCGGCTTGCGTGAGAGCGCGACTCGCATCGAGGTAATCCTTCACCGTTGAGTTATCCCAGTTCGCAAAGTCCGCAATGAAGTCGAGCAACGCAAAGCGCAGGATGTTGAGATGCGCTTCATTCCTGCTATCCAGTCTGTCTGTCTTCGCCAGTGCCTGCCACTTGATCCAGGTCTCGTGATCGCAACTCTCGCCGAGATCCTTGTTGTTCGCCGCAGCTCGCGCGAAGTCGAAGATGATCTTTGCTGCCTTGTCCCGGAAATCCTGCGGGCAAAGCGGATCGGCCGGGTCCGGCCACAATGACGCACAGATGACGGCGCGGCATGCAGCCAGCGGCCGGCGCGCCCACCATATATGAAGCGTGGAAATATGCCCGTGGCGAATCGACTTCTCTCGCCGGGCATGGGCCGAGATGCGCTTGATGGGTAGATCGACTTCGATGAGGCGCTTTGGATACTTTTGGGTCATCTAAATTCCATTGTCCTCTAAGCTGATGGCCCCGTTGGTGATCGCCTGTGGCTTTACCTGGTAGTGCTCAACCTTCATAATCGCCTGCCAATCCAGCTGCGCCGGGTCACGAACCACGCTGATGGCCGGCGTGCTCCCGCAGTTGAAGACGACATAGAGCCAGTAATCCTTCTTGAGACGTTGCGCCGTCCGGTATTCATTCCCGGTCAAGGCAACCTCGCCCACTCCCGCGCGCCCCTTGACCTCGATGAAGCGAACGTCTATGGCCGTCTTCGGGTCCTCAGGATGCGGACGCCGGGAGACGAGATCGAATCCCCGGTTATCCTGCTCCACACTTTCAACCTCGTATCCCCTGGCATTCTCAAAAGCAATCACCGCTTCCACGGCAATGCGCTCAATCTCGTCATCGCGCACCATCGCAGCAAGGCCTGGGTTCGCGCGATCCGGGTGCGGCAGCACCCAGGCGGTAGCGTGACGCTTAATGTCACTGATGGTGCAGTTGCGCTCTTTCTCAAGCTCGCGATGACGCCCCTCAAGCCTTGCGAACAACTCGTCCAGGCGGTCCTGCGCCTGCTTGGTGTTTGCGGCCAGCAGCGGGCTGGTGTCGCCATTCTCCTGCAATGCAAGCAAATCCGCGAGCTTGAGATTCTGGCGCAGGATCAGCTCGTCCAGGCTGAGATCGAGATGGCGGGCAACAGTCTGAATCTCTTTTTCACGCTGGACAGTGACTTCGGCGAGGAAAGGCTCAAGCGCCTGTTGCACCAGAAAGTGTTCGATGGAATTCTGGTCGGCCCCAGTTTCGCCGGGAACAACCGTCCCCTTGGGCGCCGGGATCAGGTCAAGCAGCAGGGTGGGCTGGCGCACGGAGAGGGTTCCGTCGATCTCCTCCTGCACGATGAACAGACGGCGATGGAGGACGTTTCCAGGCCGTCCCGGATGGCAGCGGAATAGACCGCAAGCCTCGCCGGCATGCTGCGGTTCACGTCGTAGAAGACGGCTCCGCGCTCCAGCTCCCCGCGAACCGTCTCAAGCAGAGCCTCCCGCACCGTCTCGAAAAGCGGATGCCCCGGTGTCACCCAGTCAAAGGTGGGCTGCTTCTTGAGGATTTCCTTGTCAAAGACGAATTGCTTGTACTCCCGGCCAAGTTTGCCGAACCGTGGCTCCAGGCGCTCGCCGGTTGCCCAGAGATTCCGGGGCACGCGCGGCACCCGGTAAGTGTGCTGCCCCTTGCCGTGCTCGCCGACTTCAAGGCCTGTGATGGGGGCAGCCTGCAGGAAGAATTGTTCAATCACTTCCGGGACGAGACGGCGTTCCTTCGCTTCGGCGGACTTGCCGACGATGGCGGAGAGATTCAACTCGCGCTTAGCCAACCCCTCAAGCGTGGAGTTTGTGATGCTGCGGAACCGGTCGGGGTCGACCTGCTCGACAATTCGCTGCTTGATCAGCTCCTCAGTCATCTGATTGTGCGCATACATGTCGCGCACCATTTTTTCCAACTGGTTGGCCGCGAAGACTTCTCCGAGCACGTTGAACACCTTGCCGGTGCGCTGGGGATCGAGGTCGTCTTCGATCTTCTTGATGCGCTCGAACAGTTTTTCCAGGACCCTGCCCTCACGGGTGTTTGTGGTGACGAAATTGAAGATGAGGCAATCGAATTCCTGGCCATAGCGGTGAATCCGGCCCATGCGCTGCTCAAGGCGGACCGGATTCCACGGGATGTCGTAATTGATCATTAGCCAGCAGAACTGAAGGTTGATACCCTCACCCGCGGCTTCCGTGGCGACGAGCACCTGGCACGACTCGCGGAACTCGCGCTCCGCATAGATTCTGGTGCCCGGCGTGTCGCGGTCTCCGATCTTCATCCCGCCGTGAATCTGGGTGACTGACAGGCCCCACTCGCGCAACTTCCCCAGCGGCCGTCCATCCCGCCCGTCAGCCACGAGGAAATCTAGCGTATCCTTATGCTCGGTAAAGAGCAGGAGCTTCATCTTCGGATCGGCGAAGACTCCCCGCTCGGTGAGCAGTTCCTTCAGCCTGCGAACCTTTACTTCCGCTTCCTGTAATTCCAGGACTTTGGCGTCCCGAATCAGCTTGTCCAATTCGGCAATCTCAAGGCGAAGATCGTTTGGATCGAAGGAGGCAACCGCCTCTTCCAGTTCGGCAAGAATCTCTTGCTGCTCTTCATCGGGAAGATCATCGAAATCGTCGGGAAGCTTTTTCGCAATCTGCTCCTGGCGAAATTTAGCTGGGTCCTGGAGGATCTTCTCGCGCTTCTCCTTCATGCGCTCCAGCGTCCTGCGCACCGCATAGATACTGGACGCAAACCGGCGCTGGAGCATGGCCATCGTGAATCCCACCGCACGAGCCCGCGGAGAGTCTTCTTTGGCAGCTTTGATGGACTGATCCTCGACGTAGCGTGTGAGCTGATCGTAGAGGTCGAACTCCTCATTGCTGATCTCGAACGGAGTGGTTTGGACGATCCGCTTTGTAAACAGCGCCTTCACGACGCCGGTATCAGGATCGGGAAAGCTAACAAGGGCTTCCTTGAGACGACGAAGATAGAACGGCGCCTCGTGGTTGAGCATCGCTTCATCGAGGCTTTTGATGTCGCCGTAGACATCTTTGTCGAGCAAAGATAGGAAGAGGCGAAAATTCTCCGGATCGCCCTTGTGCGGCGTCGCCGTCATCAGCAGGTAGTGATCGGTCATCCCAGACAGGGCTTCGCCCAGCCGATAGGCGAGGGTCTTCTTGTCTTCGCTGTAGGCGCTCATTTTGTGGGCCTCATCGACGATGATGAGATCCCACTGGCTCCGAAGCAGCGATTCCTTGGCGTCTTCTATCCGCGAAACCCAGGAAACCGAAGTGATGACCTGGTTCTTTTCCTGCCAGGGATTCATCCCGTAATTGGCACGAAGGACGTCGCTGCGGACGACTTCGAAACTCTCACGGAACTTGTCCTTGAGTTCCCGCTGCCATTGGAAAGAGAGGTTGGCCGGTGTCACGATGAGCGTTCGCTTGACTAGGCCGCGAATCTTCAATTCCTTGATGAGAAGCCCCGCCATGATTGTCTTGCCAGCGCCAGGATCATCGGCCAGCAAGAACCGGATGCGGGGAAGTTTTATGAAGTAGTCGTAGACTGCCTCCAACTGATGGGGCAGCGGGTCCACCCGAGCGATTGACAAAGAAAAGAACGGATCATACTCATAGGCGAGCCCAAGGCGCATGGCTTCGACGCCCAGGCGGAATTTAGTGGCGTCCCCGTCGAATGGTTCCTGGGCAGGCGAGGCGTGTAGCTGCCCGAGTTGCTCTACAGTAAGGATCGGTTCATAGACAGTACTCGACCTGACGCCCTTCCCGATGACCTTGACAGAGTTGCCCATCGGAATGGCGAGGATGATTTGGACGGGCTCTGGAAACAGAGGACCGTAGACCGTGACGTTCTGTTTAAGGTCGTCAGGATGCATGGGGCCTCAAGTCATTTTGTTTGAACCATTTGTCTTCGATTCACTGAGAATTGTATCAAAGTTTGGGGCACAGACACCTAACGAGCTGAATCGGTGGTGAATCGCCAGAAACTATGCGCTCAGCACATTCAGGACGTTCATCCACGGTCAACCGACGCCAAGGCTAAGATCCTCCGTTTATCTCGTGTCACCGGCACGCCACGCGGGTATTGTACCCGGCCAAATCAATCCCCGCGGCATAGGCGGAGCCTGGCGGGACGACCACCCGGACAATATCCAAGCTGTCCACTGGTGCTGGAACGGCGAAAAGGGTTCGAGTCGAGGTTGAACTGGGGGTGGCGGGTAGTCTGTCGCTGAACCACGCCATACTCCACGGTTCGCCGGATCTCCGCCGATTTCGTTCGGATCAAAGCTACCACTTCAGGGTCTGCCCACTCGATCCACGATCATTCGCGCCAGGTTCACGCTGCCGGATTCCACGGCGGTAAACTGCACTCGCTCCACCATTTGATTGGAGAGCTCGCGACGACAGGTCAGTAGCATTGGTCGATCGGAAGGCAAAGTGCGAATCTTAAAGCCTCTTGGCCTGTTCCCGCTTTACCCGCAATTCAATCAGCGCGCGCGTACACTCAGCACACTTGAAGATATGCAGGTCTTTTAGATCTGAAAGTTTAACCTCCCTCGGTGTATCGGAGAACCTCTTCAGAACCTCAGGAGAGGGACATCCCACGCGTTCCGGATTCGGGTAGTGGGCGAGGACATATTCCTCAAGCTTCTCGAACAAGAGCGTATCGTTCTGGTCGTCGTTCAGTAGGGGTTGATGCTCAGCCACGACGTCCTTCCTGATTGGATCGACAGTGTAGGCGATCATTTGCCATGCTCGTTGATCCCCAATCTCTGACGGATTCTCTTCAAAGCCCGCTGGCAACGCACTCGAATGCCCGCTTCGGAGGTTCCAAGGATTGCCGCAACCTCCGTCCATCGTGTCCGGCTGTACCGCATGAGCAGCGCGAGGCGGACTTCGAGAGGTATATCGTGCAAGATTACCCCCAAGTCGATTGTGGAATCAACAGAGGAAAAATGGTTCTGAACGGGACTGGCTGGGAGTTCCGCGTTCGATCCGAGGAACACAAGTTTGCGGTTTCCATAGCGCCGCCGTCTGATCTCCTGGGCATAGAAGCGCGAAAGAACCAGACATGCCTCGCCGGGTTCCACAGGAGCGCCAGTGCTCAGGCGGTTAACAGCTTTCTGTATAGCGACTTCCATTATTTCTACCGCGAGAGACTCGTCGCCGAATTGTGCGCGGGCGGTACTCTGTGAGTTTTCGGCAAGGCTGCGTAGCATGTCTGTGCAGGCGTGAACCGGCCGCGAGGATCAGTTAGGTGCGGTCATATTTCGCAAGCAGGTCTTCCATGTCGTCGCTTACGCCATATCCAAAATTGTAGCTGATGGTGCGCACCCGTTCCAGCCGGGCGATCAAGGCATCGCGGTCGCCTGCAGGTAGCTGACAAGTGACCTTGAGAGCCTGTTCGAACATATGGACAAGAGCATCGAAGTAGCCTTCATCCTGATACCCGATATTGTCGGAGA
>Ga0302320_10022362_pt1 | contig 12496 bp, 5 predicted proteins | sample Bog_T0_3_FD_202130 | JGI IMG/M metagenome (GOLD analysis project Ga0302320, IMG submission 202130) | Peat permafrost microbial communities from Stordalen Mire near Abisko, Sweden - Bog_T0_3 | ecosystem: Environmental > Terrestrial > Soil > Wetlands > Peat | place: Sweden: Abisko, Stordalen Mire...
CGGGATTCAGCAACATCATCTCCCTCGATAACATCGCCATCTCCGCCTATCACGCTCTGCAAGGCACGCTGCGAGAAACAACTGGGCCGGTGACCATTGGCCTTTCCTACACCTATAGCCATTCCATCGACGATTCCTCCGACCGTTCCAGCGCCAACTTTACCAACTCTCTCGACATCCGGGCGAATCGCGGCAGTTCGGACTTCGACCAGCGGCATCTTCTCAACATCAACTACATTTACTCGCTTCCAATTATCCGGTGGCTGGATGCTTTTGCCGATCTGGTCGGCAGAGATGAAGACGACGCCAGTCCGTCTGCCGGGAAAGGTCCCGGTACGTCGCACGCGCTTCGCAATCTGCTCCTCGATAACTGGCAATTCTCCGGCATCACCACGTACCAGACGGGATCGCCTTTCAGCATCGTCAATGGCGGCTCTGGAAACGGCACGGGCGCCTCCGACAATGCGGGCGTCGGCGATGGGCTCGGTGTGGGCTCGTATCCGGATGTGATCGAGAGCCCGCGCAGCATCAAGGCGCAAGTCTCTTCGCAGTCAAACGGCTCGACGATCGGCCCGCTTCTGGGCAACCCCGGAGCCTTCGTTGCGCCCCGCGGACTCACCTTCGGCAATGCAGGCCGCAACTTCATGAACAACCCTTCGCGCATCAACTTCAACATAGCCCTGCTCAAGCATTTCAAGGCCTTTCACGAGAAGAGCGACGTCGAGTTCAGAGCCGAAGCTTTCAATGTCTTCAACCATACCCAGTTCCGTATTTATGACCCGAGCCACGCAGGCAATACCGGCAACAATGTCATCAACTGCTACGGGGATATCACGACACAGTATTCGGCGGGCGCATCGGGTTGTCTGGCCGGCAATTCCTTCCTGCATCCTGTCGACGCGCACGATCCGCGCATTCTCCAGTTTGCCGTCAAGCTGGGATTTTAAGAGGAGAAAGCAATGACGTTTCGAAAGCAGACTTCGTGGTTATCGGGCAAGCAGGCCAGTCCGTCGCGGCTCGTGCTGGCCTCTGTTGCCACGACGCTGGCTGTGATTCTGAACGCCTGCAGCAGCTCGGTTACCGTCCCAAAATCGACCGCAAGCGGGCCACAACTCTATATGACGCCCACCATCTACGAGGGAGCGGCCGGGGTGACCTATACAAATTCAGTCGCAACCGTCTCCATTGACGACGCGGCGCTCACCTTTGCGCAAAAGACGTACAGTGCGCAAACGGGCGCGCAGGTCAACTATTCGGGGGAACTCGTTTCCCCTCCACTTGCACGGGGTTTGAAGGAGTTGGAGCTTCTCTACGCTTGCGGAGCGACGACTGGCACATGCGCGAGTATCAGTCCGACCAATCCTCCCAGTTCAAGCGGCTGGGCGGTGGAGTTGGCAGACCAGAGTGGAGGACTGGAGCAGTTGACAGGACAGGCGTTTGTGCCGATGGTTCCCGCGGTTACCTGCCCCTCGATGAGTATCCCGGAATCCTTTCTCTTTGTCACGTTGCCCGAACCCCTGGGAGACTGGAACCCGACACACACAACGGCCTATGGCAGTGTGGATATCAGTGCCAGCGGCAGCACGGTGACGTTTGCCAGCATCAATCAATACAATCTGGCTGGGAGCCTGATCGCTCCTGCTTCAAGCCAGACGGGCGTCTGTTCTTCGACCGTATTCGGAAACACGATTGCAATCCCCGGCAATATCTCCAGCACTACCATCCCGCCCGCACCTACCGTCGTCACACCGCAGGCAATGGTGGCTATTGGCCCGTCAGGGATGCTGGTCGAGGATAGCGGCGGTACCAGCTACCTGGGAGCGAGCACCGGCGCCATCGGGTTGCCGAAACCATCGGGCACGGTAGATACAAGCGCTCTGGTGGGTGCCCAATATCTGGGCTTCTTTTACGGCAGTGGTACGACCCCCGCATCCAGCCCGAACTGGTCTTCCTCGGTGGCCTCGTTCGGGTTTCCCAGCTTGCCATCCACCTGCCCGACTCTATCCAACGGCACTCTGTCCAATCCGATCTACGGTGGAGATTTTCTGAATGACAACCCCGGCGCTCTCGCGGTGCAGGCCCATAGCGGTTACCCCGTCGATAACAACGGCAACTACCAATGCGATCTCACGATCGATCTCGGTCCTACACAACCTACCAACGGCCTCTTTTCCAGCGCGAAGGTCTATGTCGGTTCCGGATTCGCTGCAAACAAAACAGGCAAGAGCTATAGCTTTTCCGCCGTGGCCATCGCCGGGCAACTGAACGGCAAATACGCCATCTTTCTCGTCGGCGAAGACACGACCGGCACCCCCAATCAAGCGTGGGGGATTTACCTTTTGCAATCGAATTGAAGCGGGCGTGCGGCGCGTTTGAACGAAGGCCACGCCGAACAAATGGATTGGCGGAACTCGTTCCCCCCCAAGGGCTCGCATGAAGGCAAGCGCAACGACAACATCTTGAAAGGAAGCGGAACCATGAATATATCTTGCTTGGCACAGAACGGAGGCTTTGTGACCCAAAGCCTGCGAGAACCGCAGGGGAACCGCTCCGGTTTGGTAGCTGCGCTGTTCACAATGCTTCTTCTTATCGCTGGCTGTGGCGGCGGTAGCTCGAACACAGCAACGCCAGCCCCCACGTTCTCTCCCGCCCCGGGCGCCTACGCTGGAACGCAGAATGTGACTGTCTCTGACACAAATCAAAGCGCGGTGCTCTATTGCACCAACGACGGCAGTGCGCCCACGGCTTCTTCTCAGCAGTGCACTAATCCGATCAAGGTTTCCCAGAGCCAGACGCTCAGTGCCGTCGCCATGGTCCCTGGCAAGAGTGCCAGCGCCGTAGCGACCGCCGCCTACATCATTACCGCCTCGGCCTCGGCACCCACTGTATCGGGCATCGGTCCAGCAAGCGGTTCAACAGCGGGCGGCACTTCCGTCACCGTCATCGGAACCAACTTCACAAGTGCTGCCTCCGTGAACTTCGGTACAACTGCGGCGACCAGTGTCACGGTGAACTCCGCCACCAGCTTGACCGCAGTCTCTCCCGCTGGCACCGGCTCGGTGCATGTGACGGTTGTTACATCGGCAGGCAGGAGCGCAACCAGCACCGCGGACCTCTTCACCTATAGCGCTACCGTATCTGCCCCGGCCATCACCGGCATTTCTCCCAACGCTGTGCCAACAGGCGACGCGGGTTTCACGTTGACGGTCAACGGTACAAACTTCGTTCCCGGCGCAACTGTTCTATGGAACAACACAGCGGGCGCGACGAGTTCTGTTTCCTCTGCGGGCCTGCTCAGGAACATCGCTTTCTCGCGGGGAAATTCTTCTGCACGCGCGGAGGCGGCATCGAGCAGCACTGCTTTGACCACAACCTTTGTAAGTTCGACGGAACTGCAAGCGGCTGTCCCAGCCAGCCTGGTTGCCAGCGCTGGAGCGATCATCGTCGCTGTGGAAAATCCCGATGGCTCCTCCTCAGGAAGCACCCCGACCGGCTCGACCTTTGCCGTTGGCGCGCCTGCAATAGCGAGCATCTTCCCTGCGTCGGTGGCTTCCGGCAGCGCTGGCTTCGCCCTCGCGGTGAATGGCACAGACTTTGCTTCGGGATCGACCGTGCTGTGGGGAAACACCACCCTGGTAACCACGCTGGTGAGCTCGACACAGTTGATTGCAGCGGTTCCATCGAGCCTGCTGACGACCGCGGGCACCGCAACCGTAACCGTGACAGACTCCGCCGGCACATCTTCCGGAGCGACGTTCACCATCGCGAACTCGGCTCCTGTGATTACCAGTCTGAGCACGGCATCGGGAACGGTGGGAACCTCTGTTACCATCTCGGGATCGAACTTCGGCTCGTCGCAAGGCACAAGCACGTTGACCTTCGGCGGTGTTGCTGCGACCGTTACCAGTTGGAACCCAGGGGCGCTTGTTACGACGGTTCCCACCGGCGCCATCACGGGCAACGTGGTAGTCACGGTCAACAATGTCGCCAGCAACGGCTTGCTTTTCACTATGACGCCTTCGATCAGTCAGCTCAGTTCGACCTCGGGCGGTGTGGGAACCTCTGTAACCATTACCGGCGCGAACTTCGGGTCGTCGCCTGGCACGGTGGCCTTCAACGGGACGCCGGCGACCGTCACCAATTGGAACAATTCGTCCATCACGACTGTCGTTCCCACCGGAGCGACGAGCGGCAACGTGGTAGTGACGGTCAATGGAATCGCCAGCAACGGCTCCCAATTTACGGTTTATCCGCAACCGGTGATTAGGGACCTCTCCCCCGCGGCCGGCGCGGTGGGCGTGTCGGTGACCATCACCGGAACGAACTTCGGCTCGTCGCAAGGCGCCAGCACGGTCGTCTTCAACGGAATCCAAGCGACCGTCACCAGTTGGGGCGCGTCCTCCATCGTAGCTAAAGTTCCCACCGGCGCGACGAGCGGCGACTTGGTGGTTACGGTGAATGGCATCTCCAGCAATGGCTTCTCCTTCACGGTTTATCCGCAGCCGACGATTAGCGGCCTCTCTCCCAGCTCCGGCGCAGTAGGCGCGGTGGTGACGATCACCGGAACGAACTTCGGCTCAACGCAAGGCACCAGCACGGTCATCTTCAACAAGACCCCGGCAAGTGCGATCTCCGCTTCAAATTGGAGCGATACCCAGATTGTGGCCACGGTCCCAACGGGAGCTAGTACTGGCTATGTGGTGGTTACGGTGAACGGCGTGGCCAGCGCCGGTGTCCAGTTCACCGTGCCTGGCTCTCCGGATATCAAAAGCCTCAATCCGCCCTACGGACTGCCGGGCTCCTCGGTGGCGATCAAAGGCGAAAACCTCGGCACAACGCAGGGCACTGTTTCGTTCAACGGGACCTCGGCAACCATCACCAGTTGGAACGCCGGTGAGATCGATGTCACGGTTCCCGCCAGCGCGACCACCGGCAACGTCTCAGTCACTGCAAGCGGAGTAACCACCAACGACTTGGTCTTCACCATCACCCCCACTATCACCGTGCTCAAGCCCAATTCCGGACCGGTGGGCACTGCGGTGGAGATTGACGGCTCGAGCTTCGGCTCATCGCAGGGAGGCAGCACGGTTACCTTCTCAGGGGGCACAACAGCGGCATCCATCACCAGTTGGAACGATACGACGATTATGACGACGGTTCCGGCAGGCGCCTCGGGTACCGGCAACGTGGTGGTCACCGTCAATGGAGCTCCAAGCGTGTCTTCCGCGGCCTCTCTGTTCACGGTTCCGCCCCCGCCAGCCATCACCAGCCTCTCGCCCGCCGTAACCGCAGGCGGTGGGGTGGACCTCCCCCTGACGCTGGTTGGCACGGACTTCGATTCGTCCGCGGTCGTGAACTGGGGAAGCACCACGCTGACGCCGACCAGCATCACCCCAACCCAGATCACGGTAACCGTTCCCGCCGCTCAGATTGCAAAGGACGGTCCGGTCGATGTGACGGTGACACAGGAAAGCGGCACTTCCAATTCCAAAATCTTCACGGTGGCCACGTTCATCAGTGGAACCGTCGTCAGCGGCCCGAATAATGGCTCCGGCGTGGGGATCCTCGCGACCGTGCAGCTCTATGCTGCGGGCACCTCCGGCTACGGTGTCGGCTCCCAAGCCTTGGGCAGTCCGGTTCAGAGCAATACCAACACCGGCGTTTTCCAGGCAATCGAGATCGACTGCTCAACGCTCACCGCGCCGAACGACCAACTTTACCTGGTGGCGACCGGCACAACGAATACAAATGCGGTTCTGATGACGGCGCTCGGTTCGTGCAGCAATATCGCTACCGCGTATCCGAACGGCGTCACCATCAACGAAGCCACAACCACCGCCTCGGCCTTCGCGCTGGCGGGGTTTGCACATCTGGATGCGACGACCGGATACGGCATCAACATCGGCGCGCCCACCAGCGGTCCCTCCTGCACCGCGACGAACACGGACAAAGATGGCAATCTGCGACCATGGCTGAGCACCGGCGACTCCACCTGCAACTACATCGGTCTCAAGAACGCCTTTGCCACCGTGCCTAACCTCGTGGACATTCCCAGCGGTCAAGCGCTCGCTGTCACTCCGGCGTACTGCGCCACGGCCCCTGGCGTTCCTTGCACCACAGCGACGGCGGCCAACACCACCCTTTACTACGCAACCAGCATCGTGCCGCAGGGACGCATCAATGCCATGGCCAATGCCCTGGCCGCCTGCGCGAATCCCACCAGCACCAACTGCAGCACACTCTTCGCAGCCACCGAAATCGAGGCCTCGACTTATTTGGACGGGAATTCTTCTCCCACGTTCTGCGCGCAGGCCAACCTGAATACACCCAGCAATACATTGCAGGCGGCGTTGAATATCGCCCATTTTCCCGGAGACAGAGCGGATACCGCTTGCGGAGTGGATATCGCGAGCGGTGTGGGAATCTACAGCCTGATTCCCGCCTCGAATCCACCCTACGCGCAAACGCTGACCGCCTCAACGGCAGGCACGCTACAGGATCTCTCGCTGGCGCTCATCTTCCAAGGCGGTGGGCTGGGTGGTCCATATAATAACACACTGGGCGTAAACGGCACACCGGAGGCGACCGGCGTGGCCATCGATGCCGGAGGGAATATCTGGGTGCCCACGATAAGCTCGACCGGCGGCTCCTTGGTCGTTCTCAACAACCAAGGCGCGCCCATCAGTGCCAACGGAAACTCTTCTACCAACTACGGCGGCTATACGACCGGCATTTACAACCCGCTGAGCATCGCCATTGACCAGAACGGGAATGCGTGGATCGGCAACTCGCCTGCGGGTGGTCTTCACGGCCGGTCCGCCAATGGCAGCTTGAGCGAGGTCCAGTTGAGCGGATCGAGTCTCAGCACGCTGCAGAACGAAACAAACGGCGGAGCCACCACCCTGCTGACCCCCGCGCAATACGGCCTGGCCATCGACGCAAGTAACAACGTGTGGCTCTCCTCCAACCCCGGCGTTGGGGGCATTATTCAAAATGGGTGTCAGAGCGGCACCTACGGCGGCAGCATCCTGGAGTTCCAGAACAGCGACGCCAGTTTGCTGAACGGAGCGAACGGCGGCGATCTGAGCTACACCGACAACAGCAGTTGCCCCACAACCCTGGCCTTTGACGAAAGCGGCTGGATGTGGACTTGGGACAATGGAGTGAGCGGCAAGGACGACCCCTCTGCTGGAAGCATCGTGCAACTCACTCCCTCGTCGGGCGGTGTGACGGGAGGACCCTACAAGTCGAAACTAAAAAACCCCTCCTACGAAGGCAGCGATTATTGCAGCATTGGCAGTTTACCAACCGCCAATGCGAATATGGCGATTGATAGCCTGGGCGATAGCTGGTTTGCTGGTGATTCTGGGTTCGCCTGCATGTTCGTGATTCCCAACATGGCGACCTCAGGCGCAAGCACTGCAATCCGCCAAGGAACCTGGGGCTGGGCTCTGTATCCTGCCTCCGATTCCATTAATACAAGGGGCCCGACTGTTATCGATGGTGGTGACAATGCGTGGGCTACCGAAGACTTCGGTTATTTGATCGGTTACAGCAGCGAGAACTCCAGCATCAGCTACAACACGAACGCGACGGACGCGTCGGTGCTATCCCCTCAGAATAATACCTTTGGTTTTTTCGCCACGGATCCTTCCGTGAACGCCAGCGGCCGCACCAACGGCACAAACGCGCTGTCGTCAGCCAACAACGGAACCGGCCTGGGAGTGGACGGTTCCGGCAACCTCTGGGTTTCTGGCGAGGCGCTCGGCGCCTCGGCGGGCCCGTTCGGGACCCAGTTGACGGAGTTTATCGGCCTCGCCGTGCCCGCTCAGACGCCGCTGGCGACCGCCCTGACCAACGACACCGCGATGACGGCAAAGGGACAGGGGGGGCAGGGCCAAAGGCCTTAAGTATCGTCGAATCGGCAAGTGTCCCGCACATTCCGCATTCTTCGCGGAATGTGTGGGATAGCGTGACACGATTTGAGGCCGGATCGATAAAGGCTGGAAGCCGGCTCAAAGCCCTTCCCGACTGCTGCCATTCCCCCATACGGGAGAGTTGCCGCGCTACCCATCAACCAGAGTTCTACGGGGATCCGAACTCTTTTGAAGTTGTACCAGAGATGGGTGTCCCCGATTCTGGGACCTGGGAAAGCCCGAACCGGAGACGCTGAATGAATCGGTCAGAGCTAGCCTCTTGACCGTTTAGTCCTTCCCCCTCCCCTGTCCCAGAATCAGGGAGATGGAATACCAACTCTGTTTGGGCAGCGCTTTCAAATCGGTACCCGCACCACATTATCTTCCGGTGAATTCCCATGGAGGCTAGTTGGGATTCACAGCCCCTCCTCCGTTTTACCTACAGAGAGTGCCGATAGGGAACGGTCAATCCGGAATTCTATCGGCACTTCGCGGGCAATATTCGTTCCACTGGTCGCGCATTCCTTTCTCTGGACCTCTTAGCCCTCCCCCGCGTCGCGCGTGCCACCGGACTAACAGAAGCAAGCTAACCGTATCAAAATGGAGAGACACATGCGAATGATGAAAAAGTTCGTTGGAATCGCCGCTGCTGTGGTTGCGCTCGCGGTGAGCGCTCCTGCGCAAACTGCTGTGTTCGTAGGGGCGGGCTCTTCCGCTCTGTTCCTCGAAGCCGGAGAAGCGGCCGCCACAGCGACAACAGCCGGCGGCGTTGGCGCAGTCTGCATTTGGAGCCAGAAAAGCGGCCTGGCAACCACCCTCACGGTGACCGACAGCAAGACCGAGAGCGGTCAGGCTTGGGTTGCCTGGACGCCCGGCACTCCAAACGATGCCACGACCTGTGGGACCATCAACTCGACAGTAAACAACAGCATCTACGTCTATGTCCAGACCGACTCGGTGATTGGCAACCGCCTCTATTTCAACAACGGCACACTGGGCTTCAAAACCACCACCCCGGTGGGAGCAGCGACGAGCAATCTGATCTCTGCGGTCAACTCGGGAATCACCGAACAACCCACCTTGCCCGCGGCAATCTGGAGCGCGTTGGCAAGCCAAATTCTGACGGCCGCGGGAACGGATATCCGTCCCGAGGACGCGGAGTTCGCCACCCTGCGCGCCACCACCCCCTGCGGCACGGCGATCGCCGGGAGTCAATATCTCGGCCTCGGATACACCGCCGGAACAGCGACGGTGAACAGCTATTACAGCACCAGCACCTTCAACGTAGTGAACTTCTCGCTTCCGACGACAGGCTTCACCGCGATACCGGTGGGCGCGACGCCGATCATCTTCGCCGTCAACGACACCAACACAACCAACGGCTTCGGAACGGGCGTTTCGAATATCACCAGCGCCATGCTGGCGAGCTACCTCAGCGGAGCCTATGGCTCCACCAGCTATCTGACCGGAGCAGCGGGCAACTCGGCGGCAACCGTGCTCGTCCGCGAACCGCTCTCTGGAACCTATAACACCGTCGAGTACACGGTTCCCAACACCGTTGCACGAGCGTCCTCGCAGGACGGCGGGAACTGCTACACCGTAAATGGCGCCGTCACCGAAAACCCAGGTGGAAACGGAACGTTCAACTCCAACCCACTGAACCTTGCCACCTCCGACGGCGACGGCTATCGCAATCGCGTAATCGGCACCGGCGAGGCGGTTAAGGAAGTGCTTGCTGTTAAGGATGCCCTCGGTTACGCCTTCTGGAGCACGTCGAACTGGGCGGGAGCAATCGCTTCTCCGACCGCCCGCTACCTGACGGTGGACACTTACGATCCGCTCTACAATTCAACCGCGACGAATTACTCCACCATCAAGAACACGATTCCCACCAACGCCACCACGGGGAATAACGATCTCCAGTATGTCACTTTCACCGATCTCAACAACGGACATTACCCTGCCTGGTCTGCGCTGCGGGTCGTCACCGGAGCAAAAGGGACCACCAACTACATCTACGCTAACCTTCTGGCGCAGTCACTGCAGGGGTTTGTTTCGACAACAACCCTGCCCGACTTCGTTCCTTTCTCCAGCCTGCACGTCTGGCGCGAGCACTTTACGCCTCCGGGCGTGACGACCGCTACACTCAGCAACGGCAAGGGCACAGCACTCAGCCTTAGCTGCGGGACAGAGGCTGGCGGCGATGTGGGTGGCGTGATCCTCACCTCCGCCTCTTGCACGACTGGCGGACGCCAGTAGTTCCACCGGAGAGTCTTTCGACTCAATTTGAGGGGAGACTTCGCGGCAAGCGCGCGATCTCCCCAAACATCACTTCGGAAAGCAGCAACATTGCTGAACAAGGAGAAGGACTATGAAAGCTTGGATTCATATTAAGGCAGCGGCAGCATGCCTTGCTTTGACGAGCTTATTGACGCCATCGGCATCGTTCGCCCAATCGGTAACACCTGATTGTTCGCAAAACCTGGTCTATAACGGCGATTTCTCCGTGAGCGGCGGAAGCCTCGACGGATGGAACCACAACACGGCAAGAGACAACGTCTACTGGTACCTTGTCCCGCTCGCAACCGGCTACTCTGCGTCCAATGCTTGCTACGGAATCCTCTGCATTACTCCTGCCGGGACAGAGCAGAACTACTTGTCCCAGTCCATTCCCACTCTTCCAGGAATGCGCTACAAACTGACATTCACCTACGACGCCGGATTGGGCGGAGCCAGCGAGCTGCAAGTTCTATTCGGCAAGGATGTCGCGGAAGATATCGTCAATGCCGCCCAAGGTCCGAACACCTACACCGTGACTGTTCGCGCCCACGACTTCACCACCGTGCTGAACTTCCTCGGCGAGCAGGACAACGCGTTTTCGTTCCTGAGCAATGTCAGCGTGACACCTGAATTTCCTCGGTTTGACTTGGAACACCACAAGCAGCGGTAGCCGGCGCCTCAGGATCAGACCGCCTGCTTCGTTTCTTTGTCGTCCATTGAACAAGTCAAGAGGTTGCACGACGGGGAAGGTGAAATCGGTTCGGGACTTCCACGCCGGTTGAGCCTCCTTCGCGGAGAAGTCCTGCCAACCAGCAGGCCTTCTCCGCTCTTCCAGAGATTCATGGGAACGCGAGTCGTGGTTTACTTTTGTTGGAACCGGGAGATGATATGAGATGCCTCGTAGTGTGTCTATGTGCCGCTTTGACGATCTATACGCATGCTGGTTTTGCGCAGGACATATCGGCAGCCAGCGTCCCTGCCAAAGAAGCAGGGGCGGCCGTCTCATCGCTTGCACCTGAAGCGGAATCTCAAGTAGAAAACTGGACTGAGTTGAATGCTGCAAAAAGCGGGCTGGATAAGTCGCGCATCAAGGCCCTGGTTCTGGGAAGGTCCGATTTTCCTGAGTACACCAGCGAACTGGTGCGCGTCGAGTGGCGAGAAGGCGACCCGATTGACTTGTATGTAATGCGGCCTCATGGCGTAGCAAAGCCGCCTGTCATCCTTTATTTGTACAGTTTTCCGGGCGACACCGATCGCTTCAAGGTGGAAGCATGGGGTAAGTCTGTCACCAAGGGAGGATTCGCGGCAGTCGGGTTTGTATCCGCGCTCACCGGGCAGCGCTATCAAATGCGACCGATGCGGGAGTGGTTCGTCAGCGAACTGCAGGAGTCCCTGGGAACGTCGACGCACGATGTGCAGATGATTCTCGATTATCTCGCCGGCCGCGGAGATGTGGACGCAGCGAAGGTCGGTATGTTGGGCGATGGATCAGGAGGAGCCATCGCGATTCTTGCCGCGACCGCAGACCCCAGAATCGCATTCGTCGATGCCAACAATCCGTGGGGTGATTGGCCCGATTGGCTGAAAGGGTCGCGCGTCGTTCCCGAGAGTGAGCGCGCAGCTTATCTGAAGCCCGAATTCCTGCAGAAGGTGTCGGTGTTAGATCCAACGAAATACTTGCCGCATCTCGCTCCGGGAAGAATTCGAATCGAACAGGTGGCGGGCGACGCGATGACGCCGAAGGATGTGCAGGCAAAGATAGCCGCAAGCGCGCCCTCCCCGGGAAACATCGTGCAATATCCGGATGCGAGTGCGCAGGTCCATGTGTGGATGACGCAAAACTGGTGGCTCAAGGAGCGGCTGCGACCTGTGCCCGCTGCGCCGACAACAGCGCAGGTCAATCAGGGCCTTAAAGCTTCGGAGCACTAAGAAGCGATCAAGACGAAATACACTTGCTCTGAATAGGCTCCGGCGCAACACTCACTGTCACGCTGCAGTTAAATCCCCGCCTTTGCACCTCTACCTTTCAGAGGCATCGATTTGCCAACCTTGCTTTCCTTCGAGCTCGGCCACAAACCAATCAATACGAACGTCTGTTTTTAAGGAGTGGCAGGTTGTTCTCGATAAAGTCCTGGTCTTCCCTTTCCCGTTCAGCAAACAACCGGGGATAATCTTGCGGCCTCAGACCTTTTTGATTGATGCGATTCATCAGACGCCAAACCTTGACTGGAAGTTGAGGGTTAGGGGTCCAGTGGAGGCTTCCGCACGAGAACGGTTGGGGAATGCTGCAAAGGGCGCTT
>Ga0302320_10022363_pt1 | contig 12496 bp, 9 predicted proteins | sample Bog_T0_3_FD_202130 | JGI IMG/M metagenome (GOLD analysis project Ga0302320, IMG submission 202130) | Peat permafrost microbial communities from Stordalen Mire near Abisko, Sweden - Bog_T0_3 | ecosystem: Environmental > Terrestrial > Soil > Wetlands > Peat | place: Sweden: Abisko, Stordalen Mire...
CGTCACTTCGGTGGACGGCCAGAGCAAGCTGACCTTCCGCCTGACGCCGCACGAATCCTCGTTCGCGATGGTTCCCGGTTCCTTGGTCTCGGCACCCAATTTCGTCCCCACCAAATCCAGTGAAAGCCCGAATTTCACTCCCAGCCGGAACGATTCGTCTGCCACCCGCTATGTTTTGGCGAATAATTCCCAGGGGACCCATGACGCGACCGTCGCGTTCTAAGTCCTCTTCCCGGGACTTACGCCGGGTTCTTTGTTTATTTGTTGCCGCGGTTCCGATCGCGGCTTTGCTCGTGCCGACAGCCGCCGCCCGCGCCGATGTGTTTCAATTAAGCGGCGACGAGGCCAATGCGCTCATCGACAAGGCCAAAGCTTCGGTTGTCCAGGTCCGCTCCGGCGATCCTGGCTTCATCCTGGCTGGCAGCGGCTTTTTCATCGACGACTCTGGCACCGTGCTCACCTCATCGACCATCCTTGGCGAAAACGGCAGCGCCCGGGTCGTGATTAACGGCGTCGAAATGGATGCGAAAATTCTCGGCAACGATCCCCGCAGCGGTCTGGCCATGCTGCGGGTTTCCTACGGTGCGAGCCCCGCGCTCCCCCTGGCGCACGTGAGCGGACTGCAGACCGGCGATGGCGTGGTTGCCATCGGTTACCCGCTGAGCCTCCCGGTCGCCTCGTCGCAGGGGCCGGTCAGCGGTTTCGAGTCGAGTTATCTCTCCCGCGTCGACAACAGCGTTTCTGGCAAGGGGTCTGTGGCTGCGGTGGAACGTTTCGCAACCACGCACATCCACGCCAATATCGCGATCAGCCCCGGTGAAGTCGGCGGACCGCTGCTCAACTCGCGCGGCGAGGTCGTCGGGCTGGTGGCGACGAGTCCCGATGCCGGGCGTTCGATATACGCGCTGCCAGTCGAAGCAATGGCCAAGATCATGGCTGATTTCACGCAATATGGTCATGCGCGCTACGGCTGGGTCGGCGTCAACGTTGTCGAGCAGCCGGACTCGAACAAGGATGGACGCACCGTGCGCGTCGTGCAGGCGGTGCCTGGCACTCCGGCGAGCGAGAGCGGCATTCGCGCCGGTGACACGGTGATGCGCATTGATTCACGCGAGATTTACCGGCCATCCGACGTTCTCGACGCCTCCTTTTTCAGCTCGGTTGGCGCCAACATGAACGTCGTGGTCCGCCGCGACGACAAGCTATTCAATTACAGCTTTGCCGTCATCGAGCGGCCTGAAAATCCCACGGCATCCACGCCGCTGGTTGCCCATCCGCCGCTCTCCAATCACGTCGCCGCGGATCCGGACAAATAAAGAACCCCGCCGCAAGCAGCTGGGTATTGCGGAAGGGGCGAAGAGTAGCGCCGCAAGGGCGGGGCACTGACCCCTACTGCCCTCCGCAGGAGTAAACGTTTCCGCGCGGCTATTCAACCGGTCGCTGCCAGCGGAGCTTTTGTCCCTTTCGCGGTCGGCACCGCTAATTCCAGCACGCCGGCCATACGAAACCGGGCGAGGTGACGCGCGACTTCCGTTGGACTCGAATTGAGTTTCCCGGCGATTTCGCGCACCGTTCGATGCCCGTCGGCCAAGGCCAGCAATCCCAAATCGGCCGACGTTACCTCGACCGAGGCGAGTCCTTCGCCGCCGACGTAACACAAAACCGAGTCAAGCGGTGGAATCGCCTCGTGGAGGAGTGTTTGTTCCTCCACCTTGAAGGCGATGCCGGTGATGAGCACCTGCGGATCGTAGACCGCAAGATCGCGCGGCACGTCCGAGCGCATGGCCCGTTCCTGGATTTCAAACTTCGCCTCGCGCCAGCCGACAAACTGAAAGAGCGCGTGCAGCCCCGTATCGTTCCCCGCTCGCGCGCAAAGGATGATGCCATTTTCAATCCCGATGCAGCCTTCCTGTTCCCCCTCCTTTATTTTCAAGCAACCGGTCTGCTTGATCTCAACAGTCCTGCGCAGAATTTCCGTTAAAGTTGACGAAGCTGTCGCTCCCGATGACAAGGACATAATGGCAATCAAGTGACAAAAAGAAAAAGGTGGAAAATCTGTGGTTAGGACGCTTAAGCACGTTATATGCCACGGAAAAATCCTGCCCAGATACGCCTTTTGGCGTTGGCGCTGAGAGGGAAAAGCGCGCCTTGTTTTCGAATCGATTCCGCGTTACGATCAGGCGGCATTGAGCACGCGGCTATCGCCCATTTTGCCCTAAACAGAGCCATTATTTTAAATTGAGCGCACGACTTTATCCCCATGCCCTGGCCTGACATTTTCTTCAAGGGCAGGAAATCCCGCCCGGCATCCGAGGCTCCTCCCTCCCTCAAGACCCCGCCACCGGCGGAAACTCTCAAGCCCGTGGACGCCACGGCGGCGGAAACAAAGGCGCTTCATCCCAAGCCTGCTCCGTCGCCAGTTCAGACCGCCACGCCTCCCGCCATCAAGCCCGTTCCCGTCGTAGTTAAGCCGACGCCCGCGATGGTCCCACAGCCGCCCAAGCCGATACCGGTGGAAGCCGGCACGCGCACACTGCCCGCCATGCACGGCGTCGTCCTGCGCCCGCCCACGCGGATGGCCTCGACGACCGTGTCCCTGTCAGTGCCGGGACAAAACGCCCCGCCTCGCACGACCGAGCCCATTAAAAATATCGAGCAATTGATGGCGGAGGCCGATCCCGTCCGCACGCTAAGCCAGACGGGAAGCGTGCGCATGTTGAAGCGGTTGACGCCCGAACCCGCGACAGCCAAGCGATTGACGGAGCCTCCCGGTTCCGTGGGAGCGCCGACCAACACACAAGCGGAAACGACCGGCCCCTTGCCGATCAAACCGCAGCCCAGCCTCTCCAGCTCCATCGCGCCGTCTCGTCCTCCGCCCGCCGCTTCGATCCCGCCGACTCCCCGTGTTTCGCTGGATGTCCCGCCGCCTTTCCCCACCTTCCAACCCGCGGGCGCTGCCGTCCCACAGCCTCCTCCGCCTCACCTGAAAAAGCCGCAGATCATCGCGCTGCGCCCCGGCTCCTCGGTGATGCCGACAGCTCCAAGTGTGCTTGCTCCCACGGTCAAGATAGTTGCTCCTGCTGCCGCCGCTGCTCCTGCCGCCTCGACTCCCCAGCCCACGCCGACTTCGACCGGCGCGCTGCCGCAGGAGAAAGAGTCGCCTTTCATTCTCAAACCTTCGGTCTCCCTCGTGAGCACTCCGAAGATTATTCCACCCAGCGCACCGCCGGCGCCGCCTCTGATGCCCTTCGGCGTTTTCCGCCGCAAGGCGAAGATGAACGATTTGGCGCGGATCGTTCTGCCGAGCAAACGCGAAGACCATGAGCCGTCGCCCGCTCCTCCTGAATCGGCGCCCACGGTGATTCCGCCTGCTTTTCCCGTTTCTGTTGCGACGCCCGGTCATGCGCTGCCGAGCCCGTCATCCGTCATCCATTGGGATGAGTTGCCCAAGCCAGACGGCACCGTGCCGGCTGTCCTGGCGTCTGCGCCCACGCCGCGCATCGAGGAGAAATCGGACGCGACCGTGCCGCCGCCATTTCCCAACCCAGCCAAAGTTGAGCCGGGGGAGAACAAGCCGCCGCTCGTCGACACGCTTCCGCCGCCGGTCGTACAGGAAGCGCCCAACCCTGCTCCTTCCACCGCGCCGTTGCCCAAAGTTGGGCCCGAAGTCGGCAAGCCGGAGGTTCTTTTCACCCCGGCGCCGCCAGCCGAGTTCGAGACGCGTTCGCCGGAACCCTCTTTCACCACGCTTCCGAAAGTCGAATCCAAGGCTGATTCCGCTGCCCCCAAACCCGTGCCCTCCATCACGCCCGCGGCCAGGATCGAGCCGGAAGCGTCGAAGCCCGCGCCCGAACCCGCCGCGGCGACTCTGCCATCCGAGCCTCGTCTTCCGGCGATTGTGCCGGAGAAGCGCGAATTTCATCTGGCCAATGGCGAGCGCGTGGCCGGCAACGTCCTCTCCGAAACGCCCGAGGCTATTTACATCGAGCATGGCACACTTGGCGTCCTCACCATTCCCCGCAACCAGATCGCCAAGCGCCTTGTCGAAATCATTCTCATCAACGGCGACCGTATCGTGGGCGACATTATGGCCGAGACCGCGGACACGCTCTACGTGCGCCACGCCAGCCTCGGCATGTTGACCGTCCCGCGCGCCCAGCGCAGCACGCGCGTCGTCGAGGCCATCCTCAAGGACGGCGACCGCATCCTCGGCGAAGTGCTCAGCGAAACCGAGACCTTCACCGTGATCAAAAGCGCCACGCTGGGCACCGTCACCGTGCCGCATAACAAGGTGACGATGCTCAACCGTAAAATCGAGCAGATCGAATTGAAGACGCTGCCTCCTCCCGCGCCTGAGATCAAAGACAAGCCGTAGATTCAAGGCATGAGTCTCACGGGTTATCGCACGGCGCGCGTTTTCTTATTTGCGCTGTTTCTCGGCGGCGCTTCCTGCCTGCGCGGTGGTGACGTTTCCCTGCCGGATGGCCGCGATCCGGTCTCCGGCATGGGCGTCAATATCCATTTCACGGACCCGAAGCCCGGTGAATTGGAGATGCTCGCGCGCGCGGGATTCCGCTGGATTCGCATGGACTTAACGTGGTCTCAGACCGAAAAAGCGGCGGGAGTTTATGATTTCTCCGCCTATGACCGATTGCTCACGAGTCTCGATAAATTTCACATCCACGCCCTGCTGATCCTCGACTACACGAATCAACACTACGACGGCGGCAAGCCTACGTGCACCGACGAGGGCCGGGCCGCGTTTGCGCGCTGGGCGGTTGCGGCGGTGAACCATTTCAAGGATCGCGGCGTGATCTGGGAAATCTGGAACGAGCCCAACGGCGCCTGGTTTTGGAAACCCAAGGCGAATGCGGATGATTATGCGAAGCTCGCGCTGACGGTCAGCAAAGCCATCCACGAGGCCGCCCCCCATGAGATTGTCGTCGGCCCGGCCCTCAGCGGGATCGATCCCGATTTCCTCGAGCCCTCGGCGAAAGCGGGCGTGCTGGCCTACTGGTCGGCCATCACGATTCATCCTTATCTCCGCAAGGGGCCGGAATCCTACATCGCGGGTTACGACCAAACGCGCCGGTTGATCGAAAAGTATGCCGCGCCGGAAGAGCAGATCGCGGTGATGTGCGGCGAATCGGGGTACTCCACTGCCTGGCCGGCAATCAGCGACGAGACGCAGGGAAAATATCTGTCCCGGCTCTTTCTTTTTGATGTCGCGTCGGGCGTGCCGCTGACCATTTGGTACGATTGGCACGACGACGGAAGCGATCTTCACGACCAGGAGTCCAACTTTGGCATCGTCCACTTCGACTATCACGCTGGAGCGGCGAATGTTTACGATCCCAAGCCGGCCTATCTCGCCGCACAGACCTATTCCCAAGAGTTGGCGGGTTATCGACTCGACCCAGAGGTCACGACAAAAACAAATGTGAGCTTTCTCCTTAGTTTCAGGAAAGGCGCTGATTCCTGCACGGTTGCCTGGACGACGCTGGCCACTCCGTACGACATGGTGATCTCCGAGCCGGAGGGGACTTATGAGATCACGAACTACGACGGCACGAAGCGCAGCGAAGTCCAGGCTGTCAATGGCACCGTCACCGTAACTTTGGATGACGGGCCGGAATATATTAAGCGCCGCTTTTCAAAATAGTGTGGCCTGAGTGCAGTGCCTTTTCGGTAGCCGCCGCGGGCTCCGCGGCGGAGGCTTTCCGGCAGATGTTGCCCTCTGGCAGCTACGTGAACGATATGGGCCCGCCGCCCGGCGTGCGGCGGCTACCGGAAGCTGCGCTCGGCCACAGTATTTAGGAAGACGCTCTGAATCGGCGGAGCGGATTTCACGCAACGACACAACGGTCGCTACGCATGGAAGGCTATCTCCTTTTCGTTGCGAACGTCGCGCCGTTGCGTGAAACAAACTAAATATCAATCGTCTTCCAAGTTCCATGCCGGAAAGGGATCAGGCAGTGCCGCCCACTCATTGAGCGGCCGCGCCATTTCCTCATCGGTGAGGAGACATGCATCAAGTTCGCGGCGCAGTGGACCGGAGAGCGGCGCAACTTCGCCGATCAGGACCAATTCCTGCCGTCGATCGCCGTAGGGTTCGCGCCACGTTTCCTGCATCCGCACCAGCGCCGCCGGTTCCTCCGGCCATTCCTCGCGCGGCAAGGCGGCCCACCAGATCCCCGCGGGCCCGCATGCGTTTTCCCAGCGCGTGCGCGACACGCCGCCGACGAGCAAATTGCGCGTCGCCAGCCAGATGAGCCCTTTAACGCGCAAGAGGCCCGGATGGTCCGCATTGTACCAATCCCAAAATCGCGCGGGATGAAAGGGACGATGCACGCGGTAAAGCGCGCTGGAGAGCGGCGGCAATTCGGCTGGCGGCAATGCGGCGCGACGATCGAGTGCCGCGACGAGCTCAGCCCGGTCCGCCGGTTGCGCCCAAATTTCCGGCGGTACTTCACCGTACGCGGTTTCGATGACCCGAGAATCGCAATGGGCCTTTTTCAAGGCATCGAGGCAAAGTTTTCGCTCCTCGTCTTGCAGCAAGTCGCATTTGTTGAGGACGACCAGAGTCGCGCCCGCGATCTGTTCGTTCTGGAAAGCCAACAACGAGGCCTGCGCTGCGGGACCGCGCCCGGCGTGAAAATAATCGAGCGCATCGACCACGCAGATGATCTGCTCCAAATGCCCCCACTCATTGCACGCGCCGCCGGCGAGAAAATGCTCCCCGAGCCACGCGGGGCTCGCCGTACCGGCGATCTCGATGAGCACGCGCTCGTAACGGCCCGCGCCGGCGAGGTCCCGCAAGCACGCGGCGACGGCCTGCACCTGCGCCATTTCCTCGCCATCGGGAATTTCGAAAATGGCGTCGTTCGTGCGCCGCATTGCACCGCAGAGACCGCGTAGCGCCTTGGCGTCGAGATTCAGCGCGTCCGGATTTTCCACCAGCACGGCCAGGTGTCCGCCGCGATGCTCGCTGATGATATGGTGCAGCAGCGACGTTTTGCCCGCGCCGAGAAAACCTCCGACGAGGGTGACGGGCAGGCGGCCGGTCATTCCAGGCCTCCGGGCCGCGCAAAACGCAGGCAGTCGAGATTCGCCGGAGCGTCCTTGGCCTGAATCAGCGCGTAAAAATTTGCGCCGAGATGATCGGGATGCGTCAGCGTATTCCAAGCACCGAGGCTTTCCTGGAGGTTGACGCGCGGCCCTTTCGTGCCACTCAGTTCGTCGTGCGCGATGCCCATGAGAAAGTGTTGCTGATCGAGAAAACCGAGCGTGGTGAGGCCCGCCTTTGCGCCGGCCTGCGCGAGCGCGGTGAAGTCGACGTGCGCGGTGATGTCGCGCATTCCCGGCTCGGTGAGGACGTCGTCGATGCTGTGGTGTTTGACGAAGGCGGTCAGCGTGCCATGGGTGCGGTGAGGGGCGTAATAAACCGAGGCGGGATAGCCGTAGTCCACCGTGACCGCGTAGCCGCGGACCAAGGTGCAGCCCAGCTCGCCGATCCAGTCGCGCGCGCGTAAATTGATTTCGGTGGTATAGCCTTCGATCGGCGGCAGCGAGAGCGACTGGATGGCTTGCGCGAGTTGTGTGTCCTGGATGGGGAGGTCGGTCCAGCAGAATCCCTGCGCGTCAATGGTGACGTGCTGTTCGAGCCAGTGGCCGGAGCGGTGGGTGATGGAGCGGACGGGGAATGCGTCGACGAGTTCGTTGGAGAAGAAGACGCCGATGGGGCGTTCGGCGGCGAGGGCGGCGAAGTCTTCGAACCAGGTGATGCGGGCGAGGAGGTCAGGTTCGGGGGCGCATTTCTGGAGGATGTTCGCCGCGCCGGAAGCCTGGACGATGCCGTAATGGAGCGCCGGGAAAAAATCGGGGAGGGCCGATACCTGAGCGCGGTACCACTCGAGGATGTCGCACGCAAGCCGGCCATCGTGGGCGCCCTGTTCGATGATCCAGAACGGGTCGGGTCGGCCCAGCACCTGCCACATCTGAAGAAATTGGCGGGCGAGGAGACGACCGAAAAGCGGGCCGGCGCTGACGCTGGTGTAGAAGTCGCCGCTGCTACCGATGGGCGAGGGGCCGTCGATTTTCGCGTAGTAGCCGAGGTTGGGATGGTAGAGGGTCTGGTCCATGAAGCGATCGAAGCGCATGGGACCTGTGGCACGGATTTCGGCGCAGATGATTTGTTCGAGCGAGGGCATAAGTTTAGGCCGAGGAATTCAATTCATAGGCCGCAATAGAAAACAGGGAATGGATGGCTGAACGAGAAGCAGATGTCCGCCGTCGTAAGACGGCGGATGCAGGCAGGCGGACGCTCTTACGCTTTTACAATCCAGGTTTTGGTTTTTCCGGGGCCGAGAGGAATGCCTTGGTCGGAGCAGGGCTGGGCGTGGCGGTCATTCACTTTGACCTGCTTGATTTCCGCAGAAGTGGTGAAGGTGAACTCGCCGGGGCCGAAGCCGTCGCTCAAGGTTTTGATGGTCACGGTGAGGCTGGCGCCGCGGCGCTTGGCGTGGATTTCGACTTCGGAGCGACGGCCGTTTTGGTAGTCGAAGCTGTCGCCGTCGTCGAAGGTGTAGCGGGTGGTGGCCTCCGTTTTTTTGGAGAGGAAGATTTGGAAATCGACCTGGCCGCCGTGGAACGCATTGTCCTGCGGTTTGACGCGCGCGAGAGGCACAATCGAGCCATCTCGAACGTAGAGCGGAGTGGTGGCCGCAACGGCTTTGACCTTGAGCTTTTTCCCGCCGGAGATCCATTTGCCCTCGAAGAGGGAATACCACAGTCCGTGAGGCAAAGTGACGTCGCGGGTGGCCTGCTTTTCCTGCACGAACGGCGCCTGCATGAACACGGGGCCGACCATGAATTGATCGTCGATGAGGCCGAGCGGCAGTTTCGCGGTATCTTCAAAGTCGTAGAAGAGCGGGCGCAGGATGGCTTCGCCGGTGCGTTCCTGTTCGACGAACAACTGATAAAGATAGGGGCGGAAACGGTAGCGCAGTTGGATGAAGTGCCGGACGACGGAGAGTGCTTTCGGTCCCAGCGCCCACGGTTCCTGTTTGCGCGTGTTGATGCAGGTATGATTGCGAAATATGGGGAAGAGAAACGCGGCTTTGGTCCAATCCATCAGGAGTTCGGGCGTGGTGTTGCCGCCGAATCCGCCGACATCGGCGCCGTTGAAGGGAATGCCGGAGAGGGCGAGGTTCAAGGTGGTGGAAAGGCTGCCCTTGAGGTGGGCATAATTACTGTAGTTGTCGCCGGTCCAAATCGCGGTGTAGCGGCTCGTCCCGGTATAGCCGGAGCGGCAGAGCATGAACGGCCGGTGGTTCGGATGGGCTTCGAGAAAGCCCTGGCGCGCGGCGATGGCCATGCCGAGCGCGTATTGGTTGTGATAAAAGCTGTGTTCCCTGCGGCCATGCTGGAAGAACATGTCCTGATTGTCGACGTGACCGGTCGAGGGGTCGTTCATGTCGAGCCATGCGCCGTAGATGCCGAGGCGCGCGAAGGTGGCGACTTCCCCGGCCCACCAGTCGCGGGCGGACTTGAGTGAGAAATCGGGAAAGACGGTGATGCCGGGCCAGACGAGTCCGATGTATTCATGCTTCTGAGGATTGAGGCAAAAGGCTTTTTGCGCGCGACCGCGATCGTAGACGCCGTAACCCGGCTCGCGGGTGATACCGGGATCGATAATGGGCACGACCTTGCGTCCCGCCGCGTTCAACTTTTTCATCGCGCTTTTCGGCGAGGGAAAATGGGTGCGGTTAAAAGTGAAGACCTTGTATTTGTCCATGTAATCGATGTCGAGCCAGAGGCCGTCGACAGGGATGCGATGCTGGCGGAATGACTTGTCGAGCCCCAGGAGATCGGCTTCGGACTGGTAACCCCAGCGGCACTGGTGGTAGCCAAGGGCCCAGGCGGGTGGGAGGGGCGTGACGCCGACAAGTTTCTGAAGTTTGCGGGTGAGTTCGGGCAGCGACGGACCGAAGAGAAGATAGAGATTGGGCTGGCCCTGCTCCGCGCCAATATGGATCGCGCCGTCCTCGGTTTTCAGGGCTTTTTGGTTGGAAATGACGACACGATGGCCGGTGGAAATGAAGGCGGCGTGGGGATTGTCGAGCAAAAGGCCGAGGTAGGTGTTCTTGCGTTTGATGATCAGGTACGGCACCGAGACGTAGGCGGGGTCGGGAGCCGGCTTGAGGTTTATGCAAGATTCGAGATGGAAATCAGCGTAGGCGTCTGTGTTCCAGAACTTGGTGCTTTTGCCGGAGTGCTCGAAGCCGGTCCATTTTTCGCCGAGACCGTAGAATTGGTCGCCCTCTTCCTTGATGAATTCAAAAAGGGAGGCGTCGCCGCACTGACCGAAAAAGCGGTCCGGTCGGGTGCGGAGATAGGTCGTGCCGTCCTTGCCGCCGCGGAGGGCGACGCTGCCGTCGCGGTGAAAGGCGAGACGGGTTTTATTTCCAGCCAGGCCGCGTTTCGCTTTGGGCAATCGAAGTTTGACCTGGGCGTCGGAGGCGCTCCATTTCCCGCCCGAGACGGTGATGTGGTAGATGTCGTCGGGGTTGGCTTCGACCTGCAAACGGTAGCGCCCAACCTGGGTGGTGATCGGTTTTTTGCTGAGGTTGCCGCGGATAAATTCGAAATTGGCCGGATGAAGGAACTTATGGAAATGCATGAACTGAGACTAGTCGAGCGGCGGCGCGGTTACGATAACGGATTGCGGCGGTGATCGAGATTCACGATGAAGCGGTATTGCTCCTCGGTGTCAGGAACGTCGAAGCCGCGCGCGGCGGAAATGGCGACGAGCGCGTCTTGAGCGGGAACGCCGACGCCACTGAGGAGAGTCGCCGCCATGAGCGAGGCACGGCCAATGCCGGCGCGGCAATGAATGGCGATGAAACCGCCTTCGCGCAGGACCTGCACGAGCGGGGCGACGAAGGAGTCGAAGCCAGGTTGTTGGGGAATGCTGCCGTCGTGGGTGGGGTAGCGGTGAAGGCGCAGGCCGAGCTCGGCGCAGGTTTCCGGTTCGGCCTGTAATTCGAGCTGGGTTTCCTCCGGCGGGGTAAGGAGCGAGACGACATCGGTGACGCCGCGGGCGACGAGAGAGGCGAGCTCGGGCTTGAGCCATACGCCTCCGCGCGGGCGCGGCATGGTGGCGAGCCTGCCGACGGGACAGGGGGTGATCTCGTAGAGCTCGGCTTGCATCGTGATTGTGATGTTAGCTTTTCAATGCGAAAAAACAATGACGGGTGTCTTCAAGGATGAGCCTGCTGCGGTCCTTCAGGGTGTGCTTCAATCGGTGATGCTTTAACCGAAGAGGCCTTTGCGAACCGGGTGCGGAATCGGAGGCGGCGCGCTCATGGCGGTGATGCGGCTGGGATCGCGCGCATTCAAGAGCGCTTCGTCCAGCGTGATGCTCCCGGCGGCGTAGAGATTGGCTACGCTCTCGTCGAAAGTATTCATGCCGTCCCGGGAACCAATCTCGATCATGCTCAAGACCTGTTGGAATCGGCGGTCGCGCAGCAACGCGCGGATGCCGTCGTTCATGATCATAACCTCGGTGCAGGCCACGCGGCCGGTTCCATCCGCCCGCGGCAGGAGCCGCTGGGCGATGATGGCTTGGAGCGCGTTGGCCAACTGCGCGATGATCTGGCTTTGCTGGTCGGGCGGAAAGGCGTCGACGATGCGGTCAATCGCTTTCGGTGCATCGATCGTGTGCAGCGTGGCCAGGACCAAATGGCCGGTTTCCGCCGCGGTGATCGCCGCGGCGATCGTTTCCAGGTCGCGCATTTCGCTGATGAGGATGACATCGGGATCCTGGCGCAGGATGTGGCGCAACGCGTCGGGAAAGGACTTGGTGTCGGTGCCGATTTCCCGCTGCTTCACGCGACAGAGGTTGTGCTGGAAGATGTATTCGATCGGGTCCTCGATGGAAATGATAACGCCGGAACGGCGCGCGTTGATCTCCTCGACCATGGCGGCGAGGGTCGTGGTTTTTCCCGAGCCGGTGATGCCGGTGACAAGGACCAGTCCCTGCTCGAGTCCGCAGAGCCGGCTGATCACCGGCGGGAGTCCCAGCGAGTCGAGCGAAGGAATTTTGTCCGGAATATGCCGGAAGGTGGCTTCGACCGAGCCGCGGCTGTAATGCGCGTTGGAGCGAAAGCGGCCAAGGCCCTTGACCACAAGGGCGAAGTCGAGCTCCCACGTTTCTTCGAAGCGGGCGCGCTGGTTCTCGGTGAAAATACTGTAGATCAACTCGCGGCATTCGTCGGCGCTGAGGACCCTGTCGGAAGCGGCGATCAGATTTCCGTGGAGGCGGATCATCGGCTGCGACCCAGCGCACAGATGCAGGTCGGAGCCACCCTTCTCGACGGTGAGCATGAGATACTCGATAATGTCGGTTTCGTTATCCATGTCGGATCCTCATGACTGGACGCTGGTGGACTCGATGCCGCGCAGGCGCCGCTGCAATTCGCGCGGGTTGGCCGCC
>Ga0302320_10022367_pt1 | contig 12495 bp, 12 predicted proteins | sample Bog_T0_3_FD_202130 | JGI IMG/M metagenome (GOLD analysis project Ga0302320, IMG submission 202130) | Peat permafrost microbial communities from Stordalen Mire near Abisko, Sweden - Bog_T0_3 | ecosystem: Environmental > Terrestrial > Soil > Wetlands > Peat | place: Sweden: Abisko, Stordalen Mire...
GTCGCGACGACTTCCCTTTCACATACTGCACTAGCTTCGCCGGAGACAACAGCGGCGGCGCAGATACCAGAAGGTGGATGTGGTCCGGCGACACCGCCCCCCGCACAATCGTCACCTCGCGCGCCTGCTGGTTCGATATTCTCCCATCGTTCCCCTCGTCGCTCATCGGAGCTGGAGGCTAAAGCTTACCGCCTAAAGGCGGTGGGATTAAACCCGGAACTTCGAACTAAACCCGTAGGCAACCAGGAACACGGACATAAGCATGCCCATCTTCACAGGGTCCCCGTTGATGTGGAGAGCGGCTAGGAACTGGGGATCGGCGATCAGCACAGCAACATTCAACCGATCCATATAGGCAATAGCAACGGTTATCAGCAGAACTGCCGAAATTACCCATCGATACCGAGTAGGCCGCAGCGCCCCGGTACTTACATTTGGGAGAATCTCGATATCCGCATCAATTGACATGGCTCTTTCGCTTTCTTAAGTTCATGGTTACTTGAACTTCTTAACCTTGCGATGGTTCCTTCCTTACTCGAAGCCGTAAAGCACTGCCGGGTTCTCTACGAGCAGCTTGTACTGCTGCTCCTGAGCGGGCACCCAGAGAGGAATCAGATCGACCAGATCGCCGTCGTTTGGCATGGACCCTGGATAGATAGGATGGGGCCAATTGGAGCCCCAGATAATGCGATCCGGACGCGCGTCAACCACTTGGCGAATCATCTCCAGCATGTCTTCGTGCGGATAAGGCTTGCTTGACAAGCGGTAGAGGCTCGCCAGTTTCACCCAGCACCGTCCGGTATCTAGCAAATTCATCAGCACCTTAAACGCTGGTGAATCAACGCCTTCGTCTCCGCGTACGCGGCCAAGGTGATCCAGGACGAAGGGAGTTTCCAGCGCTCTCAACCTGGGTTCGAGTTCCACCAGTTCAATAGACTTGTTGAGGTGCAGCAGAATGTGCCATCCGAGCGCATGCGTTTCGTCTGCGAGAGCTTCCAGGTGCTCAGTTCCTGCGCCACCGCGAACGACGGTAGAGAGCCGACAGCCTCGTATTCCTGCCTCGTGCATGGAGGCGAGTTGAGATGGAGAAAGTCCGGGACGAATAACGGCCACGCCGCGGGCATGCCCTCCCATCCTGCTGATCGCATTCAGAGTGACGCGGTTATCGGTTCCATGTGGCCCACCCTGAACAATGACCGCTCTCGAGAATCCGAGTGTGCTCAACAGCGAACGGTACTCTTCGAGGGTGCAGTCCTCGGGGGTGTAGCTTCGCTCAGGTGAAAACGGATAGAGACGACTCGGACCAAAAATATGTGCGTGACAATCGCAGGCGTTGGCCGGAACCTTAAACTTAGGGACTTTGGGGTTCCGATCAGGTCCAGCACATGGCTTCATTTGAGTCTCCTTTGCTGCCGTATTGCATCTTTACGGGTGGTTGTTTGAGAAACTAAAAGCTTGCCCTTAGTTGCCGTTGCCATTCCCGGCGGATGCCGCATCGTGCTCACGTTTTGCGACATTGGCTAGTATTTCGGCTCCGCGGTTTGCCGCCGAAACCCCCCTGAACAAGGAACATAAACTTACAACCGCTTGCATCTCTTCCCAACTTGCCCCTGCTCTCCGACTCGCTATGGCGTGCATCGTGGCCGCATCACTCAAATCCATGAGGAGCATGCCGAACACCATGAGCTGCGCCGTCTTTGTATCGAAGCACTTCGGGTTCATTGCGTGGTTGCGAAGCTGTTCTTGCAAGTCAAGAACGGTTGGGTCGAGCGCACCCGTCACTCGAAAACGAGCTTCAATGCGAGGGGGAGTAAAGCCGAGCAAATCGTTGTACACGCCCGTCCTCTGCTCAAATGAAACTTGACCTTTCTTGTACTCTCCAATCTCTTTCTCAATGATTTCCGCATTCGGTCGCGCTGGTTGCATAGCATTCTCCTTGGCATCTTTTTTCCCGCCCGGCGTGCGAAACGCAGAAGCACGCCGGTGCGAAAATATCAGCTGTTCTGATATCGAGGATACTAAAATAATCGATTTTAATAGGTCAAGTACTATTTTTCTGAAAACATGGTATTTTTGAAAAGGAGAAGCTATGAACGCAGCGACGGTTCCGGTTGACTTACCAAGCCCCCAAGCGCGTCCAACATTGGCAACGACGATAACTAAACAATTGCGCGACGCCATTATGAATGGCGAGTTGAAAGCTGGAGAAAAACTACGACTTGATATTCTACGAAAGAGCTTGGGTGTGAGCTTGAGCCCGCTTCGAGAAGCATTGTCGAGACTCGGGTCTGAGGGGCTCGTGCTGATCGAGGACCAACGCGGGTATCGAGTTGCCCCTGTGTCTGCAGATAACCTGCAGGAGATTATTTGCTTGCGTCTCATCTGTGAACCGCTTGCGTTGACGCACTCAATCGAGAAGGGCGACGATGCATGGGAGGAATTGTTGGTCGCCTCCTTGCACACACTTCAAAAGTACGACAGGCTGGGGCGAAATACGCCGCAAGCAATGGAAGCCTGGGAGAGAGCACACAAGAAATTTCACGCACAGCTCATCGGTGCTTGTGGCATGCCCGTGCTGCTCCAGTTCTGCAGTAGGCTGCATGATCTTAGTGATCGCTATAGGCGCTTGTTCTTACGCGAGACGCATTCTGCAATCAAGCGCAATGTTCCAGAAGAGCATCGGCTCATCACGGAGTCCGCATTGCGAGGTGACGTTAAGGGAGCTTGCACACACTTGCGTGAACATATTCAAACTTCGAAAATCAACATCTCGAACGTCCTTTCTGTATAGACATTCGCACTATGCAGGAGGAGGGAGTATCATTCCGGCCCGCTTCCCCTTGCAATTGCGTGCGCGAGTTTTGTGTATCTGCTTGTCAAACGGCGGGCCACTGTGTTGGTCATCGTGGCGGTAGCGCTGGCAGGTCTTGTTGGACAGCTGCTGTTGTAATTGTCCTGGCCCAGCGTGATCCCGGTGTAGATCAAATTCCGCTGCAAGCGCATGTAATGCTGCATGGCAAGCAGAATCACCCCCGGCCGGAAATTTCGATCCCTGCAATCGTAGCGGGCCTTCAAAATCCCGCCACGGCGATCTGTGAATGGGTTACATGTGAAGGGTCTGCAAAACACTCTCCTACAAGTCGCCGCCACTCTTGATAATCTTGCGATTGCCTGAAATGCACAACGTGGTCGTCCACGGTTTCCCACGTCACCATCAGGGTATAGCGCGAGGGCTGCTCAATAAGCTTTAGAAGTCGCAAACTATGACATCCGCGTGCCCGTTGAAAAAGCGGAACGGCTTGAGCCACGCCGCGTTCGAAAGCGGATTCCATTCCAGGTTTGATCACCATCTGTGCCATTTCGTAGACCATCTCTCTCAGTCCTTTCGCTCTCCGGACGAGAACGACAATTCGTCCACTAATCGGGTGTGGCTTTCAGAATACCAATACCAGCCCTTTTCTCTGTCCCCTGCCTCAATCCCGAACGGAACCATCATAGCGTTTTCGAACTAAGCCGCGACGCGTAGGCCGATAGATTACATCTCGATTCCCAACAGAAACATCATGAATGGCGGCGATTACCTTCCGGGGCTCGATTCCCTTGCTGCCATGGAATCCTTGCTGGTGCAGTTCGCACCAAAGCTGTGCGGCATTGTGACAACCCTGGTCATACCGTTGCTTCAGGAAGACGGCGAAGCGGTCCAGCGAGCTCTGGCGAATCACACCAGCTCGTTCGGGAAAACTGCCAGCGCGCTTCCAGCGCCGCACCGTGCGGCGGCCAACCCTGAGTGTTCGCGAGATCTCGCATTGCGAAACTCCTTGCCGCACCAGCTCCATGACTGATTCATAGCGGGCGAGGCGACGGCTTCTTTTCGCTTCACTGATTCCGTCTATTCTTGGGGAAGGAGCCGGAGACTCAGCTTCAGTCTGCACCATAGCTTCTGGCGTCGCCCGACTTTGGGCGGCAACAACTTTGGCTGCCTGGCTCAACAAGGTGTGCTTGCTCTCTAGAATTTGCTGCAGGGCATCGCCAAGGTTACGCAACTAGTGCCATCGGTCAGCGACTTGAATGGCCTTGGGCGCTGCTTCCCGTGCGGCTTCGGCATAAGCACTGGCGCGATCGCGACTGATCATGGCTATGCCGGAGTGTTCGGCCAACCATTCTTTCACGCTGTCGACAGTCCGGTCAGGGAAAAGATCGATAACTCGGTGGCGTTCAAGATCACAGAGGATCGTTCCATATCGTTGTCCCTTGCGCCATGCCCAATCATCGATGCCTAACATCCGCGGAGTAGTCGAAATAACATGGCTGCGCCAGCGTAAGCTGCCGGATCAGAGTGTCGCCGCTGGCCAGGATGCCCATCTGCCAAGCCAGTCGCGCTCCTGCCTCGCCACCGAGCGAGAGCGTGAAACATTCAAGTGTCTGGCTGAGTCTCTTCGTGCCGCGGGCATACGGCGCAACTGTATTCGGCAGCCGCTCGGTAAAAATCCTCTGGCCGCAACCAAGTGTAGCGCAGAAGAATCGTCGAGTGTGGAGAATCACTTGAACCGGGATGCCGTTCCACGGCACATCGGCGAGCCTGCATTCATAGCGACTATGAATGCGTGCGGATGAAGAACAACAGCGGGGGACATGCTGCTTGGACGCGAGTGACACGCACCAGCGGCGTGATGGTAGCGCGACCGGATCGAATTAATTCCAAGCCCACTTCGGCAACATCAAAGCAAACAGCGTACTGGCTGGCATCCAGATGGCCGGAGTTCACCGAAGTTTAGCCGTTTTCGCTCCGCGCTCGGAGTATCACCAAATATGCGGGTGAGCCCACTTCATAATGCCGAAATCATGCGCAATCGCAGGCGTATCCGCTGTCGACTTGATAGACTAATCTGCGAGCAGTATCTGCCGATCTTAGACTCTACGGAAAAATCTGTATTCTCATGGCGTACCCACCCGAACCTCAGGACTCAGCGACCACAGCTGACTCTCCTTCCAGATCAGAAGTGTTGCGGCTGCTGCCCGCTCCGGAAGACCGGCGTTTTCTGCGGTCACTGTTCGGCATCGCCAACGCACCGGATAGGCTCTATAGATTCGATATTGTCGTACAGAACTTGCAATCGATCATTGGCGCCTGGGAAACTCCGGTCTTCTTCGCCACGTTGCCGAATGAAGTCCGAGACGCTCTTCCTAAGCTGGAACGGCTGTTCACCCAGCTGGCCGGCCTCCGTGCCAGCAGAGATATCCGTTACGTAATCCGGTGTGCCCCATATGCCGCCCTGGCGTGTTCACCTCTGGAAACCCCGGCCCCTGACGAGTTTCGTCTGCTTCAGGCCCATTTCCTACTGTCCGTCTATCTTTATTTCAAAAAGCAATTTAGCCCAACTGGCCTCGAGGAGCCCGAATCTAACCAATCCCCGCTCGTCGAGGATGAACCTGGCCCTCACAGGTTCAAGATCCGCAGGAAGTACAAGACATTCGTGTCCTCCTTGTATCAAGCGAGCCTCGCTATCCGCGATCTCGCACTTGGAGAACGGGGCCAAACCACGGGTCCAGGTGACAACTGGGCAAATGATTTTTTGGTTCAACTACCGCTCGAAGACTTCCCGCGAAAATTCGCACGGACATCGCGCATACAGCTACATACATTCGACAGGTCATTGGGGGAAAGCAGCACCGGCGCGAATCCTGCCCTGATCAGACCCGCTCTTATTGCAAGATTCTTGTCCTTGGCGCACGGCCTAAGAAAACCGCACGCACGGGGCCACTCCGACCGCGCCGGTGGTACGCGCATAAACATTGATCTGCATGGTCCGCAGGACTCAATCTTCTTTGGCGACGCAGAGATTATCGATCCTTATGGAGACCTGACCCCGCCGCCGAATGAACCACGGCTGAGCTTCAAGTACCTAGAGGAGTCGGAGGAACGCGAGCACTCAAGCCATATAGTACGTGTGGATAATTGTCCCAACGAGTTTCAGGACGAGCTGCTGCTCTCCTGGAGGACGGCCAACGAGCTATTCAAGACCTCGCGCTCGTCGTTCAAAGGTTTTTGCGTCGCACAGCAAAACCACGTCATACGCTATAACAAGGTATTCCCTTTCGCTAACGATCGCCTCCTCCGTGATGAGTTGCGATCGCTCGACCTAACGCTCCGAACCGAGCTCGATAGCCGGTTGTCCGATCCACATTCGTTTGGCAGGAGCGTTCGAATCGAGATCGAGCTCAGGCTGATTGCTCTGATCATGCTTTGGACAGGTAGCAATCTTGATCGAGTTATTTCTCTCATATGCGTTGATAGCGTGGATGATCACGACGAAGCCGAGCTCGCGTACGTCAACTCCTGCGGCTGTTTCAGGAGCGAAGTCGACTTCCCGAGCTACCGTCAGGCGCAGGAGGACGCGGAAGGTCTGAATCGACAGCAGGTGAATTATTTTGCCGCTCCGGATATCGCGAACCTTGGTGGTCTTATTGCTCAATTCCGAAGACTGACATCACGCAAATCCAAGAAGCGAGACGGAACAGGTGATCTACGCCTGTTTAAGGGAACAAAAGAGACATATCACGAACACTTGACCGGACTGCTGAGAGACGATCGTGGCAACAGACTCACTGAAACGCGGCTGTCCAACGCATTATTCACGCAGGTATTGAACCATACCGGCAAAGATGTTGTTGCCGCCACAATCATCGGCGGGGCAAGGTCGCAATTATGTCGCGTGCCAATGTTTTATGCCTGTCGCTCTGTGAAAAACATTCAGAATATTTACGCAGATGTTGTAAGGCAGTGCTGCAGTAACCCAACCGACACTCCACTCGGGACGGAGCACCAAACGAAGCACCAAGTCGATGAACTGGGGGAGACATTGCACATTGGCATCCGTCTTTGCCCAACCAAGGCAGCAGTATCCTCGCTCGTCCAAGAGCTCAAAGACACTCTGAGCGAACGCATCGTGACCTCCGAGGATCGCATCCGCTACCACAACACATATACTCTTTACACAATCCTGTACTTCGGTATAGGGACAGCGATCAGGGCGGTGCGCGATCCCCTTGTCCGCCCATCAGAAGTTAGCCCAGACACCCAACTCGCGCTCATCAGCGACAAGGATACAGACAGCGGAACAAAGGGCCGTCTCGCACTGATTGTCCCACCCCTCATTAAGCAATTACAGAATTACGCAGATCACATTGCAGGCAATAACCCACAGCGAGTCCACTGCTATTTTTTGAACGACTGGCGGCGGGAGGTGGGCAGCCCAAAGACTATCGCCAAACATCTCCCGCGTTGGTTCCGAGTGTTTCCAACGGGATTCAATCGTCGCTTTACCTTCAACGAACTCCTGGAAGCACGTTGCCCGCCGGAAATCGTCCGGATACTCGTGATGGGACATGCAGTGCTCGGAGACGAAGCCTGGAGCAAGAACTCCACCTTCAGCTATGCCTCTGCCCGTTTGGTGCTCGGCGACTATCTCGAGCGCCTGCTTTCTGATTTGAAGTTTGTACCTATTGAGAGCCGATTGAAATGATGAGCGAGTACACACCTCACCAACACGATCCTGCGCAACCACAATCACTGTGGGACAGTGGTGCGTTTCACTTGAAAGGCGAAGAAACGCTTGCAGCTGGAGAGTTTAGAGGATGGCTGTCTAAAGTAAAGGGAAGCGACCTCGCATCGTTCATTGCATCCGTTAACGAGGGCACAGAGCCGAAGCGGTTTACTGCAAAGCAAGTTCTTGAGTTGGAGAGGCTCATCTATCGCTGCTGTGATATACCTCAAGGTCGCTGGGTCGCATTGGCAATTTTGGGCAAATGCATCTTCCACCTCAACGACCTACGCAAAGGTCCGATTCCCCCCGCAAGGCTTGTTCAACTCCTTAAGCGCGAACAGAGCACGTTGCGGTACGGCACTGTTTCCGCTCACCGGAAGATCCGGGAATGGAAGAACTGCGCAGCTAAATGGATCGAGCGGCTTGCCCACGACCCACCCACTAGCAAAAATGTTCCCGCCTCGCTCGTTGTGATCGTCTCAATTCTGTCAGGGTACGTTCTGGATGCAGATACAGCGATTGCTTTGGTCAAAGCTTGCGCCGACCAACATAAACGATTCGGAGTGACCGCAACAGGCGTCTATATAGATCTGCCCCTCGCGTGGCGCGGCCTCGACGCCGAGGAGAGTCGGCGATGGTATTGCGATAAGAGGCTCGGTGCACTGATTGCAAGGGTCTCATCCGCATCCGCGGATGAACTCTTGAAGGGCAATTTCCGCAGTTCGATTTGGGGAGACTTCAAAAGTGAGTTTGACAAATATCTAGCAGAAGAACAGGCACATCCGCTTCGGGTAGAGGATCCTGAGCGACTGGAATTCGCAAAACGAGAAGCTACACCGAGATCGCTCGCCGCGATGATGAAGGTAATGCAGGAGGGGCTCGTAACAGAGCTTCCATCGATACTTCTGGAGTTTCTGTGTCGCAGAATACACGGGCGAAGTTTGTCCGCCTCTTCTATTGGGCGCATCACCGGATATCCATCGAGTGGTGCTGACCAGAGCGCCAAGAAACCTGTCACGCCAATACTTACCGCCCTCTTGAATGAGGACAACAAGATCCCAACGAACCGGCAATTGGTGGTTGGATCCGGCGGCAAGGAGCAGGATGAAGAAGAGCCGTTTTGGCTTATTTTTCTTCGAGATTGTTTTCGTGGTCGGACCAAACGTCATGAAATCGTACTTGAGCTAAAGAAATACGCGCGTGTGAAGGCACAATACCAGGATGACCTTCGCGAGCGAGAGTCTCTCGATGAGCCAGCATCGAGCAATTCTCCTCAAGCACGGAACCTGGAGACTTCACCCGGAGACGAGGTCACCGAGTTGTGGGCTTCTCCCATAGGAGACGTTCTCGTAGAGTTCGCATTTGAACTATTAAAGTACGAAGCTTCGAGTGGAAGAAGGTGGAAAGCTCAGACCGTGGCAGGTTGCGTACTAACGGTCGGAAGACGATTCGGCTGCTTTCTTGGGAATGAAAATCTTACGGAGATGAGCACTGTAGACCTCGAATCCAGATACCTGGATACTATCGAGAATGCGGCACTCGAAAGCAAGAACCCTCGGAGCATACAGCGCTCCGTGTCGTGGGCGCTGAAGGAGTTTAATCGTTTTCTGAATCGCAAGCGGCCCGGCAAGCCTTCAGTGTGCGAAGCGGTCGTGTTTAAGTCATTTCGCGGTTTGATTGCAGTGGATGCAAGAATCATCTCCCTTGAAGATTGCTTCAAGATCATTTCCTACATAAAGGAGCACGTCAAAGACGAACGTGAGCGAAACATCGCAATCGCTCTACTGGTGCTTGGGTTTGGAGCAGGCCTGAGACGGATGGAAGCGCTTGGGCTGCGACCGATCGACTGGGATTTGGACAATCCATCTGCACCACTAATGATCCGGGAATGGGAAGGCCGAGGACTGAAGACGCCGAACGCGAGGAGATGTCTACCTCTACAAGCCCTCGTGCAACCCGGCCTCTTGGCCGAAGCCGCAAAGGCGCTAAAAAACATCCGTACTGACAATGATCAAAAGCACCTTTTTGGAGAGGTTGGTGACAACGAGAGCTTACGAAACAAGGTAATAGCCGCCATACATAAGGCGATGGGAGAAGTGACTGGGGATCGGACAATGCACTACCACTTGCTGCGCCACTCGTTTGCGACGTGGACAATGCTTCGTCTGCTAGCTGCCGACCATCCAGAGCTCTGCGAAATTTTTAAAGATCAGCTTCCCAGGACCTATGAGTGGCTGATGGATGCAACAACCTTCAGAGCGAGCTTATATGAAAACAACACCGTAACTAATGACCATGCGTGGGCGTTGGCTTGTTTACTAGGTCATTGCTCTCCTTCTTCCATTTCGATCGAGCATTACGTCCACTGTCTGGACCTCGTTGCACCATACTTCCTAAAGCGTGCTTTTTGCGGATATGGCGAAGAGGATCTAAAGTCGGCCATTGCGCTGAAGTCATCCACAGCTTCGAATATGCGCAGCAGACACAAAGAGAAGACGGGCGAGGAATTGACGACCGAGGAGATGACCACCAGATTCCTGTCGAAGCGGTTTAAGCAACATTCCCGCCCGACAAAGGAAGCGCCGGTGCAACCCCACTGGATCGAGGCGACCTACTATCTGCTCTCCATTCGGGCGACCACAGGTCAGGAAATTTGCGATATCGCACCTTACGCCGGAATCGATCCGAACCTCGCTAATGACATTTTTGAGCGTTCACGGTGGCTTTTTCAATTGAATGCTCGAGGGATCGGAGCGGGGCTCTCGGATTCAGAGCAGTTGCTTGCCGATCCTCAGCTTTGGTGTCCAAAGAAACCTTCCGACGAACTCAAGTCGGAGTATCTTCTCTTCGCCAACAATATCGCGACACAAATCCGCCGGAACGAAGAAAGAGCGCTTGATGCCCTGAACGGATACGTCATCGGCGCAATTTCCGCAACGGAAACTCTATTCACTGATTCTCAGTCGGCTAATCACTTCTGCAGCTTGCTGCAGAAGATTGATATTCCAATCTCCGCACTGTCGCTGGTTCTGAACGGGGCTACAGCTGGCGTAGAGAACGAATGGAAAAAACGTCTCGGGCACCGCCTTAAGGTCGGAGATAGAGAATCCCCAGCAGGCCCTCAGGCGATTGTAGATATTTCGCAAGGCACGACGCAATTCAGTGTGGAAGCATTGACGTTCGCGATGGGAATCGCCTGGCTGAGATTTGGAAGCAAGGTTGAATTCAGTTGATTTCACCCTTGTTTAATCAGAGCCAATCGGCACCGGCGCGACTCGTCTCACTCCCAACCGCCGAATTGGCTCCAGTTTAACGACATTCTCCTCGACCGCACAGAGCATAACCATCATCCTGAATGTTTCACTTTTGTTAGCGCTTTTAAAGCTCGGCCAGAGAATCTTCGACACTTCCGTGAGAGACTCGTCCACTTCACTTGACCAACGAAAAGTCACTATGTGGGAGAGCCCCTTGAATTCGATTTGCGCTCCGTTGTCGCGACAAAACTGCAGCAGGCGCGCCTGCCCGATAGAGGTTGCGCAGTTTCCGATGATCTTCCTTGACATTTCCGAGCGGCTGACTGCATAGCGATTGCTCAAGTCGTCAAGAGCTACTAGGGAGTCACCGTCGACACTAATTGCTACTCTCCTCGCCATTGCTTCTTGTTTGGCGTTTTGCATATTTTTATTATGACTACTGTATCAAACACCAACTTGGAGTCGGATGAAACTACACTTCTCGTACCTTAATGACTATACTATATCAGCACTTGAACTAAAGTGTGAAGATCAGAACCATACACCCACAAACTTCTTTACTGTCATAAATGTAATATGTCATACTCTTTTTGTCGAACAGTCGACGAAAGGAGCAGTCCCCATGAGCACGGATAGCGATCATAGTCCCGACGATCCAGAAACATCCCCCGCTAAACCCGCTGAAGAATCGGCGCGTACCGATCCTACGCCGCAGACAGAACCAGAAGCCGAGGAGGCCGTCGATGCGGGATCTGACCTCCCCATCACCAGCGATGTGTCCGAGGTGGATCTCGCTGCGGCGCAGTTCACGCAAGAGAGGACATCCGACTTCGCGCAGGTGGAAGCCCAGAGCGAAAGCAATCCCGCAGCCGGGACGGGTACTGAACCGGAGGCCGATCAGCTCTCTGAGGAGGGCTCGAAACCCTCCTCTCACCGCGCGGGTTCTGGCGAGTCGAATACGCGCTTGAAAGCTGGCGACAAACGCACCCCCCTTTTTAAATTTGACACTGTCCAGTTGGGGAAGATCGAACTCAAGGACAATACAGATTCCGAAATCCTGATATTTGATAATGTTTTGCACCCCTGCGTCGAGGACGACTCGCTCTTGCAAGCTAAAGGCATCGAGCGGCTGCTCCGGCAATTCCCACCACAGGGGTATATGCGCAAAAAGGATGATGTGTTTGTCGCAGTTTACGACCTGGGGAAGCTAATTGAACGGGCTCGCTGCCTTCTTGATGAGACGACTCCGATTCACGTGGCGATCTACAGTTCCGAGGCTAAAGTTGAGCCCATTCCGCTGCGCCAGCTCGCCCTCTATTTTTTCCTTGGTTTCACACCTACCCGCGAGGTTCTCCGCTCGCGCATCGAGGCCCTTCACACCAGCTTGCTCCCGGACGGAAGCGAGTTCTTGGCCGCGCCCAGTAAGGCTTTGTTGGCCTCGGTCGCCGGACGCCGCGAAAGTGCACTTCGTCCGAGCGAAAAAGGCGCGCGCCGCAAGCGTCGCCCCCAACACCTGGAGCTATCTGCTGCGAGTGACGAACCGAAGAAGGTAGGTTAGTCAATATGGAGCGACCGGCTCCGATGCGCTGACGTGGGTTACGCTGTGAGTTGGTGAAAACCAACAACGCAGAGCCATAAAGCGGAAAGGAACCGGTCGTGAAAAAGATACGATTTGTCGGGCTGGATGTCCATGCAGA
>Ga0302320_10022368_pt1 | contig 12495 bp, 8 predicted proteins | sample Bog_T0_3_FD_202130 | JGI IMG/M metagenome (GOLD analysis project Ga0302320, IMG submission 202130) | Peat permafrost microbial communities from Stordalen Mire near Abisko, Sweden - Bog_T0_3 | ecosystem: Environmental > Terrestrial > Soil > Wetlands > Peat | place: Sweden: Abisko, Stordalen Mire...
TATCTGCTCACCGACATCAACCAGCTGCCCATGCAGCCGGCCATCGGCGTCAACGGTGAACCGGTGATCGTCGAAATCGCCACCCGTGGCAGCACCATCCGCGCCAAGGTGTGGCAGGTCAAAGTGGGCCGCATCGATCTTTTGTTGCTGGACTCGAACGTGGCGGGCAACGCGCCCGAAGACCTCGACACCACTTCGCGTCTTTATGGCGGCGATGCGCGCACCCGCATCCGCCAGGAGCTGCTGCTGGGAGTGGGTGGCTTCCGTGCGCTCAAGGCCATGGGCATCTCCCCCGGCGTCCTGCACCTGAACGAAGGCCACAGTGGCTTTGCCGTGCTCGAAGCCGTGCGCAACCGCATGATCGAGGAAGGTATTGACTTTGCCACTGCCTCCGCCCAGATTCCGCGCGAAGTGGTCTTCACCACACACACGCCCGTGCCCGCCGGACACGACCGCTTCAACTCCGACCTCATCGAAGAGCATCTGGGACCGCTGCGCGAACAACTCGGCCTGTCGCACGACGAACTGATGGCGCTGGGCCGCGAAAACCCCGGCCACCACCACGAGCAGTTCTGCATGACGGTGCTGGGCCTCAAGCTTTCGCGCCGCGTCAACGCCGTCTCCTCGCTGCATGGCGAAGTTTCGCGCGCCATGTGGAAGGGACTCTATCCCAACCGATCCGAGGAGGCCGTGCCCATTGGCCATATCACCAATGGTGTGCATGTGCCCTCGTGGCTGGCGCCGCAGATGTGCCGGCTCTACGATCGCTATCTCGGCATCGGCTGGCAGGCCAACAGCGGCGAAGCCCGCACCTGGGAAGAGATCGAGAACGTAGACGATGGCGAGCTGTGGGAGACGCACCTGGCGCTGAAGATTCAGCTGCTCGATTTCGTCCGACGCCGCGCGCAGGAGCAGGCACAGCGGCGCGGTGAATCCACCGAGGCGCTCATCGAACTGGGCAAGGTGCTCACGCCCGATGCGCTCACCATCGGCTTCGCCAGGCGCTTCGCCACCTACAAGCGAGCCAACCTGCTACTCGCCGACATCGAGCGCCTCGCCTCCATGGTCAACGACCCCAAGCGCCCCGTCCAATTCGTCTTTGCCGGCAAGGCCCATCCTCACGACGAACCCGGAAAGAAGGTTCTCCAGCAGATCGCGCAGATGATGCGCGATGCCAGCTTCTCCCACAAATTCGTCTTCGTCGAGGACTACGACATCAACGTCGCCCGTTACCTTGTCCAGGGCGTCGATGTCTGGCTCAACAACCCGCGCCGCCCGCTGGAGGCAAGCGGAACCAGCGGCCAGAAGGTCGTGCTCAACGGAGGCCTCAACCTCTCCGTGCTCGACGGATGGTGGGCCGAGGCCTACGACGGCCTCAACGGCTTCGCCATCGGCACTGGCCGCACTCACTCCAACATGGATGTGCACGACAGCCGCGACGGAGAAGACCTCTACCGCACCCTCCACGACGAGCTGATTCCGCTCTACTATCAGCGCGACCGCGACGGCATTCCCACCGGCTGGATCAAGCGCATGAAGCGCACCATCCGCACCCTCGGCTGGCGCTTCAACGCCGATCGCATGGTCATGGACTACACCCTGAAGTGCTACATCCCCGCAGCCGGCGGCACCAGCAGCGAAATTCGCCCGCCCTCCTAGCAACGGGGTGGCGGCAGGTTTTCGGAAGATCGCGCGGGGATCACGCTCAGGCGTGCCGAAGGGCCTGCTTCCCCGCGAAAAGCCGCGAAGAAAGGTAGATCGGCCGCCCGGCCGCAACCCTGCGCCCTCGCACTGGCGCAAGCCAAGGCTACTCCAGCGCGAGGGCGTAAATGTCGGTCCTTCCAATATCGCGAAGCATCAGCGGTGCGTCCTCCGCATCGAGCCCCATCCACATCGAATAGAAGCCCGTGGATCGCAAAGACTTCAGGTCGGCCAGGGTCTCTGTCTTCCCGTTTGCCACCGCGATCCGCACGAGCGAGCCGGCGCCATGCCAATCGACGTAGTAGAGATACTTGCTGTCCCGCGACCATTCCGGAAACGCAACGCTCCTCGTGTTCAGGCTCGACCATTTCCCTGTCGCCAGGGTGAAGATCTTCATGCTTATCGCGTCCAGGGTCATGGCGGCAATGGACTTGCCATCCGGCGACCACCGCGGCACTGCCAGCCCGCCGGATCCCGCCAGAGCCGAGACGCTGTTGGTTGCCAGGTCGAAGATGCGCAGTTCTGAAGCTGAGCTCACGCCCACGTCAGGCGTAGTTGAAAAAACTACTTTGCGCCCGTCCGGCGACCAGCTGGGATCAGTCTCCGCATCGCGGTCATCGGCCACAAGCCGCTTCGGCCTCTCGCTGCCATCCGCCGGAATCGTGTAGATGGCGTTGGCTCCCTCCGCGGTCTTGTCCACGAAGAGAATCCTTGTCCCGTCCGGCGACCAGCGCGGGCCCTTCGGGTACACGGGAGGATAGGTCAGTTGTTGCGGATGGCTCCCATCCGGGTTGGCCCTCCAGAGGATGCCCTCCGGGAAGCTGACATATGCCAGGCTTTTGCCGTCGATCGAGTAGCTGAGAAACTCGGCCGAGATTCCGTCCAGGAAAGTCTGGAATTGCCCGGATTTTGAATCCAGCCGGATCAGTTCACCCCGCTGGGTGCGGCCGGTTGCAAAGAGCTTCTTCCCATCCCTGCCGGGAACCGGCTGATCCCAGATCGTTGGGCCAGAGGTGAGTTGCACGGGGGGTGCAGGCACCGGTTTCCCCAGCACTGACCGCTCCTTCCTCATCCAGATCTGGCCGTCCGCAACGAAATAGAATCGCCCATCCGCAGCCCAATGTCCTGACCATTGCGTCGCGGACTTGCTCCATCCCGGCAGAAGCGGTCGAAGGTTGGCCCCATTCGCGCCCATCTCCCAGAGCAGGCCGTCCTTTGAGAAACGGATCGTTCCGCCTTCCGGCGACCAGGTCAGCGACTTGATGTAACCGCCGGCGGAAGCCAGTTTGCGCACCCCGGTTCCATCGTTCTGGCTCTTATAAATGTCGCCGCCCGCGGTCGCGTACGCAATGTTCTCCCCGTCGGGCGACCAGGCCGCATCCACTGCGTTCGCAATCCGTCGCAGCGAGCCGCTCAGGAACTCAAAGCTCCACAACGTTGCACCGGGACCCTGTCCTCCGGCCTGGGAGATCACCAGCAGCGTCGATCCATCCGGAGACACATCGCCTGCCCAGCGATATTCCACCGGGATGGGAATCGATGCGGCCGCCCCACCCGCCACTGAGATTTCGTCGATGGAGTTCGGCGACTCCTGCGTGAAGTAGATTCTGCTGCCGTCCGTGCCGCCGATGAACTTGTTGTTGCCATCGTGCGTGATCTGCCGGTAGCTGGCCACCCGCGGCAGAGAGGCGGTGTTTACGCGGATCGCAACAAACGCACCCGTTGCGGCTACGGCAACCGCCATGCCCCAGAGCAGCCAGCGGCGGCGCTTTTCTCCTGCCGCCAGCGCCTGCGCGGCAGCGTCCGGCTCGTCCACGATCTCTTCCTCGACCACAAAGCGCGTAACAGAACTGACCGCTTGCAGCGTCATCGGTCCCGGCGCCTGTGCGGGCATGGGAGGTAAGACCGGCTCAACCGCCGCCGTGAACTGATAGCCCTTGCCGGGAACCGTAACCACCAGCGAGCCTTCCACCCCCGCGGCCGCCACGGCCTTGCGCAAAAGGAAAATGTGCTGGCTCAGGTTGCTTTCTTCCACAAACGAGCCCGGCCACACCGCTTCCAGCAGTTCTTCCTTGGTCACCAGCCGCTGTGGATGTCCCGCCAGGTAGAGAAGTACATCCAGCGTCTTCGCTTTGAGGGGAACAGGCTGGCCGCGCCGCACCAGCAGCCGCTGGAACGGGTCGAGTTCAAAACCTTCAAACCGAAGAATGCGTGCCTGCTGCAACACTGTCACGGTCCAGGGAATCGATGGGTGAAAGATGAGGAACAGCGTCTTCCCCGATAGAACTCGCGCGAATTGACTTCAACCGGATTACCGCCATGCCGGCAGTCAATCTCGCCTCAAAAGCAGCTTACCCGGTTCGAGAGCACTTCAGCCAGGGAAAACGCCTCCGCTTAAATCGTGAAGATTGTAGCAGAAAGGGACCGGACGCCCCTTTTCATGCCTGGCCTGTCGTCGGGGTGGTTGCACCCAAAAAGCGACTGCCCCATGTCCCCGCGGTCTCCCGCGCAAAACATGGGGCACAAGGCTAACTCGCTCTCCTTACCGCGCCAGCGCCTCTTCCTCCACCTTCGCCGTCTCGATCAACTTCACCGGGTAGTAGGCATTGCGCGTGTACTGCTTCACCATGCGATTGGTATTGAAGTACGAGCCGTTGAAGGCCAGCGTGGTCCGCATCAGGCGCGCCCACTTCTCCTCGGCTTCCAGGTAGAGCGGAACCACCGCCGTCTCCAGCTTCCGGTAGAGTGACAGCGCCTCTTCCGCGTCGTCAGCCCCATCCTCGATAGCCCAGCCGGTCACGCCTTCAATGCATCCTTCGATCCACCAGCCGTCCAGAATCGACAGGCTCGGCACGCCGTTCAGCGCCGCCTTCATCCCGCTGGTGCCGGAAGCCTCATACGGCCGCTTCGGCGTGTTCACCCACACATCCACGCCCGCCGTCAGCAGCGCGCCCAAATCCCAGGCATAGTTTTCCAGGTACACAATCTTCAATAGGCTGTTTGATACCTTCTGCGCATCCTCTATCACCTTCTGGATCAGCGCCTTGCCCGGCTCGTCCTGGGGGTGCGCCTTGCCGGCGTAGATAATCTGCAATCCGCCCGCCTGGTTGGCGATCTCTACCAGCCGCTCCCTGTCAGTGAACAGCAGCGACGCTCGCTTGTAGGTAGCCACCCTCCGCGCAAAACCCAAGGTCAGCACCTTGGGGTCCAGCACCAACCCGGTGCGCGATCCGATCTCGGCCAGCAGATTCTCCTTCGCCCGCGCGTGCGCCGCCAGAATATCCTTCTCCTGCAAATCGATGGCGTTGCGCAGGTACAGGTTGTCCCGCCGCCAGCCGGAGATATTCTCGTCCAACATCTCCTGGATCGGCTCGGAGACCCAGGTCGGCGAATGCACACCGTTGGTAATCGAGTCGATCTCAAACTCCGGGAACATGGCCCGCGATACCTTGGCGTGTTGCATCGCCACGCCGTTCGCGTAGCGGGAAAACTTCAGCGCCAGCAGCGTCATGTTCAGCATCCCGTCGCGATAACAGCCCAGTCGTTCCAGACGCGCCGTCCGGTCCCCGCCCAAAATGCGGATCGTCTGCTCGGTCGAGAAGCGGTCGTGCCCTGCCGGAACCGGCGTGTGCGTCGTGAACACGCACTTTTTCCGCACCAACGCCAGGTCGGCCTCGGTGGGCACCCCCAACGGCCCCCCGCCCAGTTGGCTCTCGATCAGCGCCAGCGTCAGCAGCGCCGCGTGCCCCTCATTCATGTGGTAGACGTTTACGCGGTGGCCCAGCGCATTCGCCATCCGTACCCCGCCCATGCCCAGCACAATCTCCTGTTGCAGCCGGTAGTTCGTGTCGCCGCCATAGAGGTGGTCGGTCAGCCCCCGGTCCCATCCCGAATTCCCCTCCACATCCGTATCCAGCAGGTAGATGGGAACGATATGCCCGTAGCGGCCCACCAGCTCGTACCGCCAGGCTCTCACCGTCACAGTCCTGTCTTCCACGCTCACCGTAATCCGCGCCGGCTCCTCCGTGCAGAAGTCTCCCGGATTCCACGGCTGCACATCCTCGCTCTGCACGCCCCGCACATCCAGGTGCTGGTGAAAGTACCCCTTGCGGTGCGCCAGTGTAAAGGCGACCAGCGGAACACCCAGATCCGCCGCCGAGCGCAGCGTATCCCCCGCCAGCACGCCCAGGCCGCCCGAATAGGTCGGCATGGCCGGATTGATCGCGATCTCCATTGAGAAGTAAGCCACCACACCCGAGGTGGGAAATGATTCGTATGAAAACGGTTTGGACGATGTCGGTTGCATCTTTTTCCTGTCTCCGCGCCACTTCCATCCTGCGAAGCAACGATCTGGGAATGAAATACCTTTAGGTGGTCCAGGGTTGCCAATCGCCCCTGACCATTTTTAGGTGAAACATCCGTGATTTTATCAAGGATCGCCCCTCAAGAGGCCCGGAGCGAGCAGGCCATTCGTAACCCCCAGGCGGGGCCCGAACATGGTACTAACGGTGCGCCAGAGGTCTATTTTCCACATAACAAACAGAATGCAGGCGGGGCTTCCAGCTCACGAAAGATCTCGTGCTCAATTTGGAGTTCCCTGGCGTAAAGAATCGGCGCTCTCAGTGCCTTGATCCGAGGTCAAAGTTATAAGGAAACCGTAAGGGCTCTATTCCAGCCGATGCGCGCCTCCTGAAGCATGGCAGATAAAGATCTGCGGCACAATTCCGGTCTGGCCAGCATAGAGTTCCCCAAGCGCTACTTGAAATGCCGCCGCCTGGCTCCGCTCCACCAGGTTGATGGTGCATCCGCCAAAGCCGCCGCCGGTCAGCCGCGCGCCAATCAGCCCCGGTAGATCCTGGGCCAACGCCACCATGGCGTCGGCCTCGTCGCAACTGGCTTCGAAGTCCTGGCTATAGCTGGTGTGCGCCTCAGCCATCAGACGCCCCAGTTCGTGCAGGTCGCCCCTCAGCAGCGCCTCTGCCGCCGCCACTGTACGCACATTCTCGGTGATGACGTGCCGCGCCCGCTTCAGCGCCGTGGGCGTCATCTCGTGGCCCCACTTTTCCAGGTCTTCGACCGTGGCGTCGCGCAGGAACTTCACCTCCGGCCGGTGGCTGGCGATCACCGCGCTGGCTGCTTCAACATCGGCGCGCCGGCTGGTGTATCCCGATCCTGCCACCGAGTGTTTCACCATGGTATTGGCAATCACCAGCGCCACATCCTCCGGAATCGGCGCCAGCTTGAAGCTCAGATCCCTGCAATCGAGCAGCAGCGCATGATCCTTCGCCCCGTTCGCCGAAATGAACTGGTCCATGATGCCGCAACTTGCGCCCACAAATTCGTTCTCCGCCCGCTGACACAGCCGCGCCAGGATCGGCCCCGGGTAACTCACCCCCATCAGCCCGGTCACCGCCAGGGCCGTGGCCACCTCGACCGCAGCCGAGCTCGACAACCCCGCACCAAGCGGCACATCGCCCCACAGGCTCAGGCTGAACCCCGGAATCGCGTGCCCTTCCCCGGCGAGGATGGAAAGTACCCCCAGCGGATAGTCCGTCCAGTGCTGGCTAGCCTTCGCGGGCAGATCGCCCACGTCGAAGTACCGTACCTGCCCGTAGTTCTCTGAAAAAAGCGCAATCTTGCCGTCGCTGCGCGGGGAAATCCCCGCTAACGTCGCAAAATCGATCGCCGCCGGCATCACAAAACCCTCTGCGTAATCGGTGTGCTCGCCGATCAGGTTTACGCGGCCGGGAGCAGCATAGATCGCCGGATCCGCCTCAAAGCGGGCTACGTGGTACGAACGAAAAACAGCAACGTCATGCATATCGACTCACATTCAGATGGACTCGATGTCCACTTCCATATACCACGAGAAACAATCCCCGCCAGCCAGCTCCCGGGACCATGGTCCCGTTTCGGCCAGTGAATCCACCGGCGCAGTCGCCGGCTCCATCGCCACGCAAGTCTGCTTGGGTCCCGGCCGATCCGGCCAGCCGCCATAGCAGATCCAAAGCCCTAGATAGGGTGTCGCCGCCGGATCGAAGCCAAACTTGATTCGTACCCCCGCCCCCGGTCGCTCCAGCGCACACCAGTTCTCTGCCGCCCCCAGTGGTCCGGCGAAAAGCTTGTCGCCAATGCCTGAAGCTGGCGCCTGGGCCACGCTCAGGTCGCTCTTGCTACCATTGGCCAACGTCGCCACCGGCCAGCCCACGGTGTCGCCGCCCTTGCCCAAACGGCCGCCGCCCGAACCTTCCAGCCGCAATGCTTCAATGGAGCCGGGAAGCAGAATGCGGTCTCCCGCCTCCGCAACAAACAATGGATGCGCCGCCCAAGACCACGGCGTCGAAGACCGGCCCGTATTGCTCAACGTGTAGTCGAGCCTCAGCTTCCAACCCGCGTCCGTCTCCGTCAGCCCCACCGTTCGCTCCAAACGAAGCGGCAGCGAAAAACATTCCCCAATGAGAGTCGTCGTCCGCTCATCCCCGCCACTACCCAACTGACCCCTGACCCCAGGTCCCTGATCCCTGTTCCCTGTTCCCTGTTCCCTGATCCCCGACCCCTGACCCCTGCCCGTCCACTCCACCCGCCACAGATCCCCGTGATCCGGGATCGAAGCCGTCCCTGCCTCGGTCGTCACCGTGCAAGCGGCCACGGAGGGCAAACACTCATCCCACCCGCTCGCGTCTCCCGCGTCGAAGCTCATCGTCCGCGTCCGCGGCCCGTAGGGCGCCAGTGGTCCTTGCAGCAGCTCCCGGTCCCGGACGCGAATCGAACCGATCTTGCCGCCCAGAGCGGGGAGAATCGTCACTGCGCACTCGCCTGCCCGCATGACAACGTTTTCTTCCTTAACCGCAAATGCCACACTCATGGACCTTATTCTCCCACTACTTCGCTGCAAGCCGCCGTGTACCGTTCCCAGATCCTGCCCAGCCACGCCGCGTGCTCCGGCTTCATCAGCACCGACCGAAGGCAGATGACCAACTCGCCCGCTCCCGGCGCGGAAGCCTGAAACCAGAATTGCGGCAATTGTACAAGAGCCAGATGCAAATCCCGCGTGGCACATGCCACAAACGTTCTCTGCGCCAGTGCGGAGGCTTGTTCGGCATCTGCCGCTGCCAACTTCCAAGCCACGATATCCAGCTCCGGGCCACCCGCCAGCGTTTCGCAGCGCCCGTCCTGCCGCAATCGCTTGTCCAGCTCAAGAGCCGCCTTGCGCCCGCTGCCGAGCCCTTGCGCGAAGGCGCCGCCGGGGGTGAGCGGCAAGAGCCGTTGGGTCGCCCACAGCGCCACCGCCGCGGCGCCGGCGCGCGAACACTCCAGGCTGATCTCCCCCAGGTGGAGTTCCTTCGAGGTGAAGTACGTATACGGCGAGTCGTGCTTGTAGAGCCGCCCCACGGCGGGATCTTTGAAGAGCACGCACCCGCACCCGTAAGGCTGCAGCCCATGCTTGTGGGGGTCGATCACCAGCGAATCCGCCTCTACCGTGGCCAGGTACGCCCTGCGTGCCCCCTCATCCAAATCGTCCGCAATCAGCCGGAAATACCCTCCGTACGCCCCATCCACATGCACGCGGAATCCGTATCGATCCCTGAGTTTGAGCACCTCGTCCAGCGGGTCCACCGCGCCTATCGCCGTGGTGCCCAGCGTCACCACCACCGTGCCCACGTCGCCCTTGCGCAGCTCGGCCTCCAGGGCCTCCATGCTCATGCGTCCCCGCCCGTCTGCCTCGACCCCTGCGTAGTCGAGCTTCAGGACGCCGGAGATGCGCCGGTGCGTGTAGTGCGCCTGCTCCGACCCCACGATCCGCTTCCCCGGCGCCAGTTGCCCAGCAACCCATAGGGCTTCCAGGTTGGCCAGCGTTCCGCTCGAGGTCAGATGGCCCAGGTACTCGGTCCAACCGAAGATACCGGCGATCTCCCGCACCGCCTCGATCTCCATCTCCGAACTGGCCCGCCCGCCGTCGCGTGCGTGGTTGTTGGGGTTGATCTTCATGGCCAGCGCGTATGCCGCCCGCGCCACTGGATGCGGGGGCTTCAGCATCTGCCCAGCGTAGAGAGGATGGAAATAGGGGTAGTTGTCCTTCAAGCGGTGCGCGACGGCTTCCAGCACGCCAGCCATCGCCTCGGCGTCTTGGCCAGGCTGAGCCGACCCCTCCTGCCCCAGCTCCGGAAGCCCCGCGAATTCCGCCTCTAGCTGCTCCGCTGCGCGCCGCAGAAGTTCGGGAACCGGATCGTGGGACATGAAAGCCTTTCCAAACCAACTCCGGAAGTTATACAGCCTGAGCATAATGGAATCAATCCGAACAAAGTACTAGATGGTGAATCTGAGGGGATGAATCCCCGTGCTTGCCGATCGCCTGAGGAGTATCCTCAATGCGGAAATTCCTCACCGTCCGCAGTTGGAATGTTTGTCAGCGGCGTGATCGTCGCTTCGTCGAAGGGAGGGTCCAATGCCCATCGCCAAAACCAAGCAGGAACTCCTCGATGCCATGGAGACCGAGTACCGCTTGCTGAAGAACTGCATCGCCGGACTCGCCCCCGGCGACTTCGATCTCCCCGGTGTCTGCCATGAGTGGTCCGCCAAGGACGTAATCGCCCACCTGGTCGAGTGGAAGAAGATGTTCCTCGGCTGGTATGAGGAAGGCCTCCACGGCGGAAACCCGCGCACCCCCGCCGAAGACCTGAAGTGGACCCAAACGCCCGCTCTCAACCACCGCATCTACCGCAAGTGGAAAGACGCGAAACGGGCCGTCATCCTGGCGGAGTTCGAGGTTACTTACGCGCAGATGCTCCAACTGACCCGCGCAATCCCCGAGCCGGAGCTGTTCCGGAAGGGCCTCTATCCCTGGCTCCGCGTCTGGCCGCTTGCCGGCTGGATCGCCGCCCAAACCAGCAGCCACTACCGCTGGGCGAGGACGCGGATCGGGCGATGGGCAAACCGCCGAAAACTGCTCCCGAAACCCGCCCAGACCCTGCCCCCGCAGCCGGCTTCCTCCACCCGCCCTGTTGTATAGTTTGTAACGTCAGTAACTTGCAGCCCGGCGTCTGCCGCTTCCGTATGCACTACTTTGGGACGCACGCCGAGAATTTATGCACCCTTTTTCCACGTCGATGGTACACTAGCCCTAGCGTTAGAACCGAACCGGGCAGTAGCAGCAATCGCCCAACCAAGCAAGATTCTGCCAGTGGTCGCTCCGATTCCTCCAGCGCAATTCAATCCAGGAAACACGATCAAATGGAACAAGGTACTGTGAAGTGGTTCAATGACGCGAAGGGCTTCGGCTTTATCTCGCGCCAGAACGGTGAAGACGTCTTCGTGCACTACTCTGCAATCAACTCGAGTGGTTTCAAGAGCCTGCAGGAAGGTCAAGCCGTGCAGTTCAACGTTGTCAAGGGCCCCAAGGGATGGCAAGCTGCCGACGTGCAGCCGCTCTAACCCTTCCAGGCCGGATTCCGGCAGAATCTAGCAAAAATATCTGCACTCACACACGAGGGCTGGGATTCTTCCCAGCCCTCGTGCTGTGTCTGCGCCCCTTTGCGTCAAACCCAATGCCCTGTACTGCTTGAGTTCCTGCCCTTCTCAATCGCACGCGCGTCTGGCCTCCTTGCGCTACCATCCAAAAAGGGAATCGAAGCCACAGCATGAAGCAAGGCACAGCCATCATCGTCGGAGCCGGCCCCGCCGGGCTAACGGCCGCCATCGAACTCCAGCGCCAATCCGGCATCAAGCCCATCCTCATCGAGGCCAGCCACATCGAGGCCAGCCACGAGATCGGCGGCATCTCCCGCACCGTGCGCTACAAGGGCAACCGCATGGACATCGGCGGCCACCGCTTCTTCTCCAAATCCGACCGCATCATGCGCTGGTGGCTCGACCTCAAGAGGCTTCTAAGTCCTCTAGGTCTCTGACCGCTTGATTTCGTTCCTTGAGGTTTGTGCTTTCCCACCCATTCGCCAGAAAAAGGCGAATGGGGCACGGGGCTGATTCAAATTCATACGGTCAGAGACCTAGTGATGGATCAAGCTGGTAGTCTAGTAGTGCTATACAGCAACAAGGGACAAGTTATGCCGACGCGCCCTGCGAAAGAGACCACTCGGTGTTTTCTTCACAAGAGCCTTGTTTGCCAGAAGGAAATTCGACGCAGGGCTCTCGAAATCCAACCGAAGGGGGCATAGATGAACGTCCGATCGGATGAGCACGAGGATAGCTCTGGCCCTAAAAGCTCCCTCGTCTACTCCAGGGACTCTGGGCGCGTTGAGAGTGTCCTGGCTGCTCTCGCGAACTTTTTTTGCCGGCGTTGGTACCTTGTGGTGGCGATTTGGTTGCCTGCCGCAGCGGTCTCGATGGTTGGGTACTCTAAGCAAAAACCTCTTTGGGGCGATGAAATAATATTCCGTTGGATTGCTACACTTCCAACGGTCCGAGATATTTGGTGTGCGCTAACCTCAGGCCTCAACACAGATCCACCAATGGGGCAATTGATTGCGCACGGTCTGGTCGAGATTTTTGGGGCAAGCCCACTTGTTGTCCGACTCATGTCCATCTGTGGAATATGCGTCATGCTCTTGTCGCTGTTCCTTACTCTGCGAAATCATGTCGGCCCGATCTACGCTCTCATTGGTCTTGCGATTCCGTTTTCCACAACATTGATTTACTACGGATTCGAAGCCAGACCCTACGGTCTCTTATACGGTTTCCTTGGGATCGCAATATACTGCTGGGATAGAGTGGGCGAGGAGCAATCGAGCCCACTTTGGTGGAACGTCGCGCTGGGAGCCTCGCTTGCCGCCGCCTTGG
>Ga0302320_10022369_pt1 | contig 12494 bp, 14 predicted proteins | sample Bog_T0_3_FD_202130 | JGI IMG/M metagenome (GOLD analysis project Ga0302320, IMG submission 202130) | Peat permafrost microbial communities from Stordalen Mire near Abisko, Sweden - Bog_T0_3 | ecosystem: Environmental > Terrestrial > Soil > Wetlands > Peat | place: Sweden: Abisko, Stordalen Mire...
TCACGTGTTACGCACCCGTTCGCCACTAAACTTATATCCAGTTGCCTTTCAATAAATTCCGTTCGACTTGCATGTCTTAACCACGCCGCCAGCGTTCATTCTGAGCCAGGATCAAACTCTCCGAAAAAGAGAGTTCAATTCCTAGTGATTCTTGAACTACTGAACTCGGTGCCGGCGCGAACGCCGGCATCGTATTTTGATACTTGATTGGGGGTCCCAATCAATCGCACAAAGTAAATTTCAAAGAGCTTTCCCACTATGGGAAGGTTGATCAAAGACGCCGACACAACGTGCGTCAACTTCTTTCGGGAATCCGAAAAAAAATCGCCGGCGCGGTGTCGCGGCCTTGCCTGCTTCTCGATGGGGCGTTCGCCGGTTGAAACCAGCCACCGCATCGTGAAGGGAGGGCGGAACATGGCCCTCTCTGCCCGTGGTTCAAGCCTTTTCTTGCATTTTTCTTCACGAGTTATTCACACAAAAAAACCCGCCGCGATCTGCGGCGGGTTTTGGAAAATGGCCCGGGTCACTTCTGCCACGTGCGCTTCTTGTGGCGATTGGACTTCAAGCGCTTACGGCGCTTGTGCTTGTTCATCTTCAGGCGGCGTTTCTTTTTCAGGTTGCCCATGGTTGGGAAGGTGGGATTTGGGACTCGGGATTTGAAATTTGGAGCGCGGGCGAATTCTTGGGGAGGACATAGGAAGGTGGTGGGGCGAATCTGTCGAGCCGTAAGTTGAGAGTGTTGCGGGTTGGAACAAAGCGAGGACAGGTCCTCTCCGGCCGCCTTTCGTTCGCAAAGCCTCACACGGTCGACCTCCGAAGACCTGTCCGCGCTTCGCTTCAACCTGCCACTCACTTCCGAGCGGCGACTGCGGGTTCGAGGGAAGCGGGCAGGAAGATCCGGAAGGTGCTGCCGCGGCGGGGGCGGCTCTCGACCGTGAGGAATCCGCCATGCGCCTTGACGATCTCCTTCACCGTGGGAAGGCCGAGGCCGGTCGAGTGCCCCTTGGCCTTCGTGCTGAAATACGGATCGAAGATCCGATCGAGGATCGCCGGCGGGATCCCCGAACCGGAGTCGATCACCGAGACGGTCGCGTAGCAGGCCTGGGCGGACTCCTCCGCGGACGGGGCACGCACGTCTTCAAAATCGACTCGATCGAGGACCATCAGGATCCGGCCGCCCGCGACCATCGCGTCGCGGGCATTGACGCAAAGGTTCATCAGCGCCTGCCGGATCTGTGTTGGGTCGGCCCTGACCCGGGGCGGCTCCCTGCGGAACTCGAACTCCAGCCTGACCCGGTCGCCCAGCATGGGGCCGATGAGGCCCGCGAAGCCTTCCACAAGCGGACCGAGTCGGAGCTCCTCCCGGGGAATCCCGGCGCCGCGCGAAATTGCCAGGAGCTGCCGCGCGAGCGCGGCACAATGCCTGGCGCCCGCCCGGATGCCGTGCACCAGGTCCCGGCGGCGCGTTTCCCCCGGAAAGCCGAGGCGGTCCACGGACATCAGAATGGGCGCGAGCGTGTTGTTGAGGTCGTGCGCGACACCGCCGACAAGCAGCGACACGTTGTCGATCTGTGGAAGTCCGGGATCTGCGCGGCGGGCCATGGCGCTTGCGCTGGGCATGGCAGGAGTCACAACCGGTTCGGTGCGCCCAGGAAGTCCGAAAACCCAGTAAATTTCCCATCTTATGGGAAATTTACTGGCAAGGGGTCGGGCTGTTGATTGTCAAATCCGCGGCGGATTTGGCAAGTAACAGCCTGAGGTTGCCCCTTACGCTCCCAGCTGGGTGAACCCGTTGGAAATTGCGAACCGGATCAGCTTCGGAGTGCTGTGGACATTCAGCTTTGCCATGATCCGTGCGCGAAGCGACTCCGCTGTCTTCGGGGCGATCTCCAGGCGCGAGGCAATCTCCCGGTCGTCCAACGACAACCCGATCAGCCCAAGCACATCGCGCTCCCGTTCGGAAAGAACCTTGTCGAACGAGGAGGGGTCCGCAAGCCGGGCCTCCTTGGCCCTTGAAAACATGGCCGAGAAATACCGCCTCCCCGATCCCACCGACTGGATCGCCTCCCTCAGGTTGTCCAGGCTGTTCGACGCCTTGTCGACGAACCCGTCGATCGAGGCCCGCTCCAGCTGGAAGAGCGTGTAGGATCCACGGGCTGCGGAGATCGCGATGATGCGCGAGTTGGAGAGCGCCTTTCGGAGGACCTCGATGACCGCCAGCCCGTCCATGTCCGGAAGGCTGAGGTCAAGGAGGACCAGGTCGGGCGCCGTCCCCAGGATCGCGCGAAGGCCCGAGCGTCCGTCGCCCGCCTCTCCAACGACCTCGTGGCCGAATTCCTCGACGCAGACCTTGCGGATGATCTCCCGGAACATCACCTGATCCTCGACGATCACGATTCGCAGCGGGACGTGCGCGGCCATGGGCGTGAGGACAAGCGGGGCGGGCCGCGAGGCAAGAAGTTTTTGCAGTGCTTCGCAGTACGGAGGGGAAAAGGCCGAAAAAATGCCCGAAGTCGGAATCGAACCGACACTCCTTTAGGGGGAACTGGATTTTGAGTCCAGCGCGTCTACCAATTCCGCCATTCGGGCGTGGATCAGGAAAGGAACGTTGGCTGGCAATCCGGGGCTGTAAATGCAAAATCCTGCGGCTTCCATGCCGGACTTCCGCTCCTTCAGCCTTCCCTCCGCCGCAGAGCCCGCCGAGATCCTGCTCTCCCCCGCGGAATCCCATCATCTGGTCGCCGTCAACCGGGCCCGCCCCGGCGACACGGTCACCGTGTTCAACGGCCGCGGCACCGAGTGGATCTGCGAGCTTGCCGACGCCGACAAGCGCGGGGCACGGCTCAAGGTGCGCTTTGCCCAAAAGCTGAAGCAACTTCCGTTCAACATCACTCTCGCGCAGGCGATTCCCAAGGGGGGCACCATGGACGCCATCGTCCGCAAGGCGACCGAGCTCGGGGCGCGGCGCATCGTGCCCCTCGAGAGCGAACGGACCCAGGTCCACGTCGAGGGCGACCGCTCGGAGCGCAAGATCGAGAAGTGGCAGACCGCCGCGCTCGAGGCGGCCAAACAGTGCGGCAACCCCTGGCTCCCGGAGATCTCGCCGATCCAGGACGCATCGGCGTTCATGTCCCAGGCAAGCGGGTACGATCTGAGGCTGATCGCCAGCCTGCGGCCCGGGGCGAAGCCCCTGCATGCGGTGCTCGACTCCTTCCGCTCGTCACCGGGCAGGGCGGCCGCCCCGCGCGACCCGCCATTGTCCGCAGTCTGGCTGGTCGGGCCGGAGGGGGATTTCTCCCAGGCCGAGCTGAACCTGGCGGCAAGCACCGGCTTTGAACCCGTCACTCTCGGTCCGCTTGTCCTCCGCTGCGAAACCGCGGCAGTCTACGCGCTGGGTGTCCTGAGCTACGAGCTCCAGCGTTAGCAGGCTGTCCGAGGCCACAACTGGCCCGGAGGAATGCCCGGACGGGCGGGCCGCCTGTCCGTACCCTGCCAAGCTGGGTCGCTACCAGACCAGAAGGCCGCCCGCGAATGTGAGGCCTGCGCCGACGCTGCAGAAGATGATCCTGTCCCCGGCGTTGAAGATGCCCTCCTCGGCGGCCCATCCGAGGGCCATCGAGACGCTGGCTGCGCTCGTGTTCCCGTACTGCGAGATGGTCATCACGAACTTTTCGTAGGGGATCCCCACCCGCTTGCTGACGGCCTTCAGGATGCGCTCGTTCGGCTGGTGCGGAACGATCCAGGCGATGTCCTCCGGCCGGAGCCCCTCCCTTTGCAGCGTCTGCTCAATTTGGTCCGCAAACCCGACCACAGCGTGCTTGAAGACGGCAGGCCCGTCCATCTGGAGGTAAAAGTGGTCCATATCATAGCCGCTGGGGTCGGGCACCAGCTTGCGCGCCCCTCCGCCGACCCTCTGGATCGCGCTGAACTGGTCGGCATCGCCGGAAAGGCCCATGCGGTGCAGGCGGTGCCCTCCCGGCTCGTTCGTGAGCACGGCAGCCCCGGCGCCGTCGCCGAAGAGGAAGGCGGTGTCGTGGTCCTGGGAATTGGTGATGCGCGAGATCAGCTCCGCCGTGACGACGATCAGGTTCTTGGCCGTGCCCGCCCGGATGAAAGTTCGGCCAACCTCGAGCGCGTAGAGCCAGCCGGCGCAGGCCGCATTTAAGTCAAAGGCAAGCACGCGCGGGATTCCGAGCTGCTTCGCCAAGGCGCTGGCCATCGACGGAACCGGCTGGTCGGGGATGAGCGTGGCCATGATGATCCCGTCGATCCGGTCCACGGGCATCTTGGCCTCGGCGAGGGCGTGCTGCACAGCGATGGCCGCAAGGGCCGTCGCACTCTCGTCCTCGGTGGCGTGGCGCCGCTCGCGAATCCCGGTCAGGCGCACGATTTCGTCGTCGGTGCGGTGGGGGAAGGACTTAAGGATCTCGCTGTTGGCCAGAATGTTGGATGGAACGGCGTAACCTACGCCGGCAATGCGGACCGTGTGGGGGTTCTTGGAGTTCATCACGACTTTTTCTTCGCAAGATACCGGGTGAGGTCATCCCCGGAAATTCGCCCTCCCGGGCCCGTCCCGACGATGTCCGTGATCGACTCCGGGGCAAGCCCGGCCTCCTGGGCCAGCTTCAGGCCTCGGGGCGTCCAGATCCGCGCTGCCGGCGCAGCGCCGGTCTTTGCGCCGTCGGCAACGGCCGGGGATCGGGCCTCCAGGTGGCGCAAGCTGGCATCCGAGGTCTCGATTTGGAGGAAAAGCGAGCCGGACGGCTTCACATCGCCCGGGGCTGCCAGCACGGTCCGAACCGTGCCGTCGCAGGGGCAGTCAAACTCGAACACCGACTTGTCGCTTTCAAGTTCGGCGATCTTCTGCCCCTTGGAGACCAAGGCCCCGGGGCCGATCTTCAGGCTGATCACGGTGAGCTCGTTGACTGTGGCCCCCATGGATGGCATGGGGACGTCGATGAGGAAGGTTTCCATCGGGGTACGTTAAACCGGCTGGATAGGCCGTCTCATGAAGCGCAAGGTCAACTAACTAGGCTTTTACGCCTAGCAATTCAATCTTTTCCGCGCAGCCCCTGGAGGGGTCGATACCGATGAGTGCGCCGGAAAGGCGCACATCCCCGGTCGCGACCTCAAAGCGCCGGGGCATCCCATCCAGGAAACGGGCGATCACCGGGGTCGACTCGCGGCCCAGCACCCCTCCATAGGGACCTGTCATGCCGGCGTCGCAAAGGAAGGCCGTGCCCTTGGGGAGCACGGCGGCGTCGGCAGTTGGAACGTGCGTATGGGTGCCGACCACGGCCGCGACCCGTCCATCGAGATACCACCCGAGCGCCTGCTTTTCCGAGGTCGCCTCCGCATGGACCTCCACAAATATGGCATCGGCCTTGCCGCGCAGCCGGTCCAGCATCCGGTCCGCGCAGAGGAACGGACACTCGGCCTTGAGCGTAAGGTACTGCCGGCCCAGCAGTGTGAAGACAGCCAAGCGGACCCCCCGGGACTCCAGGATCAGGTGATCCCTGCCCGGGCAGGCGGCCGGAAGGTTTGCCGGGCGGCACACGCGCTCGAACCTGGAGATCTCGGCCTCCCACCCCCTCTGGTCCCAGACATGGTCGCCAAGCGTTATGCCGTCGATGCCATGGCCGAGGAGGGATTCGGCGATGGATCCCGTGATCCCGGCCCCTGCAGCTGCGTTCTCGGCGTTCGCGACGACAAAGTCGAGGGCCAGCTCGGAACGGAGCCGGGGCAGCTGGGAAGCCGCGATGTCCCGCCCGGGGCGGCCGACGATGTCGCCCACGAACAACAGCTTGTGCATGAGGCTTGCCTACCATACCGCGTTTGCTTTTCAATCCCCGGCTCATACCCCCCGCTCCCGGTCCCCGCCATGAAAACAAACACCTCCCCCGCCTTGTTTCCCAAAGCCGACATCGGCCGTGAAATGAAAGGTGCCGAAGCGGTCGTCGAATGCCTTGTCCGGGAGAAGGTCGAGGTCGTCTTCGCGTACCCGGGAGGCGCCTCCCAGGAATTGCACCAGGCGCTCGCCCGCACCGAGAAGATCCGCGTGATCCTGCCGCGGCATGAGCAGGGCGGTTCCTTTGCCGCCGGGGGTTATGCGCGCACCACCGGCGCGGTCGGCGTCTGCATGGCGACAAGCGGCCCGGGCGCGACCAACCTCGTTTCGGGGATCGCCGACGCGTTCATGGACTCCATCCCCCTAGTGGCCATCACCGGCCAGGTGTTCCAAAAGTACATCGGCAAGATGGCGTTTCAGGAGACGGACTTTTTTGGGATGACGCTCCCGATCGTGAAGCACTCCTACCTCGTGCTCGACGTTCATGAGCTGCCCCGGGTGTTCAAGGAGGCCTTCCAGCTCGCCCGGTCCGGTCGGCCCGGCCCGGTCGTGATCGACATCCCCAAGGACGTTCAGCAGGCGAAGTTCCAGCCGGTGTTCCCCTCTTCGGTCGAGTTTCGCAACCCCCACATCGCGCACGAGCACCAGGCGTCGGACGAGGTCCTTGGCCAGGTCGTGGACCTGATCTCCGAGGCCAGGAAGCCGGTCCTCTACGTGGGGGGCGGAATCATCTCGGCCGACGCGCATCGGGAACTCCGGGCTTTTGCCGAGAAGGCGAACATCCCGGTTGCGACCACCCTCATGGGCGTGGGCGCCTTCCCGGAGTCCCATCCCCTCTCGATGCAGTGGTTCGGCATGCACGGATCGGCCTATGGCAACTGGGCCGTTGACCAGAGCGACCTGCTTCTTGCCTTCGGCGTTCGCTTCGACGACCGCATCACGGGCGACACGAGCAAGTTCGCCACGCATGCGAAGATCGTCCACATCGACATCGACGCCTCGGAGCACAACAAGAACAAGCAGCACATCCTCCTTCCGGTGGTCGGCGACATCAAGCACGCCCTCACGCGCCTCGCCAAACTCATGGCGGACCGGAAGTTTTCACCGCCCGACACCGCCGCCTGGCATTCCCAGATCGCGGAGTGGAAGAGGGACCACCCGTTCCGTTACGAGGAGAGCCGCCACATCCAGCCGCAGGAGGCCGTCAAGGTGCTCTACGAGCTGACGAAGGGGGACGCGATCATCACCACCGGGGTCGGCCAGCACCAGATGTGGGCCGCCCAGTTTTACCGGTTCAACGAGCCCCGCCGCTACGTGAGTTCCCTGGGGCTGGGTGCGATGGGCTTCGGCTACCCGGCAGCGCTCGGGGCGAAGGTCGCGCACCCGGACAGGCAGGTCATCGACATCGACGGCGACGGCTCGTTCATGATGAACATCCAGGAGCTGGCCACGGCCAAGATCGAGAAGATCGGCGCGAAGGCGATGATCCTGAACAACCAGCACCTTGGCATGGTGGTCCAGTGGGAGGACCGTTTCTACGGCAGCGTCCGCGGGAACACCATCCTGGGGGACGAGACCAACGTCGGCAGCCCGGACAATCCCGAGGCTCTCTATCCCGATTTTGTGAAGATCGCCGAGGGCTTCGGCGTCAAGGGCCGGCGCGTGATCCGCAAGGAGCAGCTGCGCGAGGCGATCCAGGAGATGCTCGACCATGACGGGCCGTTCGTCCTCGACGTGGTCGTTCCCTACACCGAGCACGTCCTGCCGATGATCCCGGCCGGCAAGTCGGTGAAGGAAATGCTCCTGAAATAGGCCGGCATCTTCGGCGGACGAAGCGGGTTCGGGCTGCCTTCCTGGAGTCGTGTGTTCGCCACAAGCCGCGGGCCCGTCGGTGCACTGCCGATCTGCGGCCGACGCGGCGAACCAGCGCGAAGCCGGTTCCATATCCACTTTGCTCAATCTTCAGGTTTGCACGGACGGGCGGGCCGCCCGTCCCTACCTTTAGCAGGGTGCCTTGGCACTCCATCCTTCCAGGGGGTGCCCCTGCTCCGACTGAGCCAGTCAGCAAAAAACGCAAAGCCGAGCACCGCTCGGTCGGAACCGACGGCACCCGGCTTCGCGTTGCTACGTCGCGGCAGCCTTTCGCATTGCGAAAGGCTGGGCGCTTGAAGAAAGACGCCGTTGATTACGGCTTCGGAACGGTGCTGATCGTCTTGAGGATTCGCGAGGCGACCAGGTAGGGATCCGCGGCCGAATTCGGACGGCGGTCCTCAAGGTAACCCTTGTATCCACTGTTGACGAAGCTGTGCGGCACGCGGACCGAGGCGCCCCGGTCGGCAAGCCCGTAGCTGAACTTGTCGATCGACTGCGTCTCGTGGAGACCGGTCAACCGCAGGTGATTGTCGGGTCCGTAGACCGCGATGTGCTCGTCGCGATGGGTGTTGAATGCGGCCATGAGAGCCTCGAAGTAGGCCTTGCCGCCGACCTCGCGCATGTACGTCGTCGAGAAGTTGGCGTGCATGCCCGAGCCGTTCCAGTCGCCCTTGATCGGTTTGCACTGCCACTCGATGTCGATGCCGTACTTTTCGCAGGCCCTCAGCATGATGTAGCGGGCCGTCCACATCTGGTCGGCGGCCGACTTGGAGCCTTTGCCGAAGATCTGGAATTCCCACTGGCCCTTTGCGACCTCGGAGTTGATGCCCTCGATATTGATCCCCGCGGCAACGCAGATGTCGATGTGCTCCTCGACGATCGTGCGCGCCACGTCGCCGACGAACTTGTAGCCGACGCCGGTGTAGTACGGGCCCTGGGGAGCCGGAAAGCCGGCTGCCGGAAACCCGAGGGGGCGACCGTCCTTCCAGAAGAAATATTCCTGCTCATAGCCGAACCAAGCGCCCGGATCGTCAAGGATCGTGGCGCGTCCATTGCTCGGGTGGGGCTCGCCATTGGGCAGCAACACCTCGGCCATGACCAGGAATCCATTTTTCCGGGTGATGTCGGGGTAAAGAGCCACCGGCTTGAGCAGACAGTCAGAGCTCTTGCCTTCGGCTTGCTGCGTTGAACTCCCGTCAAAGCCCCATACGGGGAGGTCGGCGAGAGCCAGCTTGGCGGGGTCGCCATCGACGATCTTCGTCTTGCTGCGAAGACTTGCAATGGGAGTGTAACCGTCGAGCCAGATGTATTCCAGTTTGAGTTTAGCCATGTCTGATTGGGTTGTGTGGGGGCTTGGACGTTCCAGTGAGTCCGGTCTTTGTTGACCGATTTGAAACTGATCCTGAGCACACGGGATGCCAAATCCAAATGTCCATTTAACAAATTTTTAATGTTCCGTAAGCCTTTTTCCCCGCAAGGCTAGCGGACTGCTAACGCTTGCCTCTGCGGGTGCCGGTGGGACTATTCCCGGAGCGATGCACGAGATCAAAGACACCGCCCGCGCCCTCGTTCGCATCGGATACGACAGCCGGGTCCACAAGACCTTTCGGGGGCCCAAGGCCGAGGAACGATTTGCAAACGAAGTCCGGGTACTCCAGGTCCTGGAGGCAAGGGGGTGCACGTTTGTTCCCCGTTTGCTAGCTGTTGAACCCGAAAATCTTAAGATCATCACCACCAATTGCGGATCGCGTGTGGAGCATCTGGGGGAGGAGCGCCGGAGGGAGCTTTTCGCCGAACTTGCTCCCTTTGGCGTGACCCATGAGGACCCCGACATCCGCAACGTAACCTACCGATCCTCCGACGGCCGATTCTGCGTCATCGATTTCGAATTTGCATCACTGTCAGACGAGCCTACACCGGATCACCAAGGCCCATCCGCCCCAGCCCCATGATTCAACCCGGTCCGAAGCCCCACCCGAACGCATCGTCCCACCCGTCCCGGGTCGGGTGGTCCGGGCGCACGGAGTGCGGTCCCGTCCGATCCAACAACGAGGATACCTTCCTTGCCCTGGCATTTGACGATCACTTCACCCACCGGCTGGGCATGTCGGGCCGGGCTACGCTTGCGGACAACGACTACGTCTTTGCGGTGAGCGACGGGATGGGCGGGGCGCATTCCGGAGAGTTCGCAAGCCGGATCACGGTGGATCAGGTCACCCGTCTGCTTCCGCGCGGCTTTCGGCGCACGGCCGGTGGAACCATGCAGGGCTACCTGGACATCCTGGGGGAGATCATTGCGGCCATCCACCGCGACCTAACGACCATGGGCCGCAGTTACCAGGAGTGTTCAGGAATGGGGGCCACGCTGAGCCTCGGCTGGTTTACACCCGGTTGGGCCTACTTCGCCCACATCGGGGACAGCCGCATCTACCATCTGCCCGTGGGCGGGCCCATGAAGCAGGTGACCCACGACCACACTCATGTCGGCTGGCTGCGCCGCACGGGCCAGATCAACGAGCGGGAGGCGCGCACGCACCCCAGGCGCAACGCGCTCCACCAGGTGCTTGGGGCGGGAAGCCAGTTTGCGGAGGCCCAGTTTGGCGCGATCCGCTGCCGTCCCGGCGACCGATACCTGTTGTGCACGGACGGGGTGGTCGACGGGCTCTGGGACCGCCGGATCGAGGACGTGCTCCGCTCGGACTCCCCGGTCGAGGAACTGGCGGGGATCCTGGTCAGGGAGTCCATCGAAACCTCGGGCCGCGACAACGCCACCGCAGTCGCCGTGGAGTTGCATGGCGAGTGACCTTCCCCGCCGCCCCGACATGGCCTTTGTCTTTCTTTACGGCACCCTCAAGAGCGGAGGCGTGAGCCATCGCTTCCTCGCCGGTCAGCGGCTGGTCGGCCCGTCCCGCACGGAACCGGAATATCGGCTTTACCGCCTGGACGGGTATCCCGGCATGGTTCCCGCGCCGGGAACCGGCCGCTCGATCGAAGGCGAAGTCTGGGAGGTGGATCCGGAGTGCCTCGTCCGGCTCGACGAATGGGAAGGTACGTCAAGCGGCCTTTTTGGCCGGCTTCCGGTTCGGCTTGTGCCGCCGCAGGATCGGCTGGGAGCCGAGGCCTACCTGTACCTTCGAAGCGTCGAGGGACGGGACGACCTCGGTACGAGGTTTGGCTAGCAGGGTCGCTGGCGGGGTGGATTTCAACCGCCTGCTACTATCCCGGGGTGCCGCAAAACCCCCAGGAAGACCTGCCCTGCATTCCCTTTTCAGCCGAGGACGCGGATGCGGGCGCGTACTGGGACCTGCGCGAGGCTTGCCTGCGTCACGGCCTCCTTCCCTCCTTTCGGCACGGGGTCCTGCTCGACGTCGCCATGGTGGCCCCCTGGGACGAGGTCGCGGTTTCGGCGCTGCGGAAGCTCACCCACCAGGAGGTGCGCCGGTTCCGGATCGCCGAGCCGGACTTCGACCGCGCCGTGACCGGCCTCGAGAGCCGCGGCACCGCCGGGGCACCGCAGGCTCGTTCGTCCTCCGGGCGGGAAGTCCCTCCCAGGCCCGAGGCCTGGGAGTTTCACAGGTTCAGCGCGAGGGAGATCGCGGGCGAGCTGGTGCGGTTCGCCTTCGCCGCTGGAGCCTCGGACATTCTCCTGGACGAGCAGGAGTCCTGGATGGACGTGTCCGTCAAGCTCGGCGGGCGCAGGGAGATGCTGCCCCCGGTCGAGAAGGGCTCCGCCTCCGCCCTCCTCAAGGCGTTCAAGGAGATCGCAGGCATGGGAACGCAGGCAACCCCCGTCCCGCAGTCCGGTGCTGCGACCTTCCCCGCCGCCGGCGGGCGCAGCGCCGACCTGCGCATCGAGATCACCCCCACCGTGCACGGCGAAAGCCTCGTTGCGCGCGTCCAGGACAGGCAGCTGCAGCTCGACCGGATGCGGACCCTCCCCTTCCCGCACGCCTGGCAGGCCGCCGCGGCCCTCGCGTGCCTGCGCCAGGCCCAGGGCCTGATCGTCGCGACCGGGCCGACAGGCTCGGGAAAGACCACGACCCTGTACTCCTGCCTGGGGCAGCTGGACCGGTCCGCCCTGAACATCCGGACGCTGGAGGACCCCGTGGAATTCATCGTTCCCGGCATCACCCAGATCCCGGTGGGCGCGGACACGGGCAGGACCTTCGAGCCGGGCCTGCGGAGCCTGCTGCGCCAGGCCCCCGATGTGATCCTCCTCGGCGAGATCCGCGACCGGGCTGCGGCCCAGACATGTATTGAAGCAGTCGATACCGGGCACCTGATCCTGGCGACGCTGCACACCCGCGACGCGGTGGGGGCGGTCGCGCGGCTCCTCGACCTCGGGCTCACGGGACGGCCGATCGCGTCCTCCCTCCTCCTCGCCATCGGCCAGCGGCTGGTCCGCCGGCTGTGCCCCGCCTGCCGGCGGGAGGGCCCTCCCACGCGGCTGCAGGCCCTTCACTTTGAGCGCCACCGCCTGCCGGTGCCGGCGGTCCTGCGCAGCCAGGGCGGCTGCGCCCGCTGCGGGGGCAGCGGCGAGAGGGGCGTCGCTCCCATCTTCGAGTTCTTCCAGCCCGCGGGCTCCGACGCGCTTGCCGGGCTGATCGGCGCTGCCGACCGGGGATCGTTCGACGAGCGCGCGCTCCGCTCCCGGTGGGTGGAGATGGGCGGCTCCCCGCTGGTCCGCGAGGCCCTGCTGCTCGCCGCGGCGGGCGATATCGCCCACTCCGAGGCCCTGAAGTTCGAACCCGACCCTCCGGTCTAGCCCTTCCGG
>Ga0302320_10022373_pt1 | contig 12492 bp, 10 predicted proteins | sample Bog_T0_3_FD_202130 | JGI IMG/M metagenome (GOLD analysis project Ga0302320, IMG submission 202130) | Peat permafrost microbial communities from Stordalen Mire near Abisko, Sweden - Bog_T0_3 | ecosystem: Environmental > Terrestrial > Soil > Wetlands > Peat | place: Sweden: Abisko, Stordalen Mire...
GGCTACTGGGCTCAATCACTTTCTGCTCGGCCTCCAGGTGGCCGACGTCGTTCTTGTGGCGGGAGAAGCCCGATCGCATTGCGTTGCCCATACAATTTGCGACCTTGCGGCCCACTTTGACGCGGCAAATGTAGGTAAGTTGCACTTGCTCGAGGATTGCACGAGCGATGTTTCCGGCCGTGAGCAGATGGGGGCGGAGTTTGTTGCCGAGATGAAGGCTAAGGGGATGAAGCTGGTCGACAGCGTCAGCTTCTTGTTGTAACGGAACTTGACAAGTCTACCTTTCGTGGCAGGACCAGGAACAGGCGGGTGCGGTCATGGCTCGCGAGGAAAACTTCATGAGGCTTATTAAGATTGGCATGGCCAACGGTGACCCGACCGTTGGAGCCCTCGAGTCGAATACAGACAGGATGATCGCGCAGGCCCGTCGCATGCATGAGGACGAATGCACGCTGGGATGCTTTCCTGAGCAAGCAATCTCCGGATACCCGGTTGAGGACCTGGTCCTGTGGAATCACTTTCTATCCGGACAGGCGACTCAGATTGACCGCTTTCTGAGGACGACAGCTGAAATGGAAACCGTCTTTGTTTTCGGTGCTGCCGTCCAGGTCGATTCCAACGCCTACAACGTCGCCATCGTAGCCGCAGAGGGTCGGATGTTGGGCATCGTCCCCAAGGAGAAGCTGCCCACCTATGGTGTCTTCTACGAGAAGAGGACCTACTCGGCAGGGTTTGCCGGCTTCGAGGCCCAGTGGAAAGGAATTCCCTTTGGGGATTTCATCTTCAGCTTCCCCTGCGGGCTGGGGAAAGTCGCCGTCGAGGTATGTGAGGACATCTGGTCTCCCGATGGCCCCATGCGCCGGCGGGCGTACAGCGGCGCCGAACTCGTCATCAATCTCTCCGCCTCCCCCTTCCGCGCTGGCATCTACCAGACGCGCCAGGAGATGATTGCGACCCGTGCCAGCGACAACTCGGCAACAGTCGTCTACGTCAACCAGTTCGGAGCGAATGGTGCTCTGGTCTTTGACGGCGGCGGCTTTGTCAACCAGTGCGGACGGATGTTGCACGAAGCTTCTCGCTGGCAGGATGGCTACTCATGCGCCATGATTGATCTCGACCGGGCATCGCGCCAGCGGCGGGAGAATTCGACGTGGAGAGCCGACCGGGAGAACTTCCTTCGTGGTACGCAGCCGGTAAGGGAAATTATTAGCCAGGTCAAAGCCCCGGTCAATTCGCCATCCTATGCATACCCGTTCCCGGCGACGAGAAACTTCTTTCTGCCTCCGGATACCACTCAACCCAGCCTCCGCGAGCAGTTCTTTGATGACCTGACGGAAGCCTTTACGGTCGGCATTGAAGGCTATTACCGCAAGACCAAGGCATTCCGATGCTTGGGCGTGGCTTTGTCTGGTGGCAAGGACTCGGTTCTCGTGTTATTGCTCGCATATCTCGCGGCCACTCGGCGTATGAAAGTGCCCACGGGCGAGCTTGAAACCTTCATCCAGAGCTTCTCGATGCCGACCCGCTTTAATTCCGATCTCACGAAGGGCATCGCACGGAACATCGCCCGGGAGCTTGGGGTCGGATTTAAGGAACTCTCGATCGCCGAAGAATATGCCGAGGCAATTGAAAACACCGAAGCCATGCTCAATCCCAGCGAGAAGGTCACCCGTATTGGGCTGCAGAACATTCAGGCTCGAATCCGCGCCAAGCGGATGTGGGACTGGGCAAATGCGACCGGCGGCATGTGGCTTCAAACCGGGAACATGTCCGAAAAGGCTGTCGGATACATGACCATAGGTGCTGATCTGATGGGCGCGCTTTCTGTCTTGGCCAACCTTCCCAAGACCGTGATTATCGTCTATATCGAACACTTGAATCGCACGACCTTCCATTCCGAAACGCTGACCCAGCTACTGGAAAGCACCGCCTCGGCAGAATTGGCTGAAGGGCAGGAGGATGAGAAGGAGTTGATGCCTTTCCCCGTTCTGGACGCCTGTTACGCGTTGTTTGCCGCGGAAAAGATGGCTCCCCAAGAAGTACTTGAGGTTGTCGGTCAGATGTTCCCCGAGTACTCGCCGGATCTCGTCAACGGCTGGGTAAACAAATTTGTCATCCTCTTCCGACAATCAATCTTCAAGTGGGTGCAGTCGCCAGAGGCGATCCATGTCGGTTCGCTAGATCTTGATCGCGAGCGTGCCTTGCAGCTTCCGGTCGTCCAATCTTCGGAATGGCTGGACGAACAGTGCTGAAATCCATCCCGTGAGGAATCCCAAGGCCTCCCACGCATCAACAGTGCATTGGTTCCTGCGAAGTTCAACAGGCATTTTGGGCAAGAACGGCGTCATAAAACTATGCCCCGCTCTGTCGAAGAGTAGAGAGGTCTTTTGGAGCAGAGTCAATGCTGACAGGCGGTCAAAGCGTTCTGTCATGACCGTGCTCCTCGGGCTTCTTCTTTTTCTAAGGTGTCAACATGTATTGAATACTCCGCGTTCTGCTGATTGAAAAATCCCCCACCTGCGCGAGGCGTTGTTCAAGACAGGATCGAATGGCGGCAGCATACTTCTGCCGTTTGCCTTCTTCGAAGCGAGCGGCGTGCTTGCCCTCGCGTGCCACCCATACCAGGCGGAAGCTCTCACGCAGGAATGGGTTGGGGATCTCGGGCTCAATCTGAGCGAGCTCAAGGAGGGCCCTCGCAGCGTACAGAACGTATTGGTCGAAGTTCAACAGCGCAATCAGGACCTCATCCGCGTCGGGAGCATCAAGCGTCAGAAGCGCGCGCACATGCACATGCTGCCATCCGGTCAGCTGCATGTGCTTCCCGGAGGCTTGGGCTGCACGTATTCCGTTCCACCGCGCAATATCCGCATACAGCAGTCGGGTCAAGTCGATCAGGTCCTCTGGGCTACCCACTCTCGAGAGGGTCGAAGACAAATCGGCTATCAAGAGGCCATATGAGTCCTCAAGCTCACAAGCAACCGGTACCGCCTGCTTAAGATATTGTCGAAGACCTTGACGCAGTTCCTCGGGGAGCTCGGGTGGGAGATCGAGAGGTTGTTTCCGTTCATTTCCTGACGGAATGCCACTTCCCAAGAGACTTGTGATCCCTCGCAAGGTCACCTCGCTCACGGGCTGACCGAAGGCTGGATCGCACCAGGGCAACGAATGAACAATATTTGTCTATCAGTAGTTGCACAGTGTCGGCATTCGGGCTTGTACGGTCCGAAAGCAATCCCTTCCCCAAACGGATTTTCAGGCGACAGACCTTACCTGCTGGAACTCCTGCAATTCTGGAAAGGCGATCCAGCGATCAGCCCTGTTTTACGCGCGGGAACAATTCGAGTTAAGGCCAACTCAATTCCCAAGCACTTGGATTAGAATGACAGCCATGGAAACAAAACTGGGTTCAAAGGGACAGTTCCCGGTTTAAGTAGAAGTGCGCGAATATCTGGGATTGAAACCCGGCGATCATATCGAATTTACTATCCCAGGGGAAGCGTAACTCTGCGGTTATCAAACACATTCCCACGGTCTCGCGCGAACTTGCAGCCGGTATTTAGGAAGCCTAGATCTGATTGAGGCGAGTTCTGCTGACAATCCCGTCAATTCTTTTGATCCAAGCCGGTTTATTCGATTCCAGCAATCCAATGTCAAAGACATGAAGATGAAACGCGTCACCTAGTGGTGTCCGCCATAAATAGAATCATTTAAGAGCCTGGGCCATCTTATAGATGAGAGTCCCCCACATGCGTGTAGCTTCAGCGATTACCTTACCTTTGGAGACTCGGCGTCAACTTGAGAAGCAGATGCGTGGACGTTCGACTCCGGTTCGAGTTGCGCAGCGCAGTCGCATTGTCCTCTTGGCTGCCGATGGGCTGCAAAACAAACAGATCGCAGCACAGATGGGGGTCGCGCCGAGGATGGTTGCGCTCTGGCGAAGTCGCTTTATCGCACTGGGCGCCAGTGGTCTTCTGAAAGATGCACCGCGACCAGGACGGACACCGGCAATCTCAGACAGCATCGTCTCCGAAGTAATCGCCAAGACCACACAGTGCACACCGGCCAATGCTACACATTGGTCGCGCAGCACCATGGCCCGCGCCATGAACATCTCCGACTCCACGGTGGGTCGCATCTGGAAAGCCAACGGTCTCAAGCCGCATCGTGTTGACACTTTCAAGGTGAGTAACGATCCCGCATTTGCAGACAAGCTCGAAGCTATCGTCGGTCTCTATCTCAACCCGCCAGAGCATGCGCTGGTGTTGTCAGTGGACGAAAAAAGTCAGATTCAAGCTCTGGATCGCATCCAGCCTGGCTTGCCGATGAAGAAGGGGCGGGGCCAGACCATGACACATGACTACAAGCGCAACGGGACAACGACTTTGTTCGCCGCACTGAATCCGGCCAATGGAGAGGTCTTCGGCCTGTGTCAGGAGAAGCACCGCCATCAGGAGTGGCTCAAGTTCCTGCGCATGATCGATCAAACGGTAGTCGCTGGCAAGGAGATCTACCTCATCTGCGATAACTATGCGACGCACAAACACGAAAAAGTCCAAAACTGGCTTGAGGCGCACAAGCGATTTCATGTTCGCTTTACGCCGACATCATCCTCCTGGCTCAACATGGTGGAGCGATTCTTCCGCGACCAGACTCAGAACCGACTCAGGCGCGGCGTATTTCAGGATCTCGAACAGTTGATCATGGCCATCGGCGAATACATCGATGGCCATAACCAGAAGCCCAAGCCCATCATCTGGACCGCAAAAGCCAGCGATATCCTGGAAAAAGTCACCCGTGCTCGGGCCACCCTCAATAAATGACTATCTGTGGGGCGGACACCACTAGGTTCAAAAGGATTGCAACTCGCTGCGTCCTGCACCCATGACAATCGCGCTGTCGCCGGTATATCAACCCGAGTCTCAGTACCGACCGCTCCGGCGATTGCCGCACCGCTCGTTACAATATCCCCCACCACATTTTCTGAGCCACGACAATGGGCAGGTGGGATGGCTGAATTGGTAGTCGTCTTTCTGCAACTCACCCAACGATTTACCCGATCTTAGGACGTCCTACACGTAAATACAGGTGCTTAGGCGGTATTCCGTGTGCTATTAAGTTATCGAAAGTACGGGAAAGATCCAGCTTGACACTATAGAAGTCATTATGATGTAGTGCCAGTAGATGAAGAATGAGGTTGGTCATCGAGGTTGGTTGGTAGCAAGGAGAACATCAACGATGCTCCCTTTGAGTATTTTCGAAGAGTCAGGTCCTTTATCGATAACACAATTTGAGCACGGCAAGAAAGCGTCGAAGCCAGACAACTCTACGCATCTCTGTCGCAATGCATCTACTTGTGACAAACTCATAAGTTAGGCCTATGAATATGCTTATAAACCCTCAGGAGCAAAACCCGATCTTTCAGCCGCGACCTTTGCTGTCCATGATCTTGCCCAATTCTGCGGTTGTGGTTGAACAACATGGTGCCTTTGTAGGATCGCTGCTTGCCGAAGAGTCTGAACTAGTGGGCGGTTCGACAGCAAAGCGCCGCGTTGAAATTGCCGCTGGGCGAACGTGTGCTCGAAGGGCATTGGAATCGTTCGGATTTGCACACCAGCCTATCAAGCGCGGGACGAGGCGCGAGCCCATCTGGCCTGCTGGAATCGTGGGAAGCATCACGCATTGTGATGGCTACTGTGCCGCAGCCGTTGCACGGGAACAAGAAGTTGCGAGTTTAGGCATAGACGTCGAGCCGAACGAGCCACTGCCAGATGGCGTTCTGTCCGTGATTGCGATTGACGAAGAAATTGGCGCGTTACGTGATTTGGCCGACAAAGAAATCCACTGGGATAGACTCCTTTTCAGCGCAAAGGAAAGTATTTACAAGGCATGGTATCCGATGATGAAATGCTGGCTTGGATTTGATGACGTTTGCGTTTCATTTACACCGGCGACACAGACGTTTCAGATACGGCTACTATCGAAACACACCCAAATGCCCGCATTTCGCCAATATCGCTGGAGTGGCCGTTACGCGACAGGCATGGGATACATTCTGACATCCACGATTGCTTCCAGCATGCCCAATCGTCCAATATACGCATAGTCCTTGGAATCCATGCAAGGCTGACACCTATCACATTCCCCGTAATTTCATCAGATACGGAAGTTCCGACTACGCTCGACTCCCCGACGCGCGTTGTCGCTCTATCCGTTGGCTATGTTCAGGTGCATGCTGACAATGCGCCAGTATGTGCCGCCTGGTGTCTGCACCTGAAGAGGAGGTTCGGGGAGGCAGAACGGCGACCATCTTGTCGAGCGTATAGGCGACAACTCCATACGGTCATGCGAACCGCTTGCTGCTCGCATATCCGCTCCGTGCTGGTTCGGCTTCTCGTCACACTGGAGTTCCGCACCAACAATGAAAGCCACCATCCTCGACTTGGAAGCATCCCTACACTTCGACCTTCTCGAACAGATAGAGCGTGCCAACAAACAATAGAATTGCGAGAAGGCCGAGCACGGCCACATCCAACCTAGCGTTGAAATAGGATTGCCCATTCAGTGTACTGCGCAGAGCATCGACGCCATAAGCAAGCGGATCAACATGAGTGGCTGTTGCCAGAGCCGAGGGAAGTCCTTCCAGTGGGAATAACGCTCCTGACAGAAAAAATATAGGCATGATCAGAAAGTTGATTATCCCCTGAAATCCCCGAACATCCCTTAGGATCGAGCCGAGCGCAATCCCAAGGATTGAAAACACAAATGCAATGAGTGCCATCACAAGCAAGGCAAGCGATATTGATGAAAGATTCTTGATACGGAATCCCACAGCTAGACATAGAATCGCGACAAGAACTCCCTGGAAGAGAGCTACGGATGCTCCCCCCAGAATCCTTCCGATCAGTATTTGTGCACGGGGGACAGGGGCAACCAGCGTCTCCTTCAAAAAGCCGACCTGCCGATCCCACAGCAGGTTCATGCCAGAGATTACCGAGTTGAACAGCAGAGTCATCGCAATTAAGCCTGGCACTATGAATTGGAGGTAGCTTCCCTGCCCTGCCCGCAAAAAGACCGGTCCCAGCCCAAAGCCCATGGTTACAAGATACAGAATGGGCTGCCCGAGTGCACCGGCGATCTGCGAACGCGAACGCGCAAAACGTCTCAACTCACGCAACCAAAGATAATAAATGACACTCATCGCATATCGCTCCGGGCTTTTTCGATTGGACGGAACGGGATCGAATCAACCAAAGGCTCATCCCTAATCGCCGCCCCCGTAAGGACCAGAAAAGCATCTTCAAGCGACCCTGTTCCCGTTTGCTCCCTCAACTCCTGTGCTGATCCGAGCGCCACAATTCCTCCATGGTCAATAATGGCAATACGGCCAGCTACTCGCTCCGCCTCATCCATATAGTGCGTGGTCAGGAATACAGTCATGTGCTCTGTCTCATTAAGATCCTTCACTTGAGCCCAAAGTTGATGCCTGGTCTGAGGATCAAGGCCGAGTGTTGGCTCGTCAAGAAACAAGAGCTTTGGCGTATGCAGAAGTGCACGTGCAATTTCAAGCCTTCTCTTCATGCCTCCCGACAAAACCTTGACGTAATCGTTGCGTCGATGCCACAACTCGAATCGATTCAGTAAACACCGCGTTCTCTCGATGCGAAGTCTGCGCGGCATCTGGTAAAACACACCATGTAACTCCATGTTTTCATACGCTGTCAAGTCAACATCGAGGCTGGGATCTTGAAAGACGATGCCGAACTGACGACGTACCTCATTCGGCTGAACGCACGGATCGAGGCCGTCTACTTCGACAAATCCACTACTGGGCTGAAGGAGCGCGGAGAGCATCTGGATCGTTGTGGTTTTGCCCGCGCCGTTTGGTCCGATAAACGCGAATATTTCACCCGCCAACACATCAAACGAAATATTGTTCACAGCAGTGAACGCACCGAACCTCTTCGTCAATTGAGAGACTCGAATCATTTTCATTCGCTCGGCTCCGTAGAACTTGTAGTTGGAAGATTCAAGGCACGTATCTGCCAGGCAACAATCGGCATTCGATATATCCGTCGTAGCGATCCATCACTTCCTTCTCGTTTCCGCGACTTCCGCATTTCTCTACCGTGACTTCTAGCCTCTAGGGCTTTGACCACTCGAATTTGTACCAACGATGGGTGCCCCAGATCCCCGTCTCGAGGACCGGGGAAGGCGCGAACCAACGGTATAAGATCCTGCTGTCAGAGACCTACTCACGAAACAAGATGGTGCTTTGATAGAGCGTGCTTCACAAATGGGTACGGCCTCAAGTCAGGTACTTACGCTTGGTGCGGGTGATCTGTTGAGCTTTTGCCATGAAGAAGCGGCAAAGGCTGTTGACGGATAAACAGTGGAAACGGATTGAACCCTTACTTCCCAGGCCGAAGCAGCGGCGCGATAAGCGAGGACGGCATCGAGCCCCCAAGCGGGCGTGTTTTGAAGGGATATTATGAGTTCTGCAAACGGGTGCTGCGTGGCGATTTCTTCCCGACGAGTTTCTTTCGCCCTCCACTTGCTGGCGACGATTGCAGCGATGGCGAAAGGAGGGCATCTGGCTGAAGGCGTGGCGCGCGCTGCTGGGGGCGTTGGATGAACGAGGCCAGCTCAAATGGGACGAGACCGTCATGGACGGTAGCTTTGCACCAGCACAAAAGGGGGCTCTGCAGTCGGCAAGACCAAACGCGGCAAGGGGACGAAGTAGATGGTACTGGTCGACAGTTAAGGTCTTCCGATGGGAGTTCGGCTCGAAAGCGCCTCTCCGGGTGAAGTTAAGCTTGCAGAGGATACAATCGCGGAAGTCTGTGTCCTCCGGCCAAGAGGGTGCCCGCGCCAGAATCCGAAGCGCATCATAGCCGACCGTGGCTCCGACTCCGATCCGCATCGCGAACGGTTCAAAAAGCGCGGCATTGAATTGATTGCACCGTACCGACAACACAACAAGCGGCGGCGATATGAGGACGGCCGCAAACTCCGCCGCTACAAGCGTCGAGGGATCGTAGAACGAACCAATGCGTCGCTCGGACAGTTTCGCCGCCTGCTGGTTCGTCATGAGCATCTGCTCTCCATCTACTACGCCTCCTTTTACCTCACACGCTTCTGGATCACGCTGAGAAGGCATTTTTGAAACAAGCTCTAGCAACCGTTCTTTCGTCACGCCTAGAAGTATGCCAAATCAACGACGTCTCGTCTGTTGTTCTTCTCGTAATATTCACACATAAAACATCCGTCATGCTCGCTGCTTGCGAACAAATCATTGTTAGGAACCGCATTCTGTGTCACTCCTTGGAGCAGATCATTCCCGAATGAACGAATATAACTACGGCAGCGAGCACGCACGCAAAAATAACAGACTTTCCACAATTATGCTAGTGATTCTCCCTTTGGATACGAGATCAACCTGAAAACGCGGTCATTCCGGGCAATGAACATCTGCATGAATAGTGCAACAATCTTGAGCCTGGCAACGATTGGATTCTTTTGATACTCGCCAGAAACTACGGTTTAGGAGCGCAAACTATTCTCAGCTTCATGCCGGTATGACGCCGTGCCGACCTAATAGCAGTGTGTTCAGCAGGAGATTCAGTTCGAGGCCGGTCTTCTGAGGGAGCTATGTGGAAAGACTTGAAAAGGGCTTTCAAGGTGTTGGCGGAGTTGCGCGGGCTCCCTATACGCCGGCCCTTTAAAAAAACGGTTGACCAGATTTAAGGTGCTCGCGTAATATGCGGCGGCACACGAAAAGTAATGTTTTCCCGCAGCCTGTACTATGTATGTTTTTGGAACCTGGCCTCGAATTGGCCAACTGCATTCGTACAGATCATTTACATGGTTGTCTTTCCAGAGCTAAAGGGAGGTCATGTGCAGTTCGGATCCAGTCAGAGCATAGTACCTTGGGCACGCTCAGCTCGAGAGCTGAAAAACATTCCTACACAGGTTTTGCTCACACGAATGCTCAACCGTGTCGGAGCCGACCATACTTTCCTATTTTCCACTCCAACAATTGAACTTCCTGAAGGCGCTGCAAAATATCTTAGTGCAGACAATCCATACTTGGCGGAGATTCGAGAACAATACCTACGAGCAATCGATGAGTGCGGTTTCCCCATGGAATCGTTGGCTTGGTGTGATGACCGGATAGCGTCGGATCTTCCACTGCAAGGATTTCGTGGCGACTGTTGTTATGGTTGGCAAAAGCGAGATTGTAATGTTCCGGCAGCCTACATTCTTACATGGTTATATTTGTGCGAATTGGGACTTGGTCCGATCTTGCAAAGTCATGTAGAGGATAACCTCTTCGGGTGCGTTGTTGTTGAATATCGAGGGCACAAGATGAGCCGAGACCTATTGGATTCCGTTGGAGAGATTTATTTTCTCAAGAGGAAGCTGAAGGAACACTGTTTGGATGGGCCAATCAACATTCTCGATATCGGATCCGGATACGGACGTCTTGCCCATAGGCTCTCCCGCGAAGATTGGGTTGGACGCACGATTTGCACGGATGGGATTCCGGAATCGACATTTCTGTGTGAGTATTACCTCAAGTTCAGAGGAGTTGCGGAGCGTGCAGTTGTAAGTACCCCTCTTTCCATAGACAGGGTACTCAATAAGTTCACACCGACAATTGCCGTGAACATTCACACCTTTTCGACATGCACATTGAAGTCCATTCAATGGTGGCTCGAGCAGCTCGTCAAGCATCATGTTCATTACCTGTTTATCGTGCCCAACGCAGGCGACGATGACGGTAAAAGACTTCTCGCCAAGGAGGCAGACGGTCGGAGAGTAAGCTACTTGAGCGTCCTGGATCAAGCTGGTTATGAGCTATTAGCGGTAACGCCAAAATATGACGCCCTTGAACTTCAGGCCTATGGAATATCGCCAACACATCACTATTGGTTCCGTCTGCGAGGGGCATAGCCGCGCTTTAATGGAAGACTTTCTCATTTTTTATTTGTCATTTTGCGAGAGCTTTAAGCACTGTTTTCCTTTCTTTTAACTTCGACTTCATCTCGAGGGGTCTAGCATGAGCCTGCTCAAAAAGAAGATTGTATTGCCTCCAGTTACAATGGCCACTCGGGGCTTGCATGGGGACACCGCCCCGCTTTCATTTGCTCAGCAGCGACTGTGGTTTCTAACGCGCATGGAAGCTGGGAGCGAACTCTATAGAATTCCCATGAATCTTCGTCTCCGAGGCGAGCTTGACATTACAGCACTGCGGCGTGCGTTGAATCGTATAGTGGCGCGGCACGAGGCCTTGCGAACAACTTTTGTTATGGAAGACGGAATGCCAGTGCAGCGCATTGCACCGGCAGAAGGATGCAGTTTTTGCCTACTGGAACACGATCTGCGACAGACAGCAGACGCGCAGAATGTAGCCAGACACCTGGCTATCGAAGAAGCACAGAACTCGTTTGACCTTACGCAAGGGCCACTGGTTCGTGGCCGTCTGATTTGTCATTCCGATCAGGATCATAGTTTATTGATTACTATGCACCACATCGTGTCAGACGGATGGTCGATGGGAGTCTTCTGCAGAGAGTTAAACGAACTGTATCGAGCATACCGGCGCGGCGAGGATGCTCGACTCGCGGAGTTGGAAGTGCAATATGCCGACTATGCAATCTGGCAGAGGCGGTGGCTGGAAGCCGACGCGCTGCAAGAGCAGAGCGAGTATTGGAAGCAGGTCCTGACTGGCGCTCCGGACCGACTGGAGTTGCCGACAGATCATCCGCGGCCTGCGAAGCAGGATTTCTCCGGAGATGCCGTTGGCTTGGAGTTGGATAAGGAACTGACCGCAGCACTAAAGGAATTGAGCAGAAGGCGTGGTACGACGCTGTTCATGACGCTGCTAACCGGATGGGCCGCATTATTGGGAAGGCTCTCCGGTCAGCAGGATGTAGTGATAGGAACGCCTATAGCAAACCGGTCTCGCGTGGAAATTGAAGGCTTGATTGGCTTCTTTGTGAACACACAAGCACTGCGATTGGATCTATCAGGAACTCCGACAGTACGAGAACTACTGGAGCGTGTAAAGCGGCAGGCCCTGGGAGCACAGCAACATCAGGACATTCCCTTTGAGCAGGTGGTGGAATTGACCAAGCCAACAAGGAGCTTGGCATACAATCCTCTCTTTCAGGTCATGATGGCATGGCAGAATGCGCCTGGTGAGGCGCTCGATTTGGAAGGAGTAGAGGCGCAACCGCTGGGGTTCGCTTTCGAACGAAAAGCAAAGTTTGACTTGACACTTTCACTGGGAGAAGCAGATGGAAGGTTGGTAGGAGAACTTGAGTACGCTGCGGCTTTGTTCTCTCTTCCAACGATAGAACGCTACCTGGGATACTTTCGCAATCTCCTTGGCGCCATGGTGGCCGATGACAACCAGGCCGTCGATCGCATCCCAATACTCAATGCGCAGGAACGGCATCGCGTGCTCTACGAGTGGAACGACACAAAGGC
>Ga0302320_10022374_pt1 | contig 12491 bp, 5 predicted proteins | sample Bog_T0_3_FD_202130 | JGI IMG/M metagenome (GOLD analysis project Ga0302320, IMG submission 202130) | Peat permafrost microbial communities from Stordalen Mire near Abisko, Sweden - Bog_T0_3 | ecosystem: Environmental > Terrestrial > Soil > Wetlands > Peat | place: Sweden: Abisko, Stordalen Mire...
CTGGGCCGCGCATGCTTTTCAAAACTCGGCTGGCAAGCAAATGTTATCTGGCGCATCGCACTCTCCATCTATATGCCATTGGATGCATGCGCAGTGCGGTTGGATGACTTAATCAGAGGTTCCCTAGATATAAGCTACCGAGTAGAAAACCCCGATGGAATCTTGAGAATGCGGACCATCTGGAATTGCGGATGATCGGTTTCTGCGAGGGAGAGAGCGTCTTGAAATGATCGCCGCGCTTCTTCGGTGCGGCCCATCGCTAGCAGAATATTGCCAAGGACGGCATGCACTTCCGCGGATTGAGGCGCAAGGCTGATGGCAAGGCGAGCCTCTGTCAGTGCCTGATCCCACTCATGCCGGCCCGCAAGCTGCTGTGCGTGGTTCGCGTGAGAAAGAGCGGCGAGGAGCGGAAGTTCAAACTGGCCGTGAAAGACGAGGATGCTATTGGCGATGAGGTCGTCGGGCCGGCGATGGAGAAACTGTTCGTAGGGGTTCAGGTCGCCGGGACCCCAATAATCTCCGTCGGCCTCGGAGCCGCTGACCAATACCGTGCCTTCAATGCGCGCGGGGACAGGCGGCAAAGTCCCGCCGAACATATGCGCAAGGGCCTCGGGCAGCGGTTTGCACGGAACGTAATAGTAAGCCGGATTCGTATTCCATCCATAGTGCGCAAACCAGCAGTCCTTGATGCCATGCGCGTCGAGATAGCTCTTGGCCGCACGCAAGCCTTGCCCCCAATCGGCGTTGGAATCGGTGAGCAGCCGATAGGTATTGGTTGGTCCTCCCCATGCTTCATTCGCATAAGTCAAGTAGTTGGGAAAGACATGGGCCGATGAAACCGCGTGAAAAAGCAGCAGCGTTCCCGCCGCATACACTCCCCATTTTCGCTTTCTGGCCAATGCAACCGCGGCCGCCGCGGCAATCAAAACAAAGAATGGATAGACCGGCAGAATATGGCGTATGCCGATGTTCATTGTAGAGGCGAGGCTGACGCTAAAATACATCAGAGCGGGAAGCAGCAGAGGTAAGGTCGCGCGCCACTTGCCGGCTTTCCACAAATCCTTGAGAAAAGGCGCAGCCAGAAGAAGCGCGAGAAATCCCAGCGTCGATTTAATTAAAAATGCGATAGGAAAGTAGAACCAGTGGCCTGTCGCATAATCTATACCGAGCAGAAACATCGGATCGCGCTTGGCCGAGCCGGCAATATCCACCAGTCCAAAAAGATATGCCTCGGGGAGCAGATGACCTGCGGCAAGCCGCGGAATCACCGCTTCCGCAAATCTTGAATGTGTGGAAACTATGTACTCTTGAAGCGTGGGGAGCATGACCAATGCCCCTGGCCGCGCCTGGTAGCGGAAATCATAGAACGCCCAGAGAATTGCATAAGCAATAACGCCCGCAATAGCCAACGAGATCGCCGCATGAAGCGCATCCTTGCACCAGTCGTTGCGACGTGTCTTGTTCACGGAAGGCGTTGCAAATATGGCAATGAGCGCCAGAACAATAAGCACCGGTATCAGGAATAAACCGGAGTGCTTCGCGCCGAGCGCTAGGCCTGCGGCGATTCCACACACAATGATGCGCCAAACCGTTGGATGTTTCTGCCATCGATAATATGCGTAGACCGCCGCGAAAAAACAGCACGCGGCAGCCATATCGGTGGTGACCATCGCTCCATGCGCCAGGAGATTAGGCTCGAAAACAAAGATCAGCAGCGCAACCAGCCCCGTGCCCGGCCCAAAGATCTCAGAGCCCGCGGCCAGCACAAGCAGCGCCAGCGCAAAGGTGAAGACAGAGACGGCAGCGCGCGAACGCCACAAGATTCCGTCCGCATCGTGGGTGTAGAGAAACTCGGCTCCCTTGCTGAAGTTCTCCGACTTGAAATACTGCGTGTATGGAATCGCCGGCGGCGACGGAACGCTGAGAACCGGCAACGCCGCTACGAGCTTGGCAAATGGTGGGTGTTCCGGATTGCTCCCAAAATCGCCGTACTTCCAGGAGCGAACGCCGCCCAACAGGTGGTTCGCCTCGTCTGGAGTTTGGGACTGTTCGTGCGCCGGAACAAATAGCTCGACTGCGAGAATCATCAGAAGGGCAACCACCGCCGCCCACCAGAATCGCCGCGTGCGCAGGGTCATATGCGCTCCTTGCCGACGTTCCATTGATAGTCTTTCAGCGACTGCCGCATCATTCCAAAGCCATGCAACGAAGCTTTCATCTTTCCTCCGTCAGATACCTAAAGCGGCTGCCCCAGACGATTCTCCAACTGCGCGCGATAGCTGCGGCTCACGCGGGTTCGAGCACCGCTCTTGAGCACCACATCAAACTCGCCGTGCGAGATCGGCTCCAGTTGCAGAATGCTCTCGATATTCACGATTGCCGAGCGATGGACGCGCACAAAGCGCCGCGCATCGAGCCGCTCGGCAAGCTCCTGCAAGGATGCGCGGTAGAGCAGTTGCTGGCCGGCGACGTGCAGATTCACGTAAACTCCGGCAGCCTCGATCCAATCGATCTCCGCCGCGCGAACTAAGCGCGTACTGCCTGCGGATCTGACCACCAGACGGTCCCACGGGCGCTGGGCTTGAGGCGCAATCGAGAGCATCTTCACCACTCGTTCTCCGAACTCACTCGAGTTGCGCTCGTGCAGCCGGAGTTTGGCGCGGCTCAGCGCGGCTTCAAAGCGCTCGTCGCTGAAGGGCTTCAGCAGATAGTCCAGCGCATTGGCCTCGAAGGCGCGGATGGCGTGCTGGTCATAGGCTGTAACAAAGACGGTCAGCGGCATCTGGCCGGCGCCGACGACATCGATCAGCTCCAGCCCGTCCAGCTCCGGCATCTGCACATCGAGAAAGACCAGATCCGGCCGCTTGCTTTGAATTGCAGCCACGGCGGCGACGCCATCGGGAGCTTCCAGAATCTCCGTCACCTGGGCGTCCTTGCGCAGCAGGTCGGCGAGCCTTTCCCGTGCCGGCGCTTCATCGTCCACCACCAGCACACGAATGCACTCAGGCGCGCTCATCGGCATCTCCTTCACGTACACGAAGGGGCAGGAAGATATCCACCTCAACGCCGCCATTTCTGCGCGGGCGAACCGAGAAACTGCTTTCTCCACGCGGATAAAGGCTCTTCACTCTCTCTTGAGTCACAGTCAATCCCAATCCCGTTGAAGTCTCCAGCGTCCATCCCTGCGGCAGTCCCGCGCCGTCATCCTGCACCCGGACTTCCAGTTGATCGTCCACTTTGCGCGCCGACACAATTACAGTTCCGCCCGCGGCCCGAAGCGAGATTCCATGGCGGATGGCATTCTCGACCAGCGGCTGCAGCAGGAGCGAGGGCACTGTGGCCTTCTGCACCTCAGTCTCGATCTGAATCTCGATCTTCAGTTTATCGCCGAAGCGAATCTTCTGGATCGCCAGATATGGAGCCAGAAAGGCCATCTCCTCGTCCAGCGCCACCTCCTGCCGGTTCTTGGTCTCGATCGACCGGCGCAGCAGATCACCAAGATGCTCAATCATCTTGCGCGTCAGCTTCGGATTTCGTTCCACCTGCGAAGAGATGGTATTCAGCGCGTTGAAGAGAAAATGTGGATCGAGTTGCATACGCAGGGCATTCAGCCTTGCCTCGGTGAAGCAGCGCTCCATCCGTTCCAGCCGCAATTCGGTAGAAATGTAGCGTTTATAGTACCCATGCGCCTGCAGGGCCGCCACAATCACCCAATAGAAAAACGAGCTCCAGAGAGCATCGTCGAGTGTCAACAGAGCAAAGGATTTCGAAGGACTCAGCGCATCCCAGGTGCCGATGCCAAAGGCAGCCAGGGCCACAAAGTTGACATAGTGATAAACCGCTGTGAAGAACAGGCCGCCCAGCAGATGCGCCGCGATACGCCGCGCAATCTGTTTGCCGGAGAAGGGGAGTCGCCGGTCGAAGGCAAGAATAAACGGCGCAACCAGTCCCCAGGACCAGCACCATGCAAAGACTCCGCGCATGGATTGAAGCCCCTTGCCCGCAGCCAGGGCGGGCAGAGAGAAAAAGACGCTGAGCACAGTCCAGAAGATGACCGCGAGCACACAGCGGCCCACCCAGGATTGGGTCAGCCGATTCACGCCCGTCAAGCGATCGCTCATATTGACAATTCCCCTTTATACATCCAGCCGCCCCGCGGCGGCCACGCGGCCATACCAGTACCCTGAATCCTTGATGGTGCGCTTCTCAGTGGCGAAGTCCACATAGGTCAGCCCGTAGCGCTGCGTATAGCCGCTGCCCCACTCGAAGTTATCCAGCAAACTCCAGGCGTGATAGGCGCGCACCCTGGCTCCATCCTTCATCGCGCGCGCCAGCTCGGCCAGATGCTGGCGATAAAACTCGATGCGGCGCTGGTCATGGACGCGGCCATCCGCGCCGGGCGCATCGTTGAAGACGCCGCCGGTTTCGGTGATCTCGATGATGGGATGGCTATAGTCGCGCGTGAGCTGCATCATCAGGTCATAGAGGCCATGCGGCCACATCTCCAGACCACCGTCGGTCCTCGGTCCATCGCCGGCCAATTCGATGTTGATTTGCGCATAGGGATCGTGACTCGACAGCTCCGGCGGCGCGCCGTTGCTGGAGTCGGAGGCAAGAAGACGGCAGTAGTAATGCACTCCCACCCAGTCCAGCGGCACCTTCATGATCTTCTCGTCGCCGGGCTTGAATCCCATCGCTTCATAGGGAATCTCGCCGATAAATGCCTTGGGATAACTTCCATGGAAGGCGGGCTCGATGGCGTAGAGATTGTGCGCGGCGTTCCAGCGCGCGGCGGCAGCGCGATCGGCTTCGCTGTTGGTTTTGGGATAGACCGGCTCCATGCCGTAGGCGCTGCCCACAGTAGCCTTAGAAGACGCGGCCTTGATGGCGCGGAAGGCCATGCCCTGCGCCAGATTGACGGTGTGCGCGGCTTTGAGAAAGAGATCGTAACCGCTTCTGTAAGGCGGTTCCCAGCCCTTGCCATAACCATGATAGGTAAAGTCCGTGGCCATATTGAAAGGCGCCCAAACGGTAATGCGGTCGCCGAGGTGTTTGGCCAGGATGGCGGCAAAGTCGGCATAGTAGCTGGCCAGATCGCGATTCGGCCAGCCGCCCAAGTCTTCCAGAGCCTGCGGCAGCTCCCAGTGATAGATCGTGCAGAAGGGGCGAATGCCGGCCTCCAGCAGTGCATCGGCGAGGCGGCTGTAATAATCGAGACCCTTCTGGTTGACCTGCCCTGTGCCGTTGGGCAGAACGCGCGGCCATGATGCGGAAAAGCGAAAGCTCTTCATGTTGAGCTGCTTCATGATCGCGATGTCTTCTTTGTAGCGGTGGTACTGATCGCAGGCGACATCGCCATTCGAGCCATCTTTAATCTTGCCCGGCGTGTGAGCGGCCCGGTCCCAGATCGATTCGCCTTTGCCGTCGGTGTTCCATGCTCCTTCCACCTGATAGGAGGAGGTTGCCGTTCCCCAGAGAAAGTCCTTGGGGAAGCGGGCGGCGGCAATCTCGGCGGCCGAGACTGCGCCCGCAACCTGCGCGGAAGCGGCGTTCTCCAAGGCGGCAAGTTGATTGCCGGCAAGCAACGCGCCGCCGGCGATCATTGAGTTCTTGAGAAAGCTGCGGCGATCCATTGGAGCCGAGCTGCCGCGATCTTTTCGTACACACACAGGCAGAGAACAGTGGGAAGAATATCTCATATCCGCATACTATTTTCACTCTCAGAGTCCGGTCGATGGAAAAGTGGCAGTTCGGACGGGAATGATCCGAGCCGGTTCTTTCGCTCATCCAAGCGGAATCCTCTTTATTCAACTGTGAGATTTACATGGGCCGTATGCGACAATTGGCCCGAGCTTCCGGTAATGGTGATGGTGTAGCTCTTTTGTTGCTGGGCAAAGAATCCGCCCGTGGAACCGCAGGCGCTGATGCCGGCTGTAGCAGCGATACCCGCGGCCATCAGTAGGAGTATGGAGAGCGTGCGTCCGAGGCGCTTGCCGCTGCGCCGGAGCCTGCCTGCGAAAGGTAGAAGCAGGAGGGCCAGCGAGAAAGGCGCAAATTCGCGCGCAAGACCGGTGGCCGCGTGGTTTCCGGAGTTGGCGGCAAGCTGTGCGCCGGAATGCGCGATTGGAATCATGCTGGCCTGGGCTTGCGGAATATTGATCGTAAGAGTAACCGGGGTTGCGCCGTTGCCCGCCATGAGAATAGAAGGCACAAAGTTATAAGAGGCTCCCGTAGGCAATCCACTGATCATCAGAGTGATGTTATCGAGGAAAGTCGTGCTGCCGACAGGCGATACGGTAAAGTTATAGACGGCCGTGCCTCCGGGCAGCGCGGTAACCGGCGGCGCGCTGATGGTGAAGCTGAAGTCCTCGACTAACTGAGTAAGAGACCCGCCCGTGGACAGGGTGTAGTCGTTATCGCCGCTGTAAGAGGCGGTGAGGCTGTGCGAGCCGTCGGTCAGGGTTGAAACGCTCAGCGTGGCGATGCCGCCTGAGAGCGGGCTCGTTCCCAGCGGCGTTGTGCCGTCGATGAAGGTTACCGATCCGGTGGGGGTACCGGCGCTGGACGAAACAGTCGCCGTCAACATGGTCGGATTCTGCGCAAGCACTGGGTTAACGCTGCTTGTCAGATTCACTCCCGTCGCTGCCTTGCCGATAATCAACGTACCGGTCGATGAGCCCTGATAGTCGGCACTGTCGATGGTTCCAGTAACCGAATAACTGCCCGCATTCGTTGGAGCGGTTGACGCGGGGCCATAAGTGGTGCCACCCGTGCCAGTATAAGTGAAGATAACTGTCAGGTTGGCTGGCGTAGTAACCGCCGAAGCCGTAAGAGGCGCACTGGAATAAGTGCGGATAAGGTTTCCGAGAGTTACAGATGCCGCGGCCTTCGCGATGCTGAGTACCTGTGTGCTGTCACTGCTCGAGGAGAAATCCGAGCCTGGATTGTAGACGGCCTGAATTGCATATGTGCCTGCGGTGGTTCCAGCAGGCAGGCTATAATTCACGCTGGCCGCTCCATTGGTCACAGTTCCGCTGGTCACGGGACTGCCTATTTGAATAGAGCCTTGGAGCACGGTGAAAGTTACCGTTCCCTGGTTAACCGTAGAGGTTGCGCTTGTTACCGTTGCCGACAGAGTTATGCTCTGCGCCGCTGCGCTGTAAGTAGCCGAGGCGCTGGAGGCCGCGCTGGTTGTCGATTGCAAGCTGACATCGAACGAGTTACTGGCTGTAGAAATCGACACCGGCGTTGCCGCGCCTGAGGCAGTCAGCGTGAGGCTGGCCATGAGCGTATCGTTATTTCCCGCTGCGCTCACTTGCAGCAATGGATAATTTGCCACGCCGCTTACGGTCGAGGCGGAGCCGCCGGTCAACACGCCATTTCCATTCAAGACCAGAGGAATGGTCACGCTGCCTGCTGTGAAGGGGCTGCCGCTCTCGTCCAGCGTTACGCCCGCGCTGAAGTTGATTCCCGCCAATGCGTTCGACGGCGGTTCGTTACTGAAGCTGAGAGAGTAGTTCCCCTGCGCAGCGCCGGAATCGACGTAGCCGGAGGGGCAGGCGGAATCGAAGGGCAGGCCGCGTTGATCGGTGGTGACGCCGGCGGGAAGCAGCGTGGAAGACGCCGCGCAGATAGCCGCCGAGCCGGGCAGTGGAATCATGGTCTGCGTCGGCCCGCCGTAGTTGCCCAGCATGGCCAGTTGGATGCTGCTCACGCCGATTTGATTGCCGCCGTTGTAGCTGAGCGTGCCGCCGCCGTTGACCAGATCGGGTGCGGACGGCTCCGAGTTGCCGGAGATGATCGTGTTGGCAAGGTTGACTGTACCGCTGTTGATGTAGAGGCCCCCAGCGGTTCCATCCGCCGTGTTCGCGGAGATGGTGCTGTCGGTTATCGTCAGCGTGCCGCCATTGTTCACAATGCCGGCACCGCCTCCGTTGCCGCTCGCGGTGGCCGTATTGCCGGAGATGGTGCTGTCGGTCACGGTCAGTTCGCCTTGATTGTAAATGCCGCCGCCGCCCGCCTGGTGACCGCTGCTCGCGGCTACTGTGTTGCCGGAGATCGTGCTGCTGGTTACAGTCAGCGTGCCCTGGTTGTAAATGCCGCCGCCTTCGGCATTGCCATTGCCTACCGTGACCGCATTGCCGGAGATGGTGCTGCCGGTGACCGTCAGCGCACCGTTGTTATTGATGCCGCCGCCGCTGCCAGTGGTATTACTGCTCGTGATGCTCAGATTGGCGATGGCCGAGCCGGTCACGCCGGAGCCTACAGTGAAGACGGAGAAGTTGCTCGACGAGCCGCCGCCGGCGACCGTGACCAGATTGGCAAGGCTGGCGCCGCTGCCTGTCGTTAAACCGGTGATGATCGTATACGCCGGTATGTTCAGCGTGCCGTTGCTCAGCGTGATGGTGTTCTCGGCAGCGGTGTTGGTTGAGGTGAAGACCGCCGGAGAGAAGCTGATGTTGCCAGCTCCGGAGGCCGAGGCCGCCGCCAGTGCATCGCGCAGCGTGCAACTCGTGCCGCCGCCGCCCACCGGGCAATTAGCGGGCGTGCCGCCGGCATCATCCGAGGTGGTCGTCACCACAAACGACGGCGGTGGGTTGATGGTCAGCGAGAAGCTCTGGCTGGCACTTGGCACGACTCCATTGCTGGCCGAGATGGCCAGGTCATAAGTGTTTTCCGAGCCCGCCGCCGTTCCAGACAGAGTGCCCGTGTTGTTGCCGTTATCAATGAAGGTGATTCCACTGGGCAGGCTACCGCCCGCACTCAGGCCGGCAATCGGATAGGAGCTGGTCCTGACGGTGAACGATCCCGGAACTCCAGCGATAAAGGTTGTGCTATTGGCGCTTAAAATCGCGGGAGCCTGGTCCACTGTCAATGTAAAGGTCTGCGTGGCGTTGGAGCCGACGCCATTCGAAGCAGTGAGCGTGAACGAATAAACGCCGCCAGAGCCCGCGATCGGCGTGCCGCTGATGGTTGCAGTGCCATTGCCATTGTAGCCATAGCCAACACCACCGGGCAGTGCGCCTCCCGAGGCAATGATCGTGGGCGCGGGGTAACCCGTGGTCGTGACGGTGGCGCTGCCGGCTGTGCCCACAGTAAAGGTAGCGCTGCCGGCGCTGATAATTGCCGGAGGCTGGTCTATATAGAGCGTGAAGTTCTGTATTGAGTTGGAGCCGACGCCGTTCGAGGCCGTGATGGTGAGCGAATAACTTCCGCCCGTGCCCGCGGCTGGCGTGCCGCTGAGCGTGCCCGCGCTGGAGAATGTAACGCCCGCAGGCAGCGCGCCAGTTGCAGAGTAGCTGGGTGCGGGGTAGCCGGTAGCCGTCACTGCGAACGAGCCCGCCGTGCCAGCGGTGAAGGTTGTGCTATTGGCGCTGAAAATCGCGGGAGCCTGGTCCACTGTCAATGTAAAGGTCTGCGTGGCGTTGGAGCCGACGCCATTCGAAGCAGTGAGCGTGAACGAATAAACGCCGCCAGAGCCCGCGATCGGCGTGCCGCTGATGGTTGCAGTGCCATTGCCATTGTAGCCATAGCCAACACCACCGGGCAGTGCGCCTCCCGAGGCAATGATCGTGGGCGCGGGGTAACCCGTGGTCGTGACGGTGGCGCTGCCGGCTGTGCCCACAGTAAAGGTAGCGCTGCCGGCGCTGATAATTGCCGGAGGCTGGTCTATATAGAGCGTGAAGTTCTGTATTGAGTTGGAGCCGACGCCGTTCGAGGCCGTGATGGTGAGCGAATAACTTCCGCCCGTGCCCGCGGCTGGCGTGCCGCTGAGCGTGCCCGCGCTGGAGATCGTGACTCCGCTGGGCAAAGTGCCCGTCTCGGAGAAGGTAGGCGCGGGAAATCCAGTGGCTGTCACTGAGAAGGAGCCCGATGTCCCCACGGTAAAGTTGGTGCTGCTTGCGCTGGTGATGGCCGGAGCCTGATCCACATTGAGCGTGAAACTCTGCGTGGCATTGGTGGTGCCGTTCATCGCCGTGATGGTCAGCGGATAACTGCCGCCCGTGCCCGCGGCAGGTGTGCCGCTGAGTACTCCCCCGCTGAAGATGACACCGCTGGGTAGCGTGCCGGTCTCGACGGTCGTGGGCGTGGGGTACGCTCCCGCTGCGGTTGTCACCGTGAAGGAACCGGAGCTTCCCACGGTAAAGGTGGCGCTGTTGGCGCTGGTGATCTGCGGAGCCTGATTCACGGTTAGCGTGAAGCTCTGCGTTACGCTGCTGACGCTGTTGCTGGCCTTCAGCGTGATGCTATACACACCGCCCGTGCCTGCCGCCGGCGTTCCGGAGAGCACTCCGGCAGAACTGAGCGTGACGCCGCTGGGCAAGGCGCCGGCCTCGCTGAAGGTTGGCGTGGGAGTGCCCGAAGCAGTAGCTGTGAAGCTGCCCGCCGTGCCAACAGCGAAGGTAGTGCTGCTGGCGCTGGTAAATGCGGGCGCGACGTCGGCGGTGCCCGTGCCGGTGCCGTTGACCGGGATTTCCTGCGTTGCCGTCAGCACCACATCGCCATTTTCTGCTGTGTTGCCCCCGACGGTCGGTTCAAACTCGATCGCCAGTGTGCACGATTCGCCGGAGAGTAGTTCAGTATCCGGGCAGTTGCTGCCGCTGCCCAGGATATATCCGGTGGGAAGATCGGTGAGCGAATTGGTGAAGGTCAGTGGTGCATGGCCAATGTTGTCCAAGGTCACGGTCTGCTCTGCGGTCGTGCTGCCAAAGGCCTCATTGCCAAAGTTCAGGGTCGGCGGGTCCGCGACATCCACCTTGTAGATGCCTGGATAGTTGGAGCTGTTGGCGTTGATTACATTTAATATGACGAAATTGCCGCTATTGTCGAGCACAACATCTTCGGGCGTCAGTCTTTCCACTGCCGTGCCATTGACGGTCAAGCCGGTGAAGAGCTGGGAGGGGGAATTGAAGCCGCCGCTGCCGTTAGGGGTGAATTTATAGATAAACCCTGCGCCTAGGCTATTGTCATCGGAGACATAGAGATCGCCGGCGGGGTCGAGCGCGATACCGGTAGGATTCACAAAGGCTGAGCTGACCACGGACTCGGTGTAACTGTTGCCGCCGTTCCACGTTTCCTTGTAAACGGTGCCCTGTACTCCCACGCTTACAAAGACGGATACATAGAGGTTGCCGCTGCTATCTACAATCACGGCGTAGTCGTTACTTCCGTTGCCGGTTGTTCCGGAGCTTCCGATCTGAGTGGTTGTGGAGCCGGAAATCTTGAACAGGCCGCCGCCGTAATCGGCAACATAAACATTTCCGCTGGAATCCACGGCAATGCCGTTGGGGCTGGTGAAGGCGCGGGTATTTCCGATGACTGTCTTTCCCGCGAGAACTCCGCCTACATACTCAACAACATTTTCTGTGCACGCATTGTTATTAAACAGCAAACCACTAATGGCAGAATTGGCGACAAACACATTTCCGTGGCCATCCACGGCCACGCCATATGGGTTGCACAAAGTATCTCCGTCGATGAGGACCGGCGTGGAGTAACTGCCTCCCGAGTAGGGGATCTTGTACAAATTGTCCAAATTGACATCGGTAACCCAGATGTTGCCGATGCCGTCGACCGCAATCCCTTCAGGGTCGTCCCATGCGGAATAAGGGTCGGACGCGCTCGGCGGGGTGTTGACCGCTGGTGTTGTGGGAGTGACCGATGTATTTTCATTTGCAGAGATAGCACTGTCGCTTCCCGGCAAAAAAGTCAGCTGCGCCAGCGCCGTTGCGGGCAGCATCAGGGTGGCCAGGGCGAGAACAAACAGGACAAACTGAATGCGGGTAAAATACGACGGCGCAAACGCGGCGGCTTTAGACATGGTGAAGATCTCCATTCGTGGAAGCGGTCAAACATTCTGGGGGTACAGATTGCCCTTGGACGGAGATAGGGCCACGAATCCCTGCACCGCTGAAATGTATGAAAATTCGGTTAACTTCTGATTCTCGCGTTCGTTGCAATGGGGGATGTCAACGAACCGGCGAATGCGAACGTAATCTGCTGCATAGCTAGATTATAGCATTATCTGACCTAACTTGAGAGTCCCGAGATCTGAAGGGATGCTTATCAAGCGGCCAATCGTGCTCCTTCGGTTCTGGATAGGTCCAGCCTTGATCGAATGAATTTCACTAGGGTTGTGGTTTCTGGGTCAGTTGCGAGAAATTCCGGAAGCGTATTTCGCAGGGCGATGGCTACAATCTGTTCCGAGGGCGCCAGTCCTGGGCGGATGGTTCTGAACCAGGATCCGAATGATTTCCAGACCAACGTGGACTTGGTTGCCGAAAGAATCTGCAGCAGGCCCTGGGCGATGAGTCCGAGTTGGATGTGGCGATGATACGCGTCAATCTTGCGTCGAACCGTCTTGGGAACCTCTGATCAGGCCCTGATATTTTCCGTGTTGAAGGTTGGAGGTTGATTTTCTGGAGAGATTCCGCATTTCTGCAGTGATTTCAAGGCCAAAAGTGCTTTACGTGTTCGAATTATCGTCTCGG
>Ga0302320_10022375_pt1 | contig 12491 bp, 12 predicted proteins | sample Bog_T0_3_FD_202130 | JGI IMG/M metagenome (GOLD analysis project Ga0302320, IMG submission 202130) | Peat permafrost microbial communities from Stordalen Mire near Abisko, Sweden - Bog_T0_3 | ecosystem: Environmental > Terrestrial > Soil > Wetlands > Peat | place: Sweden: Abisko, Stordalen Mire...
GGCGGGGCGCCGAGCGGTATGTTGCCCCGCCCTTCCTTTTAGAACATTTTTGCGGCTCGACGCGGTTGGTCGTGCCGTTGAAGCTGGCGGCGAATCGACGTATATGCCTGACTTTCGCGTCTTTTGCGTCCCGGCCGATGCCGACCCCGCCGAAATCGTGCTCTCGGCCGATGAGTCGCACCATCTGGTTGTTGTGAACCGTGCCGCACAGGGTGACACAGTCACAGGGTTCAATGGCCACGGCGCGGAATGGATCTGCACATTGAAGGAGGCCGACAAACGGGCGGCCTGTCTCAAAGTGCGCTTCTCCCAGAAGGCCAAGCCCCTGCCCTACTCGATCACGCTGGGCCAGGCGCTGCCCAAAGGGGGGTTCATGGATGCAATAGTGCGGAAGTCGACCGAGCTCGGCGCCTCGCGAATCGTGCCGCTCGAAAGCGAGAGGACCCAGGTCCACTTGGAGGCGGACCGATCCGACAGGAAGATCGAAAAGTGGCAGCTCGCCGCATTGGAGGCGGCAAAACAGTGCGGCAATCCCTGGCTTCCGGAGATCGCACCGCTTCAGGATGCAGGGGCTTTCATGGACGCGGCAAGAGGGTACGACCTCAAGTTGATAGCGAGCCTCCAGCCGGGCGCCCATTCCCTCAAGGCCTCGTTGGCTGCCTTCCGGGCGGCCCAGGGCCGGCCGCCGAAGAACGTCCTATGGCTCGTCGGCCCAGAGGGGGATTTTACGCCGGCAGAATTAAGCCGCGCAATGAGTTGCGGTTTTGAGCCTATTACGCTTGGGCCCCTGGTCCTCAGGTGCGAGACGGCTGCGGTGTACGCAATCAGCGTTCTGAGCTACGAGCTGCAGAATACCTAGGGTTTACCAGACCATCAGGCCGCCGGCGAACGTCAGCCCGGCGCCGACGCTGCAGACGAGGATCTTGTCGCCTTCGCTGAAAAGACCCTCTTCGGCGGCCCAGCCGAGCGCCATCGAAACGCTGGCCGCACTCGTGTTCCCGAACTTCGAGATCGTCACGATGAACTTGTCGTAGGGAATCCCGACCCGCTTGCTGACGGCGCGAAGGATCCGGTCATTGGCCTGATGCGGGACAACCCAGGCGATGTCCTCGGGCCGCAGGTTTTCGCGCGCCAGAGTCTCATTGATCTGCTCTGAAAAAGCCACAGTAGCGTGCTTGAAGACAGCCGGACCGTCCATCTGAATGAAGAAAGTCTCGAGGTCGTATCCCGTAGGATCCGGAACCGGTTTTCGGGCTCCACCCCCCGTCCGTTGAATGGCCTCGTACTGGTCGGCGTCGCCTGAAATCCCGATCCTGTGAAGCCGGTGGCCAGACTCGCCGGTCGTCAGGATCGCCGCACCCGCGCCATCGCCGAAAAGAAATGCGGTGTCGTGATCCTGGGGATTGGTGATTCGGGAGAGGAGTTCGGCCGTGACGACAAGGAGGTTCCTGGCGGTGCCTGCGCGGATCAGGGCCCGGCCGACCTCGAGAGCGTAGAGCCAGCCTGCGCAGGCGGCGTTCAGGTCGAAGGCGAATACCCGTGGCCGACCGAGAAGCCGGGCAAGGGCGCTGGCCATGGATGGCACGGGCTGGTCCGGAATCAGCGTGGCCATGATTATCCCGTCGATCTGGCTCACGTCCATCCCGGCCTGCTCAAGGGCATTCTGGGCGGCAAGGGCGGCAAGGGCCGTCGCGCTTTCGTCGTCGGTCGCATGGCGCCTTTCGCGGATCCCGGTCAGGCGGACGATTTCCGCATCGGTGCGATAGGGAAAGGCCTTGAGAATCTCGGCATTGGCGCAGACATGGCTTGGCGCCGCAAACCCGACACCGGCGATGGTGACTGTATCAGTCAAGGATGAGGGCATGGAAAGGGGTGTTTCTTGGTTTGGCGGGACAGCGCAGGAATGGCTCGCCCTGGCTCAACCGGGATTCACGGGGTATCACTTGGCCCTTGCGAGATAACGCGTTACATCGTCACCGGTGACGCGGTGCCCGGGGCCTGTTGCCTCGATGTCTGTCATTGAGGTGTCAAGGCCCGCCTGCTGGGCGAGCTTGAGCGCTTTGGGTGTCCAAATCAGCTGGGCAGAGGCGCTTGGTGTGGATTTCACCTCGGCCGGCGCGGCCTCGGCCGCCGGCGACACCGTCAAGTGTTTCAAGGAGAAGTCGGAGGTCTCGATTCGCAGGAAGGGCGCCCCGGCCTCCTTGACCTCCCCGGCCAGCGCGAAAATGGCCCTCAGCGTCCCGTCGCAGGGCGACTCGAACTCAAAGACAGACTTGTCGCTCTCCAGTTCAGCGATCTTCTGACCTTTGGATACGCGGTCGCCGGGGCCGACCTTCAGGCTGATTACCGTCAGTTCATTGACGGTAGCGCCCATGGATGGCACGGGGACGTCGATCAGGAAGGTTTCCATCAGTGTTTAAGTGTCGCAATAATTAGGGACAGGGAACGGCTTACGGTCAAGCTAGCCTGCGAACACCTTCGTCGCAGGGCCCGGCTAGGCCCGCACGGTCAACAGCTCGATCTTTCTCGCCTTGGCCATCGACGCGTCGATTTCGATCAGGGCGCCGGACAGGCGGATGTCCCCGGTCGCCACCTCGAACCGGCGGGGCATTCCATCCATGAATTTTGCCACGACCGGGGCGGTTTCCCGGCCTAGAACGCCCGCGTAGGGGCCGGTCATGCCCACATCGCACATGAAGGCCGTGCCCTTGGGCAGGACAACCGCATCGGCGGTGGGGACGTGCGTATGGGTGCCAAGGACCGCGGTCACCCGGCCGTCGAGGTGCCATCCCATCGCCTGTTTCTCCGAGGTCGCCTCGGCGTGGATCTCGACAACGATCGCGTCGGCCTGGGCCTTGAGGCGGTTGATCATCCGGTCCGCGCAGAGGAACGGGCACTCGGCCTTGATGTTCATATACTGCCGGCCGAGGACCGTGAAGACTGCCACGCGGAAGCCGCGGGATTCGATGATGAGGTGGTCCCATCCGGGGCAGGACTCCGGCAGGTTGGCGGGCCTGCAGACGTGCTCGATCTGGCCGATTTCGCCCTCGAATCCCCGCTGGTCCCAGACATGGTCGCCCAGGGTCAGGGCGTCGATTCCGCAATCGAGCAGGGACTTGGCGATCGAACCCGTGATGCCGGCGCCGGCCGCGGAGTTTTCCGCATTGGCGATGACGAAGTCCAGGCCGAGTTCGGTGCGCAGCTTCTGGACGCGCGCCCCGACGATATCGCGCCCGGGACGGCCGACAATATCGCCTATGAAGAGCAGCTTCAGCATGCCGCCAATCTGCCCGTGCGCCGGAGGGTAGCCAACTCTATTTGCGGGCGCAGACGCGGCCCGGGCACTGAGGGAAGGGCAGGCTTGCCTCCCCGGGCGCCCCCCATTTGGATTCACGGCTCCCTGTACAAATGAAGACCAGCCCGATCCCATCTCCCTTTCCCAAAACCGAGACCGGCAAAGAAATGAAAGGCGCCGAGGCCGTTGTCCAATGCCTGATCCGCGAGGGGGTCGATGTGATCTTCGCCTATCCGGGCGGGGCCTCGCAGGAACTCCACCAGGCCCTCGCGAGAACGGACAAGATCCGGGTGATCCTGCCCAGGCATGAGCAAGGCGGCTCGTTTGCGGCCGGGGGCTACGCGCGGGCGAGCGGCAAGGTGGGCGTCTGCATGGCGACCAGCGGCCCCGGAGCGACCAATCTCGCATCGGCGATCGCCGATGCGTTCATGGATTCGATCCCCCTGGTCGCGATCACGGGCCAGGTCTACTCGAAGTACATCGGGAAGATGGCATTTCAGGAGACGGACTTTTTCGGGATGACCCTTCCGGTGGTGAAGCATTCCTACCTCGTCCTCGACGTGCACGACCTGCCCCGGATCTTCAAGGAGGCCTTCCACATCGCCAGGAGCGGCCGGCCGGGGCCCGTCGTGATCGACATTCCAAAGGACATCCAGCAGGCGAAGTTCCAGCCGGTGTACCCCGCGACGGTCGAATTCCGGAACCCCACCGTGAACTCGGACTACAAGGCGAGCGACGAGAGCCTGAAGGATGTGATCGCGCTTTTGTCGGAGGCGAAAAAGCCGGCCATCTACGCCGGAGGCGGAATCATTTCCTCGGGAGCCCACGCCGAGCTCAAGGCATTTGCCGTCAAGGCGAACATCCCGGTAGCCACGACCCTGATGGGTGTCGGGGCCTTTCCTGAAACCCATCCCCTGTCGATGCAGTGGTTTGGCATGCACGGGAGCGCCTACGGAAACTGGGCCGTGGACGAGTGCGACCTGCTGCTCGTCTTGGGGGCGCGCTTCGACGACCGGATAACAGGCGACACCCAGAAGTTCGCGGCCCGGGCAAAGATCGTCCACGTGGATATCGATGCCTCCGAGCACAACAAGAACAAGCACGTCCAGCATCCGATCCAAAGCGACCTGAAGTACGCCCTGGGCCGCCTCATCGAGCTGATGTCCGCGGGAGGATTCGCTGCGCCGGACACCAGCGCCTGGCAGGACCAGATCGCCCAATGGAAAAGGGAGCATCCCTTCAGCTACGAGGTAAGCACGCACATCCAGCCGCAGGAGGCAGTGAAGGTCCTCTACGAGCTGACAAAGGGGGAGGCCATCATCGTCACAGGAGTGGGCCAGCACCAGATGTGGGCGGCCCAATTCTACCGCTTCAACGAGCCGCGCCGCTACATCAGTTCATTGGGATTGGGCGCGATGGGATTCGGCTACCCGGCGGCCCTCGGCGCAAAGGTCGCCTGCCCGCACAAGCAGGTGATCGACGTCGACGGCGACGGATCCTTCGCGATGAATATCCAGGAACTGGCGACGGCGCACATAGAGAAGATCGCGGCAAAGGCGATGATCCTCAACAACCAGCATCTGGGCATGGTCGTCCAGTGGGAGGACCGGTTCTACGGGAGCGTGCGGGGGAACACCATCCTCGGCGACGAGAACAATGTCGGAAGCCCCGACAACCCCTCGGCCCTTTATCCGGATTTCGTGAAGATAGCGGAAGGCTACGGCGTCAAGGGCCGCCGGGTCATCAAGCGAAGCGAGCTGAGGGACGCGATCCAGGAGATGCTCGATTGCGACGGGGCGTTCCTCCTCGACGTCATCGTGCCCTACACCGAGCACGTCCTCCCGATGATCCCGGCGGGCAAATCGGTGAAGGAAATGCTCCTGAAGTGAGGAGCTGGCGGATCCCATCCGCGGCGGGGGGCATTGCGCGCCCGCACCGCCGCAGCGGGACGCCATCACTATGAAGTCGGGACCGTCAGGATCGTCGCGATGATCCTCGAGGCCACCAGGTAGGGATCCGCGGCCGAATTCGGCCGGCGATCCTCAAGGTAGCCGCGGTAGCCGTTCGAGATGAACGTGACCGGCAGCCGGACCGAGGCGCCGCGGTCGGAGAGCCCGTAGTTGAACTTGTCGATCGACTGGGTCTCGTGGAGCCCCGTGAGGCGCAGGTGGTTGTCCGGCCCGTAGACGGCGATATGCTCGTCGCGGTGGGCGTTGAAGGCGGCCATGAGCTTGTCGAAGTAGGCCTTGCCGCCGACCTCCCGGATATACTTGGTCGAGAAGTTGGTGTGCATCCCCGACCCGTTCCAGTCGCCCTTGATCGGCTTGCAGTACCACTCGACGTCGATTCCGTGTTTTTCGCATACGCGCGCCATGATGTAGCGTGCGACCCACATCTGGTCGGCGGCCGTCTTGGAGCCCTTGCCGAAGATCTGAAACTCCCATTGCCCCTTCGCGACCTCGGCGTTGATGCCCTCGATGTTTATGCCGGCGTGGACGCAAAGGTCGATATGCTCCTCGACAAGCGCGCGGGCGATGTCGCCGACGTTCTTGTAGCCGACGCCGGTATAATAGGGCCCCTGGGGCGGCGGAAATCCGGCCGCAGGAAAGCCGAGCGGACGGCCGTCCTTGAAAAAGAAGTACTCCTGCTCGAATCCGAACCAGGTGTCGGGATCGTCGACCACGGTTGCCCGGGAGTTGGTCGGGTGTGGCTGGCCGTTGGGCAGGAGGACCTCCGCCATGACCAGGAACCCGTTCTTTCGCGTCGCATCGGGATAAAGGGCGACCGGCTTCAGAAGGCAGTCTGAACTCTTGCCTTCGGCCTGTTGCGTGGAACTTCCGTCAAACCCCCACATGGGGAGGTCCTCCAGGGTGAGTTTCGCAGGATCGCCGTCGACGATTTTGGTTTTGCTCCGCAGGTTTGCTATCGGGGTGTACCCGTCGAGCCAGATGTACTCCAGTTTCAGTTTGGGCATGATGATGATGATTGCGTTCTCCAAGGATGCGGGCGGCCGATGGGGCCCCCGACGCGCCAAGAAGAGGCTGTTGAAAGAGCAGGCGAAGCAATATGGATACCAGACACCACAAAAATCTGTTAATAATCGGAATTTTTAGGATTGTTTTTGAGTGGAAGAGGCCCAAAGACGCCCCATTCTTGGGTTTTTGGCGCCCCTCTTTTCCCTGCAGCCGCCTCCCCATCCATGCATGAGATCAAGGACACGGCCCGGGCGTTGGTCCGCATCGGCTACGACGGGCGGGTTCACAAGACCTTCCGGGGGCCCTTGGCGCGCGAGCGCTTTGAAAATGAGGTGCGGGTACTCCGGCACCTGGAGTCCCGCGGGTGCGGTTTCGTGCCGAGGCTGTTGGCAGTGGAGCCTGAGAACCTGAAGATCATCACGACCAACTGCGGATCCCGCGTGGAGCAGCTCGGGGAGGAGCACGAGAAGGAGCTTTTCGCGGAGCTCGAGCGCTACGGCGTCCGGCACCTGGATGCGGTGAAGCGGAACGTGACCTACCGGATCACGGACAATCGCTTTTGCCTCATCGATTTCGAATTCGCGACCATTCTGGACGGCGAGACCGCGCCGCCGCCCTCATGAGCGCGCCAAAGGGGGCCCAGGCGTGGCTCGGCTGGTCCGGCATGACTCACCGGGGCAAGGTGCGCAGCAACAACGAGGACGCCTTCCTCGCGCTCGTTTTTGATGGCAGCCAGGCGCACTACCTGGGCAAGGCGGGTGAAGCGCCGGTCGACAGCGGCGACTTCGTGTTCGCGGTCAGCGATGGAATGGGAGGGGCCAAAGCGGGAGAGTTCGCCAGCCGCATCGCGGTCGAAAAAATCACCCGCCTCATGAACCGGCGATTCCGCCCCGCTGGAGGCAGCCCGGTCGCCAAATTCGAGGGGCGGCTCCTCGAGCTTTTCAGCGCCATCCACCGCGATCTCACGACGATTGGCGGCAGCTACGAGGAATGCAAGGGCATGGGCGCGACCCTGAGCCTGTGCTGGTTCACGCCCGAGTGGCTGCATATCGCCCACGTGGGCGACAGCCGGATCTACCGGATGCAGCCGGGAGGAAAGCTTTGCCAGCTGAGCCACGACCACAGCCACGTCGGCTGGCTTCGACGCTCCGGCCGAATAAGCGAACTCGAGGCGCGGGTGCACCCGAGGCGCAACGCGCTTCACCAAGCGCTCGGGGCAGGCCACCAGTTCCTCGAACCCCAGGTCGCAACCCTGGAGTGGAACTGCGGCGACCGGTTCCTGCTTTGCAGCGACGGGATCGTCGAGGGCCTTTGGGACCGGAGGATCGAGGAGATCCTCGGCGCGGACGCGCCCCTGGGCGGCCTGGCGCCGGCGCTGGTGACCGAAGCAGTGAACGTTTCAGGCCGCGACAACGCGACAGCCGTCGTCGTCGGGGCCCTGAAAAACCCGGAGTCCAAGGGCAAATTGGTGAAGGGAATGGTGTTAAAATGACGGCCCATGTATAAAAAAAACATAAACAAAAGAATTAATTTGGCATCTGCCCTGCTTCCGTGCCATTCCAACCACTGTTTGCCCCCCCATACTATATAATCCTGAAACAGCCCATGACACCCAAAGAAGTTATCAATCTGGCCAAGACCAAGGAGGTCAAGATAGTCGACCTTAAGCTCTGCGACATTCACGGAACGTGGCAGCATTTTGCCATCCCGGTGTCCGAATTGACGGAGGAGATCTTCTCCGAAGGAATGGGCTTCGACGGCTCGTCGATCCGCGGCTGGCGGGCGATCAACTCCTCGGACATGCTCGTCTTCCCCGATGCGGCAACGGCGTTCATCGATCCATTCGCGGCCAACACGACGATTTCCCTCAGCTGCGACACGTACGACCCGATCACGAAGGAGCCGTACGACCGCGACCCGCGCGTCATCGCAAAGAAGGCCGAGGCTTACCTGAAGAGCACGGGACTCGCGGATTCGGCCTACTTCGGGCCGGAGGCGGAATTCTTTATTTTTGACTCGGTTTCGTATGATTCGACCTCGAATGCGACCCATTACAAGGTCGACTCGATCGAGGGCATCTGGAATCGCGGAAGGGAGAAGGAGGAGAACGGGTCGCCGAACCTGGGCTACAAGATCCGCCACAAGGAAGGCTACTTCCCGGTCGCCCCGACGGACAAGCTGATCGACATCCGAAACGAGATGATCCTGACGATGATCTCGCTCGGCGTGAACATCGAGCGCGAGCACCACGAGGTCGCCACGGCAGGCCAGGCCGAGATCGACATCGTGTTCGACACGCTGCTGCGGACCTCGGACAAGATGAGCCTCTACAAGTACGTCGTCAAGAATGTCGCGTACAAGTACGGCAAGACGGCCACCTTCATGCCGAAGCCCCTCTTCGGGGACAACGGTTCGGGCATGCACACCCACCAGTCCCTGTGGAAGGACGGCAAGCCGCTCTTCTTCGGCAATGGCTACGCGGGCCTGAGCGAAATGGCCCTCTACTATATTGGCGGAATCCTGAAGCATGCGCCGGCCCTTTGCGCCATCTGCAATCCGACGAACAATTCCTACAAGCGGCTGGTTCCCGGCTACGAGGCGCCGGTCAATCTCGCCTACTCTGCGCGCAACCGTTCGGCATCCGTCCGCATCCCGACGTACAGCCCGAGCCCGAAGGCCAAGCGCATCGAGTACCGCACGCCGGATCCGGCGGCAAATCCGTACCTGGCCAACGCCGCGATGCTCATGGCCGGCCTCGATGGCATCATGAACAAGATCCATCCCGGTGACCCGCTCGACAAGAACCTGTACGAGCTGCCACCCGAGGAAAAGGCGAAGGTGCCGCACGTGCCGGACTCCCTCAAGGGATCGATCGAGGCCCTCCAGAAGGACCATGCGTTCCTCCTCAAGGGCGGCGTGTTTTCGCAGGATTTCCTCGACAATTACGTCGAGCTGAAAATGGGCGAGTACGATGCCGTGCGCCTGCGCCCGCATCCGTACGAGTTCTTCCTCTACTACGACATCTGATCCGGCGGATCCCCCGCCGCTCAATCTTCAAGCCGGCCCTGGTAGGCCGGCTTTTTTTTCGGCCGCGCGAACACGGGTTGCGCGCGTGAACTTGGCCCTGAAGAGTTCATCCAGGGCCGCGCGAATCTCGGCCGGTACGCGCTGGACAAGCTCCTCCAGGGAACGCGGTTCGCCGGGTTCCGCCACCTCGGATGCCTCGGCGGCAGGCGCGGCCGCCGCAGCCGGGACCTTTGCGACCTGATCCCTCTCTCCTGCGAGAAAGGCGGCCTCTTCGGCCTCGCCGGGCCAGGCGACCTGCGCCTCCTCCTCAAGACCCTCGCCCGAAGTCCCTGCATCCGGAGTCGCAGCCCCCGGTTTACCGGGGTCCGGGCTCCGGACCGCCGGAAATCCGGCTGGTCCCGCTTCCCGCGCCAGCGCGGCCGAAAGGCGCTTCTCCAGCCGGTCGATCAGCCCTTTTTTTTTTCGCCTGCCGCGGACCCTTCCGTGGACGCACTGTCAGGGGCGCCCCCCGCCTCGTCGGCAAGGGCGGCCAGCTCCTTAATGAGGCTGTCGATCGCCCGGGCGCGGCTCGCGTCGACCGCCTTGAGGAGGGTGACCTCGAAATTGACCCGTTCGGCGAGTCCATGCTTCACCCCGCCCTCCCCTTCGCGCAGGGCGTCCAACAGCCGGGTGAGCTGCTCGGTCGTAAGCGGGGTGTCGCCAAGCCTGCTCGTCCTGCCGCCCTGGGCGATGGCTTCCAAAAGCGCTTCGCGCACCAGTGCCTGAAGGTCCCCGAGCAACCGAACGAGATCGCGGCCCGCCGAGTCGCACTCGTCCACAAGGGTGATGATCCGGCGGTTGTCCCCGGAGGCCACGGCGGAGGCGAGTTCGCCCACCTTTCCGGCGGCGACAAGTCCGTAGACATCGAGCACGTCGGCCTCCGCAATCTCCGATCCGCAGAACGAAATCATCTGATCGAAGATCGACTGGGCGTCGCGCATTCCGCCGTCGGCCAGCCTCGATATCGAGGCGACGGCCTCGTCGGATATCTTGATATTCTCGGCTTTCGCGATCTTCCGCAGCCTCTCGGCAATCAGTTCCGTGGAGATCGGCTTCAGGTCGAAGCGCTGGCACCGGGAAAGGATCGTCGGGAGGACCTTCTGCACGTCGGTCGTCGCAAACACGAATTTCACGTGCGCCGGAGGCTCCTCCAGCGTCTTCAGGAGCGCGTTGAAGGCCGATGCAGAGAGCATGTGCACTTCGTCAATGATGTAGACCTTGAACTTTCCCTGGGCCGGGGAGTAGTTGATCGTCTCGCGCAGGTCGCGGACCTGCTCGACGCTGTTGTTGGAGGCTCCGTCGATCTCGATGACGTCGAGATACGTGCCGTCCGCGATCGCCTGCACCGCCGGATCGTCGGCTGAAAAATCGACGCGCGGCCCGCCGGCGCAATTGAGCGCCTTGGCGAAGATCCTCGCCATCGAGGTTTTGCCCGTGCCGCGCGGACCCACGAACAGGTAGGCGTGGGCGATGCGGTTGCGAGCGATGGCGTTCTTGAGCGTCCTGACGACGTGGTCCTGGCCGACAACATCATCGAATGTCTGCGGGCGCCACTTGCGGGCTATGACCTGGTAGGAAGAGGACACCGGTCTCATCTCCAGCCGCGGGACCTCCCCTTACAACAAAAAAAGTGGCCAGGCACTCCACGGCACTAGGAGAACGTCGTTGCCGTTGCTGCCTTCCGGCCCTGGCGGAGTTCACGCGCCTGCCCATGCATGGCACCTGGCCGAGGCGCACCATGGGCCCGCGCAGGCGGCGCGCAACAACAATCCGCAGCAGGCTACGGGTTCGCCTTCTGCTTCTGCGCCTGCTGGTCGAGGAAGAGGCGCTGCTGATCCTGCCTGAACTGCTCAAGCCTCTGGCGCTGCAGGGCGATCATATCATTGAAGTCCTTGCGCTGGGCGGGATTGAGGATCGCTGCGATCTCGTCCTGCACGTGCTCGATGATGATCTGCTCGTTGCGGAGGTTCTCCCGGACAAGGCGCCGGATGTCCTCGTTGCCGTCTGCGATGATCGGACGGATCCGCTGCCTTTGCCACGGAGTAAGATTCAGCTGGTTGAACTGCAGCCACCGCTGCAGAAGATGCACGTTGATCTGCTCGGGCGCCCTCTGGGGCGCCGCCGCCGGCGGCGTCTTGGCATACCGTAGCGTAAAGACGGACCCAATCGCCCCGCCGGCCACAAAGACGACCATGAAGGCGACTACGATCTTCCAACTTTGCTTCATGCTGGACAAAACGGAACCAGGATCACGACGCGAGATCGGCCATCTCGGCGACAGGGTCGTCGGGGGCCGGCGTCTGCTCCTGGGCAAAAAGGCCACGGACGCTCGAGTAATTGACGGCCACGGCGACGATGGCCAGGCCGCAGGCCATGATCATGGCGCGCAGGGCAAAGCGCTCGATAAGAGACCCGGTTGGGCGCTCGGCCATTGCAAGGGCGGCGACTCGCGTGGCAAAGCCGAATGGCGCCAGAACGTCGCGCTCATCGGGCGCGCTGCGGGCGGTGGCAGTCAGCCGCTCCCAGGCTTGAGGGGTGTTTTTCATGAGCCTTCCCTCTCCTTAAGCTCCGCAAAGAGCTTCTGCAACTTCCTTCGCGCGCGGAAGGCGCGGACTTTGATGACGGATTGATTCCAGCCGGTGAGTGAACTGATCTCGGCTATGGTCTTCTGCTCCAGATCCAGCATCCGTATGACCATCTGATCGGCGGGTTTGAGCTGATCCAAAAGCCGGTGAACCAATTCGCGGGCGGCCAGTGCATCGTCGGGGGCGGCCGCGGCCTCATCCGCGGTGGCCGAGTCGAGGACCCGGGCCTCGTTCTCGGAAAGATCCGCCCAACGGTACTCCGGCCGGCGCTTCTGGGCCCGCAGCTGATCGATGCATGTCGTCAGCGCTATCCGCGACACCCAGTGCGGAAACGGCACGGCCCCCTGATATTGCTCGAGACGCGTAAACATTTTCAGAAAAACATCCTGGGCAAGATCCTCCTCTGGCACGCGGCGCGGGAGGTGCGCCCGTACGATGCGGATGACCATGGGATACAGGTGCTCGACCAGCTGGCGGGCAGCGTCTTGATCGCGGCTGCGCACGCGAGCGAGGCAGCCAACCAGATCAAACGACTGGTCGTCAGGCATGATTGAATCGAGTCATGATTGG
>Ga0302320_10022377_pt1 | contig 12490 bp, 11 predicted proteins | sample Bog_T0_3_FD_202130 | JGI IMG/M metagenome (GOLD analysis project Ga0302320, IMG submission 202130) | Peat permafrost microbial communities from Stordalen Mire near Abisko, Sweden - Bog_T0_3 | ecosystem: Environmental > Terrestrial > Soil > Wetlands > Peat | place: Sweden: Abisko, Stordalen Mire...
ACCAAACCGCGATGACCGGCGACGTATATTCGTGCGTCTTGATTAAGCTGCACAGCAATATTACTCGTGGTGGCTGAAGACTTGGTAACCCTCTCTGGCGACCAGCGCGTCGCGCTGCGCCGAGTTTAAATCCGACGCCACCATTTCCGCGACCAATTCCTGGAAAGTGACCTCGGCGGTCCAGCCCAATTTGTCCCGCGCCTTGGACGCATCGCCCAGCAGCGTCTCCACTTCGGTCGGCCGGAAGTAGCGTGGATCGACGCGCACCAGGGTTTTGCCGGTGGCCGTATCGACTCCGACTTCATCGACGCCCTCGCCTTGCCATTCGATTTTCATGTCGAGCAGCGCGCCCGCGGCCACGACGAAATCCCGAACCGAGTACTGCGTGCCGGTGGCGATGACGAAATCCTCGGCCTCGGCCTGCTGCAGCATGAGCCATTGAGCACGGACATAGTCGCGAGCATGTCCCCAATCGCGCCGCGAATCGAGATTCCCTAAGTGCAGGGCCTGCTGCAGTCCGACCTTGATGCGCGTCAGGGCGCGGGTGATCTTGCGCGACACGAAAGTCTCGCCGCGCATCGGCGATTCGTGATTGAACAGGATGCCGTTGCAGGCGTACAGCCCATAGGCCTCACGGTAATTGACGGTAATCCAATAGCCGTAGACCTTGGCGGCGCCGTAGGGCGAGCGCGGGTAGAACGGGGTGGTCTCGCGTTGCGGGATTTCCTGCACCTTGCCGAACATCTCCGACGTCGATGCTTGGTAGAAACGGGATTTCTTCTCCAGGCCGAGAATGCGGATCGCCTCCAGAATGCGCAGCGTACCGATGGCATCGGAGTTGGCGGTGTATTCCGGCGTCTCAAACGACACGGCCACGTGGCTTTGCGCCGCCAAGTTGTAGATCTCGTCGGGCTGGACTTCTTGAATGATGCGGATCAAGTTGGTCGAATCGGTTAAATCTCCGTAATGCAGCTTCAAGCGCACGTTGGAGTCGTGAGGATCCTGATATAGGTGATCGATGCGGTCGGTGTTGAACGATGACGCGCGGCGCTTGACGCCGTGCACCTCGTAACCCTTGCCTAACAGAAATTCGGCCAAATAAGCCCCATCCTGTCCCGTTATCCCCGTGATTAACGCCGTCTTCGCCAAGACCACCTCCGACCCGATAGTTTCAGAAAACCTCTACGAACCCGCGATAGTACCGAAATCCGCGTGACGATTTTCCGACTCTTAGCTTTCGCGCGAACCCGCGCCGACGAGAAGTGTCAATATGACAAGTGGCAGCAGCGCTGCGCCCAGGATCCAGCGCGCATCGGCCGGCGTCCGCGCCGCCGCCGCGGCCCACGGCAACAGCCAAAAAACATCGATCGCCAACAGCAGTGTCGTGACGGGCCAGTGCGCTTTCCAGCGCTGTGCGAGGCGCTGGTAGGCGTGCGAGCGATGCGCCTCGAGCCAGCGGTCGCCGCGCAGCACGCGCCTGACCAGCGTGATGGTCGCATCCACCAGAAACACGCCGCCCAGAATTGCAAATACCTCGATGGGCAGCCCGTCCCGCTGGATCGTTGCCAAGCCGAGAGCCGTGATGGTGAAGCCGAGGAAGCCGCTGCCCACATCGCCCATGAAAATTCGCGCCGGCGGCAGATTCCACGCCAAAAAGCCGATGCTGGCGGCTGCCAAGCACAACCACGCGCCGGCCATGGCCGCATCCCCGCTGCGATACCAGGTGAGCCAGGCGCCGGCGATGCACATGAAGGCAGACTCCCCGGCCGCCAGACCGTCGATGCCGTCCATGAAATTGAATACGTTGGTCATGCACACCAGCGCCACCACGGCGACGCAGAATCCGATCCATGCGCCGTGCAGGCCCCACGCCGCCATCCAGCCTTCGGGCATGGTGCCGATGAGCAGCACCGCGCCGACGGCCGCCGCCAGATGCACGCCGAAGCGCACACCGGCCGACAAGGTGCGCCGATCGTCCAGCCAGCCGACATAGGCAATCATCGCGCCGCCGATCAGGAGCGCCGCCAGCGGCGCGGCGCCTAAATTCGTCGCGGCGGCGATCCCCAACAGCGCGACGAAAAAGGCGCCGGCGATGGCCACGCCTCCGCCTCGCGGCGTTGGCACGGCATGCGAGCTGCGGCTGTTGGGCACGTCGAGCATGTTCTTGCGCAGCGCAAAGCGGCGCATCGCGCCGGTGCCGAGGATTGCCATGGCGAACGCCGCCACGGCCAGCCACTTGCTGGAGGCATTCATCGGGACGCCTCGAGGAAAGCTGCCACGGTGCGTTCCAACCCCTGTTGCACGTCGATGATCGGCTTCCAACCCAAGAGCTTCGCCGCAGGCGTGGCATCGATCAACAGTGAATCGCACAGACGGCTCATCTCAGCACCCATGCCGATCATGGCTGCCAGCCGCTTGAGCAATGCCGGCGGAAATCCGAATAGACGCGCGCGCTTGCGCATCGAGCGCGCAATCGCCTGCAATAGCTGCGGCGTCGATAAGTCCTCGCCGTCTGAAACCAGCCACGTGCCACCCCCCGCGCGCGGATGCGTCGCGCACAGCTCGATGAAATTTACCAAATTCCAAACACTTACCAGACTGCGGCGATTATCGACGGAGCGCAGCGGCAGCGGCAACCCGAGGGCTACCAGTTGCAGCAGCCGGCGAAAATTGGCGCGTACCCCGGGCCCGTAGACCAACGGTGGTCGAATGATGGCGAGCTCCATGCCGCTGCTGCTTGCCGCCGCGCGCAGCACTTGCTCGGCTTGCATTTTCGAGCGGGCGTACGCGTCCGAGGGCTGCGGCGTATCTTCTGCGCGATACGCAAGATTTCCGCCTTCGCCGTTGACCTTGACGGTGCTCAAATACACGAATCTGCGCACACCGGCCTTGGCCGCCTGCTCGGCCACAAACTGCGAACCGCGGACATTCACCTCTTGGAAAAGCGCTGCGGACTCTTGGGTCGTGCGCATGACGTGCACGTGCGCGGCCAAGTGGATGACGCAGTCGATCGACTTGAGTGCGCTCTGCCACGCGGTCGCATTCGACAACAGCGGCAGCGGCACGCCGCCCGGTCGACGGCTTGCTGCGACCACACGTCGCCCGCCGGCGACAAGGGCCGCGCACAAGTGCGAGCCCACGAAGCCGTCGGACCCCGTTACCAGTACCGCATCACCGCTCAATGTCGATTCAAGGTAGCCAAAAATGCCTTAGTTTCGACCCACCAAGGCGCGTCCTCTTTCCATTCCTCGCCGAAACCGCCCCAAATGACCACGCCATCGGCAAGGCCTCTGCAAAAATCCAGCTGATGCCGCCAAAACTGCGCCGAAATATTCGTGTTCCGCAGCAGCGCATTACTCGGATGGTATTCGGGCCAGAGGAACACATACACCGGTTTGTGGTAGCGCCGCGCCTCCAGGATGTTGGCTTTCGCGTAAACATCCCAGCCCTTTTGATCGTTATAGAACGTGTAAAGGGAGGGATACACGACGTCCACCTGACTCGCCACGGGTTCGGTATAGCGGCTGCATTGCTTCCAGTCGGCGATCTTTTTGGAATCCCCCGATACCGGCGCCCAGTAATTGCGGCACGGAATGTCGGCGTAGTAGCCAATGGTCGCCTTCGGCGCCATCTCGCGTGCAATTTGGGTAACACGGCTGTAAAAGCCCAAGTTGCGCGCGAGCACATCCGGGGCCACACCGTTGGTGGGCCAGTTTTCGTAGTCCAAGAATATCGGGCCGCTCCAATCCTTGAGCGTCTTCATCCGGTCGCGCACGCTCGCTTCGTCGAGCTTATCGGAAGGCCCGCTTGGCTGATTGATCTGCAGGATTCGCGGCATCCCCAGCGGCGCGAGGTCCGGCTTATTTTTATACAACAGTCCGTCCAGAACCACGAAATTCGCGGCGGGCTCTGCAGCCAATGCCGCGCCAAACACGCCGAGTAGCAACGACAAGACCGCCCCGTGGATGACTATTCGCAACATGGCTCGCTCCCCCTTAGACCAATTCCAGCATCTTCAGCGGAAACCGCAACGATAGCATTGCGAAGTTGGTTGGCACCGCATGTTTCGCACAGGCGGCGCGCATTTCGCGAGTGATCTGCAGTTTGCTGCGCCAGCCGCGATTGCTCAAGCCGCCGGCCGGCATGCGCACCAGGGCCTCGGAGATATAGCGATAAGGCGTGGCGCGCAACACGAACACGCGCAGGCAATACTCATAGTCTGCGGCGATTTTGAATTGCGGATCATATTCGCCGGCCGCCTGGTACACAGCGCGCCGCAACAGCAGGGTCGGATGCGCCGGCATGACGCCCCAGCGCATTCTCTGCGGCGTGAACCGCCGCGACGAATAGCGCCTCACGATGCGCGAGCAATCCGCTGCGTCGACGATCCACAGGTCGCCGAACACGGCCTGGGTGTCGCCTATCGACAATTCGGACACCATTGTCGATAGGCTCGCGGGCGAAGAATACGTGTCGCCGCAGTTAAGGTAGGCGATCGCCTCCCCGGATGCAGCCCGCAACCCTTTGTTGAAGGCGTCGTATACACCCGTATCGGGTTCCGAGATCAGGCGTGCCACACCGGGTCGGTGCGCTCGAACTATCTCAAGCGTCGCATCGCTCGAAGCCCCGTCAACCACGATATGCTCGATGTCGGCGTGGTCCTGGCGGGCCACCGAATCGAGAGTCGCAGCGATGGACTGCGCGCCGTTGTAGACCGCGGTAATAATGGAGACTTTCATCGCCGCTCAAACGACGCTGTCCAGGAGCTCCGCCAATTCGGCCGCGTAGCGCTCCATGGTGAGGCCGGCAATCCTCGCCGTGCCGCGCCGCACCAGCTCGGCGCGCATTGGCGCATCGTCGAGCAGCGAGGAAATCTTGCGTGCCATGTCATCGACCGAGAACGGATCGAACAGCACACCCGCGTCGCCGATTTGTTCGGGCAATGCGACGACGTTCGAGGCACAAACGGGCACACCCATGCGAAATGCCTCGTACACCGGGATGCTGATGCTTTCAAACAGCGTCGGCACCACCACGATCGTCGCCCGCAGCAGCACGGCCGCCATCGTGTCGGTGTCGACATAGCCCAAGTGCCGCACGCGCTCGCCTACGCCCAATTCCTTGACGCGCTCCATGACTCTCGCGTAACAGTACTTCTGTTGTCCGGTGAGCAGTAAGTGACAGTTCGGGTGGGTTTTTAGAACTTGTGCGAACGCCTCGATCAGCCGCAGGTGATTCTTGTGCACGAAGAACTGCGCCGGGTAGAACAGATACTGCTCCGGCAGCTCGACGGCCTGCATGGCACGGCGAAATTCGGCGGAGTCGAGGTGTTCCGGCAGGAACTCCGACACCGGCGGCGCCGGAATCACACTAATTTTGGACGGATCGACCCGCAGGAACTTTTCTATGTCGTGCTTGACATGCGTCGATTCGCAAATGATTCCGCGGGCGGTACTGCTCAACGACTTGTTGACGAAATCTCGCCAGCGGCGCTGCGCATAGGTAAAATTCTCCGGATAATATTTCTCTTGAAGGTCGTGCAGCGTGAATAGAAATGGCTTGCGCGAGGCGAGCAGACGCGTCGAGTAAATCGGCGCGATCACCTTGTCGACGTCGGAGAATAGTCCGCCGCCGCCCGGCAGAACTCGCAGCCGCAAAAATTCCAACACCGTCATACCCAACGACGGCAGGCGGCGAATCGGCAGATCTAGGTTATCGTACGAATGATTATTGACGCTCGTATAGAGGATGTAGGAATTTTTTTCGACCCGACGCAAAGCATCGATCATGGATAAGGTATATTGAAAGGTCCCACCCAGCGCCGGCTTGGACATGGCCACGATTCCGACTCGGCTCATGGCGGCATGGCTGCCGGCATGCCCTTAGCAGCCGTTGAGGTTTTTATGAGGCTTCGGGCCACTATTTGTTCGCCAGAGTTATGCCCCCGTTGCTGAGCAACGCACCAGCCGCCCATCGGTTGACCAGAGGCGTGCCGATTTTTTTGGACTTGCAATGCTCGACCCGCAGGTAGGCGCGAAAGCGGACTGCTGCCGGCTGTGCGGTGGCGCGTTGCGGCCCATCTTCGGCTTGCAGGTGCTCGAGAAGTATGCGGTGAATTATATGCGTTGCGCCGATTGTCACTCATTGCAGACCGAACGTCCCTATTGGATTAACGAAGCATATACCAACAGCCTCGCGAAGTTAGACACCGGCGCCGCACAGCGTACCCTGGTCAACCTCGCGGCGGCCTATGCCGTGGCACGCGTCCTCAAGCAAAACGACGTCGTCGATTTCGGCGGCGGCGACGGTCTGCTGTGCCGGTTGCTTCGAGATTACGGCGTCAATTGCCTGGTCTACGATAAGTACGCCCAGCCGAGTTACGCCCCGAACTTTGTCGCGCAAAGCTTATCACAGGCGAAGATTCTGCTCGCTTTTGAAGTTTTTGAACACTTTGAAAACCCTCGCGAGGATTTCAAGGCGCTGCTCGACTTGGACATTCCGGTGGTTCTGGCGTCGACGGTGATTTTTTTGGATCAAGGGCCGGACTGGTGGTATTTGACGCCGGAGACCGGCCAGCACGTGTTTTTCTACAGTGCCAGCGCCTTGCAGTTGATCGCGCGCACCTATGGCTACGAGCTTTTAATCTGCTCCGGCCATCTGTTGCTGCTCAAACCTGGGCTCGCGGGCCGCCTGCGGCGGCTGTTGCTCCAATGCCTTCTGCAAAAGCATGTGCTGCGCCTGGTCGGCGCCGCCATGCGGTTGCTGCCGGCGCGCGGCGTATGGAAAGACTTCGAAGCATCCAAGCGTCGTCCGCAGTGACATATTGCGCGCATGAGTTTGTTGTGGACAATTGCCGATCGCGCATCCTATTGTACGGACGTATAACCCGAAGCGGCTTTATCTTCATGCACCTGCCCGCAGCAAGCGATGTCTAAATGCGCAATTACATCTGGGAAGGAACCCAAATTTCGTAAGCGCGCTTGCGGATGAGCGCCGCGGCACGCAAACGTCAGTTATTCCTCGACTCGACGATCTTCGATCTGCAGCCGGACGGTGGGATTTCTCGGTATTGGTATGAGCTCGTATCCAATCTTGCTCTCAGGTACACGGATTGGGACTTGACGCTGTTCGCCGATCCCAACACCTCGAATAATTTCGGCCGCAAATTGCTCGAGGTGACGAGCGACCTGCCCAACGTGCAGCGGCGCGATTACGTGCCGAAGCAGAGCGGCCGCTTTTTTGGGCCCCGATTGTCCGATAGCTACAAGGGATTTCTCTGGCACAGCAGCTATTACCGGGTCCCCGGCAGGCTCACCATTCCGCAGGTGTGCACGGTCCATGATTTCATCTATCAACGCTATTTTTCCGGAGCGGTGGCCTGGCTGCACAGCCGCAAGATGCGCCTGGCAATCATGCGCGCGCAACAGATCATCTGCCCATCCGAGTCGACCAAGCGCGAATTGTTGGGTTTCTATCCGCACATCGACGATTCCCGTTGTCATGTCGTCTATCACGGCGTATCCGCGGCTTTTCGTCAGGCGGGCGGCACCGGCCCTAATCCCGCGCCGGCGGCGTATGCGTTGTTCGTCGGCAGCCGTGCACGCTACAAGAATTTTCGCCTGACGGTGCTGTCGGTCAAGCTGGTACCCGACCTGCATTTGTACATCGTCGGCGGCAGAACCCTGTCGAGCGATGAAATCTTGTTGTTGAACTCGCACCTTGCGGGTCGGTATCGGGTGTTCGAGTCACCCACCGATGACATGCTGCGCGACCTGTATCAGAGCGCCACTGCGCTCGCGTATTTGTCCCGCTGCGAGGGATTCGGATTCCCGCCGCTCGAAGCCATGGCGTGCGGCTGCCCGGTGATCGCGACTGGGGCCTCGAGCATCCCCGAGGTGGTGGGCGATGCCGCGATTCTGCTGACCAGCGAGGATCCCATGGTGGTCGCCGCGGCGCTGCGCGCCGTGCAGTCCCCCGAACGCCGCTCGCAGCTGATGGCGCTCGGCATCCAGCGGGCGCAGCGCTTTTCCTGGGATCGCGCAGTGGATGAGACGGTGCTCGCCTATGAACGCGCGCTGCAGTGAGCGGCGCGCGCCGTGACCTGCGCGACCACGCTCTTTACCGCATCGCAAATTTCGCGCACGTCGTTTTCTGAAAGATCGGTATACGAGGGCAGATTGATGCCGCGCGGAAACACCGCGTGGGCAACCGGCGTGTCGGCCGGCTCGTACATGGGCATGTCCGATACCGGATAGAAGTACGGCCGTGTATCCACGCCCAACTCGCGCAGCATCCGCATGAGATCGGAGCGCGAGGCTTCGGTCAATCCCGCGACCTCCAGGCACACCATCCAATAGACGTTCTTCGTGCCCGCCCTCTCGGCGTTCAAGCGCAGCCCCGGGACTTCGGCGAGGAAGTTGCGATACCACTGCATCAGCAAGCGGCGCTTCTCCAGAAATTCCTCGATCCTTTCCATCTGCGCAACCCCGAGCGCCGCCTGCAGGTTGGTCATCCGATAGTTGTAACCGATCTCGGTGTGCCAATAACGCCGCTCTGCGCTCATCGCGTGATCGCGCAGAAGTTTTGCCTTCAAATAAATATCGCGATCTTCGGTGGTGAGCATTCCACCCTCCCCCGAAGTGATGACCTTGTTGCCGTAGAAACTGAAAATGCCGCAATCTCCGATCGAGCCGACCCGGCGTCCGTTGAACTCTGCGCCGTGCGCCTCGGCGGCATCTTCCAATACCGTGATGCGCCCTTTCTCGGCGATCGCCATGATCTCATCCATCGGCGCCGGGTGTCCGTACAGGTGAACGGGAATGATGGCGCGCGTGCGCGGTGTGATGGCGCGTTCGATGGCCGAGGGGTCGATGCATAGGGTGAGCGCGTCGATATCGACCGGAACCACTTTCGCGCCGGTGTAGGCGGCTGCGTTGGCGGTGGCAATGAAGGTCAGGTCTGGAATGATGACTTCATCGCCCGCGCCGATACCGGCGCTCACCAGAGCCAGATGCAGCGCCGTGGTGCCGTTGCTGACGGCCAGCGCGTAGCGGCTGCCGCAAAATTGCGCGAACCGAGTTTCGAATTGCTCGATGTATTTGCCGATCGAGGAAACCCACCCTGACTTGACCGCATCGGTCACGTAGGCGAGCTCTCGGTCCCCGATGGAAGGCTGCGATACCGGAAAAAACGTCTTCAAAATAAATCCCTTTAGTGAGGCTCGCGGCTAATATACGCTGCCGATCCGCCGTGTAAACCCACTCACATGTGCTTGCCGGTCAGCAAAAACAGCCGACGCCGCAGACTATCGATGATGCTGCCCATGTGGCCGCCGTTGTGTTGCCACATCGCCTGCTTCACGAAATTGAAATCTTGCTGTTGGACCGAGATCTGATCCGGCAGTTCGATTCGCAAGGTCGGCGGCGGCCTCTCCTCGGTCTTGAATCGCCGCAACAAGCCGCGGCCATGGGTTCCGGAACCGTCCATGCCGGTATTGCGCACCAGCGAGACGGGAGGGAAGCAAACCATGCCGTCGTTGCGAAAGACACTCCAGTACCAGCGAATCGCCCAGGAATCGCCGAGTCCTGCCATCTGTCGTTCGAGCATCGTCGAGAAGTCGTAGCCCCCATCGAGGTTGAATCGCTTGCGCAGAGCGCGGTCGCGCTGTAACTGTTGCCAACCGTGAGCCGCCGGGTCGAACCGCTGCCAGGCGCGATGCCAAGTACCCCATCCCCACGAGGTCGTGAACGGCAGGAACAGCGCGGTGTCGCGCGCGGCGAACTGAGGAGTGGCGAACAACTGTCCCGACACTTGAAACACGCGCTCCTCGAGCGCGTAACGATTGAGGGCAGCGTTCATGTAGTCGATGAAGCTCGGAGACAATTCCAGATCGTCCTCCAACACGATTGCGCTGCCGAAGCGACGCGTGATTAAAGAAACGCCGCCGATAATGGAGTTGGCGAGACCGGCATTTGAGTCGTGAAAGTGATACTCGGCGTGCGAACCCAGCAGCGTTTCTGCCATGCGCCGTGTCGCTGCGACCGCGTCCCGGTCCGCGGGCGTTTTGGGACCGTCGCCGAACACGATAATTTTGCTGCGCTCGAACCCCACGCAACGTGCCAGGCTGTCGAGAGTCTTGCGTAAATGCGCCGGGCGCCGGTAAATAAAAATAACGATTGGAGCAAGATCGGCCATCTTGCGGGTCTTTCAGCGCGCCGCGGACGGCAACGGCGCGGGCTGCGGCTCGACACGCGCCACCGCCCGGTTGCGGCGTGCCGACGCCGGCAGCATTGCCAGCGTCACCCACAGCTGAATCATTCCGTAAATGGATCCCGCCAACGTCGCGTCGATCAGGCCTTGAAAAAACAGCAAGCCCAACAGGTCGTAATCGTTCTTCAGTGTTCTCCAGGCACGGCGGGTGCCAATAAAGATCATGCCCGCAAACACCAAAGCGACCGGCACGCCGAAGGCCAAGCCCGCTTCGACGAACACGTTGTGGGGGTAAAACCCTGATTCCAGTTCGACGAACGCGCTACCGATGATCGGCGAACCTGCAATCTGATCGAAGCTGTCGCTGATCATGACCACCCGATCCACGGTGGAGCTGTCGTCTCCTGAATCTGCCAACCGGTCGGCGAGCGGATTGCCGCTCGACATCATGAACCAAACCAGCGCCGGCGCGGCCAACAGGCTGATTCGCAACACGTAGCCGCGGCGGATCGCCCACAGCGCAAGGCATGCCAGCAGTTGCAGCAGCGGTCCTTTGGATCCGGTCAGCACCAAGCACATCAACAACAACCCGAAAGTGCCGGCTAACATAAGGCGGGCCGGGGTCTTAGCCCCGCGCCACAGGACCACGCCGCACAGCACCGCGCTGGTGGCTTGGTTGCCGAGCGACACGGGATTCAACGCCGACAGCGACAGCCGGCCCTGGACCCCGCCCTCAGTGACCTCGGCACCGCCAAACAGACCCGCAAACAAGCCTAACAAAGCGCCGGCGCTCGCCACCATGAATGCCACGAGCGCGAATCGTCGCGGCTCAAAGCAACCCGCTTTCATCAACGCATATCCGGGCAAGACCGCCGAGGCGATGAAAAACTGCAAGGCGTAATCGGCCCCTTGTAGGCCCGGACCGAGCCAATCGTGCAGCAAGCGCAGCACGTACAGGAACCATATCACCAGCATCACCTTGCGCAGGCCATCGATGTGCGCGCGGCGGGTGAAGAGAATGATCCACACGCTGAAAAGCGCAACGCCCATGCGAAACGGAATGGAAAGAGTTCGGCTGTCGATTTGCAGCAGCGAAATGACGCTGCCGACGACCGGATAACCGAATAACGCCCAGGCGAACAGCGTGGCGCTGCGCTTCGCGGTGCGCCGCACGTATGCGGCGCGCGGCGGCTGCGGCGTAACCGGTGCCGGCGAATTCATCGGGCGAGTACCGCCATCACACGGCTGCCGAAACTCTCGATGCTGTGGCTCGAAAAAGCGGCGCGCGCACGCTGTCCCATCTTTAGCCTCGTGCCAATATCCAGCATCGAACTTAAGGCGGCGATGACTTCATCCGGCCGATCGATGCGCGCTGCGCGGCCGATTCCTTCTTTGGTAATCAAGCGGCCGATTTCACCCTCCGCGGTGCCGAGCATCGGGATGCCGGCGCGCCCCGCAAGTGCCAACACGCCGCTCATGAATGCGTGTCCACGGTAGCCAACCCAGACGATATCGGCCGCGGCAAAAACACCATCCAACTCATCATCCGCCAGAACGCGGTCGATCACAATCAGACGACGCCGCTCGATGAGCGCCGCGGATGAGGCTTGCGCGCCGAGTTGCCCGCGAACTTCCGCGGACTGTTTGCCCGCGAGTATAACCACGCATGCATCGAATTGCGGCGACATCACCGCTGCGAGCAGCGAGTCAATTCCCTTGCGTGCATCGAGCGAGCCGAAAACCACGATAGCAACCTGCGCCGCGTCGATCCCGAACGATGCGCGCGATTGATCCCGCGAGGCAGCGGCCAGGCGCGGTGCCGGGTCCGGCAAGTATTGTAATTTCGGCTTAAGGTCCGCTGCCAGCCAATGCGACGGTAAATCCTCTACGGACGGATTGATCACGAACAGCGCTTGCAGCGAAGGGCGCCGCAAGATCTGCTTGGCGGCGCGCCACTTAAACGGCAATCCTCGGCCGGGCGCGCCTGCCGGCCGCATGGCTTGCAATCGCATCGATATGCCGCACCACGGTAAATCTTCGAACGGCGAGCCGAGAATGGCCAGTGCGAAGAAACAATAATCGACATAGGGCAGAACTGCGGCGTCGATCGGACCCGCGGCACGCAAATCCCGGGTGACCGCGTGAAATAGCCGCCAGTAGATGAATTCCCTGCGAATCAGTTGCAGCGTTCCTGCCTGCGGGCCGTCAATGGGGGGAAAGTCCATGACGCGCGTCTCGACGCCGGTGGCATCGGCGGCGATGGTTTTTAGCAGCGGGTGCG
>Ga0302320_10022378_pt1 | contig 12489 bp, 15 predicted proteins | sample Bog_T0_3_FD_202130 | JGI IMG/M metagenome (GOLD analysis project Ga0302320, IMG submission 202130) | Peat permafrost microbial communities from Stordalen Mire near Abisko, Sweden - Bog_T0_3 | ecosystem: Environmental > Terrestrial > Soil > Wetlands > Peat | place: Sweden: Abisko, Stordalen Mire...
AGGTTGTCGCAACAGGCGATAAGGGAACTGTGATTCAGGTAGAGCGTCTGTATGGCGATCCGCGTGCAGGATTCAATGGCGTAGCGGTGGACAGCAAAGGCAACGTCTACAAGGTGCTCTGGCCGTAGCGGTAGGCAGGCCTGGGCAGTTCGTGGCGTCACGCCCGCCGCGCCTTCCACATCAAATAAAGCCCCCACGCCGCCAGCGTGCAAACGTCGCGAATCTCCCCGTCGAGCATCATCCGCTCGAACTCGGCGACGGTAACCGAGCGCACCTCCAGATCGTGCTCCTCGGCATCGGGATCTTTCGCGGTCTGCGTCAACCCAGTGGCGAGAAAGACGTGGATCTTCTGGCGCGTGAAGCCGTAAGCCACCCACGGAGTTCCCAAGTAGGTCATCTGCGCGGCGGCCAGGCCGGTTTCCTCTTTCAGCTCACCGCGCGCCAGCTCCTCTGGGTTCTTGACCGCCCGCTCCCAGCCGCCCTGCGGCAGCTCCAGCGCCCGCTCCTGGATCGTGTAGCGGAACTGCTCCACCAGCCACACGCGCCCCTCGTCGAGGGGCAAAATGATGGCGCATTCGTCCTTGTCCACCACCCCATAGATGCCCTTGGTCCCATTGGAGCGCAGAATCTCGTCTTCGCGAACCCGCATCCAGCGGTTGCAATAGACCTCGCGGCTTGAAAGCGTGGCGATGGTGCGACCGGTGGGGCCTTGGACGGGATTCATCGGGTTTGCCTTGTTTTCAATACGTCTTACCGCGACCGCTGGTTTTTTAAAGATGACCCGCTCAGAGGGGCTTATTCCGTAACAACTTTGCCACAACGAAGGAGACTTGATTCTCGTGACCTTGTTTGGGTTCGGACATCTTCTTGAGATGCTTGTGAAGCCAGTCCTCGTCCAACAGCTCCCATCGCTCATTTGAAAAGATCTTTTGCAATTCCAATCGATCAGTATTGCTACGGATATGTCCACAAGCAAGGCAGAGTCGTATCTCGGGATCCGGCGCACACAGGCCCAAGCCTGTAAATTGAACTCTTAGCCGATTGAACACAACTCGTCGGAGCGTAGGTTTAGTGAAGAGTTTGTATCTGCTTGCATCCTTGTGGTCGGTATCAGTTAGCGCACCAGAAGTCACACCGGGTGAATCCAGGAAGCTCTTGCACTCCACGACTTTCAAAAGGTTGTCGCGCCCGCTGTAAGCAACAATATCAAGTTCATGCCCAGTTGGCGTACTGGCGTTACCGATCTCCACTTTGTCGTCATCCGTTAATTTAACTTTAACGGACGTCTGGACCCAAAGACCGTCCATCCAAAGCATCTCGCTCACTAACTTTTCAAAACTGTCCACTTTCCCTCTCCTCCTCACTCATCCCGCAGCCGGTACTTCCGCAGCCGCCCCAGCAGCGAAGCCGGCCCGCTCACCGACAGACGCACCAGGTTGCCCTCATACTCCCGCGAGTGAATCACCATGCCTGCCTCGATAGCCGCCAGAACCCCGCCCTCATGCTGCGGAACCCTCAGCTCCGCCTCGATCACCGGATCGGAATGCAAAGCCTGATCGATTGCCTGGAGCAGCGCATCCATCCCGTCTCCGGTGCGCGCCGAAACCGCGACTTCGCCGCCAGTTCCTGACCGGCCCTGCAAACCCAGGCGCTCGTGCTCCCCCAGCAGGTCGATCTTGTTCAGCACCTCGATGCGCGGCTTGTCCAGGCATTCCAGTTCGCCCAACACCTTCTCCACTTGCGTCTTCTGTTCCTCGCCGTAGGTCGAGTTCGCGTCCCGCACGTGCAGCAGCACCTCGGCTTGCGCTACCTCTTCCAGTGTGGCCCTGAAGGCTGTGACCAGTGTGTGCGGCAGGTTGCGGATAAAGCCCACCGTGTCCGATAGCAGAATCTTGCGCCGACTGGGCAGTTCAATGGCACGGAGCTTGGGGTCGAGCGTGGCGAACATGCGCGGCGATTGCAGCACCGCTGCGCCGGTGAGGCAGTTGAAGAGCGTGCTCTTGCCGGCGTTGGTATAACCCACCAGAGCCACTGTGGGCACAGGAACCGACTCGCGCCGCTGTCGCTGCTGGTGGCGCACGCGGCGCACGGATTCCACCTCGCCCTTCAAGTGGTCGATGCGGCTCTGAATCTGCCGTCGGTCGGTCTCGAGTTTGGTTTCGCCGGGGCCTCGTGTACCAATTCCGCCGCCCAATTGCGACATGGCTTTGCCCTTGCCAGTAAGCCGCGGCAGCATGTACTCAAGCTGCGCCAGCTCCACCTGCAATTTGCCTTCGCTGGTGCGTGCGTGGCGCGCAAAAATGTCCAGAATCAGCTGCGTCCGGTCCAGCACGCGGCAAGGGAGGGCGGCCTCAAGGTTGCGTAGTTGCGTGGGCGTCAGGTCGTGGTCGAAGAGCACCAAGCCAGCCTCGGTTGAAGCCGCCACGCCGGCAATCTCCTCCACTTTACCCGAGCCGATCAGAGTGGCAGGGTCGGGCCGCGAACGGCGCTGCATCACTTCGGCAACCACCACTGCGCCAGCGCTCGCAACCAGTTCGCGAAACTCCGCCAGCGACTCATCCACGTCGAGGTTTGTATCTACGGGCGCCAGAGCCTGTGCGGTTCCGCGCACCGGATCGGCCTCGCCGGTTTGTGGCAGAGATTCTTCTGCGTCGGAAACTTCCAGCGCGTTTTCCGGACGCACCAACGCTAGGCGCGCGCCAGCTGCGCCTGCACGGTTGGCGTGTGGGCGCAGAGATGTCTCCGTCCGCGTCAGATCCACGCCTACAAGGACCGCCCGCTCAAGCTTGCCCGCGGTCCTGCCCTCTTCCGCCGCCAATCCTGGCCGCTCCCCGCGCGCTATCGCGGCTCCGCGGACACCGGCGAACCGAACGAAGCCGATATCGGAGTTGGCCCAACGCCCGTTTGCACGGCCATGGGACGATGCTCCGTATGCATCACGCTCCGGTTGCTCACCACCGTCGAAATGGCGTGTTTAAAAATCAATTGTTCCTGGCTGTTGTTTTCCAGCAACACGGAATACTTGTCAAACGATCGGATTTTTCCGGTGAGCTTGACGCCGCTGACCAGATAAATCGTGATCGGGGTTTTGTCCTTGCGGACCGTGTTCAGGAATGTGTCTTGAATATTTTGTGCCGGCTTGTTCTCCATGTGCCGATCTCCTTCTCTCTTTGGGGGTGAATGCATCTCGACTGCGCGTGCGTGAAAAAGCAAAACGACGGGCACGGCGCCGGAAACCCCGAAGCCGTCAAATCCCGCAATGTCAAAACATTATAGCGATTTATCCGATCTTGCGACTCGATGCCACCAAAACTCTTTTCCTAGACCGATCTTTCCTCGAATCGACGCCCACGGTCAAGCCCGCTTTCGCCAGCAGATTCACGCTATGAAATCCAAAGCCGCCTCCAGAGGAGGCTTGACCCAACTAAAGTAAAAAAGTGGCGTTCCTTCGCTCGCCCATCTTCCGCCTTCGCCAGCGATCGCTCGTTCGCGGCATCCTGCTCGCGCTCGGCGCTCTCGCCGCCAGTCTGTGTCTCGCCGGATATCCCCACCTCGAAGCTCCGCACGGCTCGCGCTGGCAGATTCTGCCCGTTCTCGCTGCTGGCTGGGCGATGTTTGAGACAGCCCGCTGCCACCGCCGCCGTTGGAGCTTTTACCACGCCGGAGTCCTCATCCTGCTTTATGCCGAACTGATGATCCTGGCCTTGGCGCTCTTTTTCTGGTTATATCTGCTCTGACTGGCCGTTGAAAACCCGCGGAAATTCCCGTTCCAGCCGCCACCCACTGCCATCCCTCCCTTCAACCCGTGTACCATGGTGCAAAACCCAAGATCGCATCCCCGGCGATCGGAAAATGGGTAAACTCCCCCGGGGACTCGTTGGAGGAAGACATGCTTAAAGGCTTTCGGGATTTTATTCTGCGTGGAAATGTAGTCGACCTGGCCGTTGCCGTGATTATCGGCGCCGCCTTCAATGCCATCGTCACGTCCTTTGTCAAAGACATATTGACCCAGTTGATCGCCGCAGTCGTGGGCAAGCCAGACTTCAAAGATGTGGTGTTCAAGCTCAATGGAACCCCAATCTATGTCGGCAACTTCCTCAACGCTGCTATCTCGTTCGTCATCGTGGCCAGCGTGGTCTATTTTGCCATCGTGCTGCCGCTCAACACGCTGTTGGCCCGGCTCAAGAAGCCCGAGCCAGACGCTCCCTCTTCCATGAAGACATGCCCTGAGTGCCTGAGCGAGATTCCTCTGGCTGCCAAGCGCTGCGCTCACTGCGCCCAGCCCGTCGCTTAGGCATCGAATTCAACACAGAAGCAGGTTCCAGGCCGGTTCGCCGGCTGCCCGAAGGGTTCCAAACATGATTGTGCGCAAGCCGCTTGCCTTCCTGCTTCTGCTCACGCTCGTTCCCGCTCCTCTGGCGGCCCAGTCCGCGGCGGGGCAGGCCGCTCCCCAGCCAGCGGTCTTCGGATACGCCGAATTCACCGCCCAGTCCAAAATCGAAGAGAAATTCCTCGCTGTCCCCGACGCCCAACTCGCCGGCCAACACCTCAAAATCCTCACCGCCGAACCGCACCTGGCCGCCACGCCCGAGGACCGCAAGACCGCCGAATATGTCGCTCAGAAATTCCGTGATGCGGGGCTCGATACCGAGATCGTTCCCTACCGCGTCCTGCTCAATCAGCCCAAAGTCGTGAAGGTCGAAGCCTTCGACGCCGCAGGCCACCGCCTCATGACAGGCCCCACCCGCGAACATGTCGCCGGCGATCCCTACCAGGACGATCCCCGCGTCGTGATACCCTTCAACGGTTCCTCAGGGTCCGGAGATGTGACCGGCGATGCGGTCTATGCCAACTACGGCCGCCTTGAAGACTTCGATCAGCTCGCCTCCCAGCACATCGACCTCCACGGCAAAATCGTTATTTGCCGCTACGGAGTCAACTTCCGCGGCGTCAAGGTCTACATCGCCGAGCAGCGCGGCGCGGCCGGCGTTCTCCTCTACTCCGATCCGCAGGACGACGGATACTTCAAGGGAGACGCCTACCCCAACGGCCCCTGGCGGCCAGATACCGGTGTGCAGCGCGGGTCGGTCCAATATCTTTTCAAATATTCCGGCGACCCCGAAACCCCCGGCGTAGCCTCCACGCTGGACCTGCCCGACTCAGCCCGCGTTTCGCCGGAAGGCAACCAGCCTCACATCATTTCCATCCCCATCAGCTATGCTGATGCCGCGCCCATCCTGCAAGCCCTCAAAGGTCCCGGCGTACCCCAAAGCTGGCAGGGAGCGCTGCCCTTCCGCTATCACCTGGGAGGGTCCGATCCACAGGCCGGGAGTCAGATCGGACACCGGAACGGGGGCCAAGTGGATCAATTCGAAGGTGTGAAGGTCCACCTCGTCTCCCAGCAGGACTATCAGCGGCGCATCATCTGGGATGTGATCGGAAAAGTTCCCGGTTCGGAGTACCCGAGCGAATGGGTCATCGTGGGCAATCACCGCGATGCATGGGTCTACGGCGCGGTAGACCCCAGCAGCGGCACCGCTGCCATGCTTGAATCGGTTCACGGCGTGGGAGCGTTGCTCAAACAAGGCTGGCGTCCCAAACGGACCCTGATATTCGCCAGTTGGGACGCCGAGGAAGAAGGCCTCATCGGCTCCACTGAGTGGGTGGAGCAGCACGCCAAAGCGCTCGAAGGCGCCGTCGCTTACTTCAATACCGACGTTGCTGTCTCCGGGCCAGACTTCACAGCCGCCGCAGTCCCATCGCTGAAGGAATTCATCCGCGAACTCACTCGCTCGGTTCCAAGCCCGGCCGGCGGTGTTGTCTACGACCACTGGAAGACCGCCCGCCCGGACAGCGAAGAAAAGCGCACCCTCAACGCCCCACCCGCTGCCGAAGAGGGCCATGTGGGTGACCTGGGCTCTGGCTCCGACTTCACACCCTTCTTCCAGCATGTGGGCGTGCCGTCCACTGACATTGGTTCCGAAGGCCCCTACGGCGTCTACCACTCCGTCTTCGACAACTTCGCCTGGTATATCCAGAATGCCGATCCCAAATTCCTCTACCTCCAGCAGATGGCGCGCGTTCTGGGCCTTGAAGCCCTGCGCATGGCCGACGCCGATGTGCTGCCTTACGACTACGTGACATACGCCCGCGCCATCTCCACCTACATTGAGGCTGCAAAGCGCAGAGCGGACGACAATCAACTCAATTCGCTCGACTTTGCCAGCGCCCAGCTGGCTGTCGCGCGCTTTGCCGCCGCTGCCCAAAAGGCGCACAGCCGCCAGCTCGCGGCCACCGGAGACCTGGCCAAACTCAATCTCGCCCTGCGCCAGACTGAAACCGCCCTCGTTTCCCCGGCTGGTCTGCCCAATCGTCCCTGGTACCGTCACACCATCTTTGCGCCCGGCGAGTACACAGGCTACGCGGCGGCTGTCATCCCCGGCGTCAACGAAGCCATCGACGCCAAAGATACAACCCGCGCCGCTCAGCAGTTGGCTGTCCTCACCCAGGCGCTCGACCGCGCCGCGCACACACTGAACCCCGCACCATGAGCGAAGAATTTCCCAATACGGCGCCCAATTCCGCTCGTAACAAAAAAAAGATAAATAATACTTCCCACTTCTTCCGTCTAAGGGGTATGATCCCCCAATTCCAGCCCCTCAAGGCTGGATGCGCTCGAAAGGAGCGTGCCTCATGTTCAGTCTTTTCATCGCTCTTGCATTCGTAGCCATGATTGCCGGCCCCGCCATCCTTTCCTCGATTCAAAAAGCCAGGTCCCGCGAACAGGATTTCTAAGACCCTCCCCCAGCTCCACGTCTCTCCTGGAATGCGCTCTGCCCCGTCGCCATCGCTATGCCAGGCCGGCGTCTCTCCATGCAATCTACTGAGGTTCGGATGCTGTGCAGGCGGCGAAAAGCCCATCACCGCAGCAATTTAAGGACGAAAAGAGGGCGCGGATTCAACCGCGCCCCTTCCAGTATCAAGCGACCTTCGCGGTCCCCAGGCGACTATTCGACTGAGGTCGGTGTCCAGCCGTCCTTGCCGGTCAGGAAAGTATCCGGCGCATACTTCGTTGCCTGGGACTCCGTAAGATACACGGCGTACTTCTCGCGGGTCTTCTTGGTATAGCCCGCCGCGCCGGCGCCCGTCGAGCCGTACTCCGCATAGTACGAGGTTGCAAGGTAGTCGGTGGTTCCCGGTTCCCACTCGATCCACCCAGCCACGTTGATCGGCGCCTGCATGTTCGTGTTGATGAAGACGTTGATCGCGTACACGCCCCACGGACGGCCCAGATAGCCGTTGGTCATACCGGTAGAGGGGTTGCTGTTGATCGTGCTGTTGTAGAAGACGAAACCGCTCAGATACGCGTCGCTGCTGGAGCGATTATTCTGCGCGGTAATGGTGGCCTCTCCGCCCAAGCTGCCGTGCTCGTCGAGCTGGATGGTGCAGGTGTCGAGCACCAGCGCCGCGTCGCCAAAGATAAAGTCCACATTGCCCTCAATGTAAGAGCCGTAGAGGTAGACCCGTGTCGGATCCGAGCAGGTTGTCGAGCTACAGCCGTTCGCGCCGGCATAAAACGTGTCCTGGCGGCCGATCAGCCGCACATTGCGGCCTACCGCGCGATCCCCATTGATCGCCAGCGCCAGCGCCGCCGATTCAGAATTGCCATCCTGGGTGTAGAGGTTCTGAATCTGGATGTTCTGAAAGTAGAAGTTGATGGCCGCACTGGTCACGATCACGGTCGCCGATTTGATGTCTGACCCGGCCTTTGCCGCCGAGAGATCGTCGGAGATAATCGTGGCAGAGGCGCTGCTGCCCTGGCCGATCAGGCTCACGCCGGGTTTCGAGATGGTCACTTGTTCGGTGTAGGTACCCGGCTCCACTTCAACAATGCCGCCGTTGGAGGGCAGGGCATTCACCGCCGCCTGCACCGTGCTGTAGTGGCCCGTTCCCGAGCCGCCCGCATAGACTGTTGTCGCGTACACGCTGCCAGCTGCCAGAATCAACGCCAGCGCCATGCCGCACGTCCTGAGTTTTTGCATTTCCTTCATTCCGTTTTCTCCATTCATGAGTGGGATACTCGCAATGGTCAGACCAACGCTGCCGCTTCCTCTGCACTTGTCTTGCGTTTCTCCGACCTTGAAAGAGAGGGGAAGTGCGGTTCTAAACCTTTAAGGAGGCTCGTAAACAGCGAAGATTTCGCCGAACGGACACTATCACAGCGAGGAAACTGCGTGCAACAAAATTTGCGGCGGCCATTTTAAGCGCATGTGGAAATCTCTGCTAGAGGTATGACCACAAATGCCAGGGCCAATCGCATGAATCCAAGCCGTTGACCAGGCTGCTTCCGATCTCTATTGCGCCGGAGGCGTCATGGTGGTTAGCCCCGCGCTTCAGCGTGGGGAAAGTGGCCGGCAATAGCCAGTCAACCCCGGAGAGGCGATGCAAAACGGCGAATCTGTCATCAAGATAATGTTCATGCGATTGGCCTGCCACAAATGCAACCGATACCAATTTCCCCAAGAGATCGTCCCGGAACCGCTCGGCGGAATCAGCCGCGGCGGCCAGGGCATGCCGGTTTTTCATCGCCCCTGCGTCTTTCGGTGGTTGACCCCGGCCCTTTACGCTCGTATCGTTAAAGGTTGACTATGAAAATTTCCCCAAACACCGCGCGGATCGGGATTGCCTCCGCCGTCATCATCGGCACCATCGTCTGGCTTGCCTTCTCCGGCTACGGCGCCAACAAGAGCTATTACGTTACCATCGCTGAGCTCGGTGGCATGGGCGACAAGGCCTACAGCAGCCAGTTGCGCGTCGAGGGCTTCGTCCAGCCCGGTTCCATCGAGCAAAACGGACCCCACGTCGACTTCGTGCTCAACGAGTTTGAAAGTCACAATCCCAAGGCTGCTTCGGGCCGCCTCCTCAAGGTCAGCTACAAAGGCTCCGAGCCGCCCCCGGACACCTTCAAGGACAACTCCCAGGCCCTGGCCGAAGGCTCCTATGGCCGCGACGGCGTCTTCCACGCCAATGTTCTCCAGGCCAAGTGCGCCAGCAAGTACGCGCCCGCCGGCCCCAACGGCCAGCCCGGCGCCAAGCCCGCGCAGCCCGCCGCCCCACCCGCCAAATCCGCCTCCGCTGCTGACGCTGCTCCAGCGTCCAAACCGGCCAGTTAGCTCAGCACCGCAAGGAGACTTGATGAGTCGGACAAGAATGCTATCAACCGTTCTCCTGTATTCGGTGTTCTTATTTGCTTTGTCTTCGCTATTACACCACCAAAGACGTTGGGGCTCGCCCTACAATTCTCATGATTACGTTCTAGATGCAGTTTCAGCTATTGCACTGTCCTTTGGCTTTGTCGGCGGTCATGAATTAGATCGACACGGCCATCAGCAGGTTAGAACCAACCTGGTCCTCTACATCCTTTTATCATTTGGCCTGCTCTCGGTGTTGATTATCGGAGGGGGATATTCTGAGAAGTGGATTTATGCTGTCTTTGCGCTCTTCGCTCTCCCTTTTCCAGTGGCACTTTACCTGAACTGGAACCAGACAAAATCCACTTCCCAACCGACGAGTGCCAATGCATCCTGATGAAAGAATCGCCTCCACTCAAACCGGCCAGCTGGGTCTGCGCCCGCACAGGGCCCCGATGAATCGGAACTTGATAGTGGTTCTTGTTGCAGCTTTTTTGATTGCATCATTTGTGACCTTCATTGTGTTTCGCCTTATAAATAGCGGTCCTCATCATAAGAATATTATTGAGCATATTGTGCAAGTAATTGCATTCTTGTTGTGTTTTTCAGGTATTGAGATAATGAAGAGCGCTGGATACAGGAGAATTACAAGATATTATCTTGTATACACCTTTGCTATTGTTATCGCTTCATTCGTTCTGATACTCGTTCTGCACCTTGCGAGGTCAGTCAGCTATATTCTTGCTGAAATTGACTATTATTCAATGTATGCGGCATTAGCGGGGTTATTCCCGCTTTCTCTCTACCTAAAATACAAACCGAAAAAATCCAGCACCGAGTCCACCGTCGCCGATGCCAACTAGCCCCGCAGCCAATTCCGAAGCGCCCGCCGTCCGCGAGGGTCTCTGCGCCCGGCTTGATGGCGTCTCCAAGCTCTTCGGCTCCTTCGCCGCCCTGCGCCAGGTCACGGTGGACCTTGAGCCCGGCCACTGCTACGTCCTCATCGGCGAAAACGGCGCGGGCAAATCCACATTGCTCCGCATCCTCGCCGGACTGCTCCGCCCCAGCTTCGGCACAGTCACCCTCTTCGGCTCGCTCGACCCGCACGACGCCCGCGCCCGCATCGGCTACATGTCCCACGCCCCCATGCTCTACGACGAGCTCACCGCCCAGGAAAACCTGCGCTACTTTGCCAGCCTCTACCCCGGCCGCCCTTGTCTCGCCCCCGCTGAAGCCCTGCGCCAGGTGGGCCTCGACCCCGAGCTGCCCCGCACCCTCGGCCAGTATTCCCAGGGAATGCGCCAGCGCACCTCGTTGGCCCGCGTCCTGCTCCCCGTCCCCGAGCTGCTGCTGCTTGACGAGCCCTTCTCCAACATGGATGTCGAATCCGTCAGCCAGATGGTTAAGCTGCTGGCCGGCTTCCGCCAGAGCAACCGCACCATCGTCCTCACCACCCACCAGCGTGAGCACGCCGCCCCCATCGCCGACTGGGTGCTGGCCCTCCGCGCCGGCCGGGTAGCCTCGTTCGAGCCAGGGAGCCCAACCTTATGAAAACGAACGGCGCCCGCTTCCTCGAATCCCTCAATATCCCCTTCGAACTCCGCGAGTACGAAGTCGATCCCAACGATCTCTCCGCATTAACCGTCGCCAAAAAGATTGGCATGTCTCCCCAGCAGGTCTTCAAAACCCTCCTCGTCACCGGCGGCCCCAATATCTACCGCTTCGCCGTCATCCCCGGCGATGCCGAGCTGGACTTCAAGAAGCTAGCCCGCGCCTCCGGTCTGCGCAAGCTTGAAATGGCGCCCCTCAAAGACGTGCAGCCCCTCACCGGCTACATTCGCGGCGGCGTCACGCTCTTCGGCACAAGAAAACCCTACCCCGTTTACATCGATGAGACCGTCGTCCTCTTTGACCAAATCAGCGTCTCTGCCGGCGCGCGCGGAACGCAGCTCATCCTCTCGCCCGCCGGCTACCTCCGCGCCGCCCACGCCCTCGAAGTCGAAGTCCAGACCGCCGACATCATCAAAGACATCCAAAAATCCTCGGGTGGCCCAGGTCCCTCGCCTTTGGGGACCTGGGAAAGCACACACTCAGACCCGGAGGGCCACCCCTAATGCCCCGCGCCCTCTGGACCCATCTCGTCAAAGACCTCCGCATCGAGTGGCGCTCCCTCGACGCCATCATCTCCATGCTCTTCTTCTCTGGGCTGGTGGTCGTACTCTTCTCCATCGCCTTCGACCCGCGCGGCTCATTTTCCCAACAGATCGCCGGCGGCGTTCTTTGTGTAGCCACCATGTTCGCCTCAGTCAGCGCCCTCAACCAGGCATGGGCCCGTGAAATTCGCCACCAAGTCCTCGACGCCCAGCGCATGGTTCCCTCGCCCGGCTCGGAACTCTACCTCGCCAAGGTCATCGTCAACTTTCTCTTTGTCACCATCGTTCAGGTGATCCTGGCGCCCATCTTTCTCGTCTTCTATAACCTGCGCATTGTGGGCCAGCCCTGGCTGCTGGTGCTGGTGCTGCCGCTCGGCACCTGGGCGCTGGTCGCCAACGGCATCTTCTTCGCTGCGCTCTCCATCCGCAGCCGCAACCGCGAGTTGCTGCTTTCCCTCATCCTCTTTCCCATCTTCATCCCGGCCTTGCTAGCCATGGTGCAGGCCACCACCTCCATCCTCACCGGCGAAAGCGACCCCACCCTCTGGATCAAGCTTCTGCTCGGCTACGACATCATCTTCACCACCACCAGCCTGATGCTCTTCGACGTCGTCTTCCACGCGGAATGAATCAGCACGATTCAGGTCCTCCGTGATGGCTATCACGAGGAGCTCACAGTCTGTCGATTTAGATTGCCCTCATCTCAAACAATGCGTCTGGAGGGCATCTCTAGTGGGTACTGGACGCCGTCTGAGAAACGGTCGCAGGGCCTAGTCAGCCTTGGGAGTTCAACTCTCCTGCCCTCCGCTGTCCTACGACCGGAACTTTTCCGCACCTTGACTATGCTGCCTGGCCCAGCCGGTCTCGCAGTCGACTGCTTGTTGACACGCAATCTGCATCGCAGTAAGATTTCACTAGTTTCTCAGGCGGCGTACCAGCTTTGAAATCAAAAAGGCTCTGGATTGACTACCCAGAGCCTTTTTCCTGCGCGTAAAACCCCGCTAACAAGCCGCCTAAGCCTTACACTTTCAACGCTCCACCCCACGATCAACCCCCGCCCCGCCCCCCGCCGTCGTAAACTGATAGCGTCTCGTCAGGATTCCCCATGAAGAAACTCGCCATCGGTCTCTACGCCGCCGTCACCA
>Ga0302320_10022380_pt1 | contig 12489 bp, 7 predicted proteins | sample Bog_T0_3_FD_202130 | JGI IMG/M metagenome (GOLD analysis project Ga0302320, IMG submission 202130) | Peat permafrost microbial communities from Stordalen Mire near Abisko, Sweden - Bog_T0_3 | ecosystem: Environmental > Terrestrial > Soil > Wetlands > Peat | place: Sweden: Abisko, Stordalen Mire...
GTTACATTTTCAAACGATACATTCAACTCTTCGGCAATGAATGTACGAAAGCGCGCGGTGTCGAGCACGCCGGCCATACCGATGACGCGCTCACGCTTGAAGCCGGAGACTTTCATAGCGGTCCAACACATGGCGTCGAGCGGATTGGTAACCAGAATCAAGATCGCGTTCGGCGACTTCTTGGCAGCCTGTTCCGTCGCGCTTTTGACCACTTCGTAGTTGGCCAGCAGTAGATCGTCGCGGCTCATGCCGGGCTTGCGCGGAAAACCGGCGGTGATGACGACAATATCCGAATTGCCGGTTTCGTCATAGCCATTTGTTCCCACAATCTTGACGTCATAGCCTTCGACGGGCGCGGACTCCAACATATCGAGCCCTTTGCCCTGCGGAACACCGTCGACAACGTCTACGAGGACCACATCCGCAAGTTCTTTCGCGGCGATTTTCTGCGCGGTATTCGCGCCTACGTTTCCAGCTCCAACAACGGTTACTTTTCTTCTCATAGCATTCCTTGGGAATGAAATCGAAGTATAGCAACGGGACGGGGGTGCGTCATTGAGAAATCCGCCTCGCGAATTCGGGCGCCATGAGGGATAACTTGTCACGGCCATGGCTGTGAATCGTGGAGAATGCGCACAATTAGAACGGCTTCTTTCAGCACGCGGTGAACGATCACAAACGACTAGCCGCTGCAAGCTTCGTCCAGCGGACGATCATTAAGCCGGATACCGGGCTTCAACCATCCGGCGAACCTCGTCGTGTTCAATGAATTCGCCCTTGCCCGCGGCTTCCAAGCCTTTATCTACTTCTTGCGAAAACCATTCTTCGTACCTGAAAAGGCGATCAACCGCTTCCTGAAGCCCGCAGTGTCCTCTTTGCTTATTCGGTCAAGCAGAAATTCGGACGGTTGGACCAACCACTTACTTCGTGCGTGGCACTGCGAGCGGCGTTACTGCGCGGGGGGAGGCGGGTCGTTGCTTGTTGGGACGAACCCCAAGCGGTTGCCGATCTCAACGCTTCGATGGTATAGTTTGCCATTGGTTCATCTTCATGAGAGAAAACTTTAAAACCATCCTGACGGCTGCCGTTCCGGCCGTTTTCCTCATCCTCACCGGATGCGCTGGTTCGGCCCACAGTCCGGCTGAAAAATATGTCTTGATTGCGGCCAGTACGAAGGTCCAATATTGGCAGACCGCCTTTGCCGGGTTGCAAAAGGCCGGGGCCGAGATGTCTGTGAAGGCAGTGATGGATGGGCCTGACGGCCACGATCCGCAGGCTGAGAAGGACGCTTTTCACCGCGCAGTGGCGGGCAAGCCTTCCGGCATCCTGATCTCGGTAACGGACGCCGCTTTACTTACGCCCGAGATCAACGCGGCGATTGGGCAAGGCATACCGGTGATCACCATCGATTCCGACGCGCCTGAGAGCCAAAGGCTGCTCTTCATTGGAACGAATAACTACAATGCCGGCATGATGGGCGGAAAACTGGCGGCGAAACTGCTGAGCGGCAAGGGCAACGTGGTGGTCTTCCAACTGCCGAATCAAACGAATCAGATGAGCCGTCTGGCTGGATATAAAGCCGGTTTTGAGGCGAGCCCCGCCATTAAAGTCACGCAAGTGATCGATCTCAAAGACGAACCGGATCGCTCTTCCTGGGCATTTGACACGACGAAGAAGTTGCTCGACAGCAAAGAGAAGGTGGATGCGTTTATTTGCCTGGAATCGAGAGCGTGCGGGGGAGTGGCCGATGCTGTGAGCCGCGCGAATCTGACTGGCAAGGTGGTAGTGATCGGGATGGACACGGACTCAGAAACGCTGGACTGGTTGGGCAAAGGCGTCATCTCAGCGACAATCGCACAGAAGCCCTTCACGATGGGCTATTACGGCACGAAGTTGCTGGACGATTTGTTCCATCATCCGCCGACACCTTTGGCGGAGAACTGGGCACATTCGCAATTCGCGCCATTGCCAAGCTTCGTGGACACTGGGTCATTCATCGTAGATAAAAGCAACGTAGCGGCCTTCCAACAACAGAGCAAAGGGCCGGGTCAGTAGAACCCACGCTTATGCGACCAAATCGGGCTTCTCTTTCGGGGATAGGCCTTCGGGATTGTTAATGAATGCGCCACGCGGCGCGTGCACAGGACCCTGCAAGAGAGGATCGTTCGTAGCTTTCATCCAGCGGTCCAAACGTCCGCGCATTTCGGTGAGAACCGTTTGGGACGACGCTTCCTGCACAAGATTGTGGTGCTCAGTGGGATCGAAGATGAGGTCAAAGAGACTCTCTTCGGGCAGCACTATATTTTTCCAGCCGTATTCGAGCCAGAGGCTCTTGCTCAAGCCGTCATCGCAATTGGGAAGCACAGGTGTTTTCTTATCGCCATAGCGCCGAATATATTTCCACCTCTGGGTACGAACGGCGCGCTTCGGTTCATAGGCGGCGTGGAACGTAACTTCGGCGAAGACTTCATCGTTAATTTCTTTGGCTTCGCCGCGCAGCAACGGCAGCATGGACTTACCTTCCAGCCAAGCAGGGTGCGGCAATCCGGTTAAGTCGCAGATGGTTGGGAAAATATCCAAGTGTGAGACCATCGCGTCGCAGACTTTGCCGCCGGTAAAGCCGCCGGGCCCGCGCATGATGAGCGACACGCCCCAACCGAAATCTTCCAGGTTGCACTTCATAAGCGGGAACGACACGCCATGATCTGTAGTGCTGATGACCAGCGTATTTTCGCTGAGCCCGTTGCGTTCCAACGCCTCTAGCACTTTGCCGACTCCTTCGTTCAACACGCGGGCGCTGGCATGATAGGCGGCGGTGTCTTGCCGGGTTTGTGGAGTATCCGGGATGGGCACGGGCGGAAATGTATAGCGTTCGTCATCCGCGGCGGTGGGTGTTGGATACTCGCGATGGGTCTCAAAGAAGCCGACGTCTAGAAAGAATGGACGATCGTGCGGCCGATTGAGAAACTCCACCGCTACCGGTGCAACACTCACGGCGCTGGTGCTCTTCGGAGTCAGGATCTCGTCGTAACCAATCATTTCCGGCTTTGGCGCAACATGCTGCAAGCCGGCGAGCACGGATACGTACCCTGCTTTTCGCAAAGTATGGACGATATGCCGGTTGTAATCCTTCATCTGGAATCCGCGGTGCGCCAGGCCGAGCATGCCGTTCTGATGGGGACACTGACCGGTCAATAGCGCCGAGCGGCTTGGGGAACAGGTGGGTGCCGCACTGAAAGCGCGGCGGAACAGCATGCCTTCGCTCGCCAGCCGCTGCAGGTTCGGGGTGGGCACGGCATGTCCATAAGGCTGCAAATAGCGGCCGGAATCGTGTGAGTGCAGATAGACAATATTCGGAAGCCTGCTAGATGCTTGGCCCTGCGCGGTACTTGCTTCCGCAAGAAGCGTTGATGAAGCGGCAGCGCCGGCCAGAAAGTCGCGGCGCGAACCTAATCGGTTGGTCATTTGGAATTTTCCTCGCACGTCGAATCGACATGAGAATTGTTTCACATGCCGACGGGACGGGGAGGAATCAAGAACGGCGAATGTGGCGACGCAGAAACACAGCAGCGAGCAAGGACGCACCTAGCATATAAAACGGCGCGGGTTCGGGCGCAACAACGATGTCGCCAAAGAGACCGTCCTGCTGATTGTTATAACCGGCGGTGAAATAAAGCACGTCAGGGTTATAACCGGAAGTAGTGGAGCGGAAATCGAGGGCCCAGAGATACGGGTTCACGATGGGGTTACCATTGGCATCATTCAACGTGCCGAGGTAAGTACCGGTGGGACTATATTCGAGAATCTGGCCATTGCCAAAATTGCCAACCAGAAAATCGCCGCCAAGGCTTCCAAAACCAGTGGGCGCAACGGTGATAGCCCACGGTGCGTAGAGCGCTCCGCCAGTAGCGAGGCGCTGAATAAAACCACCGTTATTACTGTATTCATCGATGTACCCACCCGGAAGACCGACGCCCTTGGCCCCGAGCTGCGCGTACGTCACATACAAATTGCCGTTAATTTCCTGGACGTTAAACGGAACAAATCCGGCCTGGGCATTGGGGTCAGTAAAGTTGCCGCTCAGTGTGGTGGCCGCAAAACTTGTATTGAATACGCGAATCTGGCCTGTCGAGTCAGCGGCATAAAGAAAGTCTGCCGAGCCATTGTTGGCAAGCGCCAAGCCTGTGTAGACAGCGCCACTGGTGGTAACCGACGTTACCGCGGAACCGCCGCTGCTCCAGCCGGCGATGGTGCCGTTCAGCGTATCGAAGATAAACTTGGCGCCTCCGAACTCGGCGGCGTTGCTGTTACTGACTTGACCAGTCGGTCCGCTGGGAGGGGTTGAACTGCCAGGAACTGTCACGACCAAAGCTGTAGCTACGCCGGAGCCGTTATAAAGGGTAGCGGTTCCCGACCCCTGATTCGATACCCAGAACGGAGAGGTATTTGTAAAGGAAACACCCCAGGGGTTCTTGAGGTTTGGATCGGTATAGTTCGCGACACCGGGCACATCGGACACCAGGTTGTTCTGAGCAAAAACATCAGCAAGCAGAAGTTTGGGTGACAAAGCGATAGCGAGCACGCCTGATAATTTCAAGACGGAAGAGAATAGATTGTTTCGAAACATAGAAAGCAAATCCCTTTCAAGAGACGTTCGGGCAGAAACTATTCTATGTGAAAAAAAAGAGCTGAGGTGCGCCGACTTAGTCGATTCTTGTAAATAAAATGTAAAACCTGCCTATTCGTCCCGCAACGCGAGCAGCGGATCAATCTTCATGGCTCGCCGCGCGGGTAGGTAACACGCCATGGTGGCGATAAAGCAAAGAATAGAAATGACGAACAGAAAAGTAATCCAATCGGTCGGTTCCACCCCAAATAGAACGCTGGACATGAGTTGAGCGAGCCCCAAAGCGGCAGCAACGCCAATACCAATGCCGGTCAGGGTCATCCAGGCTCCATCTTTGAGGATCATGCCCAAGACGTCGCGCCGCGCCGCGCCCAAAGCGATCCGGATTCCGATCTCCCGGGTGCGCTGGCCCACGAGATAGGAAAGAACACCGTAGATTCCAATGCCCGCCAGCAGCAGAGCCAGTCCGGCAAAGGCCGCCAGCAAAGACATGGTAAAACGTTTGCCGGCAATTGAGTTCAGGACGACCTGCTCCATTGATTGATCTCCGTAAGCAACCGATTCGCGATTCATTTTCAGCAGGCGCTCTCTCAATACTTTAAAAGAAGGTAAGGTAGAACCATCGCCGCGAACAAATGCCTCGACGCCCTGCGCCAGGCTTGCGACATCAGAGTCCGACATTTGGTTGATGGAAAGATAAATCTGCGCGTGAAGGGGACGGGAGGAATCTGAATCGAGCCCCCACTGATTCACGTGACGAACAACACCCACTATTTGCGCCTTCGGCCGGTGATTGGGATGTGCCGGATCATTGTCCAGTTCAAGATACTCACCGATCGGGTCTTGGCCCGCGAAGTATGTCTGCGCCAGCGATTCGTCGATGACGGCAACGTGCGCCGAGTGTTCGTTATCAGCGGGGCTCAGAAAACGGCCCCGTTTGAGGGCGATCTGAAACGTCTGCAAATAGTTCGGCTCGACAATGTATGTAAGCGCCATGGGCAGGTCATTCTGACGCTCGGGCTTGGGACGGCCGGCAAACCAAATGTGAGAGTCGTAGTCGTCTCTCATGAGGCTGGATGCGGAGCTCAAAGAGACCGCACGCACGCCTGGAGTGGAAGCCAGTTGTTCGTGTATCTGACGAATATGCGCGCGCAACGCTGCCGGATCATTCTGTGCGAGCGAGGGCGGGACCGCAATAGAGAAAGTTTCCACGCCTGCTGGATTGAAACCCGGATCCAATCGCCATAGAACGAACATGGTGCGGATCATAAGCCCGGCGCCGACAAGAAGCACCAGCGCCAGAGCCATTTCCGTGATAACAAATAGCCGTTGCGTCCGATTGCGTGAACCCACTAGCGACCGACCGGTTTCCTTCAGCGCACTGCCAAGGTTGGCGTGCCGCATCTTCAAGGCTGGAGCAAGACCGAAGGCGCAGCCGGCCAGCAGCGAGGCCGCCATTGTGAACAACAACACGCGCCAATCCAGGCCAATTTCCTCAACGCGCGGAATCGTCCGCGGCGCGATGGCGATGGCGGCCGCTGTCCCGAACTGAGCCAGCAGTAGCCCAATGCCGCCCCCCACCAGGGAAAGAAAAACACTTTCCGTCAGTAACTGCCGGATGATCCGCCATTGGCTGCCACCAACGGCAACTCTTACGGCAAATTCGCGCTCTCTTGAACTGGCACGCGCAAGCAACAAGTTCGAAACGTTGACGCAGGCAATCAGCAACACCAGCGAGACGGCGCCTAGCAAAACGAGCAGCGGCGTGCGCATATCGCCGACTGTCGCTTCTCGCAAGCTAATGACGTTTGCCTTTTCATTGCTGTCGGCGTTCGGGTAAGTCATACTCAGTTCACGCGATACGCGGTTCATGTCTTCGCGAGCCGTCTCGAAAGTGACGCCGGGTTTCATCTGCCCCACCGCCTTCATACCCCAGCCGGCAGAGCGATCGGCATAGAACTTCGATTCGTTGTATTCGCCAATCGGTGTGTAGACGTCGTTCGGCATGCCATCCTGAAAATTTTCAAGTTGAAGACGAAAGCGCGAGGGAACCACGCCAATGACCGTGCGACCGACACCATCTAGGATCAACCGTTGCCCAATAATATTGGGCATAGCGCCGAAGCGGCTTCTCCAGAGACCTTCAGAGATCATGGCTGAGTTACCAGCTCCCCGGCGGTCTTCATCTTTATTGAAGGTTCGCCCGATAATCGGCTTGAGGCCAAAAATCTCGAAGAAACCCGCAGAAATCATTTCGCCATGAAGATGTTCGGGCTCGGCTTCGCCCGAAAGATTGTATCCGGTAGGACGATAGGCAGCAAGGGCCGAAAAGCTGTGATTCATGCGCTGCCAATCCAGAAAGTTGGGATAGGATATCGAACCGTCTTTAAAGTCGGGAAGCTCTTCGAACAAGACCGCCGTGCGGTCTCCGTCTGGATAAGGCAGTGGGTTGATCAAAACGCTATTGACTACCGAGAATATCGCCGTATTTGCGCCGATTCCCAGTGCGATCGTCAGGATAGAGACGAAAGTGAAAACAGGGGACTTCAGAAGTTGGCGAAATGCGTAATGTAGATCTTTCAACATGGCCTAGAACATCCTCAAGAATCTAGTGGCATTCGTGCGGCCAGACGGTAAACTGTTCATTCGATAGGCCAATTGGGCTTGCGCTCCGCGCGGGCATCCCAAAAGGGATTATTCACCGTCCGGAATCGGACACTTTGGACAGGGCACGCTTGTAAGACAAGGCAACAAAGCCGTTTTTGTAAGCGACTGATTCGTGCAATTTCCATCTTCGTTCGGTGGTGGAACTACTAAACAACCGCAGCCCGTCGCCCAATAGAATCGGTGCAATCGTTAGTCTGATGGCATCCACCAAGTCAACCTGAAGGAAACTCTCGCACACGGCAGCCCCTCCCACGAGCCAGATGTTTCGGTAGCGAGCCGCCAGGATCACGTCAACTAATTTGTTGAGATCGCCTGAATAAAACTCCACGCTTTTGCGGGTGGATGGCAGGTCTCTGCTGGTAAGCACGACGGCCGGAGTGTCGCCATAGGGCCAGCCCAGTTCGAGCGCATGTTCATATGTGCGAGAACCGAGCACGTAGCAATCTATGGTTTTGACGATCTCCGAACCGCTCTCTTCAGAAACGCCGGCTTCATAGACGTCTTCGTAACCGTCTAGCCAGGAGACGCTATTGTCCTTCCTGGCAATGAAGCCGTCCAGGCTTGCCACCATGTGCAGCGTCACCATCTGGCTTTTTGGCTAAAGCCAGCTTAGAAGATGAACTTAGCGGCCAACTGAATGATGCGCGGAGAACTAAATGTAGTAATTTGCCCGAATTGCGCACTGGTGATGGAGAGAGTTGGATTGCTCCAATTGCCGTGATTGAAGATGTTGAAGAAATCGCCGCGCAGTTCGAGGTTAAGCCTTTCCTTCAAGGCAAACTTGCGATCCAGGGCCATATCAAGGTTCCACGCACCGGGCCCAATCACGAGGTCGTGGCCCGCATTGCCGTAAGTGCCGGTTGGTTGTTTAACGAACGCGTTCACGTTAAACCAGCCGGCGAGAGTTTGACTGGCGGGATAAAGCGGAGTGTTGGGAACCACGTTGGGGCGGTCTAGCAATTGGCCTGTCTGCGAGATATCGACGCCGCCATCGGTCACCGTCAGCGGCGCGCCGCTGCTAGCTGTGAAGATGGGGGAAACCTGCCAACCACCCGTCACTTTCTTCAGAAACGCATTGCCAACCGCAGGACTGTCAACAGCCAGCGAGGCGACCACAATTTGCCGGTGGTCATAAATGCAGCTTCCTTTTTCCGCGTCGCGATTGAACGGATTCTGATAGAGCGGGGTGGCCAGTTCGCCTTGGAAATCGACCGTGCTCACGCAGTGAGACCAAGTGTGATTCGCCAAAAGAGTGAAGTGATTCGCGAAACGGTGCTGAACGGAAGTAAGCAGACCGTCGTAACTGGAAGTGCCGCCATCATCGGCTTGCACGATACTGCTGTAATACTTGCCGATAGTTGGATTTTGCAGATAAAGCAAGCGGCGGTTATTCGTGCTGGCGGTGCTGCCGGGGATGTAGACCGCTGGATTGATGTCGTAGGCGCCCCAAATGTGGTTGGTGTGGTTGCCGATATAGTTCACCGTCAAGAGCCAATCTTTGGCCAACTGACGTTGATAGCTGAAATTCCACTGCATCATGTAGGTGGGTTTCATGCTGGGAGGAACGCTGACATAGGTTCCACCAATCGGGAAAATGGCGGCGCCGGGAAATGGATCACCGCCAGGATAAGCACCCCACGGGTTCGAGAACTGAATGCCGGTGGTGGAACTGGTGTTAGTCACCGAAGAAGCGTATGGCGGATTCGTGGTCCAGCGTTCGTTGAAGAAAAGTTCGGGGTTATCGTGCATCAAAGCGAAGGCCGAGCGGATGGTTTGTTTGCCGTCGCCCTTCGGGTCCCAAACTAAGCCGATACGCGGTGAACTGGTGAGCCAGTGCGTGGCCGTGAAGTTGTGGCCGTACGGGTTACCTGGGTCGTTGTAAAACAACAGGCCGGCCGGCGCATTAGGATAGAGCGCGCTCACTGTGCCGGCGTTAAAGGCCGCTTGCGAGAACTGATTGCCGCGGTTCTGCGCGTCGTAAGCCGGCAGGGTGGGCTCCCAGCGAACACCGTAGTTGACTGTTAAATGCGGCGATACGCGGAACGAATCTTGGGCATAAATGCCCGTTACGGATTGGCGCATGGCGTTGGGATTTGGGTTGCCCTGCACATAAGAACTCATTTTGCCGAGCAGGAAGTCGGCCAGCGCATCGCCGGTAATGCTGCCGGAAAATGTAGTAATGCCGTTCACCTGCTGGTTATTCACAATATTCATTTGGAGGCGGCGCTCATCCACGCCGAAGGCAACCTGGTGGCTGCCGTGAATCACCGTGAAATCGTCTGAAAGCTGATAGGTATTCACGTCAAAGTGGCCAGGAGCGCAGGTTCCGCAGCCGCCGCCCAAGCCGTAGTTACTCACCGAGAAGTCAATGTAGTTCGGCAGCCGTTCAAAGCTGTTGACGCCGAGACTCTGCGGGCTAATCAAGTTGGGCGCCGCGCCACGGTTGTCGCGGCGGCGGTCGAAGGTGGCGTGAAATGAGTTCAGAACGGTCGGGCTAATCGAGTAGGAATCTCCGAAGGTAGCGGTTTGCGCGCGATCTTGATTACCGGCGGTTGTGGTGGTCAGAAGGTTCGAGCCATTGAAGACGGTCTCAGCCGTGAAATCGTAAAGGTAATAGCGGAAATAAAGACTCTGCTTTTGACTAAGGACATAATCGCCGCGGCCAATCCATTGGTTATCCGGATTGTTGGCGGGAATCCCATAGAGCGTCAGGCCGCACGGATCTGAGCTGCTGGGAAAGTAGCCGGCGAGTTTGACCGCGGCTGGATCAAATTGCGAAGTCGGAATCTGATTGCCCGCGTATGCCGCCGCGCCTGGCAAGGCAGAAACGTGGAGCTGGATCGCCGCTTTTGATTGACACCCACCCGCGGATTTCAACGCATCGAGGGTTGAGAAATTGCCAGCCAAAGCGGCGGCAGTTGGGACGTAGGCGATGGTACTGGGCGGATTACTGCGTATGCGCGTGCCTTGAAAGCCGCCGAAGAAGAACAGCTTGTCCTTTAGGATGCGGCCACCGGCGACACCGCCAAACTGGCTCCGGCGCAACGTGTCGCGGGCGGTGGTGCCTTCCTGACGCGCGTTGAAATCGCCATTGCGTAGAAATTCGAACAAATCTCCGTGAAAGGCATTAGCGCCGGATTTTGTAACAGCGTTCACCACGCCGCCTGGATGAAGACCATATTGGGCCGGCAGCGCGTTGGTTAGTACGCTGAACTCTTGTAGCGCGTCGGGGAAAGGCAGCGGCAGGTTCACGTTGCTAAATGCGTCGTTGTTATCGCCGCCATCCAGCAAGTAGTTGATGCCGTTGGGCTGGCTACCGGCGACAGAGATCGCAGTGGAACCGTTTGATCCTTGAATGTTCTTGCTGCCCGTAAGATCGCCGCCGGGAGGGGTGGTGGAGGCGCCGGTGAGCAGAATCAACTGTATGGGATTGCGGCCATTGAGAGGAAGATCGACCATGCGCTGCTGATCAATAACTTGAGACAGCGAGCTGTCTTTGGTCTCCACCATTTCTGCGTTGGCTGCTACCTCCACCTTTTCAGTGATGGAACCCAACTGCATTGTCACATTCAGTTGTACGTCGTTCGCCACTTGCAGAGTGATGCCCGTTTGCACGTAATTCTTGAACCCCTGGCTGGAGACTTCCAACTGATAGGGACCGATGGGCAAGTTTGGAAGCGAATAATGGCCTTGCGCATCGGTTACGGTTTGATGAACTTGTTGCTTGTCAACCTCGGTGATTTTGACCTGAGCGCCGGCGACGGCGGCGCCTGCAGGATCTACCACGTAACCGCCTACTTCGGCGATGGCTACAGCTTGGGCTGACACATGAGAGGCAGTCAGAAGAAATCCGGCTGCTAAGAAAAGCGCCGCAGACAAAGTGCTGCGGGTGTTGATCGTTGAGAACCACATGGTTTCACCTCTGAACGTTGGCCGGAGATCATCCGGCATGCACCACTTACGAGTGAGATTAGTGTATCAATCGGATTTCGAACTTACCAGTGAAAAGTCTAGAACGAACCCTTTAGAGAATCTAAAATGTGGATACTATTTCCGCTGGGATGACATCCAATTTCAGAGGTAAATTCGAAAAATGAAAGCAGTTCTTGTGACGGGGTACGGCGACGTAGATCAACTGGTATACACGGATGTGCCGGATCCAAAACCGGGCGCAGATGAAGTTCTTGTAAAAGTAGCCGGGCTGAGCATAAATCCCTTTGACTTGAAACTTCGCTCGGGACAGATGAAGGAAGCCATGCCGGTGCCACTTCCTTTCATATTGGGGAGTGATGCGGCTGGCGAGGTGGTTGAGGTTGGCGTTGGGGTGACGAATTTCAAGAAAGGCGACAAGGTTCTTGGCTTCGTCAGTCATAGCTACGCGGAACTGCTGGTGACCAAACCTGAGAATTTGGCGCTGCTGCCAGATGGGTTGGCCGTGGATCAAGCGGCGGTCATCCCAGTAGTTGCTTTGACTGGCGCACAGTTGATTGAACGGGGCGTAAAGCCTAAGGCGGGCGACACGGTTTTGGTAACCGGTGCTTTGGGTTCGGTTGGGCGCAGCGCCGTTTACGTGGCCAAGCTGCATGGCGCAGTGGTCATTGCCGGCGTGCGAAAGAATCAGAAGCACCCGGCGCAATTGCTAGAGGCGGATCGAGTCATCGCGGTGGATGACGATACGGAGATTAGCAATTTGGAAGAGTTGGATGGAATTGCCGATACCGTTGGCGGCGCAACCATAGAGAAATTACTGCCAAAACTCAAGAAAGGCGGCGTGTTGGGAAGCGTTCTGGGTAAGCCACCGGCAGCCGACAAGGCGGATATTAAAGTCGCAGAAATCTACTGTGAACCGGATTCGAAGCGGCTGGCAGAGCTGGCAGAAGATGTGCGCGAAGGCGCTTTGGTGATTCCAATTAGCATGCGCTTTAAGCTGAGCCAGATACGTGAGGCGCATACGGCGGCGCAAAAAGGTGGGCCGGGTAAGGTATTGATCACGCCTTAACGTGCGGTTTAAAACTTCAGGCAGATTTTGCCAAAATGCTGTTGGCTCTCCAGGTAGCGGAGAGCCTCTTTTAGCTCGGCGAACGCGAAGGTTTTGTCGACAACGGGCTTGAGTTTGTGAAAACAGATGGCTTTGTTCATCTGCTCAAACATGTTGCGTGACCCTACAAAGACGCCTTGAATACGGGCGCTGAGGA
>Ga0302320_10022385_pt1 | contig 12488 bp, 15 predicted proteins | sample Bog_T0_3_FD_202130 | JGI IMG/M metagenome (GOLD analysis project Ga0302320, IMG submission 202130) | Peat permafrost microbial communities from Stordalen Mire near Abisko, Sweden - Bog_T0_3 | ecosystem: Environmental > Terrestrial > Soil > Wetlands > Peat | place: Sweden: Abisko, Stordalen Mire...
GGAAGGCAGCCAAGTCATCCAGCCCGCCCTTTGGAACTTCCACGACAGCCGTGTGGACGCTCCTCTGCGAGCGCCACTTGCTGAACATTGCAACCAAGCTGTATCCTTCGCCGCGCGTCGGATCTTCGCTCTTGCCCTGGTACAGGATCCTTGCTTCGAAATCGTTGAGGTTGATCAGCTTCGCGGGTTCGACGGCCACATGGCGCTCCGGGTTTGCCGGGTCCATTTGCAACGTCTGTTCCCAGAGGTCATCGTTCTTGTCGTCATAGTACCAGTCGGCTTCAGGCTGGGGCCATCCGGCATTCATGAAGTCCGCGAGTTCCTGGGCGGTGAGGTTGCTCTCATTCGCGGTGCTCATAGCTCTATTCTTTGCGGATTTTTACGGTTGGATCATAAAGACTGCGACTTCATTTCAGCAGCGTCTTTCAGGAAGGGGATGGCGCCTCGCAATTACGCCACCGTCTTCTGGGCACGCTGGATGCAGTTGAGGACCGACTCGAGCTCGTTCCACGCATCGATCGGCTGCTCTGCTTGATCGAACGCAGCCGAAATAATTTGGGCTATGGGATCTTCTGGCTGCACTCCGGCAGCCGTCAGTGCGTCGGCGATAAGCTTGGGCTTGTCCATATGGTGTGTTTGGCGGCGCACGATACGCCGCAGATTTAAAGTCTCTCCACCATGTCAGCGGCCCCTCGTTCCGGAAACAGCGCCAGAGCGTGGTCAGTCTCGCCATCACCGTCAGCTGTCACGAGAACTCGGAGATTTCCCTTGTCATCTAGCCCCACCAGCACATCTCCGATGGCTTTACCATTCCGGCGAGCTCGGACGGCGATTTCCTGGTAGATGCCGCGATCTCCGGTCGGCTCGGCCCGCAGGACGATCCCCTTCAGATTCTTTCCCCCGTTCAAAGCTGGAAATTCAAAAGCTACGGTTCCACGGAAGGCGTTTTTTTTCGCCTTGTGGGAGCCTTTGGTTGTCTTCTTTTTTCTGGTACTCATATCAATTTGTTTCGCGGCTTTTGCTCCGGTGTCAGCGGAGCTGGTGGCTTTCTGGAGACCCCCGAATGAAGCAACTGTTCGGAGGATTGCATTGAACGTAACAGCCGTTACGTTGCCCCCACTGCGAGGGTTTCAAGATAATTTCTTTTACTGGCTTCGTTCGCATGGCCCGTTCGAGAATCTTGGTGTATTTGAGCTTTGGAGTCCAGCCAGTTTCTGAACTGATTGACTTTACCTCCTTCCCGGACGGTTCTCCTCTGAAGAAGAGCGTTGCAATTCGGCGCGCGGCACCCCGCTTATCAGGCAACCGTCGCAGCAGGAACTGGCGCAGCAGTAGCGGCCGTAGGCAGCGAAAACTTTCCGCCGGTTCTCACCAGCTCGCCCTTTTTGGCGGCGATGTAGAACTTGGATTTGAAGCTGCCCATAGGCGTCTTGCCCGAGGCTCCCATTTGCTCCACGAGGGGTTTGGCGGCATTACAGGCTTCCTGGATGGTGATTGGACCCGTCGCCTCACGCATTACTTGGAAGATGATGCCGCGGTAGGTCAGTGCAGGTTTGGTCGTTGGAACTACGTTTTCGGTTTGATTACTCATAGTTTTTTTCGTTGGATCAAGTGCTGCCCGGTTTGGCGTCTCGAAACTTTCCACGGCCGCGGTGGCCTTCTCCAGGATTTCGACAAGCTCATCGATAGGGATCACATGGATCCCCAGCGTTGGAGACGACACCTCGATGGTCATCTCGTCTCGCATGATGGCGGAAACATGCTCTGGTCTCATGATCTTTCGTTAAGTTCGGCCAGTTTTTGAATATTTTACAGATGGCTGACAAGTGAGCAGATTTTCCACCCCTCGTCTCGGTACCATTATATGATATATTGAAGAAAGCGGGGGTACTGACCTGCGAGGGGCTGCTCCTAAAACTAACCTACTCCGTCGAAAAAGGATTTTCTCAACGAAGCCTGTCGACCGCCTCGCGAACCAACTCTGCGCACTCCGTTTTGAGGGCTTCGCGCCCAGGATCGCCCTCACCCAGGACAGGATCGCACAGGATCACAAGGGCGAAGCGCCTGAGCAAATCGTTATCCGGGTGGTTCTTTGCCAGTTGGTACACCCAAGGGCGTAGCTTGGCCAACCCTGGCTGAAACTTCTTTTCGTGGGCAAAGAAGGTATTGACAAGGCACGCGAACTTGAGAGGCGTCTCAATCAGATCCTTGGGATAGATGGGGGACAGGTTTCCCAGGATGAAGTCGAATGGCTTTTTGGAGCACTTCCAGTAGCGCTTGATCGCGTTTACGGCGGCATATTTAAACAGGCCCTCGCCGTCAGTTCCCAGGTTCACCGGGGTGGTGTCGCGCAGCTTATTGGTAATGTTTCCATTAGAGATTAGCGAGTTTAAGTCGCGGAAATTAAACTGGTAGAGACCGATGTCCGAGACCTTGTCATTGGCGTTTTTGTTGATGCGACAGCTGGGATGGTCGATGGTGCGGTAATCGGCCGCTCGGAATGGTTTCTCGAAATCTGTCACTTTGTCCTCCACGATTTCGACTACCCTGAAATGCCGGCTTTGTATCTGCTGAAACTCTTGGGCGATCTCTTCCTTGGTCAGCTTCGGCTGATCTTTCCCTGCCTCGAAGGCTGCGAGGTCTCTAGGAACCCAAAGCGCGGCCACGTAAGGAAATGCATTGCTGCCGTGAGTTGCGAAGGCTCGGCTGGAAAAGATCACGCAGTTTTCAAGCCTGTATCCGAAATTGACCAGCCTGTCGTAGATCGTAGGCTTAACCAGGTAGCTCATGGGATGCAGAATGGCTACTGCACGCGGTTTCACGAGAAAGTAGGCGCGCATGAATGCGATGCCCGAATCGCGGTTCTTGATCCGCGGATCCATCGGCGCCTGAACCTGGATTTTTGATGCGCGGCGGTTTTTTGAGGTCCAGTCATTGTACGGCGGGTTTCCAACGACCACTGTACGGCGATTATCGGGGATATTATAGCGGGTTCGGTCCACAAATGACAGCGTATCCATCTCCGCCATGAACTTGAACCCCATCTTTTTGAGGATTTGGACGGCAATCGGATCAATATCGAACCCGTAAAACTCGTTGCCGATGAACTCGAACGCGAAAGCCCCGATCCCGACGCAGAGGTCCAGGAGCAAATCCGTAGGCAGCAGAATGGGATCAAGCAGATCCCGTAAGAGATGAATCGCTCCCGTCGGCGAATAGTACTTGCCAAATGACGACTTCTTCCCGTCTGGCAGCATGTGCGTGAAGCGGTTTCCAAAAAACTTCTTCACTGCTTCCCCATCGTCCAGATAGTACTTGGCTCTGATTTGAGCGAACCATTTTTCCTCGGCCGGCGAGGCTGCCTCCCGCGCGCCATCCTCGAGCGAGAGCACTAAAAAGACTGCGACTATGGGGTCCACGCCCTTCGGAAGTTTAAGGAACACCTCCGAAAGATGGACGCTGATCGGCAATTGACTCATATTTTAATTTTATCCTCTGACTGCAGGACATGGCAAGTATAGAAGCCCAACCTGCGCCTGCATACTTTGTATTGACTGCCTTTTATCTTCTGACTGGGAAGCCGGACCCGGAGACGGAGCGGCCGCATCTTGCTGCGCTGCTCGGCAAAGGATGTTGAGGCGGTGGTTGCAGTCGACATTGCATAAAAATTTGGTTAGATGCCCCGCAGGAGCTTGACATCCCCATGGCCCTGATAGGAGGGTCCTGTCCAGGGGCAGCTTGCGGCGATCTGCCCCAAATCCGGGTCCGTGGTCTCGCTCAGGGAAGCAAAGGCTATCACGTTGCAGTCGTCAGTCACATTCGGGGTGAGTATCGATGAGAATCCGCCCCTCTCGGTGTAGCCCAAGACGACCTTCCATCGCAGCGAGTCGAAAGCCAAGTATGCCGTGCCGTCTGGCGGGAGCTTTTCTTTCTCGCCCGGCAGCCAGTCGCCTTCGGAGTTTCGCTTCAAGTAGGTCCACATGATGTAATTTGTTTAGTAAGGTTGTGCTTCTTACAAGATTATATTCAGGGGTACTCTTGTTGCAACCTCATATCCCTCACAAGGACGGGGCAGCGGCAAGGACTTTCGAACAAATCACAGATGAGCATGCAGCAACATTCATTCGAGACAACATAATCATATTACATTTATAATGGGTTGGAGGCCGGAGTCCTATATATCGTGTATGATTACCACCGGTTTTGACCTTCGTTTGCTGGAGCGCGGCTTCCATCACCACGGCGCGCAAGACGGCATGATGCGGATTTGGACGATCATATTCCTTCCGGCAAACTTGCAGATGACCACCGCGCTGCGCCAGCTCGTTGGCACGGCTCCCACCTTGCTGCCGGCGACGAAACAGTTCTTCGTCGCCCAATGGGTACAGTCTTTCCAGTAACCGTATGAAGTGGTATTGAAAAGCGATCCTTTATGAAGCGCAAGATCCTCCTCGCCCTCGCGCTTGTTTTGAGCGGCGGGCTGCCGTCGTTCGCGGCATCGTCGCTCCCGTGGCTGCCGAGCGCAAACGCCGATTCCAATTTGCTCGATGCCATCCATGCCGAGAGTGACCGCAAAGTGAAGGGCCAGATGCTCGTGGCTGGCTCAAACCGGGGATCAACCCGGGTTGGAAACACCGTGGCGGCCGCAAAAATGAAGCCTTCTCCTGGCCGTCTCCCGCAAATCCACCCCTTTCCTTGCAGAATCGTGTGCAAGATTGCCCGAACCCAAACGTATGGAAGTTGGATGGCTGGGGATTGAAGAGGCCCGGATGCGGAACACTCAATCCTCGGAAGGAAGACAAAATGTAAGATTAACCCGAAAAACTTCGAAGACGCGATGCAGGGCTTTGGTAATCAGGACCGTTCAGACCGCAGAGCAGAGGACTCAAGCTCCTTGTTCCTGCGCTTTCCATGGCTTGGCTTACGCCTGGTCCCACTCTTCTTGATGCCTTGGTCTGTGCAACTCGCGCCTGGTGTCCAGTCGGAGTGGGAGCGAGACAACGACCGGCATCCAGCCCAGGTGAGCCCACCAAGTGGATGACTGACAACCCAAGAGGACGCGAGCGTCTTTTAAGCGTCATTTTGAGTCGCTTTTGTCGCTTTGCGGGTTGACATTCTGTCGGCTTTGAGACTTAATGGCGATCATGTTTGCAACTACGGAACCGCTCGCGAAGATCCGGGATCAACTGGGGTTGACCCAGGATCAGTTCGCAAAAAAGCTCGGGATCTCGCGCCAACATCTGTCAAAGCTCGAGAACTCGTCAAAGCCGTTGTCTCGGAAAATGACTCGTAGCTTGGCGGAGGTCTCAACAAAGGCAGGTCTTCCGCAGTTGGGATCGCTTAACGGAGTTCGGGCGATTCCAGTCCGCTCTTGGGCTCAGGCCGGAACTGGTGCCGATTTTGGAGAACTTCCCCTCGATTGGGAAAAGCGAGTTGCAACAGATTGTCCTGACGAACAAGCCTTCGCTGTTGAGATCCAAGGCGACTCGATGGAACCCAAGTTCTTTCCAGGAGATATTGCTGTGTTGATGCCAACCCGGCAACCTCGAAACGGCAGTTTGGTTGTCGCGCGCTTGGAGCGCGAAGGAGTCGTATTCAAGGTTTTCACCGCGCGAGACCAGTTGCCGGTGCGAACTTGTTGTTTTACGAGTTACAATGCTGTGTTTCAGCCAATTGAAGTGCCGGAAAGCAATGTGATTTGGAATTATCCCGTGTATCAAATTGTCCGTCAGGTCTGGCGCTGAATCTGAATGGAACTTTCAACCTTAATTGGAACGCTTGGCTACAGCACTTCTGGAAATTTCTTCCGGACGGGCACCGTAGCGTTTGAGCGTGCGCCGGATATCGGGCATATCCTCCGTATTGCTGCGCGGAGGCGGGCCTGTCGCCTCGAAGGCGTCTATTCGCTTCGCCCGTTCAACGGTGAAGGCTCGGTCGTTCCGGTTGTCTATGTCTGCGAGGCTGACAATCTCACGGCGGCAGACGAAATTCATAAGCTCGTCTGGAATCAAGACATCGTCCCTTTCCTTCTCGTTCGCACACCCGTTGGCTTGCGGCTCTATTCTGGATTCAGATGCAATGAGACAGGTACTGGAACACACGAAGGTATTCTTGAACCGTTGATTCAGTTCAATGAAATTGCCGACAAGCTTGCAGATTTTCGGGCGGGCTCGATTGACTCGGGCGCACTCTGGCGGAATCGCGGCGGGGATGTCCAACCGGATAAGCGGGTCTACTGGAGCCTGCTGGACAATCTCAAGCGGCTTGCGAAGAAATTCCGGGACCAGTTCGGACGGGACAACGTCAAAGGCATCATCCATCCACTCATCGGCAAATACGTCTATCTTCACTACCTTAAAGACCGTGGCTTCCTCTCGCTGCGGCGGCTGGAGGAATGGCAGATTGAACGTGGCACTGTCTTTGGTCGGACCGCCACCGTCGCAGGGTTGCGTTCCGTTTGTGAAAAGCTTGACGGCTATCTCAACGGCCGGGTCTTCCCGCTGAAATTCCGCGGTCCGAGCGCGCCCACGGAAGAACAAATCCAGCGCATCGCAGGCGCATTCGCCGGAGACACCTTTGACGGCCATTGGCAATTTCATCTGCCTTTCACCGCGTTCAAATTCGACTTCATCCCAATTGAGACGCTCTCGATGATCTACGAGCAATTCCTTCACCTCCCGGACAAGCCTGATAACGATGAAGACGACGAGCACAGCGAAGGCCGCAAGGCAGGTGCGTACTACACGCCTATCCCTGTCGTGAATTACATGCTTGCCGGAATGGATAGGCGTCGCAGGCTCCAACGTGGCGTTCGGGTTTTCGATCCTAGTTGCGGCTCCGGAGCATTTCTCGTCCAGTGCTATCGCCGACTTATCGAACGCGAGTTCATTCATAAGAAGAAGAAGCCCGCTCCGCACGAACTTGCTACACTGCTCAAGCGCCACGTATTTGGCGTGGATATGGATGAGGATGCCTGCAGCGTGGCCGAGTTCAGCCTTTATCTAACGCTGCTTGACTATGTTGAGCCTTCGGACCTTATTGATCACCCGCGCTTTAGGCTCCCCACTCTTCGCAAGGCAAACATCTTCTGTTCCGACTTCTTTATGTTTCAGCCGTTTAAGACGAAATTCCATTGGATCGCAGGGAATCCACCGTGGACGAAGCCTAAAGGCGATCAGGCAGAAAACAACGAAGTGGAGGCACACTCGAAGCGGGTGTTGGCGTGGATGAAGAAACACGCTGCGACAATGCCTGTCGGCAAGAATGCTGTCGCGCAGGCGTTCGCGTGGCGATGTCGAGAATTCATGGCCAGTGATGGGGTGTGCGCGCTGCTCATCCCAGCAATGACATTCTTTGAAGATCCGTCCGCAGAATTTCGCCGCAGATTTTTTCGCGAACACCGGCTTTACGCGGTAACGAATTTTTCAAATCTTGCGGAAGTTCTTTTCGCAGGTCGCTCCCGTGTTCCAGCCGCTGCGGTTTTCTTCGGTCTGCGGAAGAAGAATGCCCAGCCCGATGACTTGGAAATGACGACTGTTTTCTCACCGCTCATTGCCAATCAGGAATCCACCCGTCCACTTTCCTCGGGAGTCCGCAATGAAACCTGGAGCATCACCATCAACGGTGACGAGGTGCGCGAAATACCATTTTGCGAAATCGCCTCTGGACGCGGGCTTCCATGGAAATTGGCAACCTGGGGCTCGGCGTTGGATGCTTCGCTTCTGGCGCGGATGAGGAGGAAGTGGCCGTCGTTGGAAGAGTGCGAAGCTAAGTGGAAACCCAAGCTGGCCAAATTTGTCACAGATCCTAAAATTCCCGCGCAGAAATTTGGTGTAACTCAGGGTCTTGAGCTTCGCGTCAAGAACAGTAAAGACGCCGGGGAAGAAGTGGCCGGAGCGCAAAAGAAGCCGAAACTAGACGAGGTTTCGGAGGTTCGTGGAAAGCACAAGCTCGACGTTAAATTACTGGATCGAGTCCGTAGGCTCTTTCGATTCTCGAATGACGAGTTGGTGGCTGTATTGGGCGGCGAAGATAATGGGCCGGATGAAGCTTGGTGCCGTGAAGGCCGGGGACCGCTCCCGTTGGCTGTGTGCCGCCCGCCTCATGTCATTGTCAGCGCCGCGCGGAATTTTGCGGTTTATAGCGACCGATTCATCGTCGTTCCTCCCCGCCAAATCGGCATCATTAGCGTTGATGGCAACCAGATGTTGCTCAAAGCCATCGCACTCTACCTAAGTTCCGATTTCGCTTACTACCACCAGTTCCTTACCGCTACAGAACTTGGCGTCAAGCGTGATCGAGCGACGCTTGAATCACTTCGCCAAATCCCTATCCCCTTGCTGAAACTTGCTCCGAATGAACTCAAGGGCTGGGAGGCCTTGCACGACAGACTTGCGCAAACCAAACCGCGCTTGCTGCACGACCCTAATCAACCCAACGCAGAACTCGACGAAACGCCTGCCGATGACGGACAGGATGCGATGATCGAGGAATTGAACCGCCGCGTGTCTGATGCGCTTGGTCTGGATGAAGCCGAGCGCGCGCTGGTGCATGACCTTGTGCATGTGCGCCTCGCGCTGAACGACGGCAAAATCGGCCAGGCAGCGATGCGCGCCGCGGGCGCGGATGAACTGCAAACATACGCCGAATGGCTCCAACGAGAATTGGATACGAACGCGGACGGAAGCACGCAATACTGCGTGGCTATTCTCCACGACGCAGATTCTGGGTTCATCGCCGTTGAGCCAGCGAATGGTCACGCGACCATAGGTGTGTTCGCGGTCAGTTCAGGATCGGACCGGATTCTTGCTGCCACGCGCGAACGGCTCCGCGAAGAGCACGCACAATGGGTTTATTTTGACCGCGCCTTGCGAATTCATCGCGGCAAACGGACATATCTTTTCAAACCCATCCACCGTATGCACTGGACCCGCACTCGCGCAATGCTCGACGCGGCGGACATTGTGATAGCAAGCATGCGCACCGAGGAAGGAGCGCGGCAAGATGGCGAATAATGCCGCATTCGATCTGTTCGTCGAGAGGGCTCACCAACTCCTGCAAACAGGGTATGAGATGATGGATGCCAAAGCCTGCAACCTTTGGGCGGAACCTGAAATATCGGGCGAACTTGGGTCGAAGATCGAGGACTTGCTCTGCGCGCGACGGCAGTCGTGGATGCGATATTGGACGGCAGTGGATAATTGGCCAGAAAACGAGCCGGACAAGCTGGGCCGCACAAAGCGGCTTGGCAAGCGCCGCAGACTGCCCGACCTCAAATTAAAATATGCGGGGCAGCGCGAAACGCTGTATTTCCGGTTTGAGGCGAAAAAGCTCGCAGGAACTGGAGACTACAACGACCTCATCAGCCACACGGATGGTTTGGGACGTTTTCTCAGCAGAGCGTACGGTCGCCACGATCAAGCGGGTGGGTTGCTCGGATACGTCCAGACCGAATTGCCCGAAACTCATGCGGAGCGTGTGAAGATTGCCCTGTCAACGGATCCCAAGAAATATAAGATAAATGCCGGGGGAGATTGGAGTGTCGTCACCTGGAAAAACGGTCCTAAGTGCTGCTTTCGAGTAGTTCATTCCCGAAAGGGAGGCTCACTGATTGTCATTTTCTATTCTTTTTTGCTTTTTCGCGCATTATAGCGAATCGGTATGTTCATTTCCCGGACCTTGGGCTTTTTGACCGTATCCGTATAGCTAACCCCGACCAGGCAAGCGCGATCGCCCATGCCAGAGTGGGCGCGATGCAAAACTCATCGCCCGTTCGCAAACATTCGACTTCCGCGCAGCGGGAGAAAATCCTCCAAGCTTGTGCGCGGAGCCAATGGCCCCAGAAGGAGTTCGCCGCCCAGGCCGGGATCGGAGTCTCGACGCTGGCGGCTTGGCTCAGGCAAGCGGCGGTCAAGAAGGAGGCGGTTCCTCCTTCGTGGCCATGCCCAATTTGCTGCCGGCTCCGCCCGCCGGACCCGCCTACCGTCTGCAATGGCCCGGCGGACCGAGTCTGGAAGTCCGCCCCGGCTTTTCCTCCGGGGAACTGGCCTCCTTGTTGCGACTGCTCCGAAACCTATGATGCCACTGAGTCCGGCCACGCGGATTTTCCTGGCCTCGGTCGCGACGGATTTGCGCCAGAGTTTCGAGGGGTTGGGCGATTTGGTGTCGCACCAGTTTAAAGAAGACCCGTTGAGCGGCCATCTTTACGTGTTCGCCAACCGGAGGAAAAACCGGATCAAGTTGCTTTATTTCGACGGCACCGGGGTCTGGTTCTGCGCCAAACGGCTGATGGGCCAGGGCTGCTTTGCCTGGCCCAAAACCGCCGAACCGGGTGCGTTGCGGATCGTGGCCGAGGAGTTGACCCTGCTTTTGACAGGGATTGACTTGGAAAAGACGCAAACGCGTCCCTGGTGGAGAAAAGCCGCCTGAAGAAAAAACGAAAAAGTGGGGAAATCTGTTTACAGTATTGATAATACTATGTATAAGTGATACGAATTATATGATTCCGCCCGACTCGCTCTCTCCAGAAGCCCATCAAGCCTTCGAGGTCTTGCAGGGCGAAAACGGGCGTCTGGAACAAGTCATCCGCACCAAGGACCAGATCATCGAGCTGCAGAACCAGAAAATCCGCCTGCTCAATTTCCAACTCTGGGGTCCCAAAGGCGACCCCATCTCCCCGGCGCAAACGGCGCTGCTCTTTGAGGAGGCCAGTGTCACCGCGGCGGAAATCGAAACGGAAGCCAGCCCGCCGCCGGCCCAAAAAGAAAACCCACTGCCCAGGGCTAAGCGACCCCACCCCAACCATCCCGGCCGCGAGAAACTGCCGGAGCATTTGGAGCGGCGCGAGGTGATGATTCCCTGTCATCCCGATGACTGCCGCTGCGACCAATGCGGGGCCGAGCGCCCGGTCATCGGCTATGAGCGGAGCGAGGAACTGGTGTGCGAACCGGCCACCTTCCATGTCCGGGTGACCCTGCGGGAAAAGCGCGGTTCTCATTATCAAGAGGAACAAGGCGCGGCCACCGCGCCCGCCCCCGCCAAGATCGTGCCCAAGAGCAAACTGGCCAACGAATTTATCATCGAGGCGCTGGCCCGAAATTACCAGCAACACACGCCGGTCTATCGGCAATGCGCCATGCTGGCGGACGACCACGGCATCGACCTGAGCCGGACCACCCTGACGGCAGGCATTCTGGCTGCGGGCGGATTGTTGACCGCGGTGGTGCGGGCGCAAGCCGATGAGCTGCGAAGAAGTTCCTACCTGCAAGTCCCGTGCCGTTGCCCCACTTCCAAACGGCCGACCAGATTGCGTTCTCGTCCAAGCCGTTCAGCCAACCGCGTCAGGGCAAATGCAAGAACTCATACCCACAAGGCGTCCCGTAGCCCAGACCGGCGGCTGATTTTCCGCTGAATCATCGTCCGGAAGGGCTTCTCGGCTGCCCACAGCTCGACGTGTTTGCTTGCCCGAGTCAAGCCGGTATAAACGAGTTCGCGCGTGAGGATCGCGCTGTCATCAGCGGGAAGGATCAGCAACACGCGCTCGAATTCCGACCCCTGGCTTTTATGGATCGTCATCGCATAGGCCGTCTCATGAACTGGCAATCGCAAGGGCAGAAAATCTCGCAGGCTCTCGTCCGGACCGGAAAAGTAGGCGCGCAGCCCCCCCCGTTTGGGGTCCTGAAGCAAAACGCCGATGTCGCCGTTGAACAACCTGAGGTTGTAATCGTTGCGGGTAATCAACAGCGGCCTCCCAGCGTGGTAATTGCCACCCGCCTCAATCAGCCCGGCGTCCGCCAGGATTTCCTCCACCAACCGGTTGATGTTCTCCACGCCCAGAGGGCCGTTGCGAACGGCGCAGAGAATGCGGAACTGGCCGAAGCACCGCAACGCCGCCTGCGGATCCTCGCACTTTAAGTATTCAGTGAAATTGTTCAGAACATGAGGTTTCAAGGCCTCCTTGAGCCGCGCTGGTTCCGGCGACACTCTCCATGAAATCTGCGAATCAGGGGAACCACCAGCGGTTCGCAGCACTTCGATGGCGCGCTCGGCATCACCGCCGTTGACGGCCTGGCTGAGCTTGTAAATTCCACTCTGTTCGCCGAAACGGTAGTTCTTCCTCAGTTCGACAATGCAGTCACCCAGCTCCGACGGGCCTGGTGAGACGGATCCTGGCGGGAGTTTCTTGCCTGTGATATCGGTAAACTGGCCGCTGAACTCCCCAGAGAACACACGCTGGGCGCCGGCATTGCATATATCCGCCAGCACCGCCCCTGCCTCCACGGATGCCAGTTGATCCTTGTCCCCCAGCAGAATGAGTCGAGCCGAGGAAGGGATGGCCGCGACCAGTTTGGCCATCAACGCCAAGTCCACCATACTGGCCTCGTCGACTTATGTGGAGCTGCACATAAGTTGACTCATGTTAAGCAATCAGTAATGTGGAGTTGCAGTGGCAAAAACGACCCCTGCGCCTCGTGTGGGCCGAATTTTAG
>Ga0302320_10022386_pt1 | contig 12488 bp, 13 predicted proteins | sample Bog_T0_3_FD_202130 | JGI IMG/M metagenome (GOLD analysis project Ga0302320, IMG submission 202130) | Peat permafrost microbial communities from Stordalen Mire near Abisko, Sweden - Bog_T0_3 | ecosystem: Environmental > Terrestrial > Soil > Wetlands > Peat | place: Sweden: Abisko, Stordalen Mire...
GGCGGCCACAGCCTTGTCGATCATGCGCAGGAACTTCAGCCATTCCTGATGCCGGTGCTTCTGCTGACATAGGCCGTAGACCTCGCCATTGGCGGTGTTCAGCGCGGCGAACAAGGTGGTGGTTCCGTTGCGCTTGTAATCGTGGGTCATGGTTTCACCACGGCCTTTCTTCATCGGCAGGCCGGGCTGGGTGCGGTCCAACGCTTGTATCTGGCTCTTTTCATCCACCGACAACACCAGTGCATGTTCGGGAGGGTTGAGATAAAGTCCCACTACATCTTCGAGCTTTTCCGCGAACCGGGGATCGTTGCTGACCTTGAAGCTGGCGACACGATGAGGCTTCAGCCCATGGGCGCGCCAGAGACGCGAAACCGAAGCCTTGGAAATGCCCATCTCTTTTGCCATGGTGCGCGTGGACCAATGCGTGGCGTTGGCAGGTGTGCTTTGGGTGGTCTTGTCGATCAAGGATGCGGTCACTTCGCTGTGATCGACGGCGGGTGTCCGGGCCGGGCCGGGGTGCATCCTTGAGCAATCCCTTGATGCCGAGCTTGTTATAGCGGTCACGCCACAACGTGGCCATTCGCGGTGCAACCTTCAGCTTTTCTGCAATCTGCTTGTTTTGCAACCCCGCTGCGGCCAGCAGGATAATGCGGCTCCGCAACACCACACGGGCGGCTATCGAACGTCCACGCGATTGCCGCTCCAGCTTCCGGCGGTCCTCTTCGGTCAATTCAATGGGCTGAGCCACACGCATATCGAGGTCTCCTACCTACTACTGATGCGGCCCTTATGGGTGAGACATATTCTTGAGTTGTAACGTCTCAAGAATATGGAGAAGACCGAGGGACATCGACTTCCGCGTGTGGTGTTGAATGAGCGTCGCCGTCGAGCGGTGAAGCTTCGTTTGAGTGGTGCCACGATTGCCGAAACGGTTGCACAGTGCGAACTAGGCCGTTCTTCGGTGATCCGCGCCATGCAGGCCTATGAACGGGGTGGCTGGAGCGCAGTAGCGGTTCCGATCGTTGGCCGGCCCGTTGGCGTAGGGCGGCAGTTGAGCGCTGAGCAGGAAAGCAAGGTTCAGCAGCTGATTCGGGACCGAACGCCGGACCAGTTGAAGCTGGTTTACGCCTTGTGGACGCGCCAGGCGGTCAGCGAACTAGTTGAAGCCGTCTACGGCGTGCGGCTAACGGTGCGCAACACGGGCAAGTATCTGAAGCGCTGGGGCTTCACGCCGCAGCGGCCGTTGAAGAAAGCCTACGAGCAGTCGCCCGAAGCTGTCTCGAAGTGGGTCAATGAGGAATACCCGAAGATTGCCAAGCGCGCTAAAACAGAAGGCGCCGAGATCCAATGGGGTGACGAAACTGGTCTGCGCTCTGATGACGTGCGTGGGCGCGGCTACGCACCGAAGGGGCAGACTCCGGTGGTGCTGGCCAATGCCAACCGGGCAAAGCTGAGTGTGATCTCGACGGTGACCAACAAGGGGCAGATGCGCTGGAAGGTGTTCTCGGGGGCGCTCAATGCACATATCCTGATCGGGTTCATGGAGCGGCTGGTACGCAATCGCAAACAGAAGATCTTCCTCGTCCTGGACAACCTGCGGGTGCACCACTCGAAGCCGGTGAAGCAGTGGCTGGCCAAGCATGCCGACAAGATCGAAGTCTTCTATTTGCCCAGCTATTCGCCGGAGTTGAATCCGGACGAGTTGCTCAACGCAGACCTGAAGCAGCGAGTGACCAAGGCTGCTCCGCCGCGGACCAGGACAGATCTGAGCCGCACCGCCATCGGCGCCCTGCGAAGCATCCAGAAACAGCCGGACCGGATCGAAAGCTACTTCCGGCACAAAAACGTGTCCTATGCCGCGTAGGTCTCACTGTTCAGGACCGGATCAATAAGATGACCTCGCCACATACAAGATTCTATTACTGAGACACGCCACTAGATGGGAGTGCCCGGCGGTTCTTGTACCAGTTTGATTGAGAGAAACTGGTATGAGAGGCGCCTTGAATGGCGCGAGGAATGAAGCACACGCCGGAGCAGATCGTGAGTTTTTTTCGGCAGGTTGAGGTTGCACTGGCGAGCACATTTCCAGCGGGGTCCTAACCTCACTTGATGCGGGACGCCCAGACCGTTCCAAATGTCAGATCCGACTGCCAGTGGATCACTTCAAATCCGATGCGGTTGAGGTTCCCCTCAACCTCCTGAACTGTTTCACCGCGGAAAAGGTGGTATTCCATGCGGACGTTCCGTATATGCTGCCAAGGTTCCGCTATGCCGAACATCTCCCATTCCGCCCCTTCGCAATCAAGCTTGAGCAGATCCACCGACCCGCCCAATCTCTCGATCGCAGTGGCCAGGCTTACTTGGGCTACAGAGCCGTCGCGGGCCGCGACGGTTCTGGCCAGGTTGCTGTCTCCGCTGTCCTCCAACGAAACGTACCCACTGTTGCCACCAACAGCCTCTGGATGAATCACAATGCCCAGCTGGCTGGTGTTTTCCTTGAGAAATGGGAGAACACGCGGATTTGGCTCATAAGCGTGAATGATCGCCTTGGGATAGTGCGATCGGGCGGCCATGGAAAAAAAACCGATGTTGGCCCCGATATCAAGAATCGTTTGAACATTGGAAAGGCGCTTCTGCAAACCGTACTCATTGCGCAGGAAGCACACGAAGAAATCAGCTAATGCACCGTGTTCCGGCGGTAGGCGCAAGGGGACCGACTTTCCGACGATACGAATCTTCTGCGGAATATGGATCGACCGGGCACGCACATACAACAATCCCAATCGAAGTCCGTTGCGGAAGCAATGAACGTGCCGGACGATGCGGCTAAGTACGTGCCCCATTCTATCCAAAAACTGCATCATCCAGAATCTCCTATTTTGCCCCAGAATTCCTAGAGGCTGTTTCATAAATAGATTCGGCCTCAAACTGGATACTTTTGCGTGAGGACATTGTTCTGTTGAGCTTCCTGCACGAGCAAGAAGCGATTTGAGTTGTTGACCGATGAGCAGTGGGAACTGATCGAACCGCTACTGCCAGAGCCGAAGCGGCGCAAGGATAATCGGGGACGGCCGTGGGCTTCAAACAGGGCTTGCCTGGAGGGCATCTTGTGGGTGCTCAGGACAGGCGCACCGTGGCGGTTTCTTCCCGCCCAGTATCCGTCGCCGGCCACTTGCTGGCGACGGTTGAAGCAGTGGGAAGAGGAAGGCGTCTGGCTGGATGCCTGGCGAGCGCTGCTCGGGGCGCTGGATGGGGAAGGCTTGTTGAAGTCGGAAGAGAGCTTTCTTGACGGCAGCTTTGCGCCTGCTAAAAAAGGGGCTCCGCAGTCGGCAAAACCAAGCGTGGCAAGGGCGCGAAGTGGATGGTACTGGTCGACGGTCAAGGTCTTCCGCTGGGAGTTCGGCTTGAAAGTGCCTCTCCGGGAGAAGCTACGCTTGCGGAAGCCACACTCGCCGAGGTCCGCGTCCCCAGGCCGAGAGGCCGGCCGCGGCAAAAGCCGAAGCGCATCATAGCCGACCGTGGCTACGATTCCGATCCGCTGCGCGAGCGGTTCAAGAAGCGCGGCATTGAATTGATCGTGCCGTACAGGAAGAACAACAAGCAACGGCGTTACGAGGACGGACGCAAACTGAGGCGGTACAAGCGCCGGTGGATTGTCGAGAGAACCAACGCATGGCTGGGACAGTTTCGACGCCTGCTGGTCCGACACGAACTCCTCTTCGCCACTTACCGCGCATTCTTCTACCTTGCGTGCCTATGAATCACGCTTCGCAGATGTTTATGAAACAGCCTCTAGGAAGATTCTAGTTGCGCCCCAGCACGGGCAAAGCCCCAACGCCGGTTTCAAGTGTCGCCGGAACCGGGCAGCAGCTAATCCACCATATGGCCGAATTGTACGTTGACTTGGATTCGGCTACAATTTGTGCAGGGGGGGGGGCACGGAGATTCTCCTGTACCCCCACTGAGGATCTAACTTACCCAGCCTGCCAGCAGGTTCAGAACTTGGGTGCTGTTGCGCGAGATCGCGCAGAATAGCGATGGAGATCTCGACTTGTCCGGTTTTGCCAGCTCCTTGAGCACCTGGGTCCGCTCTGAAACACTCCAGCGCAGGTTTCGTATCTTGCTGGTATTTTTAACCGGGCAGGGCCTGGTGCAATTGGTCAGCCTTTCCGTTGGGCTGCTGCTCCTGCGCTGGCTCAATATCGACAATTACGCGCAGTTCAGTGTTGCGTTCGGATTCCAGTCCACGTTCACCTTGCTGACGGACCTCGGCTTTGCGGGCACGATCATTGCGTTGGTCGGGCCGCGCGGAAACGATCCCTCCGTTGTCGGCGCCTATATCCGCTCCGGACGCCATTTGCGCAATTCAATGCTGGCCTGGCTCACGCCAATCGCCGCCATCTTCTATTTCTTCATTGCCCGCCAGTATCACTGGCCCTTCCTGAAAAGTAGTCTCCTCTTCCTCTCCATTGTCGCATCAATCTACTTCAATGGAATGGCTTCGTATTACGGCGCACCGCTGCTAATTCGCGGCCGCCTTCACTTGTACTTCCGTCATCAATTGGCAGGAGCCTGTTTTCGGATTGTCGTCTGCGGGATTCTTTTTCTGACAGGCGGTTTGTATGCCTGGACAGCGAGCTGGGTCAATTCTCTGGGGTTCTTTCTCATCGGCTGGCTCAATGCTCGTTCATCCCGCGCCTTCGCTGTTCTCCCTGAGCATCCTGATCCCTCCGTGACGCGCCAGATGATCCGCTATGTGATGCCCAACCTGCCGAACGTGATCTTCTACGCGCTTCAGGGCCAGATTGCGCTCTTCCTCATCTCCCTGTTCGGCGGTCAGGTACGGAGCATTGCCGAGGTAGGAGCGCTTGGCCGATTGGCCCAGATATTCCTCCTGCTCAGCGGCTTCAATGGCACCGTCATCGAGCCGTTCATGGCCCGGCTCCCCAAAGCGCAGGTTCTGCGTAGCTTTCTCTTCGTGCTGGCGATCGCCACCGCCATCGGCGCCATTCTGAGTGCGGTTGGATTCTTCGAACCCAGGCTGCTCCTGCTCCTTCTTGGCGCCAAGTACGCATCCCTGCAAAAGGAAGCGGGTTGGCTGGTCTTTGGAAGCTCCCTGGCCTATTTGACGAGCGTTGCCTGGGTCATGACGACAGCGCGACGGTGGATCTACTGGACAACCAGCTGGGTGATGATCGGGCTCATTCTCTCTACCCAGATTGTCTTTCTCTGCTTATTCAAGCCCAACACGACGCTGCACGTCATCTACCTTGGCGTTGCCACTTCGGCTGCTCATTTGACCTCCGTCCTGTTCAACAGCGCATATGGCTATATCTGCGGGCCGAGAATCGAAATCCCGGAAGAAGCCAAGGAACAGCAGATCCAGATCGACCAAGCCGCTGGCCAGATCGCTCTCGGAGAGGAACTTTAGAAGGGACAAATTCCTGTCAACCCGTAAATCGCATCTCTATAACGATCCGGTCCCGGCCCTGAACCTGGAACTGATACAGTACTACGTCGGCGCCATCAGGCAGCACCGTCTTCTGTCTGATCTCAAGTTGCGCGGAATCGTTAAGACTTGTTCCCCTTCTACCCCCGAACCCCTCCGCCGGCAAAGCGCCGACATTGGTTCACGAAATATGAGAAAGAACCCAAGAAAACTTGCCAAACACTGGTGGACGGACTCCCGTAAATGTTCAACTGCTACTGCCTCCCCGGCAAAGCCCGGGGGAATTCCTGTTACATTAGAAAAGACTTCAACGATCCACGCCAGACTCGGTCAGTTTCTCGTTTGGGATATATATGTAGTTCTCCAATTGTCCATGAACCCCGATGAGCTCTTCTAAAGTGAACCGCCGGTAGCTCAGAGCCTGAAACCACGAACCCACAAGCTGCAGGTTCCTGTCTTTAATCTCAATCAGAATCACTGGCCGTGATTGGCTGATTGTCCTCTCCGCCCCCAGCAACACTTCCACTTCGTGGCCTTCAACGTCCATTTTCACGAAACCAACATCTGCTATCTTAAAGTCATCCAGCGGGGCCACCTGAACTTCCTTTTCCAGGTATTTATCCGCATTCGGGCAATTATCTTGATACAGACTTCCCCAGCCCGTTAGCGTGAGTCCGTGGGCTACAGGCACGTAAAGTCTGGCGTTTCCTTCTTTGCATGAAAGACCGCAATGGATCACCTCGATGTTGCCCCGGTTGTAATCTGTTATCCATCTGGTGACCTCGTCGTTTATTTCGAAAGCATAGACACGGCTGAATCGCTTCGAGAGGGGATAGGTGTACCATCCAACGCTCGCCCCGATATCGATTGCCACTCCTGTCGGTGCGCAGTAGCGCGCCAGATTCAACAGTTCCGGCTCGCATTCCCCTCCTAAAACGTGCAGTCTGTATAGGAACGGCAGCCGGCAATCGAGGGGGTACCAGCGGAAAGACTGCCCGTCTTATTGCGCCAGCAACATAGCTTCTAAGCGACCTCATCGTTTATCTCCTCCAGAGACCATGGACTATGACGCCCAATTGGTTCTTTTGATTGCATCCAGAGTAACCGGCTTCAGTGCAGGAGAGATTTCCGGTGTCCATGATCGTATCCTCGGCCGCACTGCACTTTGATCCCAACCCGGGCCACTTTGAATTTGCTAATCGCCGCGAAACGGCGTTCTTTGAGCGGCGCGCTGCATCTCGGCCGCGGATGGATGTTCTGCTACATCACTGCCAGAGTTACGGTAGGCAAGACAACCTTCACCGAATCGAAGCGGGGCACAGTCTCTCTCGCTGGCCGGATGATAGATTCGCTTGGCAAACTCGGTCCTATCTCCCTTGTGAAGCGATCTGGGACGCAAGGCTTATCAGCAACCCTTCAGCCGACGACCGCAGGTGCTTCCCCGGGAACTGATTCGGCCGCTTGCACCCTAGCTTGAAAGCCAGGCGGCAAAGCAAAGAAATCTCTCCCCGTAGGGGAGTTGAATAACTCTGATTCATGGTCAAAGGCGTAGCCATAGCCGCGCAGCAGACTCACAGCCCGGTGTGAAGATTTCAGAAACTGCTGACACAATTCGATATAGATTACAGGCTTGAATTCGCGCAGCAACCCCACGGCCCCTGCGAGCACCTCATCTTCGAAACCTTCAACGTCAAGCTTCATAAAATCCAAGCGCTTCAGCTTCGGCCCCAGAAAGTCATCCAGCTTGACGATCTGCACGTTCACCTTATGAGCGGACTGCCCCTTTCGCGCCGCTTTGTCCAGGCTGACCTCTGGGCGCAATGTTGAATGTCCTGAATGATTCTCAGAGCAATAGAGCGTCATTCGTCCCTCAACGCTTCCGCAAGCCATATTGTAGGGTGAAATGTTTGTGTAGTGGTTCGCGTCGATGACCGTCAATAATCTTGCATAAGTTACAGGCGATGGCTCAAAACTGTACACCCTCCCGGTGGCGCCTGTCAGTGTACTGAGAATTCCCGAAACGAAGCCATGATTCGCTCCTGCGTCAATCGCCACGCAGCCTTGCGTGAGATAGGGTGATAGATTCTGGCATTCACTTTCCCACCACTCTTTCCCATGAATGTAATATTCAACCTCCTGCGCGTCGCCATCTCCGCAGAATGGCAGCTTGATGGGGCAGCGATCGTACAGGAAAGGACCACCGTTCAGCCGTAGCCGAAGGGATAGATACGCGCGAGCCGCTGTTGACAGGCTCCGGTTTCGCAGCCTAGCCACAAACTCACTTGGGCTCCTCGGGACTTTCATCCTGATGACCTCCTTTCAGGCCTCCCGTTTCCGGCAGCAAGAGGGTAGATGAAACTTCTCGGCGCGCAGAAAGGTCGGTTGAGTTGTATTGGGCTAACCCTACAAGAGTGGAGTGATTCTTCGCAATCCCAAGCCCAAGACCCATTTAACCGGAAGTTCCATTTTGCTTTCCGGGCGAAGATAGTATGGTACTGGCTGCCGCCGCCGCGACCGTTCCTGCATTCCTTCCAGAGCCAAAGAACCGGACAAGCCCGGCAGGACCTTTGCCAGACACAAAAGGCCACGACTCTCGCCATTTCGAAGCGACCGCTCAGACATACCTCCCTCAACTCCACCCCCGTTTTCCAAGTTGGTTTCGCGTGGCTTCCGCGCCTATCCGGCCGGAAGCGGCAAATCCCCCATCCGCCGCTTTCCAATCACCTTCGCCGGCGTCCCTACGGTGATCGCGCCCGGCGGCACATCACGAAACACTGAGCTCCTCGCTCCCACCACAGCCCCATGGCCGATTCTCACTCCAGGCGCCACAAAAACATCGGTTGCCACCCATGCCTCCGATTCGATGACGATCTTCTTCGCTAGCAGGTCGAACGTCGGACTCGTATGATCATGGGTCCCGGTGCAGATATAGGACCGCTGCGATATGACCACGCAATCCCCTATCTCGATCTCTCCGTAGGTGTACAGGTGCACTGCGTCCCCAATGTGGCAATGATCCCCTATCGTCAATTTCCAGGGATAGGGGGTCCGTACAGTCTGCCGGATGATGGCGCCTTTGCCGATTTTGGCGCCGAAGAGTCTCAGCAGCCACCTCCGCCAGCCGTACAAGCCCTGCGGCGACATGCCAAACAGGGTCCCCTGTACCAGCCACCACAATTGCACAACAGCCTTTGATCGACCGCGAAAGCCGGGTGGCACCTGGAACTCATCCATTCGCTGATAGGTTCGTAGGCTCATTCCGATTTTCATGCCTCCTTTCTCTGCCTCGTAAGCCTATGACCAGCTGGATTGCCGCCCCGACTACCACACATGAGCTTAAACCTGGCGTTCAGCGTCACGCTGACGGCGGTACAGGGGCGCCAAGACTCGAGTCATTTTGATTGAGACAATCCCAGAAACGAGTTAAGGTTGCGAAGATCCGCTGCTTTGCTTCAGACCAGAGACTGGCAAGGCTCCCAAGTCGGAAAACCCCGGTCCTTGCTGCGATGAGAGCGTATTGCGCGACCCGCTGCCGAAGCGCCCCGATGCTGGGGCGGTGTTTCTCAGACCCGTGCCCCGCCCTCGCGTGCCAGGCCTGCCCTTCGACGCGGCAGATGCGTACCCCTTGCCGAAATGTCCTGAAGCGGGACCACGGCTGGCGCTTCCCGCCCTGGAGACAAGACCCGAGGTCAGACGGGAGCGATTCCACGCACTCGACGCAGCATTGCCTTTGCCAAACGTGCCCCTCGTCATGGAGGACCCCGATGCCTGTCCTCCGGGGAAGGTGGGGATAGAATTGGGAGCGGTCGAACCGCCTCGGGTGAATGCGGAGGGGGAAGATCCCGTCGCACCGGCAGCACCAGACATAGAAGTGGATGAGAGTGGTATACCGTTGCCGCTGGACGCAAGGCCAGTCTTCACAGATAGATCTGCCAACGTGCTGCTGGTGCCGCCTGCAAAACCGCTTCCCGCCGGCCGTGTGCGCCAGATTCCATCCCGCTGGATCGAACTTCCGAAACTCCCTTTGCCTGCTGTCCAACTGGAAGCAGTGCCGGGTGCAATTGCCGTGCCCATTCTGCTCCCACTAGATGTTGAAGCCGGTCCCGAGGCACTTGTACGGGATGGGGTGGAACTCGCGCTCTGCTGCGCTTGCGCTGCATGGGCTGCGATGGCGCAAGCAACAGAAAACAAAACCGCAGAAACCGAAACCCTCTGCGTGAGACAGATCATTCACTGCCCCCTTCCTGAGCCGGGAGGCTCATGGAGGATTTCGTAGCCAAGCTCAAGCATCGTTCAAGGTGTCCCAATACGCGTGCCGAAGACCACCTTCGGTTTGCGTATGTTCGCGCGTTCTGGCCGTATTCTCGCAGACTTGAAGCTTGCATGTCTCGGATGGCTGACAGAAGAGCCTCTCCATCCTCCGGCGCCACGATCTTTCCGGCACCCGACTCCTTGATTGCCTGCGCCACTTCGCCGCCTGAATTGACGGACGCAATGACTGGACGGCCAGCGGCCAGATAGGTCACGACTTTCGACGGGAATACGATATCAGAGACTGTCTTTTGCTGCGTGACCAGACAAACGTCGCTCGCCGCCAGGAGCCCGCGAAACTCCGCCGCTTCCAGCAGTGGAAGAAAACGAACATTGGTCAGTCCATGCGCCGCGACGCGGCTCTGAATCCTCTCGCGGGCAGCGCCACTGCCAACCAGAAGGAATACCAGGGATTCGTCTCCTCGGCTCAACTTTGCTGCATCCACGATCACGTCAAGCCCTTGCTTGACTCCCATGTTGCCGCTGTGTGTCGCCAAGAACTTGCCGGCCAGACCAAACCGCTCCTTGAAGGCGCTCCCGTCGTCCGGTCCAAGCTCTGCCAGACTTTCGTCCACACGCGGTTCAAACAATACCACCTTCGCCACCGGAATACCTTTGCTCACGATCCGATCCCTCATCCCGTTGGTCAAGGTACTTACAAGTGCTGCATGGCGGTATGCCGCCTTTTCAACTTTATAGAGAATCTGCAATGCCCACGAGGGCAGCATGCTCAGCTCCGCAGCCGAGTCGGGTTGCAGATCTTCGACATCAAAGACATAGGGAATCCTCCAAAGACGGCTTAACAGAATAGCGTTCATTGCAAGTCCCAGCGGCGGAGAAACCACAAGCAGCACGTCGGGCCGCTTGCGCATCAGTGCGTGGATGAGGCAGGTTGCGATGAAACTTCCCTCATGTAGAATTCGCTTGATAGACGTAACTACTTTAGGAATGTAGGCGTAGCTCCGGTAGATTTTGACTCCATTGAGTTCTTCGGTGGCGATGAGCTTGCCATCATAACCCGGCGCCACCTTCCACTCCGGATAGTACGGAAACGTTGTACACACTTCTACTTCGTGCCCGGCGGCGGCGAGATATTCCGCGCGACAGGTTGTAAACGCACCGATGCCCGTCACTTCTGGCCAATAATTGATGCTTAGAATCAGTACCTTCATCTGCCAAGCTTTCTATAGTGCATTTAGGATGTCTTGCTTGAATAATATTTCGCATGCGGCGGAGGTTCAGCCTCGGCCGAACGATCCGGCCGGCGCGATTGGATGTTTGACTCCAAGGAGGGTAACATGGGATGCGGTTCGATAGAGATTCGGGCCGCCATCGGTTGTGTTGAGAAAGTGCACAGACTTGCAGGATTTGGCGATTTGTTTGTAATCCTTGAACACAGAATAGGAATACGCAAGCCCGTCCCCTTCGCTGATCGTGTAGCCCTTGCCCATGGTCTTTATGAAATCTGCAAGTGGCCAAAGGCCCACTGCGTGAATGGACTGTTTCAAAAGCCGGGCGAACCCGCTGCCTTGACCAAAGTTGTTACAGTCTGAGATGACAATCACCCTGCGTGCAACGCGCAGCATCTCCGATACGGCCTTCGATGGATCCGGGATGTGGTGCAACGCGCCAAACTCGCAAACAAGATCGAATGAACCATCGCCAAATGGAAGGTTCATGGCGTCGCCGTCGATCAGCTCAGCTTCCGATAGCCCCTTTGAATGCCCAACGGCGCGAAGCTCCGGCGACGGCTCAATCCCTACCATCGCGAGGTTTGGCAACACGTCCCTGACCCTCAGCAAGGCACTGCCAGTCCCGGAACCAACATCCAAGATCGACCTGATTCCAAGGTAACCGACAGCGGAGGCTAGAAAGCTCACCGCCAACTTGCCCCCTTCGTGCTCGCTTGCGTGCATATCGTCATAGCGATCTGCGGTGCCCGCATAATAGGCCCGCTGAGTCTGAACCGCATCCTTGGAACCGCCTTTATCATCGGGTGACACGATTTTCTCCTTCCAATCTTAAGCCTCGTTTTGCGACTCTGTCTTTTGGGGAGGAATGTTCATCTGAAAAACTGGCCCGGAGTCGCTCTCGCGGAAACCGTCAGCGAGGGGAACACTCTGCATCTCGGCGTCCTCCTTGTGAAATCATCCTACCTGCCAAGAGAGGCCTGAAAGACGTCCAGGTATCTCTGCGCAACCGCCTCCGGCTGAAAACTCTCCAGGTGACGGGCGCTTTCCTCCATCAGCTTATCCCGCAAAAGGGAACTGGCCAGCAGCCTCTTGAGGGCCGAGGCCAAAGCGTGCGGGTCCCCGTTCGGAAAAAGAATCCCGCAAGGCCCAACTGCTTCGGGCAGGCCGCCAGAAGACGAGGCGACGACGACGCAGCCGGCCGCTATCCCCTCCAAGGCCACCACACCGAATGGCTCGGCATAGCTCGACGGCACAACCATGATCTTGTGGCGGGCCACCTCGTTGCCCCGCCCCTCGCGCAAGGCGCCCGTAAACGTGACCTGCCTTGAGACGCCAAGCTCCGTTGCCAGCCCCATCAGGTTTGGCAGCTCGGGACCGTCCCCAATAATCGTGAACGACGGACAAACCCCTTCCTGCTTCAGAATCCATAAAGCGCGAAGAGCCAGATCGCAGCCCTTCTCCGAGACCAGTCGCCCGAGAAACACGATGTCTTTCGTGTGCTCAGTTCCTTCCAGCCTAGAAAACTCGCTGGACTC
>Ga0302320_10022390_pt1 | contig 12486 bp, 7 predicted proteins | sample Bog_T0_3_FD_202130 | JGI IMG/M metagenome (GOLD analysis project Ga0302320, IMG submission 202130) | Peat permafrost microbial communities from Stordalen Mire near Abisko, Sweden - Bog_T0_3 | ecosystem: Environmental > Terrestrial > Soil > Wetlands > Peat | place: Sweden: Abisko, Stordalen Mire...
CCGCTCATATTGGTAAACCAGGCTATGCAGGTAAGTGGTCAAGCCGGCTACGTCTCCATGCGGCAGGAGCAGCTCCTCATGATCCGGGTCGAGCTGCAACATGTGACAACGCTGGCACGCCCCGGCATAAGTGACCTGCTCATAGTACACCCCGTCCGCTCCCGCCTTGTGGCAATCCGCGCAACTCAGTTTCATCCCGTCCCCTTGCAAGCGCAGGTGCTGCCGATGGCTGAACTTCAGCGTATCCGGTTCCTTCAGCCCCGCCGCCTCATACTCGAACGGCGGATGACCGCGCTCGAAGGAGGCAAATAAAGGCATCGGCCCCTGGCGCTCTGGCGGGATGAAATGGATCACCCCATCCGGCGTGATGCCGTGGAATGCCGTCCGTGACGCGGTCCCGGTGAGCCGCAACGCGGTAAGGCCGGCCATCCTGGCCGCATCATTGTGACAGGCGGCGCAGGCGGAGTCCCCCGGCAGCTTGAGCGAGATCCGCCCCAGATGCTCCTGGTGGCAGGAGAAACAATCCGTCCCAGCCACGACATGCAGCGTGCTGTGAAAACGCGACAGCGCGAGCGTCTGGGCGGTGGGCTGATGCAACTCCATCCCTTGATGGCAGGTTTCGCACGCATGATTGATCTCTTCCGATCCCGCGAACGCCGCCGGCCAGCCCTTGTTCCAGTCATGCGTTGCAGGCGGGGTTCCGTCCGCGGCTGAGGCGATCATCTCACGCAGCGCGCTCTTGTGGCACGCCGCGCAATTTCCCTCCAGCGAGGCATGCGCAAGGGAGAGCGGCGCAGGGTTGTAAATCCTATCCCTGCCGGAGATCTCCAGCATGAAAATGCCATAGATGCCCAGCAGCACCGCAAGCACACACAGGTAGGTCCGCTGCCGCGCCAGAAAGGGGGCCTTGCGAAAATATCTTAAGTTATCCCGGTACTTCCTCCCCACCTCTTTCTGCGTCTGGTTGTTCTCCTCCATGGCCGGGTCCTGGGGTCCTAAAAATAAAACAGTCCGGTCACCGCGTGCCATGCCGTCCAGATCAGCAGCAGCAGCGATGCCGGGACATGCACCAGCAGCCAGTAATGCAGCCAGTGCTGCATCACCTCCTGGTAATCCATCTGCCTGCGCTGCTCGCACCAGCGCTCCATCTCATCGACCCTCTCCTCATACCTCTCCCCAGCGCCCAGCCTCACCATATGGAACAGATGCGCCGCGACCTGCGGACTCCCAAGCCGGCGCCTCGCGCCTTTGCGCGCGAATAGCCCGGAGCGCGATTGCAGATACGGCATAACTTCCGCCTCCAGCAGTTCCCTCACCGCCTGCCTGGCCTCCACCGTCCTGGGGTCCTCCGCCACTGCCACGGCGACGCCGCCACCCGAATCCCGCCCGCCGGAGATCCGCAACTCCTCCCTCAACCGCTTCGCATCTTCCACAAGCTTCCCGCGAAGATAGGGTATTTGATCAAAAATAACTTCATGGGTGAGCCGGGTCATCATCTGGCGTGGAATGAACTGCTGCAACGCCAGCCCATAAAACCCGCTGACCATCACCAGGGCATAGAGTATCAGCAGGCCGGTGGTCATCGCGGAACCCGAGTGAAACCCGCAATGAAACAGCACCAGCGGAATACTCAGGATGGAGAGCCAGATATGCGCCCGCATCCATGTCTCCGCGCGACCAATGCGCCAATGCCTGACTTTCTTTCTCCCTCCCAGCATTGCCGCAAAGAGGAAGATGGCGAATGCAGCCGATCCATACCACATCCCCAGCGGAGTAGCCCCTACTGACCGGTGACCATACGGCCGGGCGGCAAGCGAATCCGGCACTGGCAGATGATAGGGAATCAATCCCGGCCGGAACTCCTGAAGGTAGATCGCCGCCAGAACGATTGTTGCACCCATCGTCAGTATCGCCCAGGGGATATGGGAGCGATTGATGATCATCCTCGCAAAACGTATCGGACCGGCCCTGCATCCTACAAATTCAAATTGCCAAGGAATGTTGATTTATTTATGCCACAGTCCGTGTGTTCCACTTGGCAGCGGGCTTCGGTTGCTCTCCTCGCATCGAGCCTGGGAGCCTCAGCCGCACTCCCCGCGCCGAACCTGCCACAATTCACAGGAGTCGCCTCCTGCCAGTCCTCCGGCTGCCATGGCGGCGGGGTTGGCAATGATCAATGCAACACATGGGCCACGCTCGACTATCACGTCCGCGCGTTTGCCATTCTGCTCACCCCGCGCTCCACTCACATCGTGGACGGCATGCGTTTGCAGAGTCAAAATCCCAATCTCCCGGCAGCGGCGCTCAATCCCAGTTGCACGGTATGCCATTCCCCGATGTCCGCTCTCCAGACCAGCGCGCCCGGCAGGCTCTCCCCTTCCGCCCATGGCGACGAGGGGGTTTCGTGCGAGAGCTGCCACGGCCCCGCCGGGGATTGGCTCCGCTCCCATACCCGGACGGATTATTCCGCCGCGGATAGGATCGCGAGCGGGATGACCGATCTCAAAAGCGCCTACGCGCGCGCCAATACCTGCGTGGCCTGCCACGAACATCTATCGCCGGACATCGCAAGGGCGGGGCATCCTGAGCTCCTCTTTGAGTTGAGCAGCCAGACAGTATCCGAGCCTCCCCATTGGCGCGAAACCGATGACTGGATCGGCCTGCACTCCTGGCTCGCCGGACAGGCGGTCGCTTTTCGCGAAGACACATGGCACCTGCTCAGGGACTCCACGAAGTCCGGGAATGTTACAAAAGACACGGACGCCGCGGCCCGCTGGGAGGCGCTCGGCTGGATGCTCCAGCAGACCACCACCGCCCTCGAGGGTCTGCCCGCTTTTTCCATGGCGCACGATCCCATGTCCGGGCGCGATCTCGCGGCTTTGCAGGCGGCCTCGGACCAGCTCGCCCGCGGCGCCGCCGCTTACCCGTGGACTACGGACCGCGCCCGCGGCCTCCTGCGTACGCTCGCCTCAAAGAGCGCCGCGATCAGCCAGCTCCGCGATCCCGGGCGCCAGATCCATCGGGCAGAGGTGCTCGTGCAGGCGATGGACCGGCTCCTCGTGGAGCTGCACAACCAACGCGCTGACATCCCGGGCGCCGCGGACAAGCTCAACCTCCTCTTCGCCGATCTCCAGGCGCCGGAGAACTTCGACGCCACCCGCTTCTGTCGCGACCTCACCGCCTTCTCCAGCTCGCTCGGCAATTCCTGACCGGATCACAGCCCGGGATCGCGCGGAAACTTCGCGTATGGCAGCCGCGCGCCCCGGTACAGGAAATTGTCCGCCGTGATCCCATGCGGCGCCAGAAAGCTGGCGCAGCCGGACGCTGCGATAATATCGTCCTGATCCACCCCATCGCCGCTGACGCCAATCGCGCCGACAAGCACCCCGTTCCGGTAAAGCGGGAAACCACCGGGAAAAATGGTGATTTGATTCCGCAAATAGGGATTCGCCTTGCCGGCTCGCAGCCCTCCCAGCAGCGCATCGATCAGCAGCGCCTCCTGCACGCCAAAATAGGGCCCGGGCTGGTTCCCATCGAGACCCGGCGGATAATAGCGCTGCGCAAGAAAACCGACAGTCCGCGAGGACTCCGCGAGGCGATCATTGGAAAAGAAGAACGCCGTCCGGGCCTTTTGCACCGCCACATCCCAACTGAAAATCGTGGCATCGCCTGTCCGAAATACGCCCAGGATTGGTGGAGGAACCCCGGTCTTGCCCGGGTTCCCCACCACGGAAATGAAAACCTGCGCGGCCGTCCCCACCGGCAGACGAATTGCCGCGCGCGTGATTCCCGACCGCGCCGCAGCCTTGTTGATGATGTCTGTCACGTCGCCAGCATTCAGCCGCTTGGTCCGCCCGATCAGGCCAGGCGTGGGATCGTCCCGGATCGGGAAGCGCAATTCCCCGGAGACGCCGCCAAACTCCGCCGGCGGATAGAGAAATCTGGGCGGCGACTGTTGCAGCGGGTACTGCGCCACCGCGGTGCCGAGACTCTCCAGCGGCTGGACTCCATTCAGGCTGGTGGTGGTCTCCACATAGGGAAGCTGGATGCCTCCCAGATAATCATTGGTCGCGAGAATGGAGTTATCCGGGCCGTAGCCCGTCTGCCCGGCCAGCGCCACATCCTCATCCGCATCCGGCCCTTCCTGAAAGCCCGGGGTCGCATTCGATTGGTTCCCCGGCAGGCCCGGCAGCTCCAGCGGCGAAACCCCGAGCGGATCTTGCGACGGCAGGCCCAGCGCGGCGACCGCGCGATTGATGGTGGAGAGCGCGAGCACCCCTTGGATGATGGCAAATCCCGTGCTGACGTTGATCGGACTCCCGGCCCCGGTAACTCCGATGCCGCCCACCAATTTCCCATCCTTATATAACGGCACGCCCCCGGAGGAGTCATTCAGGGACGTCCCAATCGCTCCCAACGTGAGAAAGGGTCCCGATAGCCCCAACACGTTGGTTTGCGCCGCGTCCGTGAATACCCCCACGCCGAAAGTCCCCGGCGATTGAGCGCCCGGCAGCGCCGGGAAGGATGCGGTGGGACTAAAGGGATTGATCGCCGCGAAGAGCGCGGAATTCGGATCAAATGTCCCCGCCATTTCCACCGGGATTTGCTTGATGAAATTCACGTCCGAATGCCCGCACGTCACCGCCGGCTCAGTCGTCACGGCACCCTTTCCATTTTTGGAAGTAACCGCCGGAAGATCCGGCGTGAGGTAAACACTCGAGATACCCACCCCAACCAGCGGACCCGGCGCGGCATCCCTGACAAACGGCGGAAAATGCGGCTGGATGATGTAACCCGCCGTCCGGGAGGTGAACGCATTCTGGTTGCTGCTCAGAAATGCCGCGGTCCCCGCGCGGGAGATGGCGCCGGCCAGATACTCGGCATTGGGATTGGCGTCTCCCGCCACATCCCATACGCCCAGCACATACCCTTCACGGTCCACGATGGCGATGATGCTTCCGGGATCGACCTCCCGAGCCCTCGTCGCCGCGTGGGCAATGATCTGCTTCACATCGTCCAGCGTCAGGTAGGTGTCGGCCTGGGCTACCATCCCCGGGAATATGACCGCGAGCAACAGCGAGAGCGCGACCCCCTTCATAGGCGGCCAGCCTTAGGGATGGGGATGCCTCAACGCAAGTGAAATTGGTCGAAACAACTTGTGTCCGCTGGACCGGTTCTCTAGCGTCCATTTACTGCGGAACGCCCGGATGACTCCCTTCGCCGTCCAACGGAATTTGATCTTAGGCACGGGGTTGCTGATCCTCTGCCTCTCCTCTTCCGCTCCCGGCCAGACAAGCGCTGCCTCCCCCAGTCCATCGCCGGAGCCGCGGCATCTCTTCGTTGGAGGTGTACTCCATTTGCGTGATTTCCTCGACCCTCGCGCCGGCCAGGCGGGAATCGGCCCCGTGGAGCACCCGCCTCTTCCCGCGCCGGGTTTCAATCCAGATCCCGGCGGAGTCTCCTCTCCGGCAGCCCGCATGCCCCCGGAGCCTATGTCGCTCTTTGACGACGAGCCGATGTACCCGCCTCCCTACCAGCCACCGGCTCCCACGCGCCACCTCGCGCTCCCCAGGGCGAATGTCCACGAAACCACGCTCCTGGAGTATCAGTTCCCGTATCGCAGTTATCCACCCTCCAGCCATCTGCCTCCCTTCTCGCAGACCAGCACGAACCGGTGGCTCATCAACTTCGGCCGGTGGAAACGCTACCAGGACCCGTCAATGGAGACTCCTTACGAGTATGAAACTCCCAAGGTCTTCAATCCCTACCAGCAGAGCATCCTCAAGGGCGACGTCCCCGTGATCGGGCAGGACATCTTCACGGATATTACCATCAAGAATTTCACCCTCACGGAGTTTCGGAAACTTCCCACCGTCGCCGGCATCAGCACCGCCGCCCCCACCAGCTCGGAGTTCTTCGGGAGGGATGAACAGTTCTTCATCTCCAATGACACCTCGCTCAGCATCGATATCTTCAAGGGCGAGACGGCGTTCAAGCCGGTGGATTGGGACCTGAAACTGCTCGGTGTCTATAATGTAAACTACGTTTACTTTAATGAGAATAATCAGGTAAGTCCCGACCCTCGCGGCGTCGGTTACGGCACGGGCGGGAGCGCCGGCAATGCGAAGATCGGTGGCGCCGGCGCGAACTCCAACAGCATCAGCCCGGTCTATGCCGGCACCAGCTACGAAAACGCCGCCTCCCTCACCCCGGGCGAGCCGGTGGACTTTCTCTGGCCGGACCTCAAGAAATCTTCCGCCAATTTCGCCGGCTCGGATTACACGACGCGCCTGGAGGAATTCTTCGCTCTTCAGGAAGCAATTCTGGAAATTCACCTCGCTGACATCAGCGAGAATTACGACTTCATCTCCATGCGTCTCGGCATCCAGCCGTTTGTCAGCGATTTTCGCGGCTTTATCTTCGCAGACAGCAATCTCGGCCTCCGCTTTTTTGGCAATGCCGACGATAACCGCTTCCAGTACAATCTGGCGATCTTCGACATGCTGGAGAAGGACACCTTCTCGGACCTCAACACCTTCGATCAACGCCAGCAGTATGTGATCGTGGCCAATCTTTACCGCCAGGACTTTCTTGCGCACGGTTACACCGCCCAGTGGAATATCGTAACCAACATCGACAACGGGAAGCAACATTACGACCGCAATGACCTTCTCACCCGGCCCGAGTTGCTCGGCAATCCAATGCCGCACGATGTGCATGCCTACTATTTCGGCTGGACGGGAGATGGCCACCTTGGACGCCTCAATCTCACTCATGCGCTCTATCAGGTTTATGGCACTGATGACTACAACGGCCTCGCCGGCCATAAAGTGGTCATCAATGCCCAAATGGCCGCCGCGGAGCTCTCTTATGACTTCGATTGGCTCAGGGTCAAACTCTCCGGTTTTTACGCCTCCGGCGATCGCGATCCCACGGGCGGCACCGGCAGCGGGTTCGACTCCGTACTCGATGATCCCTCCTTTGCCGGCGGTCCCTTCAGTTGGTACTCCCACCAGGGTTTCAACCTCGCGGGGACGGGCGTGGACCTAAAGGAGCGCGACAGCCTGGTGCTGGATCTCCGCAGCAGCAAGTCGGAGGGGCAGGCCAATTTCGTCAACCCCGGTGTCGCCCTGCTGGGGATCGGCGCCGATGCGGATTTAACGCCAAAAATCCGCTTCTTCACGAATCTCAACTATATCTGGATTCCCGCCACCGAGCCCATCAAGGTCGCGCTCCAGACCAATAAAGCCGACAACCAGCTCGGCCTCGATTACAGCCTCGGCTTCAAGTACCGCCCGCTGCTCACGGACAATATCATCATCTCCGCCGGGGTCGGCTTTTTCTTCCCCAGCCTTGGTTACAAGGACATCTACGAGACGAATACGGCCCCGGTGCCCGGCTTCGATACCAACCAGCCCGCGGGTCATGTGGACTCGATGCTCTACAACGTCTTTACCACCGTGACGTTCACCTTTTAGCCGCATGAAGTGGAGCTATCTTCCTCTCTGCCTCGCGGTGGCTCTGCTGACGCTGGGCGCGCTCGGCATCCTCTCCGCCGTTCCTGCCCCGGAGCCCGTTCACGACGCGGTGACAGGCATGGGGCCGCCCACTTCGGGCTCCGCGCACTCCGGCCTCTCCCGCGCGTCGCTCCCGCCGCCGAATCTGATCGACCAAAGCCATGCGGAGGCCGATGCGAAGAGCGCCGGCTGCCTGGAATGTCATCACGGCATCGAGTCGATGCACGCGTCGCCCAATGTGGTGCTCGGCTGCACAGATTGCCACGGCGGCAATGCCGCGCTCCACCTCACAATGGATCAGGCCCATGTCCATCCGCTTAATCCGGATCTCTGGAAGGGCTCCGCGAATCCCCCCAACGCCAGCGTGATCCTCAATCACGAGTCGCCGGAGTTCATCCGCTTCTTCAATCCCGGCGACCTCCGCGTCGCGCAGCAGGCATGCGGCCTCTGCCATGGAGAGATCGTGAACAATGTCATCCACGGCATGATGAATCATGGCGCCATGCTCTGGGGCGCCGCGCTCTACAATAATGGCGGGTACTACCGAAAGAACTACGTCTTCGGCCAGGCCTATGGTCCCAATGGCGAGCCACTCATCCTCTGGGCGCCGCGCCCTGTCACCCCGGAGGACACCCGCCTCCACGGCATCCTCCCCTTCATCGAGCCGCTGCCAAAGTTCAACCTTAGCGAGCCTGGGAATATCCTCCGCATCTTTGAGCGCGGCGGCGAGTCACCGCTCGCGCTCGGTCTGCCCACCATGGACGAGGATCCTGGCCGTCCCGGACGCCGCCTCTCCGACCGCGGCCTCGGCACGCTCAACCGCACGGACCCGGTCTTTCTCGGCACGCAGAAGACACGCCTCCACGATCCCCTGCTCGGTTTCATGGGCTCCAATGATCATCCCGGCGATTACCGCTCCAGCGGCTGCACCGCATGCCATGTGGTCTATGCGAATGACCGCTCGCCCACCAATTCCGGCTGGTGGAGCGTCTTTGGCAATCAGGGCCTCAGCTTCACCGCGGACCCCACGATTCCGAAGAACGAGCACGGTCATCCGATTTTCCACCAATTCACCCGCTCGATTCCCTCCAGCCAGTGCATGAATTGCCACATGCATCAGGGCAATGCGTTTGTGAATCCCTATCTCGGCTACACATGGTGGGATGAGGAGACCGATGGCGAGTTGATGTATCCCAAGGTCCAGAAGAATCTCTCCGATCAGGATCTGCTCCTCTCCACGCGCAAGAATCCCGAGGCCGCCGCCGCCCGCGGACTCTGGGGCGATCTCGATTTTCTCCAGCGTGTCGCGGAACTCAATCCGCAGCTCCATCACACGCAATTTGCCGATTACCACGGCCACGGCTGGGTCTTCCGCGCCGTATTCAAAAAAGATCGCGAAGGCAATCTGCTCGATCTCAATGACAAGATCATCCCCGACAGCGATCCGCAAAAATTCGCTCATGCCGTTCATCTCAAGGATGTCCACCTCGCGGACGGGATGCAGTGCGTGGATTGCCACTTCTCCCAGGATGAGCACGGCAATGGTAATCTCTACGGGGAGACCCGCGCCGCCACGACCATTGAGTGCGTCGATTGCCATGGGACGATCTCCAGGCGCCCCACGCTCATCACCAGCGGCAATGCCGGCCCGGTAAACCTGCTGCAATCCGTCACTCCGTGGGGACCGCGCTTCCAGTGGATCGGCAACAAGCTGGTCCAGAACTCCACCATGCGGCCGGATCTGCAATGGGAGATCCCTCAGACAGTCGATGTGGTCGATCCCTCCTCGCCTCATTACAACGCGAAGGCCGCCTATGCCAAGACGCTCCAGCGGAACGGCGTGACATGGGGCCTGGTACCCGGCAGCAAGGAGACACTCCAGACCCAGCTCGCCCACGAAAACAGCAAAATGGATTGCCAGGTCTGCCACACCTCATGGGCCACGAGCTGCTTCGGCTGTCATCTCCCCATGAAGGCCAACCAGCGCGTCCCGCTGAACAAGTTCGAGGGCACCACGGACCGCAATTTCACCACTTACAATCCCCAGGTGGTTCGCGACGATGTCTTCATGCTCGGCCACGACAGCACGGTTAAGGATCATCGCCTCGCCGTCATCCGCTCCTCCAGCGCCGTGGTCGTCGGCTCGCAAAATGCCAATCGCGAGTGGGTTTACTCCCAGCAGCAGACCGTTTCCGCGGAGGGATACAGCGGCCAGGCCTTCAATCCCCACTTCCCCCACACCACCAGCAGCGTCGGCACGACAAAGAACTGCACGGATTGCCATCTCTCCGCCCAGAATGACAACAACGCCATCATGACCCAGCTCTTTGGGTTCGGAACCGGCACGGTCAATTTCTTTGGCCGTTACGCATACGTCGGCGAAGGGAGCGGAGGATTCTCCGCCGTGGTCTGGACGGAGCAGGACGAGCCGCAGGCGGTGATAGGCAGCCATCTCCAGGAGATGGCCTATCCCGCGGATTACCAGAAACACCTGGCGGCAGACCGTAAACTGACGGAAGCCTACACCCACGGCGCGGCGGATATCGAGGACCTCGCCCTCCGCGGAGAGTATCTCTACACCGCGAATGGCCCGGCGGGTTTCGAGGTGTTTGACGTGGCGGATGTCGATCAGAAGGGATTCTCCGAGCGTGTGGTCACCGCGCCGGTCTCTCCGCTGGGACAGCGCACTTATGTGCGGACAAAGTTCGCCACCTCAGTGACTCTCCCCAGCACGCTCGGCATCGACCCGCTCCGCCAGCACCTCAATGAGAACGGCCAAAAGAATGTCAATGAGGAGCGCGATATCGATCTCTTCTACGCCTTCGTTTACATCACGGATCTCTACGAGGGGCTGGTGATCGTGAACGTCGGCACCCTGGTTGACGGCAATCCAGACAACAACTTTCTCCACAAGGACAAGGTGTTCAATCCCGGCGGCATCCTCACCGGCGCGCGTTATGCCACTGCTGCCGGACATCGTCTTTATGTCTGCACGCCGCGCGGATTGGTGGTCGTGGATCTTTCGAATCCCATGCAACCCCGGGTGGTGGGCCAGGTGACAGGCGGATGGCTATCAAATCCCCGCGCAGTCGCCATCCAGTTCCGATATGCCTTTGTGACCGATGACGAGGGATTGAAGGTATTGGACATCACCGACCCGGAGCATCCGGTCCCGGTGAAGGGCGCCACTATCCCGCTGCGGGATGCCCACCGTCTCTACGTGGCCCGCACCTACGCCTATGTCGCGGACGGGCGCGACGGGCTCGCCATCGTGAAGATTGAGAATCCCGAGCGCCCATCCCTCTTTCAAATTTACAATGCCGGCGGCCAGTTAAATGACACCCGCGCCGTCCAGATTGGCTCGGTGAACGCTTCAATGTACGCACTCGTGGCCGACGGCCGGAACGGGCTCCGCGTGGTGCAATTGATCTCCCCGGATACCGTGCCGGGCGCCGCCGGCTTCAGCCCGCCCCCGAGCCCCAGGCTCATCGCCACCTACGCCACAGGCAAACCCGCCCTCGCCATCTCCCGCGGGCTCGACCGCGACCGCGTGGTGGATGAGACCGGCGGCCAGACGGTCGTCTTCGGCAGGCGCGGTTCCGGTCCATTGACGCTGGATGATATGAGTGCCTTCCTGCGCCACGCGGACGGCACTCTCTTCAAGGTGCAGGATGTAGTCTCCACCGCCGGCAGACTGACCACCCGCTCCGGCGCGCCACTGCCAGCTCCGCTGCCGTTCGCACGGCCGGAGGCGACGCCCGCTCCAGTCGATTTTGACACCCGACGCCTCCAGCCATGAAACGTCCCGATCCCGATCCGCCGGTATTCGACCTCACCTACTGGGGAGTCTCCGGCACCATGCCGACGCCGCTCCTCCCCGCGCAGGTGACGGAGAAACTCGTGGAGAGCGTAGCCCGTCTGGTGGAAAGCGGCGCGCTCAAGGACATCGCGCCCGGGACCGATCTCCGGCCCGCCATCGCGGAGATCGTACACCGCGAACTCCCATTTCACCTGCGCTCCACCTACGGCGGCAATACCACATGCATCGAGGTCGAAACCCCCGATGCGCTGCTCATTTTTGATTGCGGAAGCGGCTTCCGCGAGCTCGGCCACGCCCTGATGGCGAGATGGCGCGCCGAGGGCGGTGCCGCCCGCAAATGCGCCCATATTTTGATCAGCCACGCGCACATGGATCACACATTCGGGACGCCCTTCTTCATGCCTTACTACGCGCCGGGCTGCGAATTCCAGATCCACGCCCTCCAGTCCGTCATCGATAGCCTCACCATCGTCCTCAGCCCGGACTCGATGCTCAGCCGCGTTTACTTTCCACCCACCTTCTCGGAGATGAAGGCCAGCATCGTCTCCCATTCCGTCGCCGGCGGCCAGGATTGGTGGCTCGGCTCCACCTACGTCACCACCTACGCGCTCAATCATCCCGGCGGCGCCCTCGCGTTCCGTATTGAAAATGCCGGGCGCTCCATCGTCATCGCCACGGACCATCAACACCTGGAGGCCCCGGACCCCGGCCTCGCCCAATTCGCCAGCGGCGCAGACCTCCTCTACACCGACGGGCAATATCTCCGGGAGGAATATGAGGGCCACATCGGGATCGGCAGCGACCCCGCCTGCCCGCGGATCGGCTGGGGCCACAGCCCCGTCGAGGCCTGTGTCAAGACCGCCGTCGCCGCCGGCGTACGCACCCTCCATATCGGCCACCGCGAGCCGCGCCGCGACGACGCCGGGATGGCCGCGTTCGAGCGATACCTGATCGACCTCACCTCCGCCGAGCTGGCCCGGCTCAACCTACCCCCCGCCTCCTGCAAAGCCGCCGTGCCCTACGAGGGGCTGCGCTTTACCATCTGAGCGCCGCCACGCGGAAGGCTCTCCCGGCGACCGGGAGGAGGCGGACGAATCCACAGTTATTCACACCCCTGTGAATAACTTATTCACCGTTTCTAAACCCAAT
>Ga0302320_10022391_pt1 | contig 12485 bp, 6 predicted proteins | sample Bog_T0_3_FD_202130 | JGI IMG/M metagenome (GOLD analysis project Ga0302320, IMG submission 202130) | Peat permafrost microbial communities from Stordalen Mire near Abisko, Sweden - Bog_T0_3 | ecosystem: Environmental > Terrestrial > Soil > Wetlands > Peat | place: Sweden: Abisko, Stordalen Mire...
TAGGCTCGCGTGAAGACGACCGACTGCTTGGCCAAACCGTCGAGGCTGGGGGTCAAGTCGCGCTGCGAACCAAGAAATCCCATGCGGTCAGCTCTCGTCGTGTCGAGCGTGATCAAAATAATCGGAGGCGGGACCGACTTTGAAGTTGTCTTCTGAGCCGGTGACTTCGAGTTCCTCGGCAAAGCACGCATCGTGCCAGCAGCCGTGGCGAGAGGACTCGTCATTCCAGTAAGAATGAGAATACCCGTCACGATCGCAGCTCTAAAACACATCCGGCGAATCGCAGTCATTCGGTTCGATCGACCTTGGCTACTGTCATGGCGCTCCGGAAAAATTTGCGGCGATCGTAGTCGGGCTACCGTTCACTCCGGCTTAGACTCCAGCTTGTCAGATGAAGAATTAAGAGGGCCGTTTTGTACCGCGCCCAGGCGTTCCGCTTCCGCAGCCTCATGCTTGGCGTCTTCGTCACGTCCCAGGCGCGTATAAACATCCGCGAGCACCACGTGCGGCATAGGCCGGTCAGGCTCAAGCGTGGCAGCCTTCTGTAAAGGGGAGATCGCCCCCTGCAAGTCTCCCAACTTCGCCAGAGATCTGCCCAGATTCATTGTCGCGCCAAAATTATTTGGGATGACACGAAGGACAGCCTGACATTCCTTCACTACATCCTGAGGCCGGTTTGCCTTGCCATAGAGCACGATCAGAAAGATGTGCGCGTCGACAATATTCGGTTCTGTCTTTTCAATATGCTCAAACGCGGTCGTCGCTTCGTCGTTCTCGCCGATTTGCATCAGAGCGCGGCCAAGATTCATTTCCGCATGAGAAAAGCCAGGATCCAGTTTCACCGCCTTGCGCAATTCCGGCACGGCACTCGGGTAGTCGTTCTTGTCCAGATAGCAACCGCCCAGAAAGAAATGGAAAAGCGAGATGTTGGGCGAAGTCACCAGAGCTTTCTTGATCTCGGGCACCGCTTTATCGCAGCGGATCTTGGGAGGATAATTCTGCAGCAGATTGTTGATCCGCAAAACGGTATTGGCGATCTGTATCTTGTCCTTCGGGTCCGCTCCCTCCTCGCCAGGAGCGGAATACGGCGAGTCCGCCCGGGCAGCCATATAACCCAGGACTGCAAGTTTCTTGATCTTCGCTTCGTCCATTCGCGCCTTGGGCGTTTCCTGCGTATTGGTCGTCGCCTGCTGAAAATCCTTCAGCTTGGCCGAAAGTGTGTCGGCCACTGCCGGAGAAGACAAAACAAGATTGTGCTGCGCCTCCGGGTCCGCCCCATCGTCATATAACTCGGGATGCGGCGCATGAATAAACAGATACTTGCCCGTCCGCAGAGACTGTTCCGCGCTCCACGCGAATGAGATGTGGCCGTAATCGGCTTGGGAGTAGGCGCCCCGATCCTGCCATGCTTTAGCCGCAGCTTCGCCCGCACTCGAGTGGGGATCGACGAATCCAAGTAAGGATTGACCCTGCACTTTCTCAGGTACGGGTATGCCCAGGGATCCGAGCACCGTTGGTACGATGTCGGCAAGTTCGACACGATCATCGAGGCGCGCGCCGGTGGTCGAACCGTGAGGCAACTTAATCAAAAGTGGAACGTGGATAGTTTCGTCGTAAACAAAAATACCGTGCGTGTCTTCACCATGCGCACCCAGGGACTCTCCATGATCGGCGGTCAGCGCGACCAGTGAATTGTCGTAGAGTCCCGAAGCTTTTAATTGTTGAAAAAACTTTCCCATCACCGAATCGACGTAGGCAATCTCCCCGTCGTAAGGAGTTTTGGCGTATCGCGTCTTATAGGGCTCAGGAGGGTCGTACGGATCGTGGGGATCGAACAGGTGTACCCAGATGAAGAAAGGGCGTTGCGGATGCTTCTCCAGCCACGCGAGGGTGTGTGCCACCACCTCTCCGCCGCGTCTTTCCACCGTCTGATAGCGAGTCGCCGGCGTGTACGCGTCCCAATTGAAGCCCGCATCGTAGCTGTCGAAGCCGCGCTCAAATCCCGGAGTTCCCCAGGTAAAGTCCACCGCGATCGAGCCGACAAAAGCGGCGGTAGAATAGCCGTGCTCTTTGAGGATTGCTGGCAGGTACGGCAAATCCGAAGCCAAAGGTATCGGGAAAATCAGCACTTGATGGTACTGGGGATAGGTTCCCGTAAGAATTGTCGAGTGCGAGGCTGGCGTGAGCGGAGCTTGCGAATATGCGCGCGTAAAAATGGCCGAGTCGCGCGCGAGGAGGTCGAGATTCGGCGTCAAACCACGTTTTGAACCGAGAAAACCCATGCGATCGGCGCGCGTCGTGTCGAGGGTGATCAGAATTATGTTCGGAGCTGACGTGTTCTTAGCCGATTCTTGCGGATCAGCAGCAGGTGTGGCCGATTGTGCCTTCGGCCCTTCCGACATGGCAACGAGAGCATTCAGAGCGACGATTGCAACGCACAGAAAATAGCGAATTCCACACATTATGAACGGTTCCTTGAGAATCGGAAGGTTGCAATCAAATCTTACACAACTTTGAGAACCGCAGGTCAAATTCGCCCGATTGAGCCGTTACCGCTGTGTTGGCGGAAAACTGTCCGCCTACTGCGGCTTCGCGCTCGTCGCGCTCTTGGCCTTCGACGACTTCGAGACAGGAGCCACCTTCTTGAAGCCTTCCATTGACTCGCACTTCTCTGGGTATATAAAGAGCGAGGGATCTTGGGGACCCACTTTCACCTCTTTATAGTGGATGACCCAGGGGTAAGCCTGCTCCCGCTTGTTCTCGATTTTGATAGGAAAGCCCTGCAGGTCCTCCGCTTCGTACAACCGCAGATGCAAAACCACGGGATTCTTGGGATTGTGGACCATGAGATCCTCGACGCGACAGTGATGGCCGTCCACCGTATCTTCACCGACAGGAACAATTTCGTAGGTGATGTTCGGTCCATCGATCGCGAACGGGAAGCTGAGCTTATAGGGGAAACCTTCATGCAAACAAGCACGCGCCGACACCGAATAACTTTGCTGCTTTGTCAGATCGGTGATGTAGTATTCCGGCACGGTGGCGTCGCTCTGCATTCGCATCAGATTGCCGGACCGGTAGATATAGCGATCAACATCCATTCCCGGCAAAGGCCCGCCGTTTTGAACAGCCGAGAAATTCGGGAAACGATTTAGAGGAGATCGCACAGCCCCCGTGGCCGGATTCGACTCGGAAGCCGGAGGCTGATTCTCCGATTTCTGCGCTGTCGAGCCCGTTTGCTCACTCGCTGTCTGCCGTGGAAGCGCCTGCACCCTCAGTTGCAAGTCACAACAGCCCACGAGAAGCAATGCAATCGTCAATTTCTTCATCATTCCCTCGAGAATTTCACTTGTCGACCCTCTGTCTAACCGATGCACGGTGCAGATTGTTTGCGCATGGAAAGCTCTTTCACCAGGAACAAACGTTGGCTGTGCAAGGGACGATCGACAGTCCAGACTACAACAAATAAGGCCATGCCGGGACACGGCATGGCCTTCTGTAAAACGGAGCGAACAATTGTTAGTTCTTTGCGCGAATTGACATGCCCTTGGTCGGATACTTCCCTGCTTTACCCGGGATCGCGCAGGTCAAGAATCCTTTGTTTCCGCCAACGTAGTATCCGCTGAATGCGGCAGCGCCGACCCAGCCATAGCTACCGATATACTGGCCGAAGCGGTTCTGTGTGTTGCACTTCAGCTTCGAGAAAACCGTCCACTGCGCGAATGCGTCACCGCTGGCAGCAGCATAGATGCTGTCGCCGTAGACAACGCCGGCGCCGCCGGCGGGCTGACCATCAACCGGAACGGTAGCATTGAAGCCGGCGATGACAGCGTTTACGCCAAGGCCGCAAGCGCTGAGGTTGTCAAAACCGCCCAACGCGCCACCCGAGAGTGATGTGAACTGTTCGTAGTTGCAGTACAGGCCGCCACCCGCGGACGCGAAGCCAAAGCTTTGCGCCGAGGCGAAGCTACATGCCACAACGAAGAGAGTGATAACTAACAAGCTTTTCAGTTTCAAAGGAAGTTCCTCCTGGAAGTTTTGGTACAAGTTTCGAAGGTTGCACAACCCGAGCCCAATGTAGCCCGCACATGTTAAAGAAATGTATGGGCTATCATCGACACGGAGAGCTTAGCGCATATCAAGATTAAGTCAAGGCAATTGGACGTAAGCTTTGAAAAAAATCTTGGAAAGATAAAAACTTTGCGATGTTAAAGCAAAACTAATGTACAACGCGAAAGAGAATGACCGGAGAATGACCGGAGAATCAACTGAAGCGGCGTTCCTGACCGCGTATGCAGAAGTGAACTGCGGGCTTCGCATCTCAGCCACGCCAACAATTTCCTAATCGCTCTTATAAGTTTTTACGATGCCCGCCGAACTGTCTTTGTTGAAGCCGTGTTTAGAAAATGACGCGAACGCCAAACTCCATCTGTCGCGGTGCGCCATTCGCAAACGTGCCCGAGCCCGGGAGAACTCGGTCGAGACGGGATGAGCACAGAGGCGTCGATGCGCCGCAGTATCCCGCGGAACTGGCGTTGTTGAGTGACGTGCCCGGCGCTCCGTTGAGCACGCCGCTGAGTTGGCTGCCGGGGCCGCCAAAATTCGCCCAGTTGAACACGTTAAACACGGAAACATTGGGTTCGACGCTGATCCGCTCGCCGACCTGGAAAGGGCGAGTAAAGCGAATATCCATCGTCTTGAGCCAAGTCTGCTCGGCATAATGACCGGGAAGAGCCTGGCCCTGGGCCGACTGAATCAGTGGTGAGTAGGCTCCTAAGGAAATCAGCTGCTGGCCGGTAAACAATCCGCTGTTCACCAGGGCCGAACCTGCGGGAGTTAGTTTGCCTGCGAAGTTGCTGTTATAGTAGTCGACCGCCTTGGTCAACTTGGTAGTGTTGTATTTGCCCGTGCTTCCGAGAAATCCTGGCAAAAGATCTCCAACGGTGCCGTCCCCCGTAAGATCGCTGTGGAAGATTTCTCCAGCGACTCCGCCGCCGTCCTGCTGCGGAATGTACGCACTCAATGGAAGCGGCGAGCCCAGATGCGCCGTCATCGAGACATGCAGTCCGTGCGAAAGCTGCGCGGTCGGCGTGAACGTCAGTTGATGGGTGCGATCGAGTCCAGCGACTCCGAAATGACCAAGGTGAGGCCGGTTATAATCTTCCGCGACATTCAAGATGGAGTAGTCGCCACCGCTGCCGTTCGGCTCCGCTATATTACTGCGATAACGGGAGAAGGCATAGGCGATGGCGATATCGAGCCGTCCAACGCGCTTCGACGGATTGGCGATGCTGGTCTTGTAGGCGAGATGAACGCCTTGGTAGAGAGAGCGTCCGCTCGGAAAGTACATGATGTTCGATCCCACCAGAGGATTGATGCCGCCAAAAGAAGCCTGCTGTTTACCTAACACCGAGCAGGGAAACGGTCCGCAAAACGCGTTCGAAGAGTCCAAGCCCTGGCGAGCGAAATCGGTGATGCTGGCGCCCGGCACGGAAGAGAGATAGCAGTTTACAGAAGCTTGCGAAGCGCCGGGGCCAGGACCCGCTCCCGCAAACGTCGCTTGGGGACACGCCCTTGAGGCCGATTTGGCAGCAAGGGTTGAATTAATCGCAGAGAGTTCCGATGCGTAGGTATTCAGCAGCGGGTTGGTATTATCCCCATCGGTAAGAAATCCAGCATCCCCAACGTGGTTGGTGTCAATTCCGAGCGGAAATTGGGTTCCGATCTCGCGGATGTAGTCGGCGGAAAACACCCCATGCTCCCCAAGCTGGTGCTGGATTCCGGCGGACATGTGCACCACGCGCGGTGTCTTGAAACCGGGAGCGAGCAAGCCTCCGAAATTGGCCACGCTGTTAGTCAGCGAATATACGTTTGGCGCGCCAGCGGGCACGCCGGATTGTGCGGCAAGAAATTGCGCTTGCAGATCTTGTATCGCAGTTGAAACGCTGCCCAGCGGAGCGCCGCAAATCTGTGTAGCGATGTCGAGTCCGTCTACCGAGCTCACTTCGCTGCCGTCCGGAAAGAGAACGGAGCCTGTTGGACAAAGCGTGAGACTGCGATTGTACTGTCCATTCGACAGCCGATTTACACGATCCTGATAGGCATTTTGCAGCAGAAAATTGTCGTAGAACAATCCGCCACTGGCGCGGATCACAGTCTTGCCATTGTGTCCGGGATCCCAGGCGACACCAGCCTGCGGCGCAAAATTAAAAGATGGCTGCGTAATGCTCTGACCCAAGTCTTGGTGTGCGTTCAAGAGATTGTTCGGAATCAAACCAAACTGATCGAGAATCAAGCCGCTGCTGCAGATCGGCGTGGTCACGATCGACGTATTGATGGCAGAACAAGGCGCAGACGCGATGTCGCTGTCCGTACGTCCCGTATCGCGCACGTAGTTGACTCCAAAGCTGACATTTAAGTTGGGCAACACGTTGAAGGTGTCGCCAACATAGCCTTCGAGGCGCGTGTCAGCGTGACCGCCGGTTGAGCGGTTGAAGGCGGAGTTCTCGCTGAAACCTCCAAGCCCATTAAAGATGGTAAGAGTTCCCACCGGATAATTGAGCGGATTCTCCGCACCTCCAGCCAGGAGCGGGTTGCCATTGATGGCGTTAATCACGTCGAGGCCGTTCGAACTTGTCACGGAGGGCCCGTCGTTGCCGGGAGCGTAGTAGTCTCCCTGAGCAATACGGTGGACCGCGCCGCCAAAACGGATGGTGTGATAGACCTTATAAACCGTGCTGCTATCGTAACGCCCGAAAAGATCGCGCTGAATGGTCTGGCGAGGTCCTGCCGTGCTCGGACCCATGGCGAACGATCCGAGTTGCACGTGGAAGGGCGCACCAGGAAGAATCAATGAATCGCTCAGCGCTGGATTCACGGCATCGACCATCTTCTGGTAGCCGAAACGCGCACTTTGGACAAATCGTCCGTGGTTCCAGTCCAAACCGACGACTGCCGCCGGAATGTTGAACTGGTTGCGAAAATTGGATTCACTGTTCGACGGCCCGATATCGTTCGCGTTGTCGTAACTGAGGCGGACGAATCCCTTCATATCGTCGCTGAAGTTGTAGTCCAGGCGCGCCGTCAACATGTTTTCCCGAAAATAGGCACTGGTCAGTTGGTCGCTGGTGCTTGATCCGCACAAGGGGTTCGGGCTGGCGGCGAGACACGGAAATCCCAGTTGGATGGGCAACGATCCATCTTGCTTGGTGCGTTCGCCTCCAATGTAGAGAAAGGCTTTCTCTTGAATCACCGAACCGCCCGCTCCGAATCCGTACTGCTGGCGGCTGTAACTATTGTCCCCGGATGGAAATCCGGCCAGTCCGACGGCGCCATCGCGCAGATTTCCGAAAAGATTGCCGTGCCAATTGTCTCCACCGGAGCGCGTGGTGATGCGCACGGCGCCAGTTCCGTTCAACGACTGAAACAATTCGGGAGTCGAGCGCGAAACGATCACTTCGCGGACCGCCTCAGCCGGCAGGTTGAACTCAACCGCGCCTTTGGTCTCGTCCATCACTTCCACTTCGTCCATGTCGTAGCGAGTTGTGCGACCCAGTTGACTGTTGATTGAGAGCGATTGAAATCCGCTCTTGCCCGGGTCGTAAACTCGTCCATCCACCGCTTGTACCCCCGGATCAAGCTTGCCTGGGTTGAGATAGTTGCGTCCATCGATGGGTAGTACATCGGGAGCATCGCCGCTAAAGCTGCTGCTCAAATGTAGAGGGCCGGGATTGATCCATTCCAATTTGAAATCGGCGGTGGCTGCAGCGCCCACGGCAACGGTGACGTTGACCTCCACCGGTAGCATGTCTTTGCCCTCGACGCGGACTACATATACGCCCGCTGGCAACGCTTCCGTGACGTAGGTTCCATCTTTGCCGGTGCGCGTAACTCCCCGTGTGTCGGCGGCAGAGGAACTGTAGAACACGCGCGCTGCGTCGACTGGAGCGCCAACATCATCGCGCACCGTCCCTTGAATCGTGCCTGCAGTCGGATTCTCCGAAGTCAAATCCTGCCCCTGCAGTGAACTCGGAAAGGCCGCGAGCATGCAACAGGCTAGGAGAAGCGCCAACGAAATGGGCAGGGACCGACGAAGCAGAAATCGACAAAGATGCGAGCCACAACAATCAAACAAAGCATTCTCCTGGGAGCAGAACCTCGAGTAGAACCTGGCAGCGATTCCGCGTCTAAGGGTCTTAGTGTCCGCTGAACTGGCTAATCACTGAAAATCGAATAGAATAGTTTACTAGATGCGTTGACTTCGCCGGGGCGATGTATGCCTTTTCTCCGGCTCGCCTACCCCCAAACGAGCTGGACTCCGATCGCGGCCGTCTCAGAATGAACCCTTGTGCGTGTAGTATCCCGCGCGATAGTGCGATTGAAACGGGCCTCCCGCCGGCGCATTTGTCAGTTCGACACGCAGTTGGCGAAAATCTGAAGGCGAATAGCGCGGCAACGGATAATAAGCAAGAAGATATTGCGTTCGCAATTCATCGCTAATTTTCTGGAACGCTGAATCCAACTGCGCCATCGAGGTCGCGTAATAATACTTGCCGCCCGTGTCGGAGGAGATCTGAATCAATGCGTGCTCGCCCCCGGTATCTCGTCCCGCGCTGGCTTCGATGGGGACGATGATGATGCTGTAGATGATGGCTTCCGCTTCCTGGGCGGCGCGCAATGCATCTCTGTAGTTCACTTGGCTCATCGTGTCGCCCCCGTCCGTAATCACGACCATCACTTTTCTTCCCTGGCGCCGACTGAGGGCCTGGGATCCAAGATAGATGGCGTCATAAAGAGCGGTCGCCGAGCCATTGCGTACCCGGTCGATTCCAGCATCAATTTTTTTCAAGTCGGACGTGAATGGAACCATCTGGCTCACTTCTTCGCTGAACTTATAAACCGCCAGCCCGTCTTGGGGACGAACAATGGTGTGCGCAAACTTGCGTGCCGAAATGAGTTCCAGCGGCAGATCTTTTCGGGTGCTCAGGCTGGTGTCGACTCCCAGAACAATCGAAAGCGGTAGCGCCGACTCTTTACTGAAAATCGCGATCTTCTGCTCGTTGCCATCTTCTTTTAGAACAAAATTATCCTTTTGCAGGTTGGCGACAGGCGCACCGTTCGGGTCGGTCACGGTGACAAATACATTGACGAGTTTAACGTCGACCTTAAGAGTGGTACCGGAGTCTTGTGCACGCAAATGCACGGCCGAGCACAAAAGCGCGAAGCATATCGCCAGCGCGTACCCCCGCCACGTGGGGGCAGGAGCTTTAGAGTTCGAGGACAAACCTTTCCTCTTGGCCGGCGCCACGTTTGGCAACGGATCGTTTCTCCGCGCATCGCCGTCCGCGATCGATACGAACCCCGGCGTTCGCTGCATTCGGTTTTCAATCATCTTAGGAGTTATTCATTATGATGCGCGCTTTTCTCCGGTCGTAACTCCGGATTGCCGAATTACTTCCGGAAAGGGCTCGCCCTCTGCCCACACGGCGCCGTCTTCGAAGTACTCCTTTTTCCAGATGGGGACCGTCTTTTTCAAGCTATCGATGATCCAGCGACAAGCGTCAAAGGCAGCGCCCCGATGGGCGGAAGCCACTACGATCAACACGCTCGTCTCTCCAATTTCCAGCCGTCCCAAACGATGCACAATGGGCGCCGCTCGCACACCGAAACGAGTTCGCGCCTCCGCAGCCAAAGCCTGCATCTGCTTCAGCGCCATTGCTTCATAGGCTTCATACACGAGATAGAGCGTGCGCCGCCCTCGCGTGTTGTTGCGCACCACCCCATCGAAAACCACCACAGCGCCGTCTTGCGGATGTTTCAAACCAGCGACGATGGCATCAGCGTCAATCGGGTCGCGGACGATCCGTACGTCGTCCGCAACGTCCTCACGACGCTCGTCGAATTCTTCGCCGCTCGCGCCCGATCCGCCGCTTACGGGCGGTAACAGTCCTACTTCATCCCCTTCGCTCAGCAAGCGGTCCGCTGCTGAGTACTCTTGGTTCACCGCTACCGCAAGGGATGGCAATATCTTCTCCAGCCGTGGAGTCTGGCCTGCATAGTGCCGAAGCAGGTCGCGCACCACGCCACCGTCCGGCAGATCGATCGTCTCTGCATCCCGTCCAGTCAACTCTCTCAGTACTCCAAAGAAAAGCACACGGATTTTCATTCAACGCGTTCCTGATCTGCGGTCGCGCCACCAGTGTAGCGCGCTCGCACCAAGAGTACACATCCCATCGTGTGCCCGAGGGACCGCCCTACGGCTAGTCCAATTACCTCCGTAATCGTGCAATAGGTCACTTTCCCGCATAGTCTTGTTTCCGAGCGGTCCATTCCCTACAGGAGGCTGTTATCGCTAACGTTGTCAGCACCGATGCCAGCCGGAGCGCATCCGCTCGGTCTTTTCTCCATAGCCTGAACATTCTCATTAAGTACACTCGGCTTTATGGAGTCACCCACAAGCGCACGGAAGGCCAGTTTCAGACAGCATGGAACGAACTTCAGCAGGCACTGCCGAAGACCGGGGACACCGGTTTCCTGCTTGGCGTCTCCGACAACCGCTTGTTACTCGATGGCATTCCGCTCGAAGTAGGCCAGGCCGAGCGCAGCTTTGCCCAATTGCTGACGGCTGCGGGACTCTCCAGCATCATGTTCTCGAGCAAGGTGACGCTCGACGACTTTACCCGCCTCGTGCGCGCTTTTGCAATGGGCGGATCCAAAGCGCAGGATTTCGCCAAACAGCTGAAAGAGACCCTTGGAGACAACAAGGACTCGTCGATCCGCATCAATGAAGTGAAGTTTGTCGCGGCCGATCCTACTACCGGCGAATATTCGATGGCCGCACAACTTGCGGCGCAGGCGCTCGGGCCAGAATTCAAGCAGTGGTTGAATGATCCGCAGAAGCTTCTGCAACTTATTGCCGCTGCACAGGGAGCGAGCGCGGGCGGCGCCAGCGTGCCCGGCGGCGCACCTCTCGGCAGTGTTCCCTCAATTCCCATTCCTGGCGGCGTTACTGCGGCAGGAGGAACTGGCGCACCCGGACCATTGACCGCCTGGACCGGTGGTGTGGTCGCCTTGCAGGAAGAAGAGGTCATCCAGACCATTCGCCTGCTAACCCATTTTGGTCAGGCGATGCAAGACCCGAACAGCTCGAAAGAAAATCTGGCAGTCGAGCTGGGCAAGGCTCCCGAAGGCGCAAAGGTCAATCTCGCCCAATTGCTGGAAGGTCTGGCCGCACAGACGCTGCAGAACAATAACAACGAGACGAATGACACTCCGCTGCTGATGAAGGCGGCCGAGAGCATGGCCATTAAATTTGCCCTCGATCGCTACTCGAAGGGCGAGGTGAAGGTCAACGCGGTCCACGACATGATGGAGCACATGAGCCGGCAGATGGACACCCTCCGCCAGATCCTGCGCGTCCAGGAAGACAAAATGTCAAAGGCCGGCATTCTGGTCGAATCCCACGCCGACATTCTCGACCGAATGTTCTGGGCCGAAATTCCGGAAGCGGGCAAGAAGAGCGTGTTGCTGACGAGTGAAGCCGCGTGTGTCCCGCCGCGTAATATTCGCCAGTTTGTCGAAATCCTCTTCGAGCGTGACGACAACGAGATTGCCGCCAAGATTCTTTCCAACTATTGCACCGGGGTCGACGCAAAAGACGCCGAGCCACGACGCAAGACCGCGACGGGCCTGGCCCAACTCGCCGATCTGTACGCGAACGCTCCCGAAGAAGTAATGCCCAATGCCCTGGCGATCATGGGCGAGAGACTGGCAAAGGAAACCGACACCGAGATTCAGAGCTTGCTGGCCGCCGCTTTTGCGCGCTTTGGACAAGAAGCATGCACCCGGCGAAAATTCAAAGCCATTGCAGAGCTTTGCATATCGCTCGATAGCGTCGCGAAACAAAAACCCGCGCTGGTACAGGACTTGCGTTCGCGCGTCGGCATCGAAAATCGGCTGCCGGAGATGATCGAGGAAGCGATCAACGCCGATGCCGCGTCCGAAGATCTGATCGAGGTTCTGCAACAGCTTCCGCGACATTCTGTGGAACACCTTGCCGACCGCTTCTTCCGCGCGCAAAAACGGGTGGAGTGCGATCGCATCATTGAACTGGTTGGCGAACTGGGGCAACCCGCCATCGACGACCTGCGCGACATGATCCGTTTGGGCCAGCCCCGGCAAGCCGCGTCCACGGTCGGGCTCTTAAGCCGGCTTTCCGTTTCTACGTTGCTCGAACTGCTGCCGACGCGCATGAACGAGTTCAACCGCTTTTATCAGGATGTCATCGTCCGGCAGATTGCTTACGGTGCCGCCCCTGACCGCGGACGGACTCTCGTCGAATTGCTCGAACTGCTCGACTCCCTGATTTTGCCGGAGGCGATTGACGAAATCGGTATGAGCCAGGACCGCAGCGCCAGCTCCGCGCTGATCGCACTCGCAACCGCAGGGGAAGCGCAGAACCGCCCGCCTTTCGTGCAACTGAAAGC
>Ga0302320_10022393_pt1 | contig 12485 bp, 9 predicted proteins | sample Bog_T0_3_FD_202130 | JGI IMG/M metagenome (GOLD analysis project Ga0302320, IMG submission 202130) | Peat permafrost microbial communities from Stordalen Mire near Abisko, Sweden - Bog_T0_3 | ecosystem: Environmental > Terrestrial > Soil > Wetlands > Peat | place: Sweden: Abisko, Stordalen Mire...
TTCAGGCTGTCCAGTTCGCCCTGGGTCGCGGCGAGCATCAACCCGCCGTTCGGATGCAGCCCGCAGGACTGGCCCGACAGCGCCTCGATCTCCCGATACAGGTCGATCGTGTATTTCTGCAGCCGCGAGATATTCGCTTCGCCGTTGAAGGTGTGCATGCCGCCGGCCGCGTGCCAGGTCGAGCCCGACGTCAATTCGCTCTTCTCGATCAGTGTAACGTCGGTCCAGCCGATTTTCGCGAGGTGATACAGCGTGCTGGCGCCGACCACGCCGCCGCCGATGATCACGGCGCGCGCCGAGGTTTTCATTGCTGTGCTCTCCCAATTAAATCGGCCATGCTTAAATTTGTGTGCGCGAGCGGCCCGAAGCCGCGGGCGGCCGACTCCAGCCACTCGTTCAGATGCATCGCGGTGGTCGCAGGCGTGAGCAGCATGAGCCCCGGACCCAGCGCTGCGAGAATGATCGAGACCTGGGCCACGATGGTCGCCGCGGCATGTCCGCGGGGAAACATGGCCGGGTCCAGATCGAGCCGGCAGCCGCGCGCCAGCATCTCGCGCATTGCCGGACCCTCCAGGTAGAGGACCGCAAGCCCGGACGACAAATCGACGGCGGCGCCGGCTCCGGCGCAGTGCCGCTGCCAGTCCGCCGCGGCCGCGCCCGCCGCCGCGGGCGGTGTCAGCAGCAGCCAACGCTCGGGACGCACGCATAGGGTCAAGCGCGAATGGCCGGCGGCGATGCGGCCGAATGTCGGCAGCGTCACCCCGTGTGCGCGCGCCGCATCGCTAAGTTGCTGCGCGCGGCCGCGATAGGCGGCCACATCGACGATGTCCACGCAGCAGCGCCCGAGGGAGGCAGCCTCAGGCGCGGACACGGGTGTTCTCCGGATCGAGGTGGCGCGGGCTCACGATCTCGACCTCGGTCGATTCGTCATGAATCGGTGAAGCAGCGATGAGCCGCCGGCCGATGGACTGCCGACCGCCCGCGAGCAAGGCGAGGCCGACCCAGCCCGCGCTCTCGACCGCGGGCGTCGAGGAGGTGACATAGCCGAGACTTGAGCTGACTGCGGCCGGCGCGACCAGCTGGGCGCCGTTTCGCAGGCGCCGCGACGCTTGAGTCGGCCGCACGCCGACCAGCTGCAGACGCTCCGGCGCCCGCATGCCGGGCCGCTGCGCAAGCGCGCGACCGACGAAGTCGCCGCTCGCCTTCAGCATCGACCCCATTCCGAGATCCTCAGCGCTGGTATTGCCGTTGAGCTCGGCTCCGGTCACATGCCCCTTCTCGATCCGCAGGGTATTCAGCGCATCGAGCCCGTAGGGCACGATGCCGAACGGCCGGCCGGCGTCGAGCAGCGCCGTCCACACCTGCTGCGCAAGAGTCGCCGGCACGCCGACCTCGTAGGCGAGCTCACCCGAGAAAGAGATGCGGTACAGGCGCCCGGCAACCCCGGCGATGGTGGCGGCGCCCGCGGCCATGAACGGAAACGCGCGATTCGACAGATCGAGGTCGCTGACCACCGCCGCGAGAACCTCGCGTGCGCGAGGACCTGCCAGCGCGAACTGTGCCCACTGGTCGCCCACATCGGCGAGCAGCACATCGAAGCGCGCGCCCGCCGATTGCCGCTGGAACTCCAGGTGCTCGAGCACAGCGGCGCTATTGGCGGTCGTGGTCGTAACCACGAAATGCTCGGGCCCGAGCCGCGAGGTCGTGCCATCATCGAGCAGCATGCCGTCTTCGCGCAGCATGATGCCGTAGCGCGCGCGGCCTACGGCCAGCGTCGAGAAGGTATTCGCATAGACGAAATCGAGGAAGCGCGCAGCATCGGGTCCCTGCATGTCGATCTTGCCGAGCGTCGACACGTCGGTGATCCCGACCGCGCGGCGCACCGCGCGCGCCTCCTTCAGCACCGGATCCCAGCCCGGCTCCCGGGCGTAGACCAGCGGGCGCAGCCAGAGCCCGGTCGCCACGAAGCTCGCGCCCGCGGCAGTGTGCCAGGCATCGAGCGGCAGGCGACGCTTCGGTTTGAAATGCTCGCGCACTTCGCCGCCGGCGAGCGCGGCAAACGCGATCGGCTCGACGAATGGGCGTGGCTTGGTCAGGCCGACCTCCGCTATGGGTAGGCCGCGCGCCTGCGCGAGTACGGCGCTGCCGACGAGGCCGCCGATCCGGCCCTGATCCGCCGCCATAGACAAGGTGGTGAAGCGCTTCATATGCTCGGCATGCGCATAGCCTTCCCGGCACGCGAGCCTGACATCATCCGTGGTCACATCATTCTGCAGGTCGGCGAAGGCCTTGCCCCGGCCGCGAACCTCCCACAAGGCCTCGAGCGGAGTGGTCGCCGGGTCCGGCGGCAATTCCGGGGCGGCCACCGCAGGATCCGCCCTGCCGGCTTCGCAGCCCATCTGCAGCGCGATCGCATCGGCGGCCTGTTCGCCGTCACGAGCCGCGGCTGCGATCCCGAATATGCCGTTGGCCGCGCCGGCAATGCAGCCAATGGATGGCGCAAGATCGGCGCTGAACGCTGCGATCGACTCCTGCCAGCGCGCTGCGGCTCCGAGCTGGGTCGCGAGCATCGTCGCCGGCGAGTGACCGCCCGACATCAACAGACAGTCAGCCTCGATCTCGGCGCGCCCTGCCCCATCGCGGCCGGCTATGCTAACCGCACGCACGCTGCCTCGCCCGCGGACCGCGGTAACGAGCGCGCCGCTGCGCACTTCAATCCCAAGAGCGCGCGCGCGATCGGCGGCATGCGAACTCGCGCGCACGTCGATCACGGCGGCACACCGCACTCCCGCCTCGGTCAACGCGAATAGCGCCTCGTAGGCCGGATCGTTATTGACGAAAAACACCGGCCGCGAGCCCACAGCGACGCCGTAGCGGCGCACAAAGTCCAGCGCGGCGCCGGCGAGCATCACGCCCGGTATGTCATTGCCGGGAAACGCGATCAGCCGCTCGATCGCGCCGGTCGCCAGCAGCACGCGCTTGGCGCGAATGATCCGCAAGCGCTCGCGCAGGCCGCCGAACAGCGCCGACTCCTCCGCGCTCAGCGTTTGCAGCGCGCCGAACACACCGTGACCGTACGCGCCGATCACGGCCGTGCGCCTCAGGCGACTCACCGCCGGCGCGCCCGCAAGGGCGGCATCGCGCGCGGCGCGCCAGTCCGTCCAGCGCGGATCGAGCAGCGTGCCGCCGCCACTGACCGAGTCCTGCTCGACCAGCAGCACCCTGAGGCCGCACTGAGACAGGCGATGCGCGGCGGCCAGCCCCGCGGCGCCGGCTCCCACGACCAGTACATCCGTATGCTCGTGCACCGTCTCGGCGGGTCCCGCCTTGCGGCCGACGATCGCCTCGAGACGGCCGAGCCCCGCCGCGCGCCGGATCAACGGCTCATAGATCCGCTCCCAAGCCCACCCCGGCGCCATGAAGGTCTTGTAGTAAAAGCCCGCCGGCAGGAATCGCGCGATCCGGTCGTTGAGCGCGCCTAAGTCGAACCTGACCGAAGGCCAGCAGTTGGGGCTCTCGGCGATCAGTCCCTCGTGCAGCGGGAGAGTGGTCGCGCGAATGTTCGGTTCGCGCCCGGCGGCCCCCAGCAGATCGACCAATGCCGAGGGCTCTTCGGGCCCGGCGGTCACGATGCCGCGCGGCCGGTGGTACTTGAAACTGCGGCCGACCAGCCGTATGCCATTCGCGAGCAGCGCCGATGCGAGCGTGTCGCCGGCCACACCCATGAGGCGCCGGCCGTTGAAGCGAAAGCCGACGGGCCGCTCAGCATCGGTCAGCAATCCTCGGGCGATGCGCTTGGGAGGTTGCACCTAAGTATCGCCAGGTCCGCCGGCCGCGCGGATTTCATGGGTCAAGGTATGACGCTCGATCCACAGCAACTGGTGGCAGCCGCCCACATGCAGCCACCACTCGCGATGCCAGCCGCAGCGGTTTTCGCGCTCGTAAACGAACGCCGTGAAGGCATCGATCCCCGCATCCTGCGCCGGCCGCGCGACGCTCGCATCGCCTCGATAGCGAAACTCGATTTCGTCGCGTTCGCCGCACCAGGGGCATGGAATTCTGAGCATCGACGCGGTGGTCAGTGCGCGTACGGGAAAGGGCCGACGCCGCGTTCGTCCACGGTCCGGCCCGCCGCAAAGCGCTCCAGATTCAGATGGGCGGCGAGAGGATGCGCAGTCTCGCGCGCTATCAAATGCGCGGTGGTCATGCCCCCGGCCGGAATGGCCTTGAAACCACCGTAGCACCAGCCGCCGTTCAGGATCAAACCGTCAACCGGGGTCTTGGAGATGATCGGCGAGCCGTCCATGGACATATCCATCACGCCGCCCCACTGCCGCAGCACTTTGAGGCGCGCCAGACCCGGCATCACGGTCATCGCGGCGGCGGCGACCTCCTCCGCCATCGGCAGCGTGCCACGCTGCGCATACGTATTGTAGCCGTCGATCGCCCCGCCATAGACCAGGCCGCCCTTGTCGGATTGGCTGATGTAGAAGTGCCCGGCGCCGTAGGTCATCACCACATCGAGCGTGGGTTTGATGCTTTCGGTCACGAAGGCCTGCAGCACATGGGTCTCGATCGGCAAGCGCAATCCCGCCATCGCGGCCAGGCGCGATGAGTGGCCGGCTACGGCGAGGCAAACCGTATCGGCGGCGATCGGGCCTCGAGTCGTCTCGACTCCGGTGACCCGGGAACCTGCGCGCTGAATGCCGGTGACTTCGCAATGCTCGACGATGTCGACGCCCGCATTGGATGCCGCGCGCGCGTAGCCCCAGGCGACCGCATCGTGGCGCACAGTGCCGCCGCGCCGCTGCAAGAAGCCGCCGAGCACGGGATAGCGGCCATTGTCCAGATCAACCAGCGGCACCAGATCCCGCACCGACTGGCGATCCAGCGCCTCGGCATCGACGCCGAGCTGGCGCATCATGTTCGCACGCCGCACGAACAGGTCGCGCTGCGCCTCGGTGTGAAACAGGTTCAAGGTGCCTCGCTGGCTCACCATCGTATTGAAGTTGAGCGTCTTCTCGAGGCCTTCCCATAATTTCAACGAGTAGTCGTAGAAGCGCACGTTGTCGGGCTGGAAGTAATTCGAGCGCACGATGGTGGTGTTGCGGCCGACATTGCCGAGCCCGATCGGGCCACGCTCGAGCACAGCCACATCGGTGATGCCGAACTCGGCGGCAAGATAGTACGCGGTCGCAAGCCCATGGCCGCCCCCGCCGACGATGACCACGCGATAGCCCGGCCGGGGCGCGGCCTTCCTCCAGGCGTGCGACCAGCCGCGCTGGCCCGTGAGTCCCTCGAGCAGCAGCCGCCAGCCCGAATAGCGGCCGCTCGCGGCAGCCTTGCGCTGCGAGCCACCACTGCGTTTCGGCAAAATAGGCATCAAGCGCGTCATCATAGGGCTTCGCCCGCCGTGGCACGAGGCGTTAGCAGCGTCCCGGCACTATGCTGCGATGCAGCATATGGGCATAAACGGTGCCAGCCGTTCCCGTTTATGTTGAGTCGCAGTGACGCATTCGTCGCGCTGCTGCGCGCTGCTGTGGTAAAAATGACCACACCGGGGTGTCCCGATGCCACTCAGTAGTAGATGACCGCGACGACCGAACAATGCCTTCCCTACGCCCCTGCGGCGAGCGGCAATGAGATTGCCGCGATCGAATGGCCGACATTGGGGTTGACCCTGGCAACTTACGGCAGTTGGCTCGCCATCACCGCATCCTATGGGCATTTGCCGCTCGCGGTGGTCGCCTCGCTCGGCACGGTCCTCGTCACGCTGCACGGCTCGCTGCAGCACGAAATCATTCATGGCCATCCAACCCGCAACGCGCTCTTCAATCGCTTGACGGTCGTCGTGCCGCTGTCACTGTGGCTGCCCTATGCGCGCTATCGGCGCAGCCATCTTGCCCATCACATCGACGCGCGGTTGACCGACCCGTTTGACGATCCCGAATCCTTTTATTGGACGCCGGAAGCATGGACCCGCCTGGGTCCGATCCGCCAAGCGGTCCTGCGGCTGCAGCAGACGCTCGCGGGGCGCATCATCATCGGCTGCTTCTGGCGCATCGGAATGTTCTTGGCGAAGGAAGCACGCGCGGTGCTGCATAACCGCAATCATGCGCGGCGCGATTGGATCGAACACCTCCTGTGGTGCGTGCCGGTGGTTCTATGGATCAAGGGCATCTGCGCAATGCCGCTGTGGATCTATTTCGTCACGATCGTGATACCGGCGAACGGCCTGCAGCTGATACGTTCGTTTGCCGAGCATCGTGCCAGAACGACGATGCGCGAGCGCATTGCCATCGTCGAGAGCTCGTGGATTTTGGGGCCTTTGTTCTTGTTCAACAACCTGCATGCCCTGCATCACGAAGCGCCGATGATTCCCTGGTACCGCTACAACGCCCGGTACCGTCTCGAACGCGAACGGCTGATCGCGGAAAACGGCGCGCTCGTGTATCGCACCTACCTCGACGTGGTTGCGCGCTACTTATTCCGCCCGCACGATACGATGCTGCATCCAAGCGGGCGGATACCTCCCGAGCCGAACCCCAAGATCGCCGCCGGCGCTTGATGTCTCGATCAGGCAGGTAGTTCGTAACCTGCCGCCTTGGCGCCCCGGTCCCAGTCGAGCAGCCCCTGGTACGCGGCGGCATCCACGGCTGCGAACCCATCGAGCAGCAAGGGCTCGGCCAGGCCTGCGAACCACGGCCGGCTGCGCGCGGCGAGGAATGCCTCGCGCAGCCGCGCAATCATCTCCTGCGGCGCGCCCGCGGCGGCGACGAACGCCGGCATCGGCGTCGGTGTGGTCGATGCAAGCACGCGGATATCCGCCGTCAACTGCGGCGCATGGCGGGCGATCAGCATGTGCCAATAGGCATCGAGGGGACCAATATCGATGCGCGCGTCGCGCACGCTGTCGAGCACCCGGCGCGCGGTCACCAGATTGCCGAGCATCTCGCGGTACAAGGTCGGCCGCTGCGGGGTTCTAAACTTGAGCAAGTGGTGCCTGAATGCGTTGAATCCGGACTGAGAGTGCGCGACCGTGAAGCCGGCGCGTGCCCCGAACGTGTGTTCGAGCGTTCGATATGCAGCGTCGCGCCGCACGACCAAGTCGGTCCGATACAGCGGGCGGCCGGCCGCCCAGTCGGCGTGCGGAATCGGCGCCGCGATCGGCACCACCGGCGCGAGCCGCAATGCGATCGGAAAGCCGCACATCAATACCGCGCCGAGATCGGGCCGCGCCCACAGCGTTTCGAGCGGCTGCGGCGCCGGATACTTAACGTAGGTCAGCTCGACGCCGGCATCGCGCGCGACGTGCGCGAGCAATTCGCGCCACAGAGCCTCGACTTCGGGCGTCACCGCGTACATTCGGGCATTGACAATCCACTCGGTCACTCGCGGCGCAGTCCTATCCCTTGCCGATGTCGCGAATGCGGCGCGCCGCGTAAGCGTCGATCGCCTCCTTGACCGACGCATCCAGCGGCGGCGCCACGTACTCGGCGAGCATCTTCTTCCAGATATCGGTTGCTCGCTGCGTCGCGTTGCGGGCGCCGGCCTCGGTCCAGTTCTCAAAATTCGACCAGTCCGACAGCAGCGGGCGGTAGAACGCGGTTTCGTAGCGCGCCAGCGTGTGCGCGGCGCCAAAGAAATGGCCGCCCGCGCCGACTCCCTTGATGGCATCGACCGCGAGATCATCGTCCGAGAAATGCACGGGCTTCAAGATTGCGGCCCACTGGCGCAGCAACTCGGCATCGACCACGATCTTCTCCAGCGACGCCGCCAGGCCGCCCTCCAACCAGCCGGCAGCGTGGTTGATCAGATGGCTGTGGCTCAAGATGGCGGCTTGCAGCGAGAATGCGGTTTCATAGGTGGATTGCGCATCCACCACCGGCGAGGAGTTGACCGCGCTGGTGCGCACCGGGATCTTCAAGCGGCGGCCGATCTGCGCGCCGGCCAACACCGCGTGAACGTATTCCGGCGTGCCGAATGCCGGCGAGCCGGTGCGCATGTCGACATTCGAAGTGAAGCCGCCGAGCACGCAGGGCGTGCCCGGGCGCAGCATCTGGCACAGCGCGACGATGGCCATCGCCTCGGCGGTCTGCTGCACCAGGGCCCCGGCGAGGGTGATCGGCGCCATCGCACCCATCAGGGTGAACGGTGTGATCACCACGCACTGGCCATGGCGCGCCATGACCATGATGTTGTCGAGAATCTCCTCATCCACGCGCCGCGGCGAATTGACATTGGTAACCGTCATCAAGGTAGGGGTTGTGGCCAATTCCTCGATGGAGCAGGCGTGTTCGATCGCCGACATCGCGATGGCGTCCTCTGCCTGCACGCCGCCGACGCCGCGCGCGGCCCAGACGATGTCGGAGCACTCGATGTGGGCCTGATAGGTCGCCAGATGGCGCACCGGAACCGGCACATCCACCGGCTCGACCACGATGCCGCCCTGCCAATGCAGGATTCCCAGCGCATGAGTCAGCCGCAGGATGTTGCGGAACGCCTCCAGGTCGCCATAACGCCTGCCGCGCTCCAGATCGCTGATGTTCGGCGCGCCGTTGACCGGCCCGAAATTGACGATATTGCCGCCAACCTGCAGGTCGCGCTGCCGATTGCGCGCGCGCAGAGTGAAGCGCTCCGGCGCATGCGCAAGGTGCGCCTCGACGACGTCCCGCCCGAGCCGCACGATCTGCGACTCCTCCTCGACGGTGGCTCCGTGCCGCAGGTAGACCGCGCGCGCGGCAGGACTGCGAATCTCGATCCCGGCTTCCTCGAGAATCCGGTACGCCGCGATCAGAATCCGCTCGACCTGCTCGGTGCTGAGGATCTCCAGCGGCGCCCACGGAACCGCAAGCCGCGGCAACGGCGCATTCGACGGGCCCATCGATCGGGGAGCGCGCTTGGCGTCGCGCCGACGAGGCGCAGAGGGGACCTCGGACATCGCTTTTCAGACGCTGCGCGGCATGGGACTACGGACGGTCACAGGGAGGATACTGCGGCTTCGGCGGCGCTGCTGGCAACTATGGGGCTGCGCTGGACACCCATGAGGTTTGTTAACACAATGAATCGCGTGAATATCCTGGGTGAAGCCTTGGACGGACTCGGGCGCTGGTACGTGGCCGTCCCGCCCTTCCTCATCGTCGGCTTCCTGATCGCGCTGTTTTTCCTGGTGGGTGCGGGCCAGTCCCGGCTGCAGCATGCCAGCGAGCGGCTGCAGCTGTCCGACGCCCGCGAGCGCGCGATAGACGATCTGGAGGGCGTGATCAACAAGGCGCAGAGCGGACTGCGCGGCTATCTGCTGACCGACGACAAGAGCTACTTGCAGCCGTACACCGAAGCGCTTGCCGATATCGAACCGCGTCTCGAGCATTTGCGCCTCGCGTACGCAGGCTCAGGCTTGACCAACGGCAACATCCGCGCGCTCGAGGGGCTGACCGGCAAGAAAATCAGCGAACTCGACCTCACCCTGGCGCTGCACGACGGCCCGAAACCGCAGCGCTCCATCGCCTTCACGAAGACCAATCTCGGGGAAAAGACCTCCGCCGATATTGCCGGAATCATCAGCGCCATGCGCGATCGCGAATCGCTCGAACACTCCACCGCGGTGGCGAATTGGGATTGGTCGTTGCGCCTCAGCCGCTGGTTCACTGCGGCTGCGACGCTCTTCAGTTTGCTGCTGGTGGGCGCGGCCACGAGGCTCGTCTACCTCGATATGCGCAGGCGCACCCTGCAGACTGACGAACTTCGCGATCAGAAACTGCTGCTGCAGGTCGAGGTCGAAGAGCGCACCCGCGAGCTGGTGGAATTGTCCACTCATCTGCAAAACGTCGCGGAACTCGAGAAGGCAAAGCTCGCGCGCGAATTGCACGACGAGCTGGGGGCTCTCTTGGTGAGCGCGCGCATGGATATTTCCAGGGTGGAGCAGAACCTGCAGTCGGACAATGCGGACACGCGCCAAAGACTCGCCCGCGTACAGCAAAACCTGGCGGCCGGAGTGGACCTCAAACGCCGGATCATCGAGGAATTGCGGCCGACGCTGCTGGACAATGTGGGGCTGTTTGCGGCGCTGCGCTGGCAGATGAAAGAGACCTGCCGAAATGCCGCCCTCAAGTGCACCGAATTCTACCCGCAGCAGGAACCCAAGTTCACGGCGCAGGCGTCCATCGCCCTGTATCGGGTCGCGCAAGAGGCAATGACCAACATTCTCAAGCATTCCGGTGCCAAGTCCGTGGACATCGCTCTGGAGATTGACCGTGAAGAAATCCTGCTGCGCATCGCGGATGATGGCCGCGGCATACCCGCGAGCCGTCTCGGCGCGGCCGGCTCGCATGGGATGGCCTCCATGAGGCACCGCGTGCGCGCCCTCGGCGGCAGCTTGTCGGTGTCGAATCCTGCCGCGGGCGGCACTCTCATCATGGCGCGCATCCCGAAGGCGAATGCGCTGGTGGCGGCGTGATCTCGCTGTGGGACTCATTCACGCCGTCGCGAACCGCGGCCGGCGTATTGCATGGTCGCGGCAATTCGGTGTCGCTGACCGATCTTGCGGCGGGTTCGACGCTGCAGGGCACGCTGGAGTCGCTGCGTGGCGCCTCGCTGTTGATCGCGACCGGCGAGCAACTGCCGACCGCGGTGGCATTGCTCGAACTCGACGGCGTCGCCCGGCGCATGGTGCTTTGCACGCCGGATCTGACGCCGCAGCAGCTCGCCGACATAGCCGGCACGACCCAGGCGGCCGCTGTGGTATTGGACTCCTGCACAGCAGCGCTGGATCTGCCCGGCGCTCTGACTCGCTGCGTGGCCGCACCGCAGCCGGAAGGGGCGGCCATTCGGCGGCACAGCAGCGAGCGGACTGAATGGATTCTCCTGACATCGGGCACCACCGGCACACCGAAGCTGGTGGTGCACACATTGAGCAGCCTCGCCGGCACGCTGCCCAGGCAAGCGCCCGCCGCCGGCCGCATGGTCTGGAGCACCTTCTACGATATTCGCCGCTTCGGCGGATTGCAGATCTATCTGCGCGCCATGCTCGGCGGCGTGCCGTTGGTGCTGTCGAGTCCGCAGGAATCCACGCGCGAGTTTTTCCTGCGCGCGGCGGCGGCCGGAGTGACGCATATCTCGGGCACCCCGTCGCACTGGCGCCGCGCGCTCATGAGCGGAGACGCCGGGCTACTGCAGCCGGAATACGTGCGCCTTTCCGGCGAAGTCGCGGACCAATCGATCCTGGATAACCTCCGAGCGGCCTATCCGCACGCCCGCATAGCCCATGCCTTCGCCTCGACCGAGGCCGGCGTGGCGTTCGAAGTCGAGGACGGCCGTGCGGGCTTTCCCGCCGGCATCATCGATGCTGCGCGCGGCGCCATCGATCTCAAAGTCGAGGATGGCACGCTGCGAATCCGTTCCAGCCGCAATGCCGCCCGCTATCTTGGCGCCGCCGAGAACGTGCTGGCCAATGACGACGGTTATGTCGACACGGGAGACTTGGTCGAACTCGTCGCCGGCCGATATCATTTCCGGGGCCGCAAAGGCGGTATCATCAACGTTGGTGGCCTGAAGGTTTATCCGGAAGAGGTCGAAGCCGTTTTGAACGCCGATCCCAGAGTTCGAATGTCGCTGGTGCGCGCGCGCCGCAACCCCATCACGGGCGCCGTGGTCGCCGCCGAGGTGGTGTTGGCGGAACCGCTCGACGCGGCGTTGCCCGCGAGCGCCGAGCGCATCAAGTCCGAGCTGTTGAGCGCCTGCCGCCGCGAGCTTGCGGCGTACAAGGTGCCTGCCACGTTGCGCTTCGTGCCCGCGCTGGATCTCACCGCAGGCGGCAAGCTGGTGCGGCCGAATGCATAACGTCATCGTGACCGGCGGCAGCCGTGGGCTTGGCCTCGCCATCAGCGGCACTTTGGCGGCAGCCGGCTACCGGGTCATCGCCATTGCCCGCAACGGCAGCGAGGAATTGGCGGCCGCGGGGCGCAGCGCCGCCATCGCCGGGCCCGGCGCCATCGAATACCGCGCGTGCGACCTGGCCGACATCGACGGGCTCGGTCCCTTGGTGCGCTCGGTGCGCGCCGAGTTCGGCCACATCTACGGCCTGGTGAACAACGCAGGGTTGGGATTCGGCGGCATGCTCAGCAACATGCGCAACGATGACATTGCGCGGCTGGTGCGCATCAACACGCTCTCGCCCATGGTGCTGAGCAAGTACGCGGCGCGATCGATGATGACGCAGCGCGCCGGGCGCATCGTCAACCTTGCCTCGGTCGCCGCGATCACCGGCTACAGCGGACTGTCCGTGTACAGCGCGACCAAGGCTTCGCTGGTCGGATTCACTCAATCGCTGGCGCGCGAACTCGGACCGCTCGGCATCACCGTCAACGCCATCGCGCCGGGCTTCATCAAAACCGACATGACGGAGGGTTTGGAGGCGGCGCAGCTCGATAAGATCGCCCGGCGCAGCGCGCTGCGCCGCTTGGCCGAGCCGCTCGACGTGGCGCGCA
>Ga0302320_10022394_pt1 | contig 12485 bp, 10 predicted proteins | sample Bog_T0_3_FD_202130 | JGI IMG/M metagenome (GOLD analysis project Ga0302320, IMG submission 202130) | Peat permafrost microbial communities from Stordalen Mire near Abisko, Sweden - Bog_T0_3 | ecosystem: Environmental > Terrestrial > Soil > Wetlands > Peat | place: Sweden: Abisko, Stordalen Mire...
CCACGGCGGGGGGCAGCGGCCATCCGACTTCGTGCTGCTGGGCGGCGGATCTCGTGGCCGTTTTGTTGTTCGGCCTGATGCGTTCCGACGGGAAGAATCCCCACTTTTACAACAACGACCGTTTCATCCTTTCCAAAGGCCACGCCGCGCCGCTGCTTTACGCCGCGTGGGCGGAAAATGGTTTTGTGCCGATCCCCGAATTGCTGAAGCTCCGGCAGTTCACCAGCGAACTCGAAGGTCATCCCACGCCGCGCCTCGCATTCGCCGATGTGGCGACCGGCTCGCTCGGCCAGGGTCTTGGTGTCGGTGTCGGCATGGCGCGCGCCGCGCGTTTCGACAAACTGGATTACAACACCTACGTCCTGCTCGGCGACGGTGAAATCGCCGAAGGCGCCGTCTGGGAAGCCGCGTCGCTCGCGGGTTATTACAAGCTGAATAATTTGATCGCCATCGTGGACGCCAACCGTCTCGGCCAGAGCGAAGCCACGGCGTTCGGCCACGACATCGGCGTTTATCGCGACCGCTTCGAGGCGTTCGGCTGGCGCGTGGAAGACATTGACGGCCACGACATCGAGGAAATTGTCGAAGTGTTGCAGGGCGTCGGCCTTGACGACAAGCCGCTCGCCATCATCGCCAAAACTTACAAGGGCGCGGGCGTTTCCTTTTTGCAGGACAAGGACGGCTGGCACGGCAAACCGTTGAACAAGGAGGAAGCCGCCAAAGCCATCGCCGAACTTCAGCCCAGCGCAAAATCCGGCCTCGGCGTCGCGATTCCCGCGCCGACTTCATTGCCAGTTCCGGCCAACGCGGTTCCGGCGAGTTATCCGCCGATCAATTACAATCTCGGCGACAAAATTGCCACGCGCGAAGCCTATGGCGCGGCGCTCGTCCGCATCGGCGAAGTGGATTTGCGCGTTGTTGCCTTGGACGGCGACACGAAAAATTCCACGTTCGCGGACAAGTTCTTCAAAAAATTCCCGGAACGTTCCACCGAATGCTTCATCGCCGAACAGAACATGGTCAGCGTCGCCACCGGCCTCGGCACACGCGGCAAGGTGCCGTTCGCGTCCACGTTCGCCGCGTTTTTCACGCGCGCCTACGACCAGATCCGCGTCGCGGGCATTTCGCAGTCGAACCTCAAGCTCGTCGGCTCACACGTCGGCGTAAGCATCGGCGAGGACGGCCCGTCGCAGATGGCGCTGGAAGATCTGGCCATGATGCGCGCGATCGTCGGCAGCACGGTGCTGTATCCGGCTGACGCTGTTGCCACGGAAAAATTGCTGGAAGAAATGGCGCTGGGCAAAGGCGTTTATTTCCTGCGCACCTCGCGTCCGAAGACGCCGGTCATTTACGGCAACGACGAAAAATTCCCGATAGGTGGCGCAAAAGTTTTGCGCGAAGGCGACAAGGTCACCATCGTCAGCGCCGGCGTCACGCTGTTTGAAGCGTTGAAAGCCGCCGACACGTTGAAAGCCGAAGGCATCAAGGTTACGGTTATTGATGCTTACAGCATCAAGCCGCTCGGCAAGGACGTGATTCTTGCCGCCGCTAAAAAGACCGGCAACACCGTCATCACCGTGGAAGATCATTATTCCGAAGGCGGACTCGGCGACGCGGTTGCCGGCGAACTGAGCGTGGAAGGCATCAAGGTCCACAAACTCGCCGTGGTGGGCATCCCCCGCTCCGGCAAAGCCGAGGAACTGCTCGCGCACTTCGGCATTGATGCGGCGGCGATTGTGAAGAAAGTGAAATCGCTTTAACCGCCAGGGCGCCAAGCCGCCCGGAAACAATCAAAATCAAACGCGGCAACGAAAGTTGCCGCGTTTTTTGTGTCTGGGCGCCTTGGCGGTTTTCCTTTTGCCAGAAATGCGTTCGTGATGCACATTGGCTGTGGCAATGAGCGATCCGGTAAAAACTTTGAAAGGAAAATTGCTGCTCGACGGCGGCGATTTGACCGGCTCGTTTTTTCACCGCACGGTCGTCCTCATCTGCGACCACAGCGTCGAGGGCGCGTTTGGGCTCGTGCTGAACCGTTCGAGCGGCAGCAATGTTGGTGAATTGGTAGTTGCCGATTTGCCGGACACACTCAGGCACGCGCCGCTGTTTCTCGGCGGGCCGGTGCAGCCGACCGCGTTGAGCTTTCTACACGCCGACAATTTCATTCCGAATGCGAACGTCTTTCCCAATTTGAACCTTGGCCATTCGCTTGATGATCTAGTCGAAGTAAGTGAATCGTTTTCCGCCGCGAAAAAAGTCAAGCTGTTCGCCGGTTACGCCGGCTGGTCGCCCGGCCAGCTGGAAATGGAAATGAAGCGTAAATCGTGGCTCACGTTTCCGGCGTCCCTCGAACTCGTTTTTGAAACGCCGCCCGACCAGCTCTGGCAAAAGATTTTAAAAACCAAGGGCGGCTGGAAAAACAAGCTGCTCTCGCAGATGCCGGATGATTTGTCGCTGAATTGAATTCTACCCGCCGATTGCGCAGATTTTTGTCAGCTTTTATCTGCGTCAATCCGCGAAATCCTCAAGAATTCAATTTAACTACCACCAAAATTCCGTTCTGTTTTCTTGGGAAAAAAATGTCGAACAGAATTCATCAAAGTCCATTATTCAAGACACAACTTTGATCTCTTAGAACTTCTGCGGCGTGGGCGGGGAGTTGGAAATGTCCTGATAGGTGGTGGAAAATCCGCTGGCCGGAATCACGCCGCTGATCGGCATGAACGGCTGGGCCAAATTGGTGGTGGCCAGCACCATGTAATTGCTCCCCGGCGTGCTGCTCCAGATGACCGTCTGATTGTTGCTCGCCAGGCCGGAAATCACGAACGGCGGGGGGCACAATCACCGTCCGCGTATAGCTCAACACCAAGCCGCTGCGGTTGTTCGAATAAACAACCTTTAAAAGATTGGTGCCGATCATCGTTCCGGGTGGACTATTGTTCCAAATGTAAAACAGCGAGTTCATGCGGGACATCTTCGCTGTCGGATCATAGTTCGCGTCCACGTTATGGTAGTGGTCTTCGATCTGCTTTGTGTTGCCGGTCGCCGTGGCGAAAACGCTGTTCACCGTGAAGTAAAGCAGGTAGTCCACGACCGAATCCAGCAGGAACGGCCCGCCGCCCTCCGGGCCGGTGTAGGAACCGCAGAGCGATTCGTTGGCATCATAAACTTCGCCGAACATGAAAAAGTTCGGTGCCCCGTTCGTCGCGGCGAAGGCTCGCACCGCCGGACACCACGAACGCCAGAAGCCGGTGTCCACATGCTTCACCGTATCAATGCGAAAACCATCGAAGCCGGCGTGCTGAATCCAATACTCGTAGATGGCGGACATGTTCGAGCGGACGTAATCGGACTCCGTGCGGAAATCGTCAAGGCCGCTCAATTCGCCTAGCTGCACCTGCGTCATGTCGTTGAAGTTTTGGATCGTGCCGTTGTTGTGAAACAGGTTTGTGAGCGCGTTGTTGGCGGAATTATAGGTTGAATTATCGACATCAAACGGCGGCGCGAACATCTTGGAGCTGCTGCGGTATTTGAGCGTGTAGCCGGCGGGCGGCGGGACATAATTGCCGTAGCTGGCATCGGTGCTGTAAATCAGATCGTCGCCGTGGTTCACAATAATGTCGTCAATCACCCGCAACCCGCGTGCATGGGCCGACTGCACGAAATGCTGGAGGTTTGAGAGACTGCCCCAGTGCGGATCCACCTTTTAAAAGTCGCGGGCGGCGTAACCGTGAAACTGGCCGCTGCCGTTCAGGACCACCGGCGAAATCCAAACGGCCGTGGCACCGAGCGCCTTGATATAGTCCAGCTTCCGCTCGACGCCCTTGAAGTCGCCGCCATACACAGAATAGACATTGGCTCGGTTGTAATTTCCGTCGGCATTGTTGTTGGAGCGGTCGCCGTCGAAGAACCGGTCGGTCATGACCTGATAGATGCTTTGCGCCCGTCAGAAATCATTGCCTTGGGCGGATGCTTCCACCTCCGTCATGCCCAGCGCTGCCAGAAGCGCCATGATCTGAACAAAAGGACGCCCGGAATGAATAACACGGAGCAGATTCATTTGAGCATTGTTAATTACGCGATTACCGGGAAGGAAAAGGGCCTTCATCGGTTGCCGACAAAGGCCCTTGCGAATCAGGAATTCCTCAGCTAAACCAACCAAGCATCAATTCCCCGGCGTGTGTTGGGCCAGCCAGGTCAAATCATTCACACTGGCGGCATCACTGGCGGAAACATTCTGCAACCAAGTGTTTCCACTGATCATGTTGGGATTATATGGTGTGGTGGTTGCGCCGCCTCTCCAGACATGCACATCCGAATGGCCATCGGCGTAAACTATCCCGGCGGCGTTGCCGTGCAAACTTCCCGGAAGCTCCGTCCAACTGGTTCCACTTCCATTCGCATCCGCCGGGTTGATGTAGAAAGTAACATCGTCGTCACTGTTGGGATGTTCATCAAACATCACAAAGGAGTCCGATGGGCCGGGGCTGTGAAAGTCAGACAATTTTTTAGGATTGTAGAATTTTGGCCAAAGAGGGGCACCAGCCGGTAAAGCAAACCATTTTACACCGTCACCCATCGCCCCGTTCATGACGCAAGTGCGCATGCGATTTCCCCATCCCAAGCCGCGCTGCACGGTGGTCAGCTTGTTGTCCGCCGGACAGACAAAAATTTTCAGGGAATTGGCGACATAGCTTCCCATCAGCGCGGTTACATGTTGATTCATTATAGTAGTATCGATGGTTAAATACAAAGTATTGGTGTTATTTGGACTGCTGGTTCCATCTAGCTGCACTCCCTCAGGGGAGATCCAGTTTTGGTAAGCCGCAGGCACGTTGTGCTTATCAGCATTCGTCACCATCTTGTCTGAATTGTCATTGCCATACATAAACCACGCCAAGCCCAGTTGCTTGTAGTTGCTCATGCACGAAATGGTCACTGCCTTCAGCTTCGCCTTGCTCAACGCCGGCAGCAGCATCGCTGCCAGAATGGCAATGATGGCGATGACCACGAGCAGCTCGATCAAGGTGAAAGCACCCTTTTGTGGTTTATTTCGATTCATATCATTTTCTTTCCATCAGCTTCAAAAGACTTGGCCATTTTACACCTATCCTGGCCGGACGTGCGCCCGGCCAGGAATCGGTATTTCTTTATTAGTCCAATATAGTTCCGATTATTGCTTCAGCAAGCGGAAGAACTGACTGCCTCCGGCATTGGGCCAGTTCGTGGACTGTGTGCCACTGGTTCCAGAGTTTGGATTCCAAATTCCGCTGGACAGGTTGCTGCGATTTTCGAGCACCACACCCGGACGGCCCAACCATGTGACCGGCACATTGGCACCAGACGGACTGCCGACCGTCAGATAACCAAAGCTGGGTTCCACAACATTTGTAGCGCTGATTCCAGGATTGGGATATGCCGTTCCGGGAGGACACGCCGTAAATGACCACTGATCCGTCGGGAAGGAGTAAGTCGGACCATAGCTGCGGATATAGCGTATGTGATTGGTCTGAAACCCGTTTTCATTATCAGCCCCATCAATGCTATACTTGTAGGTAAGCGCAACGGCATTGCCCTTCGGGATGAGGAAAGAGTTGGTATAATAATCGGAGGTTCCAACTTCAATCATTTGATACCCGGCCTGGCCGCCGGTGCCGATCGTCCAACCCCACCAAGGAACCCAGTCGCCATTGATCCAAAGAGTATCGGTGCCTTTTTCAAAAGCATACGGAGGAGTCGAAGCGTCCACGGTTCCGTTCGGGCAATAGAGCGTAAAATTGACGGTTACAGGAACCGGCATTAGGTCGGCAGCGTCTGCGTCATTGTAGAAGACCAAGGGCAGAACCTGAGGGGAAGCCAATGTAGAACCTAACGCCAATGATGGATTACGGTTGTTAACGCTTTCCCAACCGCCATTCATGCGGAATTTATAGTTGATGGAATCGGGTGGATAACCAACATTTGTAATTGAAAAGGTTCCGGAATATATATTCGAAAGACTTCCGAGCAATGTAGGATCGTTCGTCAAAGGGAAACCATTGTCCCAGTTGTTCGCTGAACCGGCATTTTGCTCAAAATCACCAGAAACCGTAATGGAGCATCCCGGTGCCGGATTGCCGCCTACACCGTTGGTGAAAGCACCCAATAAAACCTGGGCCGACATGTCAACTTGGAACGTGGCAGCATAAGTATTGGTTGGGGCTGGCCAGGTGCTGGCCGCCTTCCATGTCTGCAAGGGTAGGATTTCCGTTCCGGGAGTTGTGGTTGTGTCGCCGGTGGTTCCCAGCAGGAACTCATAGTTGGCGACGCCGCCCCAGCCAGTCGTGTTATCAGTAAACTGAACTTGTTCAACCGTGCCAACGGGGTCACTCAAGGTGAACGTGTTGCTCCAAATGGTTCCCGTGGTATTGATCATAAGCAATGAGTTGGGCGTATGCCATGGGCCGGCTTCGGGGAAGGAACCGGTAGTATAAACCGCCGTAAACCCTGGAGTTTCAGGAGCCATGTCAACCATGAAGGTGACTTGTGTTGATGCTTGAGCGGCCACAGCCGCGATGAGCGACAATCCCGCGCCGAGCCAGCGTCGGGAAATGCCATTTTTGTTGAATGATTTCATAATTTGATTCAGGGGATTGGGATTATTTAGTTGTTGATACATAGTTCGTGGAACTGAATGACTATCCCTTTCTTTTGATTTTTCGTCTACCGCATGTTTGTGCGGTAAGACCGCATCACCAACAGCCCCGTGAATTCATGATTGAGGCGCAACCCGGTTTTGTAGAAACAACGCTGGTTTTCAGTGGGTTCCAGCCTTATGAGCGAGAACGGAAGCAAGATATTCCCGGGCCGTGCGGTTGTCCGGCTCAAGTTTAAGCGCATTTTGGAAACATTTAATTGCCTCGTCCAGCCGGTTGAACCGAACCATCAGCACCCCCAGATTGATGTGGCTGACAACGTGGCGTGGATTAATATTGAGTACGGCGGTGTATTCGCTGGCGGCTTCTTCCGGCTGATTAACGGCCACGAGTTCGCCGGCGAGTTCGAAATGCGCCTCCCAAGAATCGGGATTCATCTCGATGGCCCGCCGGTAGTTTTCAATCGCTTCGGAATGCCGGTTGAGTTTGCCCTTCATCTGGGCGACGTAACAAATGAAGGAGGAATCCTGCGGGCGCAGGCGAACCGCGTGTTCCATGCAGTCCAGCGCCGGTGCAAATTTCGATTGGGCGGCCAGAACGCGGCCCAGCTCGAACCAATTGTCCGGGCTGCTCGGTCGTAATTTTGCGGCCTGCTCCAGAAACGGCTCGCCCCGCTCCGGTTGCTTCTGCTCGCCCAGCAGTCGGCCCAGTTGCAGACAATCATAATAACTGTCCGGCTGCAATTCCAACGCCCGGCGATAAGCCGCGATGGCACCCTGTGGATCAAGGATCGATTCAAGGAAATTGGCCTGGCCTTGATACAAATACTTGTCCGCCGGAGCGCGCTCTAGGGCGGCCTCGAATTCGGCGCGCACGCGCTGGATGGCATCGGCCTGTGCATCTTGCTGCTGGAGCCCCAACTCCTCGGCGCGCAGCACTTCAAGTCGTTCGGCATTATTGAATTGTGTGCTTAACGGGGGCGTTTCCATTCGCCGCATCACCGACTGCAACACAAACTGCCGGTTCCAAATGGACAGGCCCAGCGCCCGCTCGCAGTCAGCCTGCGAAAGCCAGTTTGTCGGCCCGGATTTTGTGTTCGCAGACTGGGCCTGTCCGATGAATTCTGCCCATAGCTTCCCGAGCCGGTAATTGCCGTCGAAATTAAAATGAACGTGCTCGAAAAATGTCTCGTTGCCGGTGATGTGTCCCAGGCTGGTTTGCATCAGCTCGCGCTCGGCGTCACACAGCACCAGGTGTTCGCCCGAAAATTCCTTCGCCATCTGCCGTATGGTGCCGTTAATTCGCGTGTCCGAACGGAACGGAAGCGCGTCCTTGTCGCAAGCCAGTTGGAATTGATCCGCTGCAGCCGTAAGGTTGGTCAATGCGAGTTCGCACTGACCCAGCCGAAAATGGGCCTCGGCAAATTGCGGATCCAATTTGACCGCCTGCGCGAAACCTTCCGCCGCCGCCGTAAAATTTCTTTGTTGCTGCAGCGCCTTGGCTCCGGTGAAAACCGCGTCAAACTGTTCCCGATCCGCCGCCGGCAGATTGCTGTTCGCAAGCGAACCGAACGGCGGGCTGTCTTTCAAATTCACTGACATGGTGTTCAGGATCACATGCGCGCCGGAATTCACACCCAGCGCCACGATGTCGCGCAGGTTGCCTTCAAAATTACGATAGACCGTCTCCTTGCGCGGGTCGCCAGGGGCAATGCGGTTTTCCAGAAACATTTCCATGCCGCCCCACGAAGTGTTTTTAGATTTGCCACCCAGTTTGCGCAAACACGACACCAGCAATTGCCCGGTGCGGGTGGACTGCAGCGCGATGTTGAGCTGCGCCAGCCTGCGCGGCAGCGCCTGCGCGCCAAACACCGTGGCCGCACCGAACGGCCCGACCATTTCGTTGTTGCCCATGTAAATGATCCAGAAATCACCGTTGTGCCGCGCGCATTCGCGGGCGATCGGCAGGATGACGTGCGAGTTGATGGCGGTGATGCCGAGGTTGATCATCTCGATTTTCTTGCCGGGAAACTTTTCGCGGAGCTGCATCTCCAGATAACGACTCGCGCCATAGGCCGGCTGCGGGTCGCCCATCGCGGCCGATTCGCCGAAAATGAAAACGCGGATGGTGTCCGGCGCCTTTTGCGCGGGAAAAATGAATGGATCCGGCCAGCGCGCCAGTTGCGGCGGGAAAAAGCTCAACGTGAAATTCTCGTTGTTGATGTAATAATCCTTGCCGTCGCGCTGGATTTTTTTGAAGAAATCCGGCGAATAGCCGTAGCCAGCCAGCCGCAGACCCGCCTCAAGTCCGCCCAGCAACGCCGCCGGCAGCACCAGCAGCAGGATGATGCGGAACAGCCATCGCTTGGCCGGGGACAATGCGATCGGTGCGGCGGCGGAGGGCCTTGGCGGCGCGGATTTGCGCGCCGCCGGGTGATTTTTATTTTTCCTTTTTTTCACGGTTTAGAACAGCCGGTCCAACGGACTGGAATCTTTGGACGGGTGCCAGCAAGTTGTCGCGCTACGCGGACGCTTAAACTGCAAGGAATCCTTGCCCGCCAACCGCAGCACCCAGCCGAGCGGCGTGATCACAAAAATAAAAAACAGCAGCAGCACGCAGCGGCCAATGAACTGGCTGGAATAAAATCCCAGCCGCAACGAGAGACGATACCAGCCGCGAAACCAGCATGGTTGCAGCACCGCAGCCATCGCGACGAATCCGAGCAACGCAAGCAAGGCGAGCCAGCAATTCACCGGTAGATGCTTTCGCCAGCGCAATACCGAACTGAAAATTGCCAGTCCCAGAACGGTCAACAGCGTGGATTTGCGCCATTCCTTAGGGTCTTCTTTGAATTTTAGTTTCATCTCAATCGGCCTGCAGCGAAATGCGCCGCGAAATTTTCTGCTGCGGTTGCGCGGTGCGTTCAATCACAAAGCTGCCCAGGATGAGAAAGTCCATTTCTGTGTTCATGAAGCAGCGATACGCGTCGTCCGGTGTGCAGACAATCGGCTCGCCGCGCACGTTGAACGACGTGTTCACCAGCACGCCGCAACCGGTGGCTTGTTCGAAGCGCAGCAGCAAATCGTAGAGCAGCGGGTTGCCGGCGCGTTCCACGGTTTGAATCCGCGCCGAATAATCTACGTGTGTGATTGCCGGCAACGTGGAGCGGATTTCCTTGAGCCGATCCAGACCTTTAATTTCTGGCGAGACTGCACGGCACAATTCTCTTTTCACCGGCGCGACCACGAGCATGTAAGGCGATTCCGTATCCAGTTCAAAGTAATCCGCCACGCGCTCGCGGCGAACAATCGGCGCGAACGGCCGGAATGACTCGCGAAATTTTACTTTCAAATTCATCACCGACTGCATTTTTGTCGAACGCGCGTCACCGAGGATCGAACGGTTGCCGAGCGCCCGCGGGCCAAATTCCATCCGGCCTTGAAACCAGCCGATGACTTTTTCGGATTTCAACAATCCGACGGTGAATTCCAGCAGCGCGTCCGGCTCCAACTTTTGAAAAACGGCGTTGTGCGAACGCAGCACGGTTTCAATTTGGTCATCGGAAAATCCGGGGCCAAGCAACGACGCTTGCATCGAATCGTTGGCTGCGACAGTCCGCGAATTTTCCTTGTTCGCATACCATGCCGCCAGCGCCGCGCCAAGTGCGCCGCCCGCGTCGCCGGCAGCGGGCTGAATCCAAATCTTCTCAAAAATCTTTTCGCGGAGAATAATTCCGTTGGCGACGCAATTGAGCGCGACGCCGCCGGCTAGACATAGATTTTTCAAGCCGGTCACTTCGCGGGCATGACGCGCGAGCAACACCATGATTTCCTCCGTGACCAACTGAATGGAGCGCGCCACGTCCATGTGGCGCTGCGTGATTTTTTCCTCCGGCCCGCGCGGCGGGCCGCCGAAAAGTCGGTGAAACTTTTTATTCGTCATCGTGGTGCCGCGCAGAAAATTAAAATATTCCAGATTCAGCCAGAACGAGCCGTCCGGCTTGAGGTCGAGCAATTCACGACTGACGACGTCGGCAAATTTCGGTTCGCCATACGGCGCGAGACCCATCAATTTGTATTCTCCAGAATTGATGCGGAAGCCGCAATAATCCGTGAACGCGGAATAGACCAGCCCAAGCGAATGCGGAAAGCGCAACTCCTTCAGCATTTTGATTTCGCCGCCGTGCCCATGGCCGATGGTGGTGGTCGCCCATTCGCCAACACCGTCAATCGTGAGGATCGCCGCCTCGTCAAACGGCGACGGATAAAACGCGCTGGCGGCATGCGACTGGTGATGCTCGGTGAAAAGAATTTCGCAATCCTTTCGCAGCTCCGGCAACTCCGCGCGGATGGCTTTGCGCAAATCCAGTTTCTCACCGAGCCAGTTGGACAGCACCGTGGGAAACGTCCGCCAGCCACCGGGTGCAACGGCGAGATACGTCTCCAGCAGCCGCGTAAATTTTAAAATGGGCTTGTCGTAAAAAACCACCGTGTCCAATTGCGCCGGCGTCAGGTTCGCGTGATGAAGACAAAACTTGGCGGCGTGGCGCGGAAAATCGGAATCGTTTTTTTTGCGCGTGAACCGTTCCTCCTGCGCGGCGGAAATGATTTTTCCATTCACTACCAGCGCGGCGGCGGCGTCGTGATAATACGCCGAGACGCCGAGAATGTTGCGCGGCGCGGGCATGAATCACAGAAACGGATAGAGCGCCCAGGCGATGCCGGAACTGGCGGTGAAGATCAAGATGGCACCCAGCAGCAGCAACACGACGATGAGCGGAATGAGCCACCATTTTTTCTCCTGACGGGAGAATTTCAGGAATTCTTTGAGCAATGACCACATGATTTCGTGAACCTCGCATTTCAGGCTGGTTCTGGCAACGGAGAAATTTCCCCGCGCCCGGCGAAAATACATACCGGGTCGGCTTATGGCTTGGCTTGTCCATCAAGACTTGCATAGTGTTTGGACATGTTTCCAAAATGGTTTGTTGCCGGGCTGCTCGCCATTCGCCTCCAAACCGGCCTCGGTCAGGAATATCTGATCCGGGACGAAGTGGTGCATTCGCAGCGGGTGGGGGCGGACCGCACCATCCAAATATTTCTCCCGGCTTCCTACCAAACGGATTCACAACGGCGGTATCCGGTGCTTTACGTTCAGGATGGTCAAAACCTTTTCAGCACCGCCGGAACAAACTGCGCGTTCGGCTGGGGCAACTGGCAACTGGACAAGACGGCGGACAAACTCGCCCGCGCCGGAAGAATGCAGGAGATCATCATGGTGGCTGTGGACAACAGTTCCGCGCGTCGCGAGGAATATGGCGGCCTTCATCACGCCGCCGGCTTGGCGACAAATTCTGCCTTTGAAAATTATGAAAGCTTTCTCATCACGGAGTTGAAGCCGCGCATTGACCGGGAATTTCGCACGTTGCCTGGGCCGGCGCACACGGCGGTGATGGGGTCCTCGGTCGGCGGCCTTTGCAGCGCGATGCTGGCGTGGGATCATCCGGAAATCTTCGGCGGCGTGGCCAGCCTGTCCGGCACCGACATCGCCGAGCAGACAAATTTTTTGGACAACGTTCTAAAAACTTTTCACGGCCCGCTGAAACCGTTCCGCGTCTATCTGGATTCCGGCGTGGTGGATTTAACCGGCGGCGATGACGGTCGCTCACTGACGAGACAAGTCGCCGCCGAATTCCGGCGGATAGGCTGGACGGACAAAAATCTGAAGCTGTTCACGGACGCCAAGCTGCTGACGCCCGAGCAGCTTGAAAAAGCCGGCCTGCGCCGTGACAAATGGAAAGATGCCCAAACTAACCAACATAATGAATTTTACTGGCGGCTGCGGGCATGGCGG
>Ga0302320_10022395_pt1 | contig 12485 bp, 11 predicted proteins | sample Bog_T0_3_FD_202130 | JGI IMG/M metagenome (GOLD analysis project Ga0302320, IMG submission 202130) | Peat permafrost microbial communities from Stordalen Mire near Abisko, Sweden - Bog_T0_3 | ecosystem: Environmental > Terrestrial > Soil > Wetlands > Peat | place: Sweden: Abisko, Stordalen Mire...
GTTTCGATCCATGCGTTGTTGTAGCCGCCACCCTCCACCAGGATCTTCATCGTGGGGGTGAATTGGACGATGTTTTCCTTCTCCTTTAACTCGGCGGCATCGAACAATTGCTGGAGAGGTCCGTTGGAGGTGTGAAAGGAAACCCCAGTCTGGAAGTTCTGCTTCAATCGTGGCGTGAGGTCCGCGATAGTAGATGGTACGGGTTCAGCGTTTGCGCGAAGTGGACAGAAGGCGGCAAGAGCGATGACGAGAAGGAGGCGTAATCGCGGACCTGGTTCGATTCGAATACTAATTGGAAGTCTCATGGATATTTAGATACCGGGCAGCTACAACCGCCGCTCGGCGGGTGGTATCAATATGAATGGCAAGTGCTCAAAGTGAGCAGCGGCTTCGCTTTCGCGATTAGCCATTCAGCCTGAACTTGGGCGATTGACTTAGGAATTTGCGGGGGTTTTCGAAGAGGAGATTGTCGATTATGGGATCTGGGTAGCCGCGGCGGCGGAGTTCGATGGCGGCTTTTGGGACGGCGAGGGGGTCGCTCTGGCCCCAGTCGCAGGCGGAGTTGAGCCAGAGGCGGGCGGCGCCGGCGGTCTCGAACATATCGACGGCGCGGGCGGGGGTGCACTTGCTCTCCGGATAAAGGGTGATGCCGGCCCAGAAACCGGCGTCGAGGACCATGCCGATAGTGTGCTCCTCCACGTGGTCGATGATGACGCGCTCCGGATTGATCCGGGAATCGGCGCGGAGGACGTCGAGGATAATGCGGGTGCCTTTCCACTTATCCTCGAGGTGGGGAGTGTGGACGAGGATCATCTGGCCGTGGTCGGCGGCGAGGCGGACATGCTCCTCGAGGATCAGGAGCTCGTTGCGGGTGTTTTTGTTGAGGCCGATCTCGCCGATGCCGAGGACGTTGTCGCGGGAGAGGAATTGCGGGATCAACGCGATGACCTCGCGGGCGAGGCCGATGTCCTCGGCTTCCTTGGGATTAATGCAGAGCCAGCAGAAGTGGGGCAATTGGTAGCGGGCGGCGCGGCGGGGCTCGTAGTCGGTGAGCTGGCAGAAGTAATCGTAAAAGCCCTGGGCGCTGCCGCGGTCGAAGCCGGCCCAGAAGGCGGGCTCGCAGACGGCGGCGCAGCCGGCCATGACCATGGCGAGGTAGTCGTCGGTGACGCGGCTGACCATGTGAGCGTGCGGCTCGATGTAGCGCATGGGTCAGGGCTGGGATTGGACGGGGAAGGCTCCGCAGGCGCCTTTGCCGGGGGATTTGGCGGCGGGATCGCGGGTGGGATCGCTGAGGGCGAGGAGAACGCGGCGGGCGCGGTCGGGGCCGGGCTTGTCCAATTCCCGCAGGGCGAGGCGGAAAGCTTCGATGCGGAAATCGTCGGCGGGGGCGGCGCGGTCGAGGCGGTCGAGGAACGCGGCGATATCGATGAGGCGGGCGCGGGCGTCGAGGAAGTAGAGGTCGAGGAGTTGGGGGCGGTCCATGGGGGGAAGTATGAATTTTGAATCAGTTTGAGATTTCTAAGGCGAAATTAACAGAGTTTGTTGGACATGAGAGCCTTGCAAATAATAACCAGGCGTTAAACAAGGTGGTGTCCTAATTTGAAATTTCTTCAAAGAAATCCTCCCACCTGATTTCCTTTTCCTGGCTATCGAAGACGTGCCATGCGTTCGTCTCGCCAGATTGGGTGTTCTTGAACCAATATCGTGTCAAGCCATCATAGGCACTGTATCCCGACTCGCTGAAAACTACGCTCTCGCCTTCGCTAAGTTTATGATTAAGGAACGCATAATCGCGTTTCACCCGATATTCGCTGCCTTTACGAAACGGTAGACTCACAATCTTTCACGCTTTTGCCGCAATCGCCACCTCGACGGCCTTTTCCGCTGAATCGACGGGCGGGATTTCGAGCGGCTCGTCGCCGCCTTCTGCCGCGGATCGCTGCAAAAATGCTTCGAGTTTTGGCCGTCGAACGGGTTCAGCCAAACGCTCTTCCCAAGCACGGTCGTCAGGATGCTCCATCCGGCCAAGCAAGAACCTGGCAAAATCCATTACCTCCGTGCGCTTCTCCTCAGGCAACGCTTCGAATAATCGAACAATCTCCGTAGTGGCGGTGCTCACGGTCAAAAAAATGCCTGCATAGGCGTAAAATTCAAGGCTAGAAGAACATCGAGCCAGAATAGATTGAGCTGACATCGCGAGCGGAATGGCGGGATGCTCCCTCACCCCGGGATATGCATGTCGAAGGGAGGGATCTTTGTGATGACGGGGTTGCCGGTGTCGGTGAGGCCGATGTAGGCGCCCTCTGCGACGCTGTCGGCGCCGATGACGTGGTGGGAGTTGTAGGTGAATTGTTCGCCGCTGCGGAGCCGGGGGAATTGGCCGACGACGCCATCGCCCTCGACGACGACGCGCTGGCCATTGGAATCGGTGACGACCCACTTGCGGCCCTTGATGGTGACGGTCTCGGGCGAACGATTGGAAATGGTGATGAAATAGGCGAAGGCGTAGGGGCGGTCGGCCGGCGCCGCGATATCGGGCCGGTAAAGGACGCGGTCCACATGGACGCCGAGGCCTGGGAGTTCGCGTAATTCCATCGTACCTGAAAAATAGACCCTTTGAAATGATTAGCCAGAGAGGAATGAGGGAGAATTGACGAGGCCCGCCGGCCTCGCCCTTCGGGGAGTCGTCTCTCTCCGCCCGGCTGCTAAAGTGTAATTGTTAATTGAGGAAGATGGCTGCCTGCGGCAGTCTGTCTGGCTGTGACTGCTGTAGAAAATCCACCGGTGGCGCTGACGATAGCGGGGTCTGACAATAGCGCGGGGGCGGGTGCGCAGGCGGACCTGAAGACGTTCACGGCGCTAGGGGTGTATGGGTTGACGACAATCACCTGCGTGGTGGCGGAGGTGCCGGGGAAGGTGAGCGCGATCCACCCGGTGCCGGCGGAGGTGGTGGCGGAGCAGATACGGCTTTCGCTCACGGCGTTCCCGGTGGCGGCGGTGAAGACGGGGATGCTGTACTCCACGGAGATCGTAGGGAGGGTGGCGGATCTGCTGGAGGGAACGGCGATGCCGCTGGTGGTGGACCCGGTAATGGTGGCGACGAGCGGGGCGCCGCTGTTACGGCCGGAAGCGCTGGAGATTTACCGGAAGCGGCTGTTCCGGCGAGCGACGATTGTGACGCCAAACATGGACGAGGTGGCGGTGCTGACGGGCGGGCCGGTGCGCACGCTGGAAGAGATGCGCGCGGCGGGAGCCGGGTTGGTGGAGCGATATGGCTGCGCGTGGCTGCTAAAGGGGGGACACCTCACGGGGGATGAGGCGGTCGATTTGCTGTTTCACGCGGATGGGAGGGTGACGGAATTGCGGGCGGCGCGGGTGGCGGGGGTGGCGACGCACGGGACGGGGTGCACGACTTCGGCGGCGGTCGCGGCGGGGCTGGCGCGGGGGATGGGGCTGGAGGAGGCGGTGGAGCAGGCGAAACGGTTTGTGACGGAGGCGATCCGGGGGCACTTCCGGTGGGGGGCGATTCAGGCGCTGAATCACGGAGGCGGAGACTGGGGGAGCGAAGGGGGTTAGCAGTTGCAAAGCGTAAGCCCGCACGGGTCGGCGACCCGTGGCTACAGCGCTGGCGCGCGAATCAGCGGGCAGGCAGGGTGAGAGAGGCCAGACGCAGATTCTTCTTGCCGGGAAACTCGAAAGTGAAAGCGGTGGGGGCCGGGCCTTCCGGCTTCGGCATGGTGAACCGGCCGCGCTGATCGGTCTGCCCTGTCCAAATCAATTGCTGACCGGGCTCCAGGAACACTTTTCTCCGCTCCACTTCCCTGCCGTCCTTGCCCAGAAACATCAGGGCGAGGTAGCCGCAGCCTCTGGAGCTTTCGGCCACTTGCACGGGGACCGAAAACGTGAAGGGCTGTCCGGCAGTCACGGGAAACGCCGCCATGGTCGCCTGCGTGCGTTTGTGGGGCGGGAGGATGATTTTTCCCGGTCCGAGCACGCAAACCACGGGGTTCTTCGAGTCCGCCTCGACATATTTTCCGGCTTCGACGGTCACGTTGACCGGGCCGTCGATGTGGCATCCCTCGGCGTTGATTCGCAACCCCGCCACCACTCGCGTCGTCCCGGCTGGGACCTTCCCCTGGATCGTCGCTGTTGATGTAAGTTCCGGCACGGTCTCGTACGTCGATATCTCCGCGTCGCCGACGGGGAGGCCTTTTTCCGTGGTGAGCCTGCCTTTGAATCCGGCTTTGGTTTTGGCGACCTTCAGCGCGGTCTGCTCGGCCGCATATCGATCCACCAGATACGTCATCGACCCGGGGTCTGTCTCCGGGAGCGCGTGATCGGGCACGGGCCACCATGTCTGGAGAATCGCGGCGTCCGGCACCAATGCCGGGTTGCTCTCCACTTCCACAAAATGCCGCTCGGCATGCGTGTTCCACTCCGCGCCGGTTCCGTCATTGCCATCGCTATTGTAAATAATGCCGAACGCCATCCCCTGGCTTCGCGCCATCTTCGAGAATTCCTCGAGCTGCTTCTGCCAGCCCGGCGTTTTCCACTCGCCGACGTCCATGTGGAGAAAAGCGAGAGGGCTTCCCACCTCGGCCTTGTAAGCGCGGGCGAACTCCGCCTCCTGCGCCACATAATCCGCCGGCCCCTCGCTCGCCTGAATCCCTTCGATGTCCCCAATCTTCGCCTTCGGAAAATATTGGTGGATCACAGCAGCCTGGTGCGCCACATCCTTTGCCATATCCGCGATCGGAGTGTGGAGCGCCCCCGGCTGGTTGCTGAGGTGTCCGAAATCCAGGGGCTCGTCCATCGCCACGTATTCCACGTTGCCGCCCAGCGCTTTGATCCGGACCATGGTTTTACCGATAAATTCGCCGCAGTAGCCCTCGATCTTTCCGCTCAAAGCGGGATTCGCCAGCAAACCCGCCTCGATCGCGAGCGCCATGTGGCGTTCCTTCAATCCGGCAAAAAATTTCCGCAGATCTGCGTCCGAGCCGCGTCCAATGAAGAGCGTGCCCGACTTGAACACGCGTACGTGCGAGGCCGCTTCCTGCCAGGGCGCGTCCTTATCGAAGAGTTTCATATAATCCACCATTCCCCGGCGCGCGTCCGGTCCGAACAACTCCTTCGGGGTTTCCGGGCAAAACCAGATCTCGGCCTTTTTGTTCGAGGCGGAAGCGCCGCAAGGCCCTGTGAGCCATCCCAACGCCGCCACGGCCAAAAACACCAGTCGTCTGTCGAGGGGGAATGAATAACGCATAACTTCAACGCAACGAACACCGGTCCCGTCCGGCCGTTCCTTCAAAGAGCGGGTGCGAATGGTCCTGGCAGGCGAGGGCCTAAGACAGGGCGGCGCGGACGCTCCAGGCGGAGGCGGCGAGGAGGGTGCGGGCTTCTTCGTAGGCGCAGGGGCGGAGCTCGCTGACGAGGCGGATGGCGCGGTCGCGGAGTTTGAGATTCGTGGCGAGGACGTCGATCATGAGGTTGCCGCGGACTTTTCCGAGGCGGACCATGGCGCAGGTGGAGAGGATGTTGAGGGCGACCTTCGTGGCGGTGCCGGCCTTGAGGCGGGTCGAGCCGGTGACGAGTTCCGGGCCGGTGGCGAGGTCGATCTCAACGTCCCATGCGTCGGTGTGTTTGCGGGCGGGATTGCAGGTGAGCAGGATGGTCTTTGCTCCCAATGCGCGGGCGCGGCGCAACGAGCCGAGGACAAAAGGGGTGCGTCCGCTGGCGGCGATGCCGCAAACGACATCCCCTGCCCTGACGCCGCGGCCGACGACTGCGAGCTCGCCGGCCTCGGGTTGATCCTCGGCGGCCTCGGCGGCGGAGTGGAGCGCGCTGACGCCGCCGGCGATGATGCCCTGGACCAGCTCGGGCTGCGCGCCGAAGGTGGGCGGAATCTCGCTGGCATCCAATACGCCGAGCCGGCCGCTGGTGCCCGCGCCGGTGTAGAAGAGGCGGCCACCGGATTGGAGGGCGGTGGCGACAATGTCCACGGCGGCGGAGAGGTTGTCGCGGGAACCAGCGAGAGCGCGGGCGACTTCGTCCTCTTCGCGGATGAAGAGGTCGACGAGATCGGGGGTGGGGAGCTTGTCCATCGCGGCGGAGCGAGGGTTGCGCTGCTCGGTGATGGCGGCGGCCAATTCGATGTGATCGGTTTCCTTTAGCTGTGGTGTTGGTGCTGCGGCGGGGGAAACGCGGCTGGCGAGCCATGCGGCCCCTAGCGCGCCGGATTGTGTGCAGACGGCGATTTTTGCGCCGGGAACGAGGTCGCCGGTGTAGTCAGTGAAGAATTCGGCGTACTCGCGATGATGCTCGAAAAGGCCGCCGAGGAGGCGGACCTCCGGGGCCTCGCACTCGAGCCGGAGGGCGACGGCGCGGGAGCATTCGGCGAGGACGTAAGCACCGCCCTGGACGGCAGCGAGCATCTCCTGGTGGCCGGCTTTTGCGGCCTGAAAGACGACGGGGGCTAGCTTGGCGACGGACATTTTGTCGGCGTTGGCGACCCAGGCGACGAGGTCCTCGAGGCGATTGAGCGCGAGCATCTGGAGGATGCTTTGGCCCAGGAAATCGGAGGTGGAATCGGAGGTCCGGCCGAGATCGAAATTTGAAAGGACGTAGCGCAGGGCGGTCATGGCGAGCTGATAGCCACTGCCGGTGTCGCCGAGCAGATGGCCCCAGCCGCCGGCCTTGTCGATGCGGCCGCGGCAACGCCCGGTGACGGCGGAGCCGGTCCCTGCGATGACGGCGATGCCATCGTCCTCGTGGAATGCCGTGGCGAAGCCGGATTCGCGGTCGCCGCCGACTGCGACGACGGCAGCAGGCCAGACCTGCTGGACGAGGGCTTCGAGGCGCTTGCGGTCGCGGGCATCGGCGCAGCCGGCGAGGAAAGTGCCGACGTGGGTGGCGCCGGCGGGCAGGACGCGGAGGAGGTCGAGCAAATCGGTGTCGGAGATGAGGCGCAGGTTCGCGGCAGGAAGGGCGCCGACGCGGAGCTCGCGGCCGTGCTCATCAAGGAGAGCCCACTCGGTCTTGGTGCCGCCGCCTTCGATGCCGAGGACCAGCTTGGGGGCGGAGGGTTCGTGGGCGGGCATGGGAGCGTTCTACACCGTATTCAACATCGGGGGCAACAAGGCTAGATTGATCGCCGCGCTGCATTATAATAGGAACAAAGCCTTTATCCGGCACGTCCTGACTCACAAGGAGTACGACACCGGGAAATGGAAAGCATAGCCATGTCCACCATCGAACTGGAAAAAGTCACGCAGGCTTGGGCGGGAGTTTCGCGCGCGGTGCGGGTTCCGCATTCGGAGAAGGAATACCGGGAACTCGTGGCTGTGCTCGACCAGCTTACGGATACGGTGGGCGAAGATGAAAACCATCCGCTGGCTTCGTTGATGGATGTGCTCGGCGTGCTTGTCGAAAAGTACGAGGACGAACACGTTCCCGAACTCAAGACGTAATCAACGGCGGCGGGATCGAGGTTTTTCGATATTGGGAGACGGGCGACGGTTGTTTGGATTTCCAGAGGTGATTTTCTTCAGTTAATGTTCAGGCTCAAGTAAGCGAGTACGCCATGGACCTCTTTCCCTCTCCACAAGAACGGGCTGCGCAACTGCGGCAAATCATCGAGGAAGCGAACGAGCGGTATTACCAGGAAGCGGCGCCGACGTTGACGGACCAGGAATATGATGCGCTGTACCGCGAGCTGGCGGACCTGGAGGAAAAGCATCCGGAATTGCGCACGGCGGATTCGCCGACGCAATGGGTGGGCGGGAAGCCGCTGGAGGAATTCGCGCAGGTGACGCACCGGACGCCGATGCTGTCACTGGATAATACCTACTCCGAGGAGGAGGTGGGGGAGTGGTTTCGGCGGCTGGAGAAGCATTTGCCGGGGGAGGAGATCGAGCTGGTGATCGAGCCGAAGGTGGATGGGGTTGCGATTTCGCTACTTTATGAAAACGGGCGGCTGCAATACGCGGCTACGCGGGGCGATGGGCGGACGGGAGACGACGTGACGCAGAATGTGCTGACGATTCGCGGCATCCCGCGGGAGCTGAAGGGGGCGCATGTGCCGGCGGTGCTGGAGGTGCGGGGCGAGGTCTATATGACGCGGGAGGGATTCAAGAAATTGAACGAGGAGCGGGCGGCGGCGGGGCTGCCGGAGTTCGCGAATCCGCGGAACTCGGCGGCCGGATCGCTCAAGCAACTGGACTCGGCGCTGGTGCGGAAGAGGCCGCTGGGATTGATCCTGCACGGGATGGGAGCGGTCGAAGGGGGCGAGCCACTCGCGAGTTATAGCGAGGGGCTGGAGCTGCTGGATCGGCTGGGACTGCCGCGCGGGAAGACGCAGCAGGCGCGGACGCTGGAGGAAATCCTGGCGGGGATCCGGCACATCGACGAGACGCGGCACAGCCTGCCGTACGAGACGGACGGGGCGGTGGTGAAGGTGAACTCGCTGGCGCAGCGGGAACGCGCGGGGTTTACGTCGAAGGCGCCGCGCTGGGCGATCGCGTACAAATACCGGCCGGAGCAGGCGGAGACGCGATTGCGCGACATCGTGGTGCAGGTGGGGAGGACCGGGGTGCTCACGCCGGTGGCGGAGCTGGAGCCGGTGTTCGTGAGCGGGTCGACGGTGGCGCGGGCGACATTGCACAACGAGGAGGAGATCGCGCGGAAGGATATCCGGATCGGGGACCTGGTGATCGTCGAGAAGGCGGGCGAGGTGATCCCGGCAGTGACAAGCGTGAAGAAGGAGGCGCGGACGGGAGCGGAACGGATTTTCAAGATGCCGGACAAGTGCCCGGTATGCGGCGGGGACGTGCAGCGCGACCCGGAGCAGGTGGCGGTGCTGTGCATCAATGCGGCGTGCCCGGCGCAGGTGCGAAGGAGGCTGCAACATTTTGCGAGCCGGGGGGCGATGGATATCGAGGGGTTGGGCGAGGTGATGGTGGAGCAACTGGTGGAGCACGCGCTGGCGCAGGACGTGAGCGATATTTACAAGCTGACGGCGGAGCGGCTGGCGGTGATCCCGCGAACGGGGGCGAAGAGCATCGAGAATTTGCTGGCGGGAATCGAGGAGAGCAAGGGGCGGCCGCTGTGGCGGCTGCTGTTTGGGCTGGGAATCCTGCATGTCGGGGCGACGGGAGCGCGGAACCTGGCGCAACATTTCCATACGATCGAGCCGATGATGAACGCGGGGGTGGATGAGCTGCAGCGGATCCAAGACGTGGGCGAGATCATGAGCGAGAGCATCCATGCGTTCTTCCGGGACGAGCATAACCGGGCGCTGCTGGAACGGCTGAAGGAGGCGGGCGTCAACATGGGCGAGGCGGACCCCGTACATGTGCCGGCGGCGAATGCGCCGCTCGCGGGGACGACATGGGTCATTACGGGGACGCTGTCGCAGGAGCGCGAAGCGATTGCGGAAACCATCCGGGAGCGAGGGGGAAAGGTGTCGTCGAGCGTCAGCAAGAAAACGACCTACCTGCTGGCGGGGGAGCGAGGAGGAGTTCCGCGAGATGATTGGAGGAAAGGGATAGGAGGGGTAGGCCCTTTCCATTTTACGATCATCGGCTACACTCCCGGCTTTCATCGCCATGAAACAGTCGCTCTCGCTCCTATCCACCCTTCTGGGCCTTTTGCTGCTGGGGGGATGCGTAACCGACTACAACCACACCGATTACGTCGCGCGGGCGGCGATGAATGCGGCGATCAAGACGGAGCCGCCGGGGGATTACTTCATCGGGCGGCGGTATTACAAGGTGGATTACAAGTTCTGGGGATTCGTGCGGCAACCGGGGCAGCCGTGGAGCACGGCGAAGCTGGTGATGATGAACGAACAGACGAAACTGGCGCCGGACCGGCAGAAGGGGGTGCTGGGCAGCGATCACGGGTATGAATACAAGCTGTACGGGCATTACTCGGGGGAGACGGTGTATGAGCCGGCGAGCAACAGCTTCTATCCGGAATTTGTGCTGACGGGGTATGAACTGCTTTCGACGACTCCGGCTCCGATCATCAGCACGCCGGGTGCGAATGATCCGGTGCGGCGGATCATCGATGTGCCGCGGTAGAGTGGCGAAGCGCAAGTTCGCCGAATCATTCTGTCGCCCCTCTGGGGCTCTTCACCGGTGGGTCGCGGTCTCCCCGGGGTTGAAACCCCGGGCTATTGTCCGGCCGTCCCTACGGGACTTCGAAATCGAGCTTTCGTTACACCGCACTAGAAGGGATTTGCTTCGGGGGCGGGGAGATCGAGGTCGGAGTTATCGATGCGGATGAGGGTCCAGTCCCATGGTTTCCAGCTCCGGTGCTTCCATTGGAAGACAAACGGGGAGTGGAGGGTGTTGACACGCTGCTCGACCAAAGAGGCCATTTCCGTGCCGGTGCCATCCATCTTCCAGCGCTCGGTGACCGTGGCGGCGCCGCCGGCGCATTGGAAGGCGACGGGCTCGACATTGATGGTGAGGGCGAAGAATTGGCCGAGCCAGCGGCGGCCATCGCGGACGCCGGTGGAGCGGGTGTAGCCCCAGCGGTCGGAGTAGGCGGGATCGAGCATGGACTCGATTTTTCCCCAGTCCCGGCGCTCGACAGCGTTGCGGAGATGAGCCTGATGGAGGAGGACCTGGCGGGGAGGCTGCCAAAGCCAGAGGCACCGGAACGTGAATGTAACCACCACGAGACTTGCAACCGCCGCCGTCATTTTGAATCGTGAGGTCATGCCAAAAAAGTCGGATCAGCCCGGTTTAAAATATCGGCTCAACGTGGCCGCAATCCTCCGCGATGGCGCGGGAAAAATCCTGATCGGGGAGCGGGTTGACCGGTCCGGGGCGTGGCAATTCCCGCAAGGAGGGGTGGACGAAGGGGAGACGCTGGCCCAAGCGCTGGTGCGCGAACTGAGGGAGGAGATATCGTTGGAGGCGTCCGCATACCGGATCGTGAGCAGCAAGGGGCCGTACTATTACCTCTTCGGCAACAACAAGGTAGTCAAGGGTTTCCACGGGAAGGAGCAGCATTACTTCCTGGCGGAATTCACGGGGAATCCCGGGGCGATCAATGTGAACACGGAGCACCCGGAATTCCGCGGGGTGCGGTGGGTGGAGCCGGAGAAGTTTGACATCGAGTGCCTGCCGAAGATGAAGCGCCGGGTGTACCGCGCGGTGTTCCGGGATTTCTTCGCGGTGGAGATCTAGCTGGAAAAACGCGATTGGAAGCCGATTGGAATCGTCTCGCGTATGCGAAATGCTGTTGACCTTTGAACGCAACTCCGGCAATACGCATGCACAAAAATTGCTTTATGCTGACTCTTGGCATGTTTTCCTTTGTCTTTGTTGCGTTCGTGGGTTGTGTATGGTGGGCTTGCAACAACGATGAGGGCGGCGCCCGGTAACCCCCCGGGTCCGTCAGAACTATGCCGTCTCCCGACGATCTCCACTGGATCAAATCCACTGCCAACGAGTTAAACAACCTGTTGCAGGTAATCACGGAGTCGAGCCAGTTTCTCCAGCGGTACACGGGCGGGAGCTCGGAGGCGGCGCGCTACTACGACATGATGCGAAGCGCGGTGGACCGGGCGGCAATGCTCTCGAAGACGATGCTCGAGCGAAGCGGGCAGAACTCCGGCGACCAAAAGTCGCGGGTACACCCATTCCCCGGGCCGGGGAGCTTTGGATCGGGCCCGGCTCCAGCGCTGGGCGGGCAATTCTCCGGTCCGCACCCGAGCGGCGGATCGAGGGCCGAGGTCCGGATCGCGAATCCGACGGGACCCAGGGAGCTGATCATGATCGTCGATGACGAAGATTTCGTCACTCTGCTGGCCCAGCGGGTCCTGACGGACGAAGGCTACCGGGTGGTCACGGCGCGGGACGGCTTCCAGGCGCTGGATATTTACAAGAAAATCCAGGACCAGATCGAACTGGTGATCCTGGACTTTACGATGCCGATCATGGACGGGGCGGAGGTTTTCAGCGAGCTGCGAATGATCAATCCGCAGGTGCCAGTGGTGCTGAGCAGCGGATTTACCGAGCAGGACAAGCTGAAATGGATGCTGGCAAAGGGGCTGAGGGGGTTCATTCCGAAGCCGTACACGCAGCAGAAGCTGCTGCTCCAGGTGCGATCGACGCTGGACTCGCTAAAGGGCGAGCATCGGGACTAGGGTGGGTTTGTAAAATCCATTCCGGCGAGGCCGCGAGAGGCTAATCCGCGACCGACGCCTGGGCGGGAGCGCAATCGTGGGAGATCTGGCATCCTTCTGGCTTTAGCAATTCTGCGCAATGGCCAGAATCGACTCGTTTTTCAAGTTCATGATGGAGCAGAAGGCATCGGACCTTCATCTCTCCACGGGCAATCAGCCCATGCTCCGCATCCATGGCGACCTCGTCCGCATCGACTCCCCGCCGCTGGAGAGCGACGACCTCAAGGCCCTTGTTTACGAAATCGCCCCGGAAACCAAGATCAAGACCTTCGAAGAAACCGGAGAC
>Ga0302320_10022396_pt1 | contig 12484 bp, 12 predicted proteins | sample Bog_T0_3_FD_202130 | JGI IMG/M metagenome (GOLD analysis project Ga0302320, IMG submission 202130) | Peat permafrost microbial communities from Stordalen Mire near Abisko, Sweden - Bog_T0_3 | ecosystem: Environmental > Terrestrial > Soil > Wetlands > Peat | place: Sweden: Abisko, Stordalen Mire...
CGATGCCTTTGACAGCCGCATGAACCCCACAGAGGGTATGCGCGTGCTCTACTTCCTGGGGATGACGGATGAGTTCATTTCGGCACGCCCCGATCAAGCCCAGGTTCCCATCATGAAGGCACGGCTTGGGTTCAACGTGGACAAGTTGTTGAGTGATCTGGACTATCGATTTGTGGCTGGCCGCTGGACACTCCCCCAAATGCTCGAGGTGGGACTAACCATGCCTGTGGTCATGGCCAAGGGCATGCAGACGCAAGAGGAGTGGCTGCAGTTGCAAAACACAAGGGCCAGCGACGTTGATCTCATTCGCTTTGGGGTCACCCCTGAGCTTGAGGCACGACTTCAACGAGTCCCGCTTCCTGTGCAAGTTGAAGCCGCCCAAGCAGTCCCAGTTCCGGTCCCCGCGCAACAACACCAGCAGACATCTCGGGTCCCCACGGTTGCGGATCCATCAGCCATTTTGCAAGCTGCTCCCGTCATCTTGAATGGAAAGACTGTGCTCCTCCCTGTGCAGAAAGCTGCTTCGGGGGCCACCTTTATCCCAACACCACTGGGGACAAGGACAGCAACTTCCCAGCCCTCATGGAGTCCTACCCCTTCTCCTGCCCCGGTTCAGGCTGCACCTCCCCAGATTCAGCCGAGGGTTGACACTACCCCGAAACTTGTGGATAGGAGTGCCCTGCCGATTCTAGTGATCCCTCAGCAGCAACAATCAACTGCTCGAGCCGGAAAGTTTGCGTTGAAATAAAGAGTCTGGCCCCCTTCATTTCCCACCCCTCCCGCCGTGTCTGCGAAACTTGGCAAAGGTTAGGGCGAGTGCTGCCCTCTTCCGCAAGAGGCCCGAGTTGTGTTTGTGGTCGCTGTTGCTGAGCACGTGATGGGCAAAAGCAGTGGTGCGACCCTTGTACTTTCCCTTGTCAGCATGGGCAGCAGCATTGCGAAATGATCCTGGGTGCTTGACTGCACCTGCCATCCAGTTCCTCTCCACGGGGGTCAGCTGCATACCATCGAGAAACGATCCCACGTGGGCATGGACCTCTGACAGCTCCGTGGGCGTAGGAACCTCCAATTCAGTCTCATCCTTGGCACACACACTCTTTGCAAGGGCCAGGGCAGAGCAGCGAGCAAGATGACGGGCAGCCACAATGGACACGGGCGTGGCCTCTGTGTGAAGGGTCATGTGGTCCCCTGTGGTGATTGCGTCACACTCCACAGAGTGTCCACCTTCCTTCCAATCACGTTGCTGGCATTCCACGGTGCAGTAGGAGGCAACGTGACAACCCTTGCACGTCCCAGCACTCACATCGGACTTGCCGCACCCTTCACAGTAGGCACCCCCACAGGTTGCGTGGAAGTTCTTGATCACATCTCCAACCAGGGGACCATCCTTCACAGAGGCCACGTAGTGATGCAAGTCGTAGAGATCGATCCGATGAGTGGGCTCTTGCATCGTGACACACAGGGAAAGAAACGGGGAAGGAACGGGGGAACACTTCATACAGACCAGCGTGAAAAACAGAGGGGAATATCACCCAGCGCCACTTTCATTGCAGTACCACACGCTTCTCCACATTGCGAGCCGACTTGCCCGTGTCTCGACGCTGCTGACGGTCCTCGAGTGCTTGGGCCTCCTGCTGGAGACCAAACTCCTTGAGCAAGGGTTTCCAGTAGTCCCAGTTGGCAGTCAGCAATGAGGGGTATGCAGCGACAAACCCACTGAGCACCGTCTTGGCTCGTTGGTACTCAAGTGGAACATCGCCCTGACGACTGCGGTGGATCGGCATGAAACTCAACTTATCAAGTGTTTCTTGATTCAGAGGATTCGTGGTAGCCGCGACTTCGAGAATGAATTCAGCAGAGCCATATGATGATGCCGAGGCCCACAGTTGACGCTCGTCAAAGGTCAGGTACGTTCTCAGCACGCGAAGACTTCTTGTAGAGTTACGTTGAGCCGCCTTGTCCACCAGCGACAATTGCGACGATATGTCCATGCGACCAAATTCGTTTTGATGCATGTTGATCAGTACTATCAAAAGTTCCTCGTCGTTGTTGACAACCGACGCAACGAGATTGGGAAACGATGGCCCGTCCATCGCCATGTTGGCAATGACTCCAGGGGAACGGGACTTGAACGCGAGTTCAATGACAGGAGTTTTGTCGTCCACGGGACGCCGCTCGAGCAAAAGGCGAACGTCCTCCCATATGTCATCGGTAATGTTTGGGTTGTTGTGGAGCAGATTAATCAACATGCTCATGGCATGCAGACCTCCCGCAGGAGAGCGGGCATACATGCGAATGTAGTGGTGGTCTCCGTGGCGGGCGGCAGCAAGAATTAGGAGCCTCACATCATTGTGGACGGCTTCCACTTGAGTGAGGGCTCCTTCAAACACATCGTATCGATCACGGATCATGGCAGCATGAAGTACAGTCTGTGGGTTGCTCATGTACGACAGCGGGACACGTGTGAAGACGAGCGTAACAATTTCCCGTGCCAGTGCATTGTGCGGATGCACCAGCAACGCTGTAAGAAGGGCATCATTCCGGTGATAGGAAGCGATTTGTGCCTTTTCTGTCAAATGGATCACCATGTTGAGTGCATGCGCACGAATGGCAACATCCAACAGCCTCGATATGGCAATGGGGCTGTTTCCCTGAGTGATGCTCTCCCATTGGGTAAGTTTGCTCCGTCGTTGAAATGAAATGGCTTTCTGGTAGAGTGCCACGTCGTCTGTTTCAACAATGGCCGTCACCAACGCCAGTCGCAGCTTTGGTGATGACTCTGAAAATGGAGCACTGTTGAGCACATCCGTCAGCCAGTCAAGGGTAGGAATGCGTCTGTCGAGGGGGACTGTCTTCAACATTGTCCACACGTTGAACTTGGGATCTTGCAACACATCAATCACGTTCCCGCGCAACTTTGCTCGCATGTACCGGGCCGTGTTGTGGTAACCGCGTCGAATCGCAATGGCCAGCACCTGTTGTTTGAAGGCTCGCACATCTGTCACCCCTAAGCGAGTTTCCAAGTCGTTGCCTTTGCTCTTGCTGGGAGAGAACAAGCGACCAAACACCACACGACGCTGTTCATCGGTGAACCCTTGATCGTGGTCATAATATGGCAGGTCAACTCCCCTCTGTCGCAGCTCATCAGCTGAGGGGAGAAACATGAGCTCCAGGTTGTTGGCAATTTGAGAGGCCACCATGGGAGTTCCGCCTGCCACAACGATGGAGTCCAAACCCTGCTTGACAGTCTCGTAGAAAAGGTCTCGCAACTCCGGGGGTTCCTTGTCGGGATTGGCTGGAGGTCCCCGTATGAACCCAAACAGTCCGTAGCCAATGGGAACGATGGCCTGGATGCTACTACTACTCCTCACTTGATAGTAGGCGGTCTGGCATGATTTGGAGCACCACGCCAGCTTCTCGCCTCGTTTCTCTTGGATGGTGGCCTCTGCCTCAGAGCAACCATGGCAGGGGATGCCGCTCATCCCATCGGGGGATGTACTCTTACTGTGATGAGGTGCTCCCTCACAACAAGTCAGACAACCTTTCATTTTCAGTGGCCCTTGATGGGGACCACTCGTGTTCTGGTGCGAAAGAAACTTGCTGCCGTGGCTGACACACCACTGACAATGGTGTACCGCACGTCGAGTGTGATGACCACCACTGGACGGTAGGCATCGGCACTCCAATCAGAGATGCGCTTGGTCTTGGGGTCCACGAACAGGCCCCAATCTGCAGCCAGCTTGAGGGCGATGCTCTCTTCACTGAGTTCGTTCTCCACTCGCCGGGCAATGAGACAGTCTGGTAGCCGGGTGTAGTACATCTGGGCGTACACAGTGTACAGGATCTTCTCCTTGGCCTCCTCCACCAGTGGGGTGTCAATCTGATAGTAGCGCACCGTCTTGTCTGCCTTATCGGTGACCACGGGCCTCATGCGTTCGTGGATGTTGGGCATGTCATCACAGAATCGCTTAATGAACGTGACCAGTGCACTCTTGACATCCATGATGACGTAGGGGATGATGGGGGTAGCCGCACGTACTGCTGCATTACCCTCAACAGTGGGGTTAGCAGGAGGAGGAGGGGTTTTGGGTCCTGTGAAGGTGCCTCCAGACTTTTCAGCCACCACGTGATCCTGGCCAGCAAACCACCTGATGCTGTTGTCTGAGAGACTGGCTCGGTACACCTGACGCATTTTCATGCTTGTGGACATGGCCTTGACTGGGCCCAGGTTGATCACATTCTCACGCTCAGCCTCATTGGATCGATGCTGCCCTCCACGCAGGGTGATACGATTAATGGTGTCAAATTTGCCTCGTGCCGTCATGTCAGGGGTGAAGCCATCCTTGGCCCCGTGAGCATCCTCAGCCTCGTTGAGGAGACGAGACACAGCTTCCCCTTCGGTGTCAGTGGGTTGTTCCAGACGGGCTCCCACTCCCAGTGGTTTGTTGTTGTCATTCGTGATTCCTTTGCCTTCCACAGCAGGAGTCCTAGAGACCACCTTGACCGAGCGTGCAGCATCTGCTTTGTGAGCAGCCTCCACCCTGTCTCGAATCATGTCTGAGGCGGCATCTCTCTCAAAGGGGTGCTGCAGCTCAAAGGCCAGATCCACGCTGAGTTCGCTGTGGGTATGGACTCTCCACATCTCACGGATCACAATGCGCTGATCATCTTCGGTGAGGGAGTCTCGTATGCAGGCCAGGGGATTGTGAGCCGTTGCCTTGCCCGTCTTGTTGGCCATCTTGGGAGGCAACCGAAAACCCAGTCGTTTGCCGTCCTCGATCTGGGCCTGCAGACAAATGGTCACAATGGCTGAGCCTTCCTCAATGGCAAGGTTGTCCATCTGCACATCGTAGAGCTCGGTTTCCAAATCAGAGCCCCCGCCCAGCCAGCGGAAAAGCCACGCCATTGAGGGGGGATAGGAATCGGGACTCTTCTCTCTCACTCAAGTGATCTGTCTCTGAACATGGGTCAACTTTCATTCTCTCCCACCATCCCGCCCCCAATCACACACGACTCACGGTGACTGGCTCTCCTCTGGGATTAAAGCGAACAGGCCCCCGAGGCATCTGTGCAAAGATGGATGAACCAATGACCCGCTTCTCCATCAAAGGGTAAGCTGCCCCGCCCGGGATCTTGGAATTGGGTGGCCGGATGCCAATCATAAAGTAGATACCAATGCCATCGCAAGCGTGCCAGTAGGCGTGGTTGTACCCGTAATAGGGAGGCCACCACTCCTGGACCACAAAGAAGCAAATGCCCATTACCAAGAATCCAATGCCCAGCACCAGTTGCTTCATATCGTACTCTGGGAAGTAGCCATGGGCCCAGTTGTGCCAGAGCAGATAGGCCACCACAACGGCTCCACTCACGGCTGCGATGACGGCTTGATTCATAAAAGATGAGTCCGTGCCCGTCACTAGCAGTCCAATGGCCAAGAAGGACACAAGCAGGAACCACGTCCGGATAAAGGGTGTGCGAAACCGAATGAAATAGAGGGCTACCACGGGCATGGCCATCTCGGCAGACCAAAAGTCCACAACGCGGTGCTTGTCCACAGACCACAGGCATGCATCAAAGCCGTAGCACAGATGATAGGAGGGAGATGTGAAGAGCGCCACCAAGGCCCACAGGAACGAATCAATGGGATACTCCCATTCCAGTGCCCGAGCAGAGGGAGCCAGGAACACTAGGTTTGAAAAGATGGGCAGCAGCCTCACAATGAATTCCTCTGCACCCATGCTGCTTCTCACTTATTCCCACATTGAATCAGGCAAGGGGAGGGCGGAACAAAGAGAAGAAAGGAAAGAGTCGCTTAATCTGGCCAGGAGGCAAAGTTGTCTATCACTGTGCCTTGTACCTCTTTCTGTTCAACGTCGAGCGAGCCCTAACCCTCCCACCCCCGCATGGATGCAACTCTGTATCCCTCTGAGAGCATCCCTCCAGTGGGCCAGTTTGTCTTGGATGGCATCGCATCGGGTTCCATCTGGGTGCACCTGCAGTACCATGACAGTGCATCGGCCAACATTTGCAAGGTGCAGTTTGCCAAGGCCACGACTCGCATCTACCAGGAAGACTACTTCTTCACCGTGACGCTGGCCAGACAGATTCCACGACGAACCCCCATGCTGCTCCTCTTTCCTGTGACTCGGGATGTGCTGGACCTCAGCAAGACTCGCAGCCTCGAGGCCATCAACGGGTACATTGATGAACACCTGGGCAAAGATCCCAAAGTGGCCCAGATGGTGGTGTGCCTGGGAGGTGTCATGTACAAAATGGACGGCATCACTGGACGACTGTACATGCAGTGGGCCCAGATTCTGGAGTACGTGTCTGATCGTCATCCCAACCGCTGGTCGGAAACCCCAGTCTTTGCAAGCACGGATGGTCACTTCAAGATGACGGGCCTTTTCCCTGTGTTTGGTCAACACATGTTGCAGCGCTTTATCCATCCAGACTGCTCCACCTTCTACGTTCCCAGAGGTTACGTTGTGTGGCACCTTGACAAAGCACGCCCCACTCGATCCCTGGAACACGAGGCCATGCACACGGCAACTGTGGAGAATCGGGCTCAGCGAGACATGATTCCTGATCACGAGGTCAGCAAGTATCAGCGACGACCTCCGAGGGCCCCCGAACAGGCTGTCACCCAAGAAGACATCCACTCACTCCATGTCCAACGAGCCCGGGCAGTAGAGGCAAGCACAACCTCTGACGACTACGAACCCATTGTGGTGACCATTAGTGAGCTTCCCACACCGCGTCCTTTTGCACCCACAAATGCAGCTGCCTCTGTACTTGATAGCGGGTTCTTTGACCTGGACGACACCTCGGATTCCCAAAGTTCGCCTAGCCTAAGTTCACAGGCAACTCCGCGGCCTTCATCCTATTCAGCCTGGCAGGACTTCAACACTAGTCGACCCGTTCACGAGGAAGAGATGAGATCCCTCACAAACATGCTAAATTCACCCCTGCTGGGGCTGTACTCTTCACCCAAGGACAGCCAGGCACTGCGCAAGGCACCAAAGTCCGGGCCGGGGGAATAAACACAGAGTTTTTTGAGACTGGGGCCAGGGTGGGTGAGAAATGGAACGACGACCGCGAGACAATCCAGTTCAGCCTCCTCCGATCCCTGCGACGCCTCCCCCACTGCACGCAACCGAGGACCCAGAGCCCGTCCTTGAGGCACATCCTCGGTACCGTGCTGGTGACAATGCGTTCAATCGGGAACAGGGCTTTATGCTCATCTACATCATGGTCTTGGCCTTCCTCGTCTACCACTTGCTGCGTGTCTACGTCTCCCGATTCTGGACCTATCTCACAACACCAAAGACGGTGAATTCTGACAAGAAGGCTCAATGAACATTGCCCCGTTTGTTTTGACCCTCATCTTTGACACAAGAGTGCAAACACCCCCCACACGCCACACGATGGACGGACTGACAAAACCCTTGAACACGGCAGAGGAGAATGCTGAAATCGACAAGCTCAAGTCTGCCAACAAAAGCCAGGCGGCTGAGCAGAAAAGCATCAGCAAGACCCTTGATGGATTTCGACGGCTAGTCCAAATCGCCACTGCAGTCACGGTGGCCCTCCTACTCATGGCATGGTTTGTTGATCATCCAGCCCTTGCATCCAGCACCAAGACTCCAGCACTGGGGGCCCTTGTTCTCATCTGTCTTGCCTACCTTGTTGCCCTGGAGCTGGCTCACGGACGCACAGGAGTCATCATGTTCCTTATCATCAGCGGTTCCACCTCGGCTGGCCTTTCAGCAGGCTACGCCATATGCTGGTTGCATCACCACATGTGACCGGGCTGGGGGAGCGAGCAGGGAGAGACCAGGAGGAAAAATGTGTGTGTGTGTGTGTCCAAAAAGGGGCAAAAAGATTAAATCTCTCTGTAATTTCAGAGGGTCTCCGAGCCCCAATCCACAACGCCACGGGGAACTACGAGTCCAATCAAGGGGCTGCCAGCAGTGGTTCCTCTGCAGCAGGTGGCGGCGGTGATGGAGAGGACGACGATGCCCGTCACCTGGGACCTCCCATGACAGGAGAGGAACGCGTGGATTGCATCTATCAAGACCTGGTGGCTGTGTCGTCCGTGGTCCGGAGATCCATGCTTGTGTACAACTGTGTGCCAAGCAATTACCTGGAGACAGATGCACACACACAACGACAGACGGTGCGGAGGGTCCTGTGGATGGCCGTGAACCACCCCTATTATCCAGTGGCTCGGAGACTCATTGAACAGCATCATCCACTGGGTGTGATTCATCGTAGTTCCATGGCTGGTATCCCCATGAGGGGCCTGGATGCCGACATTGTAGACCTGGTGGTTGACATTGTGTGGGAACAGTTCTTGCTCAACACGGAGCGCTACCCAGTCTACGAAGAGGATGGCACGCGGTTAGAGACAGTTGTGAAGGTTTCGGTTAAGGAAGAGACAGCGGAGGAGATAGAGGAAGAGCAGCAACCCGTCCCAGAGAATGCTGTACCCTTGCCACCTGCTCCTCCACCTCCACCGTTGCCCACTTCACCTACTCCACCTGTCAAGAAGTTTCAGAGGAGACCGGCGTCATCCTTCACTGGTGACCACCCAAAGAAAGAGTAAAACACTCGATAGAACCCACCGCCTGTTTGTCTCAGTTTCTTCTGCCACTGTCATCGTACTTCCCCCACCTTGGAATGAAGAGATGGATGCTGTGACCCCTTCACCATCGGCTGCCTCTGTCACTCCCCCCTTGCACCCGTTGTCCATTCCCTTGCTGCCACGCACTGTGATTCAAGATGGTCACGAGTTCTACGTCTACGTCAGCATTGCGCTCTTCGGGGTCCACGACCAGCATCAAAACGTTAGGCAGCGTCTGTGGGACATGTTCTCAAGGCTGGCCTGGAAACTTCCGTTGTCAACCATGATGACTCCTGCAACACGTACACCTGGCCTTTGTTTGGACAATGAGGAAGCACGCCCTCTACTCGATGCATGCATTGCCTACCTGGGGTTGGAGCGACAGGCACGCCTTGATTTCTCGGTCATCTCGGAGCAGCTGCGTCGTTATGTGATGCGTCAGACTCACGAAGCACTCACGGCTCCCCTTCTTGTTATGTGTCCATTGGTGGCTCGTGTTTATCATCTGGGGGTGGTCCTCTACGATGCTGGAAACGAAGAACCTAGTCCCCGTGGTAGCATGCCTCCTTCATCCAAACCCCTTGCCGAGGCTTGGCATCCTGTGCGTACCTGGCAGCCTCCCGAGGACACCCTACCTCCAGTGCGTTATCTCCATCTACTGCAACGCAAGAACACCCTGCAGATGCTTGTGAATCGCAAAACTGATGCTGACGATGTGCGAGTGCTGGTTCCCACACGGGTGGTGGGCAGTCTCCCCGCTGAACTCAAAACACATCATCTCTTTGAGGCAGCCTCCTCCAAGAGCATCGATGACCGTGCCACCTACCGCTTGAATGTCTTTGACTGCAAACAACGTTGCAATCTCGTGGTGGGTTCGTTTGTATCTCCCAAGGCTCGCCAGGACCCCCAGATCCAGACACTCCATTACATGCGGGTGGATATGACCATTAGCTGCAACAGTGATTACATCTTTGTCATTGAGGGGTGTCAGGAGGTAAGGGCGGGGAGTGCGGAAAGGGGTCTTCTCTCACTTCCCCAGGCGGCCGTTCCCATCCACATCTACGGCTGCTCATCCCAGGGCGGTACGCAGGCCTCTCGCTGCGCCACGCTCATTGGACACTGGAGAGTGGATCACACCAGTCCTCGAGTCATCTTGCGCAAAACTGATGATGCCCTTCTCATCGTTCCCAACGCAGCAAGCAGAGAGGCAGCTGATGCATGCGTCAGATTAGAGTGGAAGTGCCTGGTCATCAGTCGCGAGTGAGTTCAAGGGAAAATTTTTTTTCGGCGAAAAATAAATCCGAATTATTTAATCGGGGAAAAAAGATTTTTGTTCGAGGGTCTGGAGGTCCCAGCCTATGGAGGTCTCCATCGGCCGATGGACAAAAATCGACCCTACGTTATTGCATGAATCCAGTCTCGTAGCGGAGCTAACTCAAACTCACCAATAAAAGGGTACCCCTCTCCAGCGGCAAATTCGTGGACAAGAAAAACGGGGATAAGTCGATTTTTTCTGAGCAGACCAATCCAATTTGTGTTGCGTGGATAATTGTTGCTCAAACTTTTTGGGCATGCTCTCCATGGGCCACAGAATTTTTGAGGACCTCTAACAAAATTTCAAAATTGTGGTCTATTTTGGGAAATTTCAAAATTTCAAATTTTGTTAGAGGTCCTGAAAAATTCTGTGCACCAAGTTGAGTGGGTCTGGAGAGTTTGAGCATCAATTATCCACGCAACACAAATTGGATTGGTCCGCTCAGAAAAAATCGACTTATCCCCGTTTTTCTTGTCCACGAATTTGCCGCTGGAGGGGGGTACCCTTTTATTGGTGCATTTGAGTTAGCTCCGCTACGAGACTGGATCCGTGCAATGACGAGGGGTCATGTTTTTCGTCCATCAGCCCATGGAGAGGTCCAGACCCCCCTCCGGACCCTCGAAGAAAAATCTTTTTTCCCCGATTAAAAAATTCCGATTTATTTTTCAGCGAAAGTTTTTTTTCAACACAGTGAGTTGAGCCGCATAACCACCTCGCCATCAGGATAGTCTGCAGTGTTGACCTTCATGAGGTACTCCTGTGCATGAAACGTGACTGCATCAATGTAGTTTGTCAAGGCGGTTCCCTCGACTGTGGAACGAATCCGCTGCTGGAGGGAGTTGGGCGTTGGAAAGAGGCAAGGTGCAGCGGTTCCTGTTTCACAGAGCAGCAGTAGGAGAGGGCCCACCAAAGGATTGGTGTCCAGCACAGGACCGTAGATACCAATGCTCAAGACTGGGCTGGAGAGATTGTGGATCAAGCGCCAGCTAATGGTTTGCTCGCTGCGATGAAACACTGTGCTTCCTTGCAGATAGGTACTGGATGGTGCCCCTGGTCCAGGGTAGACAAGCGAACCCAACCCTGTAACACAGTAGTGCCGCATGTTGACGTAGTCGTTGCCCTTGAAAAATGTAAGGGCCAAAAAGACGATGCCACCACCAATGATGATGATGAGCATTGCCCAGAGGAACTTGCTGAAGGTATCCATGGCGCTCGCGGTGTGAGGAAACTCAAGCCATTGAGTGTGCGCAAGAGGAGGGAGAGACAAGATGAAAACTAGTCAATAAAATGATGTGACGCGCAAGTGCTCTTTCAAGTGCCATCGTGGGGAGGAGCTCTTTCATTCTCCAACCCCATGACCTCCACTGGGCTCTGAGCGTGCCATTCTCTTTCTCGCTGTACTCGCTGCCTCTTCTCTGTCCTCCCGGGCCCGTTGTGCAAAGCTGACCAGGACCTCTTGTGACTTTGTCAGCTGACCGCGCACTTGCTGTAACTCCTCAATCACCGTAGCATTGCGCATCTGTTCCTCGGCCAGCTGGATCTTGAGGCGTCGAACCTTGTCCTCAAGCTCTCGTACACGGCCTTCGCTGACAGGGGACGAGGTACCACTGCGTCCAGTGTCACCAGTGCCCTCAAACACAGCGTTGCGGCTGAGAGATTCTAGTTCCCGCAGTGTGTCAATGTCTGAGCCTCTGTTGGGGGTCCTGATGAACCCTCCAGTGCTAGACAAGGCGGCAAGGCGTACATCCACGTTGGTGGCACTCATGAGATGCGACAGGCTTTGTGTGTGAATTCATTTTCCCTTGAATCTTTTGTCACACGATCAGATTACTTTTGCCCTTCTCCCCCGTGACCATCTCCCCCGCCCCCGTGCCCTTGACCTCCTCTCCCACGAAGCGGACACCTCCATTTCCCTCGAGGCCCTCTCCCCGATGAATGCCTCGCATGGGTAACACGGGCAGGGCATCAAGAAAGGGCCACGACCCCTCCATCCCTGTGTCATCCTCGCTGACGGGGATGTACAGACCCAACATTAAGGCCTGTTCCAGTGGTTCCAACAACTCCAGTCGAATGGGCAGCCGATAGATGGAGGCCCGCTGACGAACCTGTTCCAGTGCCTCGCCGTAGTGAAAAGGAGGTCCCTTGCGCTCAAGTAACTCGCCCATCACCACGGACCACAGGATGTAAGAGAGCAGAATGTTGCTGTAGTGATCAAGTCGTTGTCTGTGGGATCGCAACATCCAGTTGCCTTGGCCGGTTGCATCGTAGTCGAGGAAGTTGTAGATGTAGTGCACTCCATTGTCACCGTTCAAGGGCAACGAGGCAAAGGTGTTGCAAGGACCATCAAGTGACAATTGATCCACCCCGTCTCCTGCATGCCGAAGGGCCAGGTAGGCAAGCACTGGAGGCGAAAGTTCGGTGTCATCCTCTACGTCGGGATTGTTTGTTTCCGGCAACAGCAGGGCAACACGATCCAGCTCAATTGGGCGGTCAGCGATATTCTCGTTGGGGTACTGTGCAAACGCCAAGTACCCCTCTCCAGG